>JAABUQ010000314.1_pt1 | contig 112083 bp, 98 predicted proteins | sample 5560001 | NCBI WGS metagenome assembly JAABUQ01 (sample SAMN10711888, study PRJNA513371) | rock metagenome | isolation source: Antarctica rocks | place: Antarctica: Victoria Land, Finger Mt nord | collected 2015-12-18 | reverse complement strand
GGCACCTCAAACAAAGGTGGTGTCTCCTCAGGTATCGGCTCCTTGAGTACAATCACCACAGTCGATGCCCAGAAAATCTCTACGTTGCCGCATGTGACGAGCGTCAGCCCTTTTGTCATTACGACTGACCAGGCCGTCTATGGAAGAGCAAACTGGACCACGCAGGTTGAGGGTGTAAACGAGGAGGTCCAGGTCATTCAGAACTGGACCGTGGCGCAAGGAAGCTGGTTCTCGGCCGATGATGCTGGAAGTGGAGAGAGAGTAGCGGTGCTCGGCGATACCGTGTACCATAATCTCTTTGATGCCAGTGGCAATGAACCCGTTGGACAGTCGATCCGCATCCGCGATCAGGTGTTTCGTGTGGTCGGTGTGACGGCTCCACAGGGCAATGGCCTTGACGACGTGATCTTCATTCCGATAAAAGTAGCACAGGTACGTCTGAAGAATACCACCACGATCGACCAGATTCAGGTCCAGATAGACACAGCCGGGAACGTCGAGACAGCCGCGAAGGAAATCACCAGCGTCCTGCGCAAAGATCACCAGATCCAGGGCGATAATGATGACTTCAACGTCTTCACCTTCACTCAGATCCTGAAGCAGGTGAATACATCGGAGGCGATCTTAACGGCCTTGCTCGTAGGTATTGCGGCCATCTCATTAACGGTTGGCGGCATTGGCATTATGAATATTATGTTGGTTTCGGTGACTGAGCGGACCTGGGAGATTGGTATTCGTATGTCGATTGGTGCGCGGCGGAGCGACATTCTCTATCAGTTCTTGATTGAGGCAGTACTCTTGTGCCTGGTGGGTGGCATCGTTGGCCTGGGCCTGGGCCTACTCATTGGATCAGTCGTCGTCAAGGCCAGCCAGTTACCCTTTGTCATCACCGCAGTCACTCTTATCGTCCCGTTCGCTGTTGCATCGTCAATTGCCCTCCTCTTCGGTTTGTATCCGGCAATACGGGCATCGCGTCTCGACCCTATCGTAGCGATACGCACTGAAGAATAGCATGGAGGATTATGCGTGTTAGTACGAAAAACACAATCTAAGGGGCCGCGCGCCACCCGTATGGTTCCGGCTCCGACAGCAGCTCCAAACGGAAACGGGAATGGACAGACAGCAGTCGTGCCAGCTCCACGATCTGCGTCACCGGCCAACTCGCCAGTAGCAGATCTGCTGCGTGAACTACAATCGGGCAAGTCCGGTCGCGGCAGCTCTATGGGGGCAAGCTGGGATACCGCCGTCGAGTCCGTATGGGCCAATCGCACCCGGTCGATTTTGACGATGCTGGGCATCGTGATCGGTATCGCCGCCGTCATCGGTGCACTGACTCTCGCACAGGGTGTGGGCGCGTTCTTTACCAACCTGATATCCAGTCAGGGTGCTAATACAATTACTGTGCAGCCGGGAACCCTGTTCAACACGACTCAGAAGAAATCAACAATCCGCGATCTGACCGAGCAAGATCTCAATTCTGTGGCCAAACTACAGCACGTGAGCGCCATCAGTCCAGTTGTCGAGTCTGGAAGTGGGCAGGCGGTATATGGCGCGCAAAACTGGAATACTCGCGCCCAGGGTGTGAGCATCGACCTCGAAGGCATCCAGAACTGGAATCTCGCCGAGGGACTCTGGTTTAGCCAGGCCGATCAGGCTGGTGCGCAGCCCGTGGCGGTGATTGGGGATACAGTGAAGCATAATCTCTTTGACCCGACCGGGACCGATCCGATGGGAAAGAAGATTCGCTTTCGCAGCCAGGTCTTCCGCGTCGTAGGAGTACTCGCCGCCAAAGGCGGCTTCCGCCAGGACGATATCATCTACGTCCCCTATAAAGCAGCACAGGCCCGCCTGACCAACACAACCGCCCTTAGCGAAATCATCGTCCAGGTAGATACGCAGGACAACATCGACGTGGTCGTGCGGCAGCTCACCTCCGCCATCGAGCAGAATCATCACATTCCACGTGGCAGTCCTGACGATTTTAAAACGAACACATCGGTGCAGAACTTGCAGCGCGCCCAGCAGACCACCTCTGCCATCTCGCTCCTGCTCTCAGGTATCGCTGCGATCTCGTTGACCGTCGGCGGAATCGGCATCATGAACATCATGCTCGTCTCAGTAACTGAGCGCACCCGCGAGATTGGTCTGCGTATGGCCATTGGCGCGCGTCGTCGAGATATCCGCACTCAGTTCCTGGTCGAAGCACTCGTTCTCTGCCTGCTTGGTGGCATCATAGGTCTCGGCCTCGGCCTGTTTGTCGGCTGGATATCGACCGGCGTCCTGCTCACCGCCATCGCCGGCTCAGCCGGAAACGTCCCCTTTATTATCACGCCGACCACGCTTATCCTTCCGTTCGCAGTCTCGGTCGGCGTGGGCGTCATCTTTGGCCTCTATCCTGCCATCCGCGCCTCGCGCCTCGATCCTATTGTCGCGTTGCGGCGGGCGAGATAAGCCGAAAAGAAAAAGATAACGGCTCCATTTTGTCGCTACATAGGGCTATCCATGTAGCGACAAAATGGAGCCGTTGTTAATTGCAGGCACAGTGGTTCACGTCATTTGATCTATTCTCACTTTGGAATGAGGTGCGCCGCTCCAAACTACAGAAAAAAGCTCCCATTTACCTTCTCAAGTAGGATGTGTCCTTCACTATCTGTACTGAGCACAACCACAGCTTTATTGACAGAATTGCCATCTGGTCCAAAGGCGATGGCTCCGCTGACACCCTGAATGCTGTGAGCCATGTCGATCTGGCTAAGGGCTTGTCGCAGATCGCTACCTGTAAAAGTTGTTTTTCCTCTGCTAATGAGGTCGTGGCTGGCGCTGAGTAGTGTGTTAGTGGCGTCAAAAGAAAGGATATTGTCATCATCGGCGATGTTGTAGCCATAGGATTGGTGCTGGTTATTTGAGAATTGGTTTGCATACTCACTGAAGAAAGGAGGGTTGGGGTGGCGTAGATAGCTCCATTCGTCAGGGGAGGCAAAGGCTGTGAAGTGCAAGCGAGGGGTTGGGACTTTGGCATTGGAGTAGCCGTTAAGCTCATATAATCCATCACCACCCATCACCTGAATGTTAGCGAAGGGGCCCTGAGTAGGCAGGTGCGGCAGGATGGAAGAGACATCGCTAGAATATCCAGCAAAATAGATGAGATCTGGTCGAGACTTTAGAGCATCAACGAGGTCGGCAGGAAGGTTGGGATCTGCATCATCGGTGGTATTATCTGCAGTGTAATTTTCAGTAGCAACAATCTGACCTCCTTTGGATTTATATTGTTTGGAGAAAGCGCTGGCTAAGCTCGTCGTATAGGGATTGTCGTGGTGATGATAGTCTTTGCCAACAAAGAGGGCTACACGTCTGGATTTGAGTGTGTCAAATGCGTAGTTAGCACCACTGCTGCCTTGCTGAGAGTCCGTAGCACAAACGCGGAAGAAGTAGGAGTACCCAGTAAGATCATCGCTAGAGGCTGTTTGTGATACCATAGGTAAATTCGCATGTGCGAGCGTGCTAATGACAGCGAGTGTACGAGAACTATACGGCCAGCCCATCACGCCAACAATCGTTTTGTCAATGCGAGCAGCCTGGACAATCTGCCGGGCAACAACGTTAGCATTGTCGGTAGAACTTCCAGTGTTGGCGATGAGCAAGCGAACCTGCATATGTGAGCCGAGGCTCGATTGGTTATTCGCGTTTGCCTGAGCTATATAGGCTCCCTGAAGATCATCACGGCCCACACCGACAGCAGCACCACTGCCGTTTAATATGGTGCCAATGACCAGAGTGATGTAGGGATCACCAGAGGCCAGTACCTTCAGGTCTTCCAGGTATATCAGTGCTTCAGCATCGCGGGGATCGCTATCAAAAGCTTGATGCCACTTATCATAAGCACCTGTGGTGTCACCAGTACTAAGCCGCTCCGCTCCCTGGTTCACAAGAGCACCACCAGGTCGTTGAGTGTCAAAGGCGAAGGTACCATCGCTGAGCCCGATCATCTCATTACGATCCTTACTGTTGAGAGGGTGGTAAGCTCTAATACCACTATTAAGAGGAGGGAACAGAACTCTCGCTTCGGTGAAGAGTAATCCTAAGATAAGTAGCACTAAGATGAATAACCCCACAATGGATAGCAGCGTAGGACGGCGAAACAGACGCGGTGTAGGTCGACGAGTCAACTCCTGCTCACGAGGTGCTGCCTGGTTGATACGAGTAGAGAAAAGTTGGCCCATCCTTTTAGAAGCTTCATCTGCTTCCATACTCTGATGAGTACTCCCGTTTTGAGAACGAATTTCATCTACGGCTCTGCGGATTCCCTGAGCAACATCGGTAAACGCTTTGTCCCTATTGTCCCATACTGTAACTGGCCTACCATCCGTTGGAAGGGGCTGTAATTTACCAAGAGGAGTATTTTTCCAGTCCACGGGGCGAAGAATAACAGGCATTATCCGAGTTGGACCGGACTCTCCACGTTCTATCGCTCGCATCATTTCTGTATAATTGGAGCTAAGGAATGAGGGACTGACAAGCAGAAGAATAATATGGGCATTCTCAAAGTGAAAATGAGTCTCCCTCGCCCAATCTGCTCCAACATCAATCTTACGATCATGCCATATTGTGATCAAGCCTTGTTGTTGTAAAGGGGCAAGGTGCTCTTCAAGTTGATCCTGTAGGTGTTCGTCTGCACGAGCGTATGAGTAGAAAACGTTTATGCTTTCCTCCATTACTGCTTTGCCCTCCTTACAAACTATAACTTGTAGCAGTCTATAATTTGTATATTTTAGCAAGTTCGCGTGCAAATGTATAGATTGATGATGGGATATGTGAAAAAGGAACTTGAATATGCCAATTGCTTCCTATTCCAGGCTGCTAGACAGTGACGTGACATAAGAGGAAGGAATTGTCGCGACTCGGTTAGTTCGCTTGGCTACTTACTTCACCACGCGAACACAAAACTCGATCCTTTGCGCTGCGAAAGCAGTTCGCGTGGACCGAGTTTGTAGCTGCTTTCGAGTGGATAGACGCGGACTTTGATGTTCTGTAGCAGATCCCAGCTATGCCATTGAAGTGGGCGACCGGCTTCATCCCATGCCTTTATCTGTGTTAGTAGACGCTGCGTGACACTATTGTCTGAACCGAAGCTGCGTATAATCAGCTCGAATGGCTGGAGCCAGTAATCTGTTTCGCCAGCATTCTCTACCTTTGGTCTTGTAAGGAGGCTGAGAGTGTTGTTGATGCATAGACCATAGGTAGCGGTAGAGCGGTCGGCGAGCTGGGCGATTGATGGAAGCGTTCGCTGCTGCTGGTCCTGTTCTCCATCATTACTCTTCCCTAGCAATTCGCAGTAAGCTGTGTCACGCAAGACGAGCCACATGCGCAGTCCCCAGAACTCGCTATATGTCCCGCTTATGCCCGTGCTCATGTCACTATGCGCGCCCTGGATCTGCGCGGCTAGCGTTTCATATGCGCCGTTCTGGATACAGGCCAGCGTAATTTTTCGCTCAGGATCGAGGAAGAATACGCGCCCTGTATGAACTGCGAAGGCACCGCGTAGGGGCATAAAGCCAGCGCCACGCATACTCATGCTTTCCAGATGATCGCCAGTATTTCTTAATTTGAGCACAACCTGATCTATGGCTGGCAGCAGGACAGGAACGGAGATCAGAGAGTAGAATTGGGTGAACTTGAATGGTAGGACCAAAATTCCCTCTTGCTTCAACTGATCCCGCCAGGCGGGCGTTATGTCGTCGGCGCTGACCGTCAGGATGATGCGATCGTAGGGCGCGAGGTCTGGATGACCAGCACTGCCATCGGCGCGAATGACCTGGACCTGGGGAAAGCCGGCGGCCTGTATATGTGCCCATGCCGCCTCAACGATATCCTCATCAATATCTATCGTGACGATGTGGCCCGTCTTTCCAACGATATGTGCCATTAGTGCCGCGTTGTAGCCCGTACCGGCTCCAATCTCTAATACTCGCTGGCCTGGCTGGAGGTCAAGCTGCTCAAGCATATAGGCCATGATCGCCGGCTGCGAGGACGAACTGATCGGAATATCATTCTCTAGCTTGGTAGCTACATAGGTATCGCTATACACTCTTTGCAGCTCAACGCCAGGCAGAAAAAGGTGACGGGGTACGGCGCGGAAGGCTTGCTCAACTTGAGACGTGTGTATATAGCCCTGCTTTTTTAAATAATCGACGAGCTCCTGCCGCAAAGAATCTGCTTGTTCCCCTTCTCTATCGATGTTATCCATAACTTTCACCTTTCGTCTATACCTATGCTTATAGGGACTATCTTATCATATATCTTAACTTTCTGTGTAAAAATACTAGACTTCTTCGGTTTTCTCATCTATACTAACAATGGCCAGACGGAATGTGAGCAGGGGATTTTAACGATCCGCTTTTAGAATACTACAAGCCAGGATACTGGAATTAGCGATAGAGAAGATATCCCGCAACGGCGGCTAGGGCCAGAATAAGCGGAATACCCACACGCTTGCTCAGCGCCAGACCAAATGCTACAAAACAGATCAGCCAGCCCGTCCAGTCCTGTCCGGAACTGCCGATGATGGTCCAGAATACCGCGATAAACGTGCTGACGACTGCGAGCGAGATGCCGCGCATCAGCCCTGGTACCCAACGCCGATGCTCGATTCGCGTATAGACTGCAGCGACTCCTAGTACAAGAAAGGGTGGCACAGTCAACGCAATAAGCGAAAATGCTGCCCCTAGAATTCCATAAGTCAGATAGCCTAGCCCGATAACCCACAGCCCGTTGGGACCGGGACTCACCTGTCCTATAGCCAACGACTCCCCAAAATCCACCTGAGTTGCCCAGCGCCTGGCAAGCAAGTCCTGGTGCAAACTAGGAAGGTTGCTGAACCCGCCGGACGAGAATACCGTAGCCTTGAGAAAGAGCAGAAAATAAACAAGTGGATCAATCATCGCTGCTCCTTCTCTCTCGCTTTTTAAAGAGCGGACGTGTGAAAAGCACGATTCCTAGCAGTGACATGCCTATAATCACAAGAAAGACAGGCACTTGCAACAGAATGATCGCCAAAGAACTGAGCACTAGCGTCGCAATTACAAGCGTAAGATTGAGTGCGCCTTCTTTATAAGCCTGAATGAGCTGCGGGCGGGCAAAGTTGACTCCCACCAGCAGCATAATCCCGCCCGTAGCTGGGATGACACTCTTGAGGACTGCCTGCGTAATATGATTGTGCTCCACCTGCTTAAACCCGGCCGCAATCAAACAAGTAATCGTCGCGCTTGGAATAAGCATCCCTGCCAGCGAACAAAGGATGCCTGGAATTCCGCCAAACCTCTTCCCAATAAGAATGGTGAGCGCGACGAGATTGATGCCGGGCGCAAATAAGCATAAGTTCCAGTAGTGAGCAAATTCCTCCATCGTCATCCATCCCCGCCTCTCCACGAATTCGCGTTGGATGAGCAGAATGGTCGAGGCCCCGCCGCCGAACGATTGCAGACCAATCCCGGCCCAGATCAGAAATAAGCGCCAGGAGCCGGGCCTGGGATCTTTTTGTACTATCTCCATAATGAGCAGCCTTTGCTAGAAACGGATATTCAGATGCACCTATGTAAGAGCTACGCCCTTTTTATACATTACCCATCCTAAATTTACCACAGAAAACTATTTAGCAAACGTTCAAGCCTGCATTTTTGAATTCTGAAGGAATATCCACTCTAAAGTGTCTCCGATGGTATTTGGTGCGTTTCGTATACTGAAAAGAGAATGGTGTATTCGTAGGAGATGGGGGATGACGCGACGTAGTGAAGATCATTGCTTGAACATCACCTCGCCGAAGCAACTCTTCACTATAGAACGAGCCCTACCATGTTGTTTATGAAGTAGAAAGGGATTATTGTGTGGGAGATTGGGACAATTTAACAAAAATGCTCGTTCGTGCACATCCACAAGATCTCGTGTCGCTGGTTCTTCGGGACACGCACTACCTGGAGAGTGTAACGACCGAGCTTAGGGTTCACTCAATAGCGGCCGATTTTATGTGTAAGGTGGAGCGAAACGGCGAAACGTTTATTCTCCATGTCGAATTCCAGAAAAGCAGCGATGCAACGATGGGAGAACGGACATGGGAATATAACTGCTCAGCCACCCTGGTGGAAAAACTGCCGGTCTATTCGTTTGTCATCTATTTGACGAAGGGTGGAACGATAGACCAGCCGCCCTTTAGAAAAGGATTAAAAGGCGGGGAGCAAATTCATACCTTCCACTACACCAACATCTTCCTGTGGGAGATGCCCCCGGAGGTATTGATGCAAGAGGGCCTGGAAGGTCTGCTGCCCCTGTTGCCTTTGACGAAGGGAGCGGAACTTAAACGGGATCAGATCGTAGATGATATGATAGCTGGACTACAAAGAGCAGGCAAAGAAGATGTATTAGCACTGGGCGAGGCACTTGCCGGTCTGGTCTATCCGACGAAGGATGATGAACAAGCGATAAAAAGGAGGTTTGTAATGTTTCAAGAGGCACTTGAGAATTCCTGGTTTTATAAAGAGGTAATCGAGCAAGGCCTCAAGCAAGGAAGGCAACAAGGAATTGAGCAAGGAAAGCAGCAAGGAATTGAGCAAGGAATTGAGCAAGGAATTGAGCAAGGAAGGCAACAAGGCATTGAGGAAGGCGTGAAGGCATTGCGACTGGTGCTCATCCGGGTCGTGGAAATGCGTTTTCCGGAATTGCTTTCCCTGGCACGAGAGGAGGCGGAACATGCTACAATTCCTGCCGCATTAAGCGCGAAGGTTGATAAACTCCTGATTGCGTATACGGTAGAAGAGGCTCGGCGGGTATTGCAGGAGAGCTAAACAGCTTTCTTTCATGCATAAGGCTTGCAGCATCAAGGACTCCACTGGAAATTTGCTTCTCTGGCACAGTTTATGCTTAAACTGGATATTTCGGCCAGGCAATTTTCCAGTAAGGTCCTTGTCTGTTATGTCTCACCGCACTATATCGGCTTTTAGATCGCGCAACAAGCGGTCCAGGCTTTTCTGATAAGCGTCGTGGTGCTTCCACTGCGAAAAGTCGGTGATGTGCCTCGTCAGCTTGATATGAGATGCCCACCCGACTTTGCTCTGCATCACAGCATCATCCAGGCGAACAGGAAAGAGTACATTCGCCCTCCCCTCAATCTCCTTACCAAGAGCCGTCTCGACTTCATGCTCCACCCATTGACTTTCCACTGAAGCTTCAGACAAGATCAACAGCAATTTGTCATATAAGCGAATCGATGTATCGATGCGATGCCTGATTTTGTCCCCCGTTTTCATATCTTCGGGGGCGAACCAACACCGCACGCCTTTACTTTGCAAGTCGGCATACAATCGCTCAGCAAAGTCCTCGTTCTTGCTAGAATAGCTAATGAAGCAGGTGTAGTACTGGATGGGTTTGGCCGCCAGGGCATGCATATATTCAATGAAGTTATCAGGTGCTCCTGTACCTCGCAAAAATACCTCTGGAATGTCGCCCTCTGATTTGTAGATTGTATTGATGCTCAGGTGCGATGGTCCTCGATGCCTGACGGCTTCCAGTCCCTTCACTCCACGCAAGTCAAGCTCTCCGATGGTAGTCCATCCTATTGTGGCATTGCTAAGGTCAGCATCTTTGAGTTTAGTATTACTGAGCTTTGCTCTGGTGAGGTTAGTATGGATGATATCAGAAAAGCTGAGGTCGGCACCATTAAGGCTGGCACGATTAAGGTTGGCATAGCTAAGATTAGTACCTCTGAGGTAGGCATAGCTGAGGTCAATAACTCCTGTCGAGTCTTGTGCTCTCCATTTGTTCCAAATATGCATATCTGCTTGAAGTATTTTCAAGTGTTCCTGTTTTGCCATGTTCTGTCTCTCCTCTCTCTTGCTCTCATTAGAAAGAGACGAACAGCTCTTGCTAACATCACATGCATGTATTGCTAGAAGAGTGTGTTCAACGAAGATTGAAGGTAAAGATGGTGTGATTGTGCACTACTTGGTAGATGTTGATGATTGGCTTGGTGATAAAATACCCATTTCTTATAGCTGTGATTGAATCTCTTGTTATCCTTGCCCTTTATTGCAAAAATGTACGGGCCCGGTTGGCAGCTCATCATCAATAATATTTCGTGAGCCTGTATAGCATCTGAAATCTTCACATACTGCACTGCTCGCCCGGAAACCCATCCAACTTCACTTACTAGAGCTTGATTGCGACCCAGAAAAGGATGATGAGTGCTTCGGGGCAGGTTGGTCGGCACTTCTCCCCATGAATGGGGTCTGCGCGCGATGAAGTCGGCGCCTCTGCAAGCAGAGAGGCGCGATGGGTTCGGCAATGCAGTATTTTTTATGAAGAGGCTCGCCTATTGGTGGGCTTTTGACATTTGTCATATAGTATAGGATATGAGAAATGAACTTTTGGCCTGGTTTGCGCGTGAGGGGCTGGTGTTGAGTCAGGTTTCGGTAGGGGGGGATGATCCGGCACATGATGAGGTGAGGATTGCTGTGAAGGCTCCCCTGGTGGCTTTGAGTCGAGCGAGTGAGGATTTTCGCGAGTGCCCCGATCCGGTTCTGTTCGGCTATCCGGAGTCGGCTTTAGATATGATGACGATGGATGATATGCATCAGTTTGTGCTGACGTGGTTTGAGCGGGCAGTGGAGGCTGAAATGGCGCGTTGCTTTGTGTGTAACCAGATGCTGGACATGGGTGAGGAGAAGCCGTGGGACGCCGTCTTTGTGACGATCGATATCTATTGTTGGCTGCTGGTGCACTTTGATTGTAAGCGCTACCTCAACCGGGATCTGAAGGGGCGTCATCCCTTTGAAATCACTGCCCAGGCACCCGAATTTTTTGATCTGCGCTTAACCTGAAGGGGATCAATTGTATGGACAAAAATGAAGTAGTTGGCCTGCTGGAGGGAATCGCCTCCCTGCTAGCGCTGAAAGAGAACAGCACCGTCTTTGAAATGCGCGCCTATGAGAACGCCGCCCGTGCGCTCGGTTCGCTGGATGGCGATATCACGCAACTGGCGCACGAGGGGAAGCTAAAGGGCACACCAGGATTAGGCGCAACGACCATCAAACGCATCGAGGAAGCAGTAGACACAGGGCATATCGCCTTCTATGATGAGCTGGTAGCTAATACGCCACAGGTGAAGCTGGATATGCTGCGTATCCCCGGCGTGGGTCCAAAGCGCATCAACGTCATCTACGATCAGTTAAAAGTGACGAGTCTTGCTGAACTAGAGCAGGCATGCAAAGATGATAAGGTGGCCCACCTGCCCGGCTTCGGCAAGAAGACACAGGATAAGATCCTCCAGGGCCTGGAATTCTTGAGCGAGCACTCCGGCCGCTTCCTCTATGATGTCGCCGAGGCCGAGGCCGAGCGTATCCGCGCCGCCCTGGTTGCCCTACCCGACATCGTACGTTTGCAAGTCGCGGGCAGTCTACGGCGGCGGCGCGAGACCGTCAAGGATATTGATATGGTTGCTAGCGTGGATGATGCGGCGGGGAGCGAGGTGCGCCGCTCAATTATGGATTTCTTTACCAGCCAGCCTTCGGTCAAAGCTGTAACGGGGAAGGGCGAGACAAAATCGAGCGTAGTGCTGAATACTGGTATCGCTATGGATCTGCGCCTGGTTGGCGATGGGCAGTTCCCCTATACGCTGCACCATTTCAGCGGCTCGCGTGAGCATCATATTGCTCTCCGCCGTCGTGCCCTGAGCATGAACATAACGATTAATGACTATGGAATGTTTAAGATTGAAGGCGACAAGGAGACGTTGATTCCCTGCCAGAACGAGGCCGATATGTATGCCGTGCTGGGCATGGAGTATACTGAGCCTGAGCTGCGCGAGGATATGGGCGAGATCGAGGCAGCGGCTCGTCACGATCTGCCGCAACTGGTGCAGGAGAGCGATCTGCGTGGCGTGCTGCATGCTCACTCTACCTGGAGCGATGGGCAGAATACTATCCGCGAGATGGCCGAGGCTTGTATCGCACGCGGCTACTCCTATCTGGGCTTGACCGATCATAGCAAGGCGGCGGCCTACGCGGGCGGCCTAAACGCTGATGCCCTCAAGCGTCAGGGCGAAGAGATCGATAAGCTTAACGAAGAGTTCAAGGGTCGCCTGCTTATTCTCAAAGGGACCGAGTGCGATATTCTGCGCGATGGAACGCTGGACTTCGATGACGAGACTCTGGCAAGCCTGAACTTTGTTGTGGCCTCTATTCACAGCAATTTTAATCTATCACAGGAAGAGCAGACAGAGCGTATGCTGCGCGCGATCTCAAATCCTTATCTGGATATCATCGGTCATCCAACCGGGCGTATTCTCTTAGGAAGAGCGGGCTATCCTTTAGATTTAGATGCAGTAATTGAGGCAGCAGCAGCAGCCGGAACCTGTATCGAGATTAATGCACACCCTTCCCGGCTCGATCTAGACTGGCGCTACGTCCATAAAGCTCGCAACAAAGGGATCAAAATTCCTGTCGATCCAGACGCTCATACGCTTGCAGGAATCGACGATATGCGTTATGGTATAGGGATTGCACGCAAGGGTTGGTTGCGTCCTGCCGATGTCCTCAATACGATGGACGTTGAAGCGTTACAAGCCTTTTTTTCCGCAAGAAGAAACAAGAAGTAAGTAACTCCTTTTCGGAAACCTAAGTGCGGAGCACTAGCCGCGAGCAAGCGGCGTTGGTTTCCGGATAAGAACAAAGAACAGGAAGAAGTTATTATGGCAGAACAGACACAGTTAAAAGTAGCTCCCCGGACAGTTATGGGGAAGGCAAATAAGCGTCTACGCAAGGGAGGCATGCTGCCCGCCAACATTTATGGGCACAAGCAAACGCCCGTGCCGATTCAGGTTGACGCTATAGAATTTGAGCGCGCACGCCGTGAACATGGCTCAAGGAGCATTTTCGCTTTGAGCATGCCCGACGCTCCCGTTGAAACCGCACTTATTCGCCACGTGCAGCACAATCCAAAGACAGGGAAGATCGTCCACATCGATTTTACACGTGTCAGCCTGCGCGAGCGTGTTGAGGTCAATGTTCCTCTCAACTACGTCGGTGAAGCCCCCGGTGTAAAGATCGAGGGTGGCGTGTTTTTGCATCTTGTCGATGCTTTGACCGTCGAATGTACCGCTGCGGACATGATCCAGAGCCTGGATGTAGATATCTCGTCTCTTACGGATATTGATGCCACGCTCCACGCTGGCGATATTAAGCTTCCAGCCAATTTTACGCTGATAACCAATGCAGAGGAGCCGATCGCTAAGATCGCGGCACCCCGTCTTGAGGAGCCTGCAACGACTGCTGCTGTTACTGAGGCTACAAGCACTGAGGCTGCGAGCACTGAGGCTGCGAGCACTGAAAACTCTGAGGCATAGATGTGTCCTTGTAGGATGGGATATAATAGAGGACGACCGGTACAGACTGGTCGTCCTCTATTATGGGAGCGTACAGTGCTTCTATGGCAGTCAGAAGTGAGCGTTCGACATGCGGATAATGATTGTGACGGACCAGTATCCTCCTATGGTGGGGGGAGTGCCCAATGTGACACATGGTCTGGCGGTTGATTTTGTAAATCGAGGGCATCAGGTGTGGGTTGTGGCACCCAGTTATGGTGGGCGTGATGTGCGCCGCCTGGAACAAAAAGTGCGCGTTTACCGCTTCTCCTCTTTCGAGTGGCCCACCTATAAAGATCTACGCATCCCCTTCTTGCCTTTTATGCCCGTCAGGAACTTAATTAAGCGCAGCGATCCCGATATTATTCACATTCACTCTCCGATCGTACTTGGCAACATCGCCCAGATCCTGGCTGGGGGATTGCGCAAGCCGGTCATCGCCACAAATCACTATTTGCCCATCAATATGAGCCGTTCGCTTATCGCGGACCCGCTCATTGGCAAGCATTTCAGCAATATCACCTACTCTTATCTTGTAAACTTCTGCAATCACTGTGAATATGTCACGGCCCCAACGATGACGGCCCTCAATCTGTTATACGAACATGGTCTGCACGCGCCTGCTGCCGCCCTTTCCAACGGCATCGACCTGCAACTATTCTCTCCTGGTCCGCGTGATCCGAGTATTCTGCGCCGCTTTAGCCTGCCTGAGAATAAGCCGCTGATTATTCATGTGAATCGTCTGAGCGAGGAGAAGCGGGTGGATGTTTTGCTTGACGCTATGGCTGAGCTGAAATCTGATGCTCATCTGGCGCTTGTAAGCACAGGACCGGCTGAAGCGGACCTGCGCGCACGAGTTGAGGAATTGCAGATTGGCGATCGTGTTAGTTTCCTGGGATACGTGCGCGATGCCGACCTGCTCGCCCTCCGCCGTTCGTCCGACCTCTTCGTTATTCCTTCCGAGGCTGATCTACAGAGCCTCTCGACTATGGAGGCAATGGCGTGTGGCCTGCCAGTAATAGCGGCCAATTCTTATGCGCTACCAGAACTGGTCCATAACGGCGAGAATGGTTTCCTGTTCTCGCCCGGCAACAGCGCTGAACTGGCCTCTAAGATTGACCTGCTCTTAAATGATGCTCCGCTGCGGGCGGAGATGGGCGCAAAAGGTCTAAAGATCATCGCTGGACATGATCGTGTGAAGATTCTAGACCGATGGGAAGAGATCTATCGCCGCCTCTCAATCGAGTTCAAAGAAAACAAAGAGCGGCGCGAGCGGCTGCGCATGGCGCGTAAGTATCCCGGCTATCTACCCGACGAGGTAAAGAAGGTTCAACGCCCACGTATTCGCCGCACTGGCAATCTGGGCTTCGATCAAAAAGAGACTCCGCGATCAGAGCGCCGGGCTTGGCGTAAACTGTAGTGCTCCGAGAGTCAAATGCATCCTCAAATGTTACACAGGCGAAACGTACGCTAGTATCTTTAATTGATCGATTCATTGACAAAAAGCGAATTTATAGAGTAAAATATAGAGGCATATTTATTGTTATTAGGAGCTATCCCAAAAGATGTTCTACTTTAGCGCATAGAGATGCATGATATATGCCGGCATCTATCTGTAAGGTGCGTAGACATCTTTTATGGGCGAAGTATGTAGTCAGGGTGTTAGACCGGGGAAAGGGGTTAGTCATGTTGTCTGAAGGTGAAGAGAGACCCGTGCCTATATCGACGTTACAATCGAGTCGAAAGGGAGGAAGTACGATACGCGAGAGATATGGTGAAGACTATTATCAGCGTATCGGAAAAAAAGGAGGGAAGGCGCTTAGAGAGAGTCGTGGTAGCGAATATTATCGTGAGATAGCTCAGAGAGGTGGTCAGGCCAACGTAAGCAAGTACGATGCCAATCACTTTTCTGATATGGGGAAGAAGGGCGGCAACGCCACCAAGTCGAGTCAAGATCCAGACTTCTATAGTCGTATCGGCAAAATGGGTGGCGCAGCTCGTCGGCGGAACAAAGCAGCTAAAGGCGAATCCGCGTAGTGACAATCCCTCGTGGTTGTCGTTGGTAGAAGATTACATGTTTTCCATCTAGCTACCAACGACAACCACGAGGGATTGTCGCTACGCAGGTGGTGTCATTGCACTTCTGCCTGCTTTTTGCCCTCTGTGCTTAATTTAGAGAGTCCATCGGCGATGGCCGTAGCAACGCCAGTCTCTGCCGTCTCCCGCGCCACACGTAGCGCGTTTTTGATAGCTTTGGCATTTGAGCGTCCATGCGAGACAATCGCGGAGCCGTTGATGCCTAGTAGAGGAACGCCACCGTATTCAGCATAATCCAGGCGGCCAAAGACTCTGCGCAATCCGGGTCTGAGCACCGCTGCTGCGAGTTTGCTAGGAAGCGTACTGGTCATCTGCTCACGTAAGAGACCAATGAGTGTTTCACTCAGTCCCTCACTCAATTTGAGCACAACGTTGCCGACGAAGCCATCGCAGACCACGACATCGACAGCGCCAGTCGGAATATCGCGCCCCTCGACGTTGCCGATGAAATTCAATCCCAGAGTGGGCGCGCTGGCCTTGAGCAATTGATGCGTCTCGATGACGAGCTGATTGCCCTTTGTCTCCTCTTCTCCATTTGCCAGGAGCCCGATGCGTGGAGCATTGATATGAAAGATGCGCTCCAGATAGATAGAGCCCATGAGCGCGAACTGTTGCAGATAATCGGGCTTGCAGTCGGTGTTCGCGCCTATGTCAATAACGAGGCAGAGGCCATTTTTCGTGGGAAAGACGCCACCCAGAGCGGGACGGCTCACGCCCTGAACACGTTTGAGCGTGAAGAGCGAAGCCGCCATCATCGCTCCGCTATTACCAGCGGAGACCGCGCCCAGCGCGTTTCCATCGCGCACCTGCTGGAGCGCAAGGATCATTGACGCATTCTTCTTAGTGCGCACTGCGTTCGCGGGATGATCGTCCATCTCAATCACTTCATCGGTATGAATGATCGGCAAATCCAGCCCATTCGTGTCGTGCTTAGCCAGTTCGGCCTTAATACTATCTTCGCGCCCAACGAGATAGACTCCCATAGAGTATTCACGGGCCGCCTGCACCGCCCCGAGCACAGTCTCGCTGGGAGCCTTATCGCCACCCATAGCATCAAGGGCAACGCGAACGCTCATACTTTTCTTCCCCCAGGTTCTCCAATAGTCTGTTTGACCAGCTCAACCAGCTTGTCAAGGTCAAATGGTTTATACACAATATGGACAACGCCCGCCTCGCGGAACTCTTTCTCTTCATTGCCCGCCCCCAGAAATGCCGTCACAACGATCACCGGAATCTGACGATCGACGGCCATAGCCATCAGCTTCAGTTCATCGCGCCCGTCCAGATATGGCATCATAAGGTCCAGCATCACAAGATCTGGCTGGTGCTCGCGCACCGCATCATAAAAGCGTAAGCTCTGGGTTGTCATATGTGTCTCATAGCCTTCGTCGGCCAGTGCCTCGGTGAGTAAGTCTGCTATTGTTGGATCATCGTCCATTATGAGAATCTTTTTTGCCATAGAACATCATCCCCCTCATCTCTCAAAATACAATACAGCATAGGGAGTGCTAAAACAACCTTGCTTCGGTCTACGAGCGGACCTCTTGCATGAATACGTGTATTATAACACTCTGTCAGTGCGGAAGTTTGCCAATGCAGAAGTTTGCCAGTACAAAAGTATACCAGTACAAAATTTTAACATGATGGAAGCTTGCTGGTATCGTACTTGAGCATTATAGCATTATGTGTCAGTCCATTTGCTGAGTGCATGCCGAAGGCGTGCACATCGGACACTTTCTAGTTGGCAGCCAACAAACATGAGGTTTTGTTGCTACGTGGTTTGAGTCGATTCATATTATTTGCAAGCGGGATGAACATACGTTATACTAACGTGGAAATATTATATATACTATTTGATTTTGTTCCGGCATGTACCGGTGTGTTCTGGAGGGAATTGTTGTGAAAATTACCTGTAAGCAGCAGGACTTGAGTCGTGGACTCTCGGTTGTGAGCCATGCCGTTTCAAGTCGGAGTACTCTGCCCATTCTGGCAAATATTCTGGTAGCCACCGATCGTGGTCGCCTCAAGCTTTCTGCGACGAACCTGGAGATTGGCATCAACTGCTGGATCGATGCGGAGGTCCAGGAGGAGGGAGTGACGACGGTTCCTTCCAAGACATTTGTTGATCTCGTCAACAGTCTGCGCCAGGGACCGGTCGAGTTAGTGGTGCCGGAGGACTCGCACTCGGTGAATATTAAGAGTACGGGGAGCAATGCAAATATTAAAGGTATGGACCCGTCAGAATTTCCTCAGATTCCCAGTGCTGAGGGCGGCGAAGAGCCAATTCTTCTGGATGCTAGCCTGCTCAAAGAGATGATCGCCCAGGTGGTCTTTGCCGCCGCCGACGATGACTCGCGTCCAGTGCTGACAGGTGTGCTGGTAGAGGTTGGAAACGAGCAGGTCTCGTTCGCCGCTGCCGACGCCTTTCGCCTGGCTCTACGCATCGCCTCGCTGCCCGGCCACGATGAATCCCACGGCAATATTCTTATTCCAGCACGTACTTTGAGTGAGCTTGCACGTATCCTGCCCTCTGAAGGCGCAGTACAGATGGTCGTGACTCCTAACCGCAGCCAGGTGCTCTTCCACACCGAGCACATCGATCTGGTGTCGCGTCTGATCGAAGGAACCTTCCCGAACATCAAGGCCGCTATTCCTAAAGAACATACAACACGGGCCGTGGTCGAGACCAAAGAGTTTGCCGCCGCCGTCAGGACCGTCACGCCCTTTGCGCGCGACAGTTCAAACATCACACGCATCAAGATCTCCAGTGGCACGGCAGAGGGCCAGGATGGCAACGGAATGCTGACATTAGAGTCCACCGCCGAAGATGTCGGCAGCAACGTCACGACTATTAATGCCGCCGTCGATGGTCCCGACCAGGAGATTATCTTTAACGTCAAGTATCTCACCGATGTGCTGGCGATCCTGGATACGCCTGAGGCTGCACTGGAAGTCACTTCGGCCGCCCGCCCAGGCGTGGTAAAGCCGGTAAGCGCGGCGGAATATACCTATGTGATTATGCCAATGAGCACGAATCGCTAGTTCCTGGATTCCAGGGGCTAAAAAGAATAGAACAGAAGATGTATGATTTCTCTGTTTGCAAACGAGTATGTGGAGCAAAGCATGAGAGTTTGTAAACAGAGAAATTATGAGGTTCTTATGATATCTTCACGGATGGGTGCATGTATCTTTCTCGCCTCACGTTGACCGACTTTCGCAATTATAAGCAACTGGACCTTCCTCTTGGACCAGGACTCTTCCTGTTTCACGGCGCGAATGCACAGGGAAAAACCAACCTGCTAGAAGCTATAAGTATGCTTGCCACCGCCAGCTCTTTTCATGCTTCAAATGATCGTGAGGTGGTCTACTGGCACGCGCCCGACCATGTTGCCCGCCTCAACGGAACGGTGCAGCGCTGTGAAGATAGTGTGCAGCTTGAGATGATCGTCTTCGATCCAAATCCACCGATCCTGGATGCAGATGAGCCCCCCACGCGCACAATCGAACTTCCTCCTGGAGCATCGCGCAAGCGCTACAAAGTGAATGGTGTGCCTAAACGCACGATGGATATGATTGGGCAGATGAAGGTCGTGCTGTTTGCGCCCGCCGACCTGCATCTCGTGGATGGAGGACCGGATGAGCGGCGTCGCTTCCTCGATCGTGCCCTCTGCCAGGTGCAGCCAAGATACTGCCAGGCACTGGTCAAATATCGCAAGATTGTGGCACAGCGCTCGGCTCTGCTCAAGCGTATCCGTGAGAATCAGGAAGATCCTACGATGCTGAATTATCTGGATGAGCAGCTCACCTCGCTCGCCAACCAGATCGTCTTCGAGCGCAAGCGCATGGTTACAACGCTCAATCAGCAGGCGAATAAGTTTCAGCAATCGATCAGCGGAGGACGCGAGCAACTCCAGATCGTCTATCGCCCTTCGTTTAAACTGGAGGAGAATTGGACGGCATTTGAGGCACCGCAACATTTTCGAGCACAGTTGCAGACGGCGCGTAAAAAAGAGATTATGCAAGGAGTATGTCTGCTGGGGCCTCATCGCGATGAGTTGGAATTTCTGGTAAATGGCGTGAGCATGATGGCGTATGGCTCGCGAGGTCAGCAGCGAACTGCTGCACTCTCCGCCAAGCTTGCCGAGCTCTCTTTTATGCATCTAAGTACAGGCGATCAACCTATTCTGTTGCTGGATGATGTGTTCAGTGAACTGGATACCTCGCGTCGCGAATATTTACTCGATCAGGTCGTGACGTATGAACAGGTCATGCTCACCTCAACCGACACAGCCAGCTTCCCCAGCCAGATTTTGCAGCGTGCGCATAGCTATCACATCATAGATGGTACAGCTCAATCTGCATCCTGATTTTCTTCGTTTAGGTATTAATTGCTTTTATCATATTTCGCGCTCCGCGCGAAATATGATAAAAGCAATTAATACCTAAAAAAGCGTTGAAGCTGCAAATGCTAAGAAGGTGTAGAGACGGTGCGACGTAGCAACAGGCTAGTTTGCAAGCGAATCTGTTCGGGCTGAAATTCGGTATTGTCAGAATCTTCGATCTGTGCAATCAATTTCTGTGCTCCAAGCATACCCATGTACTGCATTGGCTGTTGCACGGTGCTCAATTCTAGAATTTCTGAGAGCTCAATACCATCGAAGCCAATCAAGGAGAGATCGTCGGGTACCGAAATATTGAGGGATCTGGCCGCCTCTATGACACCAACAGCTTGAATATCGCTAGCTGCAAAGATTGCAGTGGGGCGATCGTCGCGTGTCAGTAGCTGCAAGGCCGCCTGTCTCCCTCCCTGGCGATCCCAGGTGGAGTTGAGAGTGAGGTTCGGCTCATACAATAAACCAGCTTCATCAAGGGCACGACGCAATCCAATGAAGCGATCATCGCCTGGATGATAGCGGAAATCGCCCTCGGGAGTGCCATTAATAAAACCAATACGACGATGACCATGCTCAATCAAGCATTTGACCGCCTGATATGCGCCATCGACATTGTTGACTGCAAGCGAGGTGAAAAGTGAATGATAGCCATCGACCAGCACAACAGGGATGTTAGCATGGCTGAGACCTGTAGCAGTAGTGTCATCGGGACAGAAGGAGATCACCAACAGCCCGTCTACTCGACGCTGTCTGGGCAGTTTGCGAAAGTAGGAATCACACTCCTCGTTGTTGTGGATATTGTAAAGTACGAATTCTAGCCCGGCTTGAGCAATCATTACCTCAACGCCGCGCAGCACTTCACTAAAAAAGGGGCGAGTGAAGTTGGGTACAATGATACCAATAGAATTGGTACGCTTAGAAGTCATACTGCGTGCGATGAGATTAGGACTGTAGTTTAGTTGCTCAATGGCGTCCAATACATGTTGACGGGTTGCTATCTTCACCCCATGGCTCTCATTTAGCACACGCGAAACGGTTCCAACACTAACGTTGGCAAGACGAGCGACGTCACGAATACCTGGGACTTCTCTCTGTTTCTGATCGTTCATAGTATTTGAAACAGTTTCGTTATTTTAAGCTACTGTATCTTCTTATGATACCATATCGTATAGCTTCTGTAAAGTTCCTGGGAATTTAGGACTATTAAAAAGTCCCGATTGTTACCGAATTGCCCTTTACAAGCGCCTATTTCTATGCTATAGTTCGATAAGACAACTTGAACCGGTTCAAAAATTTCAATGTACTGTGTTTGTCTAGATTCTAGAATAGAAAGGCATAGGATGCCTGGAATACATTTTTCTGTTGTCATTCACTATGGTGGGTGACTTCTTTGCTTTTTATTAGGTAGAGCTTGTTGCACTGAATGTATTCCTGATAGCGTCTGTTTTCTGTGAGCTTAGACCAAACAAACACGTATAAATTGAAAGAGTATTTTCAGACAAACTGCAAGGGATCGTAGTTTGATATCTCTGCGAATACTATTGACCTGAAGGCTGCTATTTCAGCGTCTACGATGTGCCCTACCTATGAGGGTATAATTTATGCTCATCTCATTCAAAAGCCGCGAAACAAGGAGGTTTTCTTCATGATCCTCGAGCAAGGTGAAGTCATTGACGAAATCATCACCAAGACCCGCGCTGGACGTATGAAACGCCGAACATTTCTCGAACGTGCTATGGCTGTTGGCTTAAGCAGTACGGCTGCTGTCTCGCTCCTCGAAGCCTGTGGTGGCACGAGCAACAGCACTGGTGGTAACGGACAAACTGCGAACATCAACTACATCGAGAAGGACACGAATGGCGTTTACGCAAGTCAAGTGAAAAAGTTCAATGACCAAAACAATGGCGTTCACGTTACGTACAACAGCAATGCTCCAAATGATACTGGCCAGCTCTTAACTATCCTTACCACCATGCTTCGTGCGCGAGGTACTTCCATTGATGTCATGCCGATGGATATCATCTGGCCTCCTGAGTTTGGAGCGAATGGTTGGACGGTACCTCTGGACAGCAAGTGGCCTGCTAGCGACCGAGCAAATTATTTGCCAGGTCCTCTTCAAGGCTGTACCTACAATGGAAAGTTGTGGGCAGCACCGGCCCGTACTGATGCGGGGCTCATCTATTATCGTACAGATCTCATCAAAACTCCTCCGAATACCTGGGATGAACTAGCCACTATGGCCAAGTCAGTTGCTCCATCGAAGGCAAAGTTTGGCCATCTCTGGCAGGGTGCCCAGTACGAGGGCCTTGTTTGTGACTTTACCGAGGTTCTCTACGGGCGCGGTGGTTCCGTACTGGATGCCAACGACCCCAAGAAAATCACTGTGAATAGCGCGGAAGGAAAGGCTGCCCTGGATCAGATGGTGAGTTGGGTAGGTGGAATTTCGCCGACGGCGGTGACGACCTACAAGGAAGAGGATTCCCGTTCGGCCTGGCAAAATGGTGACTCCGCCTTCATGCGCAACTGGCCTTATGCCTTTGTGTTAGGTAATGATCCTAAGACATCGAAGATTGCTGGCAAATTTGATGTTCACCCAATGCTCCCTGGTGGAACGAATGGGCAGGGTCACTCAAGCCTTGGCGGTTGGCAGTATGGCATCAATGCCTTCTCCAAAAATCCTGATGCGGCCTGGAAGTTTATTCAGTTCCAACTGAGCGCGCCTTCGCAGAAAACTTTCGCGATAGAGCTGTCCCTGTTCTCTACGCTCAAGAGCATCTATACAGACAAGGATGTGCTCGCCAAGAATCCATTCTTTGGCAAAATGCAACCTGTGTTGCAGGGTGCGCTGCCGCGACCGGTTTCTCCCTTCTACCCTGACATCAGCAATGCGATTCAACAGCGCGTACACAGCGCGCTGACGAAGCAAAGCAGTAGTGCGGATGCTTTGAGTGGATTGCAGTCGGACTTACAGAATATTGTGAGCAAGTAGTGTGAATGTAGTACAGATGGGATGACCTTCATAGAGAGTCCATCTGTACTGCGAATCTGCACCCATCGAGAGGCTGCCTTCAATGCAGCCGTACGTTGCGCTGATGCTCGTAGGCACTCTCGATGTGGATAATTGTCTGTGAAGGGGTGAATACACATGGCAACACAAGCAGTCGAAGCTCCTAAGCAACGAGCGAGTCTGCGGGATCGTTTTGACTTGGGAAGTGGCTTCACACCATATCTGTTGGTCCTGCCTACTGTTCTGGCAATTCTAGCGGTGGCGGCCTACCCGATTCTGAATTCCCTTTGGCTTAGCCTGCTCGATAATCCTCTGAGTCCCAGTGCTAGCTTTACTGGACTGAGCAACTTTGCGAAGCTCTTTCGGAGTAGCGAGTTCATTACCTCTATTGGTGTAACGTTCATCTTTACGATTGTTAGTGTCGCTCTTGAGACGCTTTTTGGTCTGGGAATTGCTCTCCTCATTAATGGCACTTTTCCAGGCCGTGGCCTGGTCCGAGCCTCTATTCTTGTTCCGTGGGCCTTTCCAACGGTTGTCTCTGCACAGATCTGGTACCTTATGTACAATGACCGTACTGGCATTGTTAGCTATATTCTTCAGCAACTGCACTTCCTTGCACCGGGTGATACATTACTTCGAAGCCCTTCAGGCATTGTTATTGCCGCGATTATCACCGATGTCTGGAAAACAACACCTTTTATGGCCCTTTTGATTCTGGCTGGTCTTCAGATAATTCCTAACGAATTGTATGAAGCTGCTGGCGTCGATGGAAGTACTCGCTGGCAACAGTTCTGGACGATTACCCTGCCATTGGTTAGCGAGTCGTTGGTCATTGCGCTACTCTTCCGTACTCTGGCGTCTCTTGGTGTGTTCGACCTGCTTTACATATTGGGTGGCAACCAGGTACAAAGTATGGCTTCATATTCGTATAACAATATGTTTACCCGTTCCTCATTCGACTTTGCTCCTGGAGTGGCGGCGGCGGTGACCCTCTTTGTGATGGGGTTGATTATCAGTCTGCTCTATCTCTTGTTGATACGCGTCACGCGACGATAGCGAATGACAAGGCATCGAGAGAGCTATCTCGGAAAGGAAAAATAGTATGGCAACTGGTGAGCAGGCTTTACCTCGTGTTCAAACGAGGGCGAGAGTTGAGGACCCTGAGAAGAAAACATCACTGGCCCAGATAGGCCGCTATGTAGCGGTTGTGCTGGTTGTGTTCATTGCATTGGCTCCCCTTTACTGGACGATAGTCACCTCTGTAAAGAGTGGAATCGAATTGAATGCCTCGCCTCCGACCCTCTTTCCTCACACCTTTAGTTTAGAGAACTTTATAACCGATCTAAGTTTGTCTTCCTTTACACGTGATCTACTGAATAGTGCGATTATCGCGGTTGTCACCACTATTCTGGCATTGATTATAGGTATCTTGTGTGCTTATGCCATTGCACGTATGAAGTTTGTTGGCAAATCTGCTGTACTTGCTATCACGCTGTCAGTGCAGATGATACCGCTGATCGCAATGGTCGGGCCGCTCTTCGTGATCTTCACAGGTCCGATTCCCGTCTACAATACCTATGCAGCCTTGATCATTCCTGATCTGGTGTTGACGTTACCGATTACCGTCTGGTTCATGACTTCGTTCTTCCGCGATCTGCCACCAGATCTGGAAGAGTCCGCACGCGTGGACGGTGCCTCGCGGTTACGGGCATTGTGGGAAGTCATTGTGCCACTCACGGCCCCTGGCGTCTTCGCAGCCGCTATTCTCTCATTCATCGGAGTCTGGAACGACTTCCTCTTCGGCTTGACATTGACGACTGATGAAAACGCTCAGCCGATCACTGTCGGAATCACACGCTTCGCTGGCGAACATACTATTCCCTGGGGCGAAATTGCCGCAGCCGCAGTGATTGTGACCATCCCGCTCGCGATCGTCGTTCTGATTCTCCAAAGACGCATTGTCTCTGGCTTGACTGCTGGAGCTGTCAAAGGATAAAACCAAGACGGAACAGAGTGTTTGAGCTACAGAATGGTTCATATTCATATTTCACAGATGAATATGAACCATTCTACTTGTGCGTCTGTGAGCCAACGGGGGCCTGCTGATTGAGGTGGAGGCTTTCCATTGACAAGACGGAAGAATGATGGTATGTTGCTGCCAACCGATTGGTAGGGTGAAGATATGCAGAAACGAGTGCCAAATACTGATGCACGTGAGCGCGTGCTTGAAGCAGCGGAGAGGCTCTTTGCGCGCAGAGGCTATGCCTCTGTGACGTTACGTGATATCGGTGCGGAGGTGGGTATTCGTCATACGTCGCTATATCATCATGTGCCCGGCGGCAAGGAGGAGTTGTTTATAGAGGTGACGGAGCGCGAGTTCGACCGTCATCGTCATGGATTGAAGCAGGCTCTACGCGATGCTAACCTTGAGATTCAGGCACAACTCTATGCCGTCGCCGACTGGTTGTTATCTCAGCCACCTGTGGATCTTTTGCGCATGGGGTACGTGGATATGCCAGCTATTGATGCTGTGCAGGCCGAGCGACTCACGAGAATGGCATATGCGTCTATACTTTCACCAATTGAAGAGGCGCTGGAGCAGGCAGAACTGCGCGGCGAGATAAAGCATCACGACTTTGGTCTAATAGCCGGCGGACTGCTTGGCATGATCGAGGCGCTGTTCTCTGTTCCAGAGCATGCCTTTTTTGAGGAGATGCATCTGGAAGAGACGGGCGTGCCGCTTCCTGTGCAGGGTCGCCAGCGCATGGCCCATGAGCTCATTGCCGTAATGCTTAGTGGACTGCGTGTTCATGATTCCAGCTATCAGCCGTAAATTTTTGGGCTGAAAAACTATCAACTCGTTGACAACTTATAGGATAGACAGATCTTTCAGGAACAGCATTTCTCTCTCTGATCGACTTATCCACATTCAGCAACACTTATCCACACTTCCCTCCTCAAAAATGTGGATAAGTCAATAGAGATCGGAAGAAGTACTATTTCTCTGAACATTCCAGCATCAAAGAGCTTTAACATTCTCTATGCAGAAACATGCCTTCATGCGCATATTCGATTCTAAGCACTATTTTCTCTGCTCATAGTCTTGAAAACTGCGATGTGCCAGCGTTGCTGGGCCAGCATGGTCCCTCTTTGTACGTACATAGTTAAGGAAGTGGCGTCTGATTGTATACTTGGGAAGAATAATAGTGACAGGCTCTAAGTTGATTGGTTCGGAGCTTCGATAGGTGCTGAAGGCGCTCCTGGTACTTGATACCGTACCCGGTACGTTCTGTGGTGGAGTAACAGCCCAGCCGCAATACGTACAAAATCGTCCGTCAGCCACGATTGGTTTTGCGCAGGAGAAGCAAGGTATGGTACGTGTCCAATGCTCCACATCGTACCTGGTTCTCAGGAATTCATAGATGAGACGCGCAATTTCGTACTTGAGATGCTGCTTCAGTATCGTGAACATAACCCATCCTTTCTACACTACAACTGCCATACGATACGAGGACATGGAGATAGTGTAGAGCGGAGCCCAGATTCTGTCAATATATTTCGTGTATAATTTTATAAAATTACTATTAAGATTATTGAAGGAGTTTAGAAGTAGGGATTGTTTTCATATAAAAGAGCTGGTCGTCAAGCGTTTGACGACCAGCTCTTTTCACGCTACGTAACAGTCTCTATGTATTATTTGCCGGCACGAGCCTGGGCGTAGCGTTTTGCCACCACATCCCAGTTGACGACATTCCACCAGGCGCTGAGGTATTCAGGTCGGCGGTTCTGGTACTTCAAGTAGTAGGCATGCTCCCACACATCATTTCCGAGGATGGGGAAGTCGCCATCGGTGAGCGGGCTATCCTGATTTGCCGTCGAGGTGACGGCCAGATTGCCGCTCTTATCGAGTACAAGCCAGGCCCAACCAGAACCGAAGCGTTTCACACCGGCATCGTTAAATGCCTGCTTAAAGGCATCAAGGGAGCCGAACTTGGCATTGATAGCGCTGGCAAGCTCGCTCGTGGGCTCTTTGCTGCCACCAGGAGCCATGATCTCCCAGAACATGCTGTGGTTGTAGTGACCACCGCCATTGTTGCGCACAGCAGTCTGTGCGCTAGCTGGGACCTCATTCAGACGACGGATAACCTGATCAATTGAAAGATTAGCGAATTCGTGGCCCTGTAACGCCGTATTCAAGTTGTTCACATAAGTCGCATGATGCTTATCATGATGCAGATGCATCGTCTCTTCATCAATGTGCGGCTCTAACGCATTGTAAGCGTAGGTAAGTGGTGGAAGTTCAAAAGCCATAGAACACTTCTCCTTACTCAAATATGGTAGGAGGTCGTATACCTCCTGATTGACAATGGGGTATCAATTTGTTCTAACCGCATCGTACAGCTAGAGCATTCTTGAGCGGATACAGTCCACATGTTTAGTTGTATGCGATAGAGCAGGCTGTTGTCAAGCAGAAGCCTGACTTTCCATAACTTTTCTTCTCTATCTCCAAAAAAGCTTATGTCTGTGTTATAATGCCGCCAAAGCATTTGTTCTAATCGTTAATAGTGTCAGTGCTTGCTAGAGAACACGTGCACGCCGTCGATTTGGAGGTCGGGCGTAGAGCGGCAAGCAGAGTTCGTTCAGATCCAACAAGAAAAGATCCCCGAGAGGTACTCAGGATGGTTATCGGGAAAATTGTCAAATCAGATTCGCATATCAATTATGTCTGCCAGATCTATGGACCGCGCGAGGTTGAGATTCAGCCGGGGCCGGCTGATTATGCCTTTGGTCGTTTTGTGCGTGTGGCTGTACGGGCACAGCCCGCCGATGATCCTGACGCCGCGTTAGATTATGTGCTGGGACTTCGTCAGGAGCCAGTGACCTACGCGATTGGCGTTATTTATGATACGATCCTGCAAAATCCGGCCTTTGGAGCGCTAGGGCCGCGCCTCTCCAATGAGACGCAAGTGGAGTTATTCTCGCCCGACTATATTTCTGAAAAGGCTATCTTGATTTATATTATGGTATTGGGTATGATGGAGCAACAGCGGATGCCCGGCGAAGAGCCCGAGGTGCTCTCGACGATGCACGGTGTGCCCCTGCTCTCTCTTGAGTTAGACAGTGAAATTGAGACGATGACTGATGACGAGGTGCGCACTTTTCACTATTTCAGCGATCCGGTCACTGGGCCTGACGCTCAACAGCCATATCTCCATATGGGATATCTCCCGCATATTATTTCTCAGCGCAATAGCCTGTTACCTATGGTGACGTTGCGGATTATCGATCAGCTAGAGCGCCTGTTCCCACAGAATCTCTCTGTTCTTTCTATCGTAAAGCGCAACTTTGCCTGGCGGCTTAAAGTGGAAACTACTGGTTAGCGGAGGTACCCGGCTATGCTTGATCCTCAACAAATCTCTCCAACAGCGCCCCGCCCGGCGCGCAAACCTGTTGGCATCACAAAGGGTCCAGGTGAGGAGAATCATGAATATACGTTTGTTTCACGCGACGATGACCAGGTTCTGAAAAATGGCGAATACGTCTATTACGAACTGGCCGATCCCGACTTTGTGGCCTTCCACGGCACAGTAGTAGACGCACCCGTCCGACGTGTGTTGGGACGTATTATGAAACGTGAACCTCTACAGCTCTATCCAGATACATTTCTGAGTGAGCCAGAGATTGCGCCGGCCCAGATGGCGGCTATGGTCGGCTATAACGCGCGTACAAATGAACTCTTCGAGCTACACGTGGCGATTATGGGTTATTACGATCCGATCACCGGCTCGTTTATCAATCCGTGGATTCCACCTCAGTCTGGGAAGCAGATCTTCCTGGCCGACGATATTATGCTCTCCGAAATCTTAAGCCGGAAGCAGGAGAAGCAGCCCGGCTCGGCGACGATCGGCTCGCTGCTCACGCGCACACCAAACGCCGTGCCCATCGTGCTGTCTGTAAAAGATCTGGTGAGCACGCATCTGGCGATTATCGCAAGTACGGGTGCGGGTAAGAGCTATCTAGCAAGCGTAGTGATCGAAGAGTTGATGCAGCCACACAACAAAGCCTGTATTCTGATTATCGATCCACATGGAGAGTACGGCACCCTCGACCAGATTGCTAATGCTCCACAGTTCTCTGAGGCGAGCGAGGGCGTTGGCAGCGGCTATCGCGCACAGGTTCAGGTATACAAGCCGGAGCAGGTCAAGGTGCGTATCTCAACGCTAAATATTGGGGATATGCGCCAGCTCTTGCCGGAGATGACGGAGAAGCAGCAGTATTTGTTGAGCCGTGCACTACGCAAGGTTCAAGAGACCCGACGTGGTCATCCCTGGGGAGTTGCAGATTTAAAGCAGGCGATCAAAGCTGTCTCGCGACAGAAAAACGATGAGGATAGCGAGGGGGCTGACGATTCTAGTACTGTGCATGCCCTTACCTGGCGCGTTGAGCAGCGCTTCGAGCACAGCTTTACCTTTGATGACACTCAGCACCTGGATCTGCCGGAGATCTTCAAGCCCGGTCAATGTACAGTACTACAGCTCAACGAGATCGATGAGCGCGATCAGCAGGTTATTGTCGCAACCCTGTTGCGCCGCCTGAATCAGGCACGCATGGATACCGAACGCGGCAAAGTCCATTCGGGCGAATCTTACCTTCCCTATCCTGTGTTCGTCTTATTGGAAGAGGCGCATCACTTTGCACCTGCTGGTACCGGCGTCGTCTCGACCTCAATTCTGAAGCAAGTACTTGCTGAAGGCCGCAAGTTTGGCATCGGAGTAGGACTTATTAGTCAACGTCCTGGGAAGCTTGACGCTGATGTCTTGAGTCAGTGCCAAACACAGTGTATTATGCGTATAGTGAATGAAATTGATCAGAAGAGCGTGGCGGCGGCTATCGAAGGAGTCGGGCGAGACCTGCTGCATAATCTGCCAGCCCTCTCGAAAGGTCAGGTAATCGTTGCTGGAGCGGCCGTCAACACGCCCGTTATCTGCCGCGTGCGCACGCGCTACACGCAGCACGGCGGCGAAAGCAAAGATGCTCCCGATCTGTGGCGGCAGTATTTCAGTCGAGAAAACGGAGAGGACCGCCGTCGTACTGATGCCCCCTTAAACGGGAATAAGGGCTTCAATTTGTTACGATGATAGCGCGTCCCCTTCGGCACATCCTGTTTTTATATTTTTGCTTTTTCTACTCATTTCGGGCAGAGCCCGAAATGAGTAGAAAAAGCAAAAATATAAAAACGAAAAGTATCAGGCAGCGAAGCTGCACAATTTTCTGACCAGGAGGGTGAACACGACGGTGGTCGGACACTTTCCTGGAGAATGGGGCGTATTGTAGATGACGATGACTAATCGCGTATCACTTTATACGCTGATCGCTCTCGCCCCACTCTCCTGGGGTGGACTCTTCCTGTTCACCTACTATATTCCACCACTCAACACGCTGTCATTTATCGTCGTGCTCTTCATCTTGCTCGTGGCGCTGACCAGTACGTTTGCGCCACTTGCCTATGTACTCGGCCGCCGCCTGCTCTCCGCCCATCGCTATCATGTGACTATGCGCTCCGCCTTTCGCCAGGGCGTGTTGCTATCCCTGGTAATCATCCTCAACTTGATCTTCCGCGCACTCGATAGCTGGAATATCTTTATGGCCTTTGTCATTCTCGCGGCAGCAATCATAGTTGAGATACTCTTCCTCGCTCGCAAGTAAGCATATACATCCTCTTCTCTTCACGTTCTGGTTGCGGTTTATTTACCAGAGTTAGTACTTTCATACCAAATCTTAACCTTTAACGGGCTGAGCACCCCTGCCTGTGGTAATATCCCTCTCGTAGGACCTGATGAAATTTTTACAGATCCATGACTAATGTATTAAAGACTCCCTTTGCATAAAGCTGTCAAAGTCATAAAGAGAAAAGTCGAGAGAAAAGAGCAGGATCATGCAGACGTTAATGCGACCACAATCACCAGATTCATATGTGCAAAACCGCGAATCGGCATCTATACACAAGAGACGACGTTTTTCGCCATCTATGTTTAGTGGGATAATTGTAACGCTGCTGCTCGTTGTGGGCGCGGGCGCGTTCGTAGCTCTCCAGCAGAAGAGTAGCTCACGCGCGGCTGATGACGCGGTCAACTGCACACTCATCGTCCCTCCACAACCATTAAGTGCTCAGGGACTGGCCACACCCTATCAATTAACCACGACCAATGATGATAACAAGTGTAACGAAGCGAATAAGATGCAGGCGGCTTTTGTGCAGGGAGCGATATTTGATCCTGCCACAAATCGAATCTCCATTTATAATCCTCTCATCACTGATAAGGGCAAGAAACCGGCGATCGACCCGGTCGTGCCAAAGTTACCGCAGGGAGCGATTGTCGCCCTCTGGTTTGGCTTTAATGGTACAAATTTGACGTTGAAGGGGAACGATAATAGTCTGCAAGATGGCAATTGCGTTGGTGGCTTAAAAAAGTCGCTCTTCGGTCAGTTTGCCTACTGTAATGCCCCTGCCTTCTTTGATGCGGCCAATAAAGCAATTCAGGCTGGCAAGCTCGTTCCTCCCGCCCTGGGCACAGGAAAAGACGGTTTAATCTGCCCCACTGTTCGCGACTTTGGAGTGGTGGACCAGGATCAAAGTGACAACGTGACGACATCTTATCTTATCAACCATAAGGGACGTACTGCGCAGATGACTGCTGCAAATGCGACACAGTTGCCTTACGTGGGTGAGAGAGCGCAGGTAAATGGAAGCGACAACCGCCTGCTCTCCATCGCCCTGGACGGCGCTCTGGGCTGCAAACCCTGGATGGCTCCCGATCTGGCTGATCCCGGTCATATGGTCACAGCCCTGCCCCTAAACGAATTGCAGGCTGCCGCGCATCAGGCTCAGCCCGTCGCTATCGTACCTGCGGGAGACCCGATGGCCAAAGTTGGCGATAACCGCAACCTGCGCAAGCTCAATCTTTACCGCGCCGGTGTGGATCAGCCCAACGCCGATGATCCCGATAATGCTAGTACAAAGACATATTGTAAAAGCTTACTAGCCGTCGGTCCTGAACGTATTCTAATAGATGCGAAGCTGACGAGGGAACAGCCCTCACCCGATCGCGCCGCCGCCAATAATCTGTTTACCTTCCTGGCTCAGCGTTTCAACACTTCCTTTGGTCCAATAGGCCTCAATTGCCAGGAACTGCTCGATACAAAGACTCCCATCAAAGTCAAGAACAATGATGCGGTAGCTGTCTCCGCGACCATCTTTGGCATGCAATCCATCGATACATCAAACTGTGTTGCTAATGGCAAAATCGTCCAGAAGTGTCAGGGCAAGACTCAGGTCGATGATCAGACCTGTAGCTTTAAGTTGAATAGTAATGAGAATCAGGCGGATCTCAATTGTCCAAATAACAATAGCAATAATGGAGATAATGGGAACAGCGGGGATAATAATAACGGCAATGGTGGGAAGCACCAGGACAAGCAGCAAAACCAGGGTCAACAAGATCAGAACAACGGGGCCAGGCAGCACGAGAAGCTGAACATGGATCAACAGGACTAGAGAGTCGACCCTACTTAAATTTTTACCCTTCTTGCGTTTTTATATACTATTGTGCAGCACACAATAGTATATAAAAACGCAAGAAGGGTAAAAATTTAAGTAGGATATGTATTTGGTCTTTGTATCCATTTTTGCGCAACGCGCAAAAATGGATACAAATGAAGAGTAGAACTTACGCCTCTGAGGCCACTGTCGTCTCTTGAGGTGTGAGAACTTCTTCCAATGCTGGGCGATTGGGAAATTCGCTCACGATGCTTACAGAGCGGCGCTCGCGTGAGCTATGGCCGAATTTGACGTAGCCATGTTCGAGAGCAAACAATGTGTGGTCGCGGCCGACACCGACATTCACACCTGGACGAATTTTTGTGCCGCGCTGGCGAACAATGATGCTGCCCGCCGTGACAAGCTGGCCATCGAAGCGCTTCACGCCGAGCATCTTTGGCTTACTATCACGACCGTTACGAGAGCTACCTACACCTTTTTTATGTGCCATGATCTATTCCTCCGTGCTGCTTTCGCTGGCTCTTGAACTCGTCGTACTCGCTATCTCAGGAGTCTCTTCTTCGGTGACAACCTCGGAAGTTCGGGATTTGCTTTTCTGCCTCTCTTCTTCTGAGAGCAAGCTCTTGCCATTAGCGAGAATGTCATCGATTGATAGGACCGTTAATTCCTGGCGATGACCACGGCGATGGCGATAGCGCTTTTTGGACTTGTACTTAAAGACAATCAGTTTTTCTCCGCGCGCCTGGCCGAGCACTGTTGCCAGCACTTCCGCGTTCTCAACGAATGGTGCACCCACCATTGGCTGACCAGCGCCTCCGATCAGCAGCACCTCTCCAATACGGAGCTGTGCGCCATCTTCGGCAGCTAAACGGTTCACTTCGAGTCTCTGACCTGCGGAAACTTTATACTGTCGTCCACCATTTTTGATTACTGCATACATGCTGATTTTTCTCCTTTTGTGCCCCTATGCATACTGCCAGGTGGATACGAGGGAGGCATAGGTGGCGCGCCTACCCGGACAGTTCCATTCTCCTGGCTCTTGTCTTGCTTTCTCTGTAAAAGCAGTGTTGAACCGATCTGCTGGCGCGATACTTGATATCGGCCGTGTAGCGTAGGGGGTCGATCCACATACAGTTTGCTTCTGTGGGTTTATGATGCACTTTTGGGCATAATGAAACCATACACGATCGGTGCGAAACTATGATAGCAGCGATTGTGCTCTTTGTCAAGGTACGCACTTATTTTCTATTTTCTATTTTTGCTTTTTCCATTTCGGGCTCCGCCCGAAATGGAAAAAGCAAAAATAGAAAATAGAAAATAAGTGCCGAAGGCGCTAGAGCAGGAAGGTGATTCTGGTGATAAGATGATAGAGGTAGTCCAACTACATCGAGAGGAAATGGTGCTTTATGACTCAAGAACAACCCTTTAGCGCAGACATCCGTAAAGATCCTGCTATCGACTCCACTGTGATCTCTCTCCGTTATCAGGATCAGGAAGATCCAGCACACACTATAGACGTTGGAATCGCTCCTGACCTGGGTAGCAATCTCTTTCGTTTTCGTATAGACAAACATGATATTATTTATAGTGATCCAGCAGTGCTCAAACATATGGGCTTTACAGGCAATTTCGTGCTCTGGCCGTTACCGAATCGCTTGCGGGATAAACGTTATACATATGAAGGGAAAGAATATTCTCTCGCAGGTCTCCAGCGCGGCGAAGATCCAACGCTCGTGCATGGCCTGGTTATGGACAGGCCGTGGCAGTATGAGCAGCCTATTGTTGGTGCCGATGCAGCGACTGTGACAACTTACGTCGATATCGATCCATCCAGCCCCTGGTATGCAAGCTATCCGTTTGACAGCCGCTTGTCTTTAACGTATACCCTGACTCTGACTGGCATAACCATTATCTATCGCGTACAGAACAAGGGCGCACATGTGCTTCCCTTTGGCTTTGCTCTCCACCCCTATTTTTCTCTGCTTTCAGGTTCAGACCAGACGTTTGTAAGCATCCCTGCACAGACACTCATGGAAGCTGATCCGGCGCTTCTGCCCACTGGTCGCCTGCTCGACGTCACTGGCAAGATGTATGCAATGTTTGATCTGCGTCAGCCAATCGCCGTGGGCAACTTGAAGCTGGATCATGTCTATATGGATCTGCAGCCCCAGGCTCGCGCGATAATCGATTATCGCCAGCAGGGTATGCAGCTCGCCATCTCAACGACTGACGACTTTACGCATCTCGTCATATTTACGCCGCCCGCCAGCCCGTCTTTCTGCCTCGAACATCAAACCAGCTCTACCGATGCCATCAACTTCAATAATCAGGGGCCCGAACGTAAAAAAATGGCTCATCTCCTGGATGTGCAGCCCGGTGCCAGCCACACCGGCTCCATCCACTATGCGCTGCATTTTGAACGCTAAGACTTCCAATCGACGGAATGGGGAAGGCGATGAACAGGAGATATTCTGGCATCGCTTTCACCCTTTTTTCTGCTCTATCTGGTCCTTCCCCACTTCTATTTATACAGGCGTCTGTCTATTTGCATTGAAATAATGTATTATGTTGAATACGAGATAGAACTATTTGACATTCGCCGCCGCGAGGCGCAAGCACGGAGATGACAGGTGTACGTATCTACCCCGAAAACTGCCGATACAGGCAAATCTAGCACACGTTTCCCAATCTATGGATTGTTTGCCCTTGCTCTCTGTCTAGGAGCCTGGGCTTGCTCCTGGCTGCGTATTGACCCCTTCTTTCGCTACAGTTTCTTTCCGCTCTGGTTGGGCTATATTCTCTTTGTGGATGCTCTTGTTGTGGCCCGGCATGGAACTTCGCTGCTCCAGCGGATGCGCTGGCGCTATGTGACGCTATTCGCTGTGTCAAGCTTGTTCTGGTGGACCTTTGAGCTGCTCAATGTGCGTGTGCAGAACTGGCACTATATTCAAGATCAGCCCTATAGCCCACTCAGCTTTTTTTTACTGGCAACACTCAGCTTCAGCACTGTCCTGCCTGCTGTCATGGGCACCACCGAGCTCCTCTCGACCTTTAAGCCGCTGAAGCCCAGGCTCTCACCCGATGATCCGGGACCGCGCCTGTCACGATCCGCTTTTATTAGTCTTGAGATAGTAGGCGTTGCGTGTCTGATCCTTCCGTGGGTTCTCCCTCAATACTGTTTTCCATTGATCTGGTTCAGCCTGACTCTTCTGCTGGACCCTCTCAATAACTTCTTTGGTCGTAAGTCGGCGTTCGCGCATCTCTTAACGCGGGATTGGAGCTTCCTGGTGCTGCCACTGGGCACGCTGGTGTGTGGCTTCTTCTGGGAGATGTGGAACTTTTACGCGTTGCCCAAGTGGTACTATACAGTTCCATATATTGGCTTCTGGAAGGTCTTTGAGATGCCTCTGCTCGGCTTCACTGGCTATCTGCCTTTCTCTCTTGAGCTTTTCGCCTTGTACCAGTTTGTGCTGCTACTGTTCCGTCAAAAGCAGGATTATCTGGCAATCTAAGCTTTTTCTTAATTTTCTCTATGTTTTCCATTTTTACAAACTTTTGCGCGACGTGCAAAAGTTTGTAAAAATGGAAAACATAGAGAAAATTAAGAAAAATTTATAGAGAACAGTTTCGCTACCCAGAATATGCAGAAAAAGCAAAAATAGAAATGTGTAAGTGAAGAATATACTTGACATGATTGGGCATTTGTACTAGTGTAATTATGAGGTATTGTCCAGTGCAAAAGTTGCAGGGTCCTAAATTTCAGTATTCAGTATTCTAAAATGGGAATTTCATGTCGTCGTCTTCTCACTTGTTCTGTGATCATTGTGGAGCCGCCAATCGTACGTTGGCTCAGTTTTGTCGTGCCTGCGGCCGTCATTTAGCCAGCATTGAGGCACCCTCTTCCACTCTCACTGGCTTATTGAGCACAGAGGCTATGCTGAAGCAGCGTTATATCGTACTGGGTCAGGCAGGAAGAGGCGGATTTGGCGCGGTCTACAAAGCTTCTGACACTCTGTTCGGTGGTCGGCTGGTTGCGATCAAAGAGATGAGTCAGAGTTCTTTAAAGCCACAAGAGCTTGTTGAGGCGACAGAGGCATTTAATCGAGAGGCAATGCTGCTGGCTAACCTGACGCATCCCAATCTCCCGCGCATCTATGAGCAGTTTACTGAAAATACGCGCTCGTATCTCGTCATGGATTTCATCGAGGGTGAGACGTTAGAGGCGAGGCTGCAAAGATTGCATGACGCGAAATTACCAGTGGAGAACGTGCTCTCGATTGCTCTGCAGTTGTGCTCGGTTCTGGAATACTTGCATACACGCCAGCCCCCAGTTATCTTTCGCGATCTAAAGCCTGGCAATATAATGATTACTCCTGCTGAGCATGTGTTTCTGATCGACTTTGGGATTGCACGCAATTTTAAGCCGGGTCAGGAGAAGGATACGACGGCGTTAGGATCTTATGGATATGCACCGCCTGAGCAATATGGAAAATCGCAGACGACGACGCGGGCCGATATCTATAGTCTGGGTGCGACGCTGCACCAGTTGCTGACAGGTGACGATCCTTCTGAGACTCCCTTCCAGTTTACACCCCTGCGGCTGAGTGAGCCCGCGCTAGCGGGGCTGGATACTGTGGTGATGAGTATGGTAAATGTAGATGTCAACAAACGACCCGCGCGCATTGATGTTGTACGTCAACAGTTACAGGATATTGCGACCCGCTACGCATTGAGCAAGGCGCTGCCACGCACAACCATAAAAGTCGCTGCCAGGCCCGGCGAATCCCTGCCGCCATTTCCATCGCTGTCACCGATTCCATCAATTCCTGCCGTACCCTCTCCTTATGCATATTCTCCACCTGATCTGCAAAAAGCGGTAAAGAAGCGTGCCCCTAGATCAACGGTGCAGCCGCAGGTCTATCCGCAGGCCAATATGCTCTATGCCTGTCTGGGTCATGCCAGTCGTATTACTCAGGTTGCCTGGTCGCCAGACGGCAAGTACCTGGCTTCTGCGAGCTTTGATAGGACGCTCCAGTTGTGGAATGCCGCGAGTGGCAAGCATATAAAGACCTATAAGGGGCATAGTGCGCGGGTCAACCGTCTGGCCTGGTCGCCTGATAGCAAGCTTGTCGCCACGGCTAGCGATGACCATACTGTGCGCATCTGGACGGTTACGCAGGAGAAAGTGGAGGCTATCTTTGATAAACACAGTGGTTCGGTCGATGCTGTAACCTGGTCGCCCGATGGCACGTCTATCGCCTCCGCAGGTGACGACAAGGTTGTCCTGGTCTGGAACGCGACTACTCATGAAGTAACAACCACGTATCGCGAACATACCGATACAATTCTGGCCGTTGCCTGGTCGCCCAATGGTCAATATGTCGCCTCTGGTGGCAGAGACCGCAGCGTCAGAATCTGGGAGCCGGAAAAGATACCGCAAAAGCGCTCATTCTGGAGTAGTATTAATATCTTTTCGTCTCATCAAGGTCAAAAGACCTGGGAAGGACATATGGGTCAGATTATAGATCTAGCCTGGTCGCCCGATAGTAAACGTCTTGCCTCGGCCTGCAGCGATAATCGTGTGCGTATACGCAACCTCTACGCAGAAAATCTTCCAACTCTGCCAGCCATCGACGCCTCAACGATCAAAAATACAGTCGCCTGGTCCCCTGATGGACACTATCTTGCGATAGGCGGCAACGACAAAGCCGTGCACATCTGGAATAACACTACAAAGAAAGAGACATTCACCTACTATGGCCACACCGGCTATGTCATGAGTGCAGCGTGGTCGCTTGATGGTAGTCGTCTCGCCTCGGCTGGCGTCGATCGCACTATCCAGGTCTGGCAAGCTGTATAACCATATTGTGAATTATATTTCTAGTTTGCTTTTAATCTATTATTGTGAATTATATTTCTAATTTGCTTTTAATCTTATTTCGAGCGAAGCCCGAAATAAGATTAAAAGCAAATTAGAAATATAATTCACAATAATTTAGATAATTCATCCTTTTTATTTTTTACACAATTCGAGCTTCGCTCGAATTGTGTAAAAAATAAAAAGGATGAATTAGACTCGCAAAAAGGAGATGAATCATGGACTTTGATCTCAATGAAGAGCAGGCGGATATGCGTGCTACCGTACGTCGTTTTAGTGCGCAAGAGATTGTTCCACACGCTGAGGCGTGGGACGAGACAGACCACTTCCCGCGCGAAGTCTTCACGAAAATGGCCGGTCTGGGCTTGCTGGGCATGACAACGCCTGAAGAGTATGGTGGGCTCATGCTCGATCGTCTCTCCATCGCCCTATTGTATGAAGAGCTAGCGCACGGAGACATGTCCACTGCCGTTAGCCTCTCCGTACATAACATGGTCACTGGCTCGCTTGCCCGCTTCGGCACTGAAGAGCAGCGTCAACGTTGGGTTCCCCGACTGGCCGCGGGCGAACTTCTGGGAGCCTTCTCGTTGAGCGAGTCTGCCGCTGGCTCGGATGCGGCTGGGTTGCAATGTCGAGCCGAACGGCAAGGAGATACGTATGTCATCAACGGCTCAAAATTGTGGGTGACGATGGGCGGCGAGGCCGAGATCTATCTGGTTATGGCGCGCAGCGATGCCAACCAGCGGAGCTCGGCAGGCATCTCTAGCTTTGTTGTCGAGAAGGGCACTGCTGGCTTCTCCTTTGGCAAGCTTGAGCGTAAGATGGGTCTGCATGCCTCGCCCACTCGCGAGCTCCTCTTCGAGCAATGTGTCATTCCCGCTGCGAACCGGATCGGTGAAGAGGGACAGGGTCTCAAGATCGCTCTCAGTTCCCTGGATAGTGGGCGCATCAATATCGGCGCGATAGCTGTCGGCGTGGCCCAGGCAGCTTTTGAGACTGCATGTAACTATGCGCGCGAGCGTGAGCAATTTGGCAAGCCCATCGCAACATTTCAGGGCATACAGTTTATGCTCGCAGATATGGCCATGAAGATCGAGGCCTCGCGCCTTCTGGTCTACGAGGCCGCAACAAAGCTGGAGCGGCAGGAGCAGAACGCGGGCATGTATGCGTCAATGGCCAAGTGCTTCGCCACGGATACGGCTATGGAGGTGACGACGAACGCGGTGCAGGTACTGGGTGGAGCTGGCTACGTCCGCGACTATCCGGTCGAACGCTACATGCGCGACGTCAAGGTTGCCCAGATCTTTGAAGGCACCAATCAGATTCAACGCATCGTCATCGCGCGTGCCCTGCTAACAACTATACGCTAGACTGGTCTCACATGTTCAAGCAAGCGGTAAAGGAATTCCAATCTTTTGAATCGTTTTCGCTCATGAGTCCACGATATGCGGTTGCAATGTTCATTGTTTGAATAGTTCCCCTTTGTACCCTTCTGGAATAGCCATCGGTAACGCAGAAGGTTTCGTCGTAAACATGTATGTGACCATAACTTTGCTTTGGTCTGTAACTTGCAGTAGGCGCTCACGGTTCTCTACGCTTAAGTAGTCTGTGAGCGATACACTGCTTCCATCAAGTTCGAGTGCTATGGAAGCGGGAACTTTTACAGAGAAGGAGTGATCCTGGAAAGGATAGAGCAATCTCGGTTCAAGTGAGAAGATACGAATATCATGCAAACCATCGTTTACGTATGCTTGTATCAAGTTTGAAACATTTGCGTAACGGCGTGTATTGCTCACAAGAATATCCCAGGGCTGGCCCTGCCATGATTGATTATTTGACCAGCTAATCTGTGCGGGAAAGGGACGTAGAGTTGGAAGTATTTGCAACCAATCAAGCAGAAAGGCGATTTGACCGTAATGCTGCTTAAAGGACTCGTCCGTGCTCTGTATCGTCACAGCATCCACGCCAATGCCAGCTATAATCAGAAAGTGGTGTCTAGCATTAGCCCTGCCCCATGTTTCAGGCTGAACGTATATTTCATCTGCAAATGCGAGGGCTTGCACCTCGATAAAGCCGATGTCAACGTGGCGGGGTGTACTCCTGATTAGCGCTCGTGCTGCTTCAATAGGATGAGCTGGTAGGCCAATTTCGTGTGCCCATTGATTGACTGTACCTCCCGGAAGAGTCCCGACAGTACATGGACGTTGTGCTTGCATCGCTCCATTGACAACTTCATTCAGTGTTCCATCTCCACCAAGGGAGATGATCCAGCGATAGTCCTGCTGGAAAGCTTGTTCAGCTAGTTCGATGCCTTGTCCAGCATATGCTGTCACTCGATGCGCTATCTCCCATCGTTCCTCTAAAATAGGAAGAATGTCAATAACATGGCGCTCTGCTTTTGGATGAATGACTAAGAGAGCCGGTTCTTTGTCCATGCCTTTTTCCCCTTGTTCACTTGAACATTTCTTTTGTCGACGAGAAAAGTCTGTCTCGCACTAAGAGAAGGTAGCAAGCTGTCCAGAATAGGTATGATCAGTTCTGCATAGCTCGTATTCCACTGCTGATAGGCCGCGACTGTTGTCTCCATCGCGTGCAGTTCCTCGCGCTTCTCTCCAAGCCTTGCGAGCAGGTCGTGTTGTTGTTTGGGTTCAAGGGCGACCCAGCCTAGCTTGTGGCGGCGTATAAATTCCAGGTTGGCCTCCTCCTGTCCAGGTATATAGGCTGTGGCGATAAATGGTTTGCCCAGGGTTACCGCTTCCATAAGCATGTTTGGTCCCGCCTTGCCCATAATAACGTCAGCAGCCCCCATATAAGGCGCAATCTCTTTTGTGAATGGAAGGGCATAGACATTATCTACGGCCCGGAAACGTGTCTGTAGGGCCTGATTTGTGCCAGCCGCTAGAATGACTTGTAGCCCGGAGCCTATGTCCAGGACGCGCTCTATGGTCTGGCTGAACTGTGCCGCTCCTTCTCCTCCTCCCTGCAAGAAGACTGTAAAGCGCGCCGGGTCCAGCCCCAGTGTATTGAGCATGGCGGTGCGTTGACTGATATCTGCATGCACGAATTGAGCGCGTACGGGCCAGCCAACCTGATGAAGGCGTTCTGGCACAAAGCCGGCGGCGAGAGCCTGTGCATAGGTTTCGTGCGTCGGAGCCAGGGTCGCGGTAGCTCGACGCTCAGTGAGCCAGGAGGCATGGACGCCATTAGGATCGGTAAAGAGCATGACGAAGGGAATTGTAACCCCGCGCCGCTCTAAAACGTTAATGACTTCATAGGTAAGAAATGGATAGACAGCAATAATCAGATCCGGCTGTAGATGCTCTAGCACTGTGTCTAGTTGCTGAGAGACGAGTTGTGCAAAGATGCGATGAGTGAGCAGGGCGCGCTGCGGTGTATCGGTGAAGCGGAATTCCGCTGACCAGAGCCAGAGAGCATAACGGCTGACCATGCGATAGTGCCAGTGAACAAAACCTGCCTGTGGATCGAGAATCTCGACCTGATAGCCTGGCGTAAGCTGATCGCGCAAAGCCTCTGCTATGCTGACATGACCGCCACCGGTCTTTGAGGTTAAGATGAGAATTGTACGTGTCATAAAATATTCTCTTATCTCGCTGTATTTTTTAGTAATATGAACTGCGGCAGTAGAGAAGAGGCGGATCAGAGAACTGCCTGCTCCCAACAATTCTTGAATTCTTTCACAGTAGCTCTACTTTATATTGGCACATATAGAGTCTTATGTTAAAATATTTCTGTTATAGATATATGTGAGCGAGAGAAATAACTTATGCTACTCCGTTACCGACTTGAAGGAAGTGGACCACCGCTCCTCCTCATTCACGGTTGGGGCGTGACCTATGCAACCTGGCAGAATCTAGCTCCGCTACTCCAACCATACTTTCAACTTATTATGATCGAACTGCCCGGCGTGGGCGGCTCTCCACAAGTTGCGACCAATCAACCATACTATCAGGCGTGCGCAGAAGCTATTGAGGAGGTGAGATGCACGCTAGGTATAAAGCAATGGTATGTCCTGGCATATTCTTCTGGCACTCGTGCGGCTGAAGCCTATGTACAGCGTTATCCTCAATCTATTATGCGCGTCATCTTTCTCTGTCCTACCTACATTCTTGAGATATGGGCGCTATTATTACGGGTGTTGTATGCGCCACATCCGCTTCCACTAAGGCTGTGGGTGCTCTCCGACTGGCGTCTGCGCGGACTGGTGCGCACATTTGGCTTTAACGGGCAGCGCACTGATTACACCTATGCCTGGACGAGTGAGATTGAACTGCAATCCTCGGATACGCTTCTGCGCTCTCTACGAGAGATGCCTGGTAATGGACGCGCCCCCTTCAATCTTCCCGCCGTCCCAACTCTCTTTATCTGGGGAGGAAAGGATGTATTGATTGCGCCACCACGATCGCTTGGCCCCAACGATGTGGTGATCCCTGCGAATCACAGCGCCCCCATGCTGGCCGCTCCATATGTGGCGCAGGTTGTGCTGCCCTTCCTGCTGGAGGGAAGAAAGATCTCTATCTATGAGCCACCACGACGGACTCGCTATGCACGGCGCAGCAAAAAGATACTAAGCATCGAGCGAAAACGACCCGCGCTACGTCGGCAGAAACGCTCTAGCAGACGCTTTCCGTTACGTAAGCAGAGCATCTTACAGCGCGTAAAGTAGGATGAGAAGACGGAGATCAATATGATGGACTCCGTCTTCTCATTTTATAAAAGAGAAGAGAAAAAAAGATTAAGGCCGTGCCATCGTCGGATCTTCTACCGTCTGCTTTATCTCTTGTGTTGCGCTTTCGCGTATGCCATTTAGCTCTTCATCGGACATAACCTTGTTCGTAGTGGAATCGAAGACGACATCATCGCGGCTGCAATAGTACAAAGTGCGCCATTGTGCAGTCGCACGGTCCCAGGCAGGGAGAAGACGAGTTGTTTCGGCGTCACCGCGTACAACGCGCTGGAAGGCATAATAAGATACAACAAGTGCCGTCACAATACAGATAAGGGTGACAACAACAAGAATAAGCTGAAAAGTTTGTGGCAAACCATTTTCGAGGCCACCAATAAGTGTAACTATGAGAAAGACACAAATACCCACTAGAAAGACACAGGCTGTAATATACTTTAACATAGAGACGTTACGGGTTGGCATATCGGGTGGTGCAGTGCGTGCAACTCCTGTGGTATAAGCCGCTTGCATGGTCTTAACCTGGTCTGACTGGTGACAGACCGGACAGGTAGGTAGCGAACTTTCGGCTGATGCCATCTAGAACCTCCTTACATTCTTCGCTCAGTACGCTGAACGAGCGCGGTTTTCTTTTCGAAAATAGCATAACACGTTGTTCCATATTCGACAATGCCGGACCTTAATTCCCATTTTCCTTTTCATCATTTCCTTTTTTTCCACAATTTGGGCTTAGCCCAAATTGTGGAAAAAAAGGAAATGATGAAAAAAAGAAATAACCTCTCACCTTCCTCTTTACCTTCATTTCGGGCTAAGCCCGAAATGAAGGTAAAGAGGAAGGTGAGAGAGCAAGGAATTGTTTGTTGACACATTCTTGCTCAAACGGTACACTACTGGCGTGTATACAGTAACCAGAGAGGACCTATTCACCATATGACAGACGCCGCGATTACTATTGTTGGTCTTGGGCCGGGCAGCATCGACGATCTTACACTTGAGGCGCGCAGAGTGCTAACCCAGGCCGCCTCTGCTGGTCAGACGATCTACTTCCGAACGACTATTCATCCTACAGTTGAAGCATTCAAACACGATACACCTGATGTACGTATAGAATCGTTCGATAGACTCTATGATGAGTCGGAGAATTGGACGACGCTCTATCAACAGATAGCCGAAGAGCTGTGTGAGCTTGCGACTCAAAGACCTCTTTTATATGCGGTGCCGGGCCATCCATTAATTGGCGAGATCTCGGTGCAATTGGTCTTAAAGCGAGCGCGTGAACGAAAGCTGAGCACCAGGATTGTCTCTGGCCTGTCGTTTATAGAGCCAGTCTGTACTCTGCTGGAGCTCGATCCATTTAATAGTGGTGCACAGCTTGTTGATGCGACCAGCCTCGCCACTCTGACACTTGATGAGGTGGCGGGCAAAATTATTCCTACACTGCCGCTGCTGGTCGTCCAGGTCTATAATCGCCGCCTGGCGAGCGAGGTGAAGCTGGCCCTGGGCGAGTGTTATCCCGACGAATGGCCGGTGAAGCTGGTGCGCGCGGCTGGAGTAGATGCCGAAGAGACAGTAATCGAAATGCCCCTCTACGAGCTTGATCGCAACAATTTTGCCAACCATTTGAGCACGCTCTATGTGCCTCCAGTCGATGAGTTGAGCGCGCTACGCGTGCCGGAGACGCTGCGCTATATTATTATGCGCTTGCGCCGTGATCCAGATGGCTGTCCCTGGGACCGCAAGCAGACGCATCAGAGCCTCACTAAATATGTGATTGAGGAGACCTACGAGGTTGTGGAGGCTCTGGAAGAAAACAATATGCAGAAGCTGGCGGAAGAACTGGGCGATCTGCTGCTACAGGTGTATCTGCACGCTGAGATTGCGCGCCAGGACGGCGATTTCTCAATCGGGGATGTCTTTGAGCAGATCGATGCGAAATTGATCCGTCGCCATCCACATATCTTCGGTGATGTTGAGGTGAGCGGCGCGGGCCAGGTAGTGCAGAATTGGGAGGCGATCAAACGCCAGGAACGTGCGAGCGCGGGCGTAGATGTGCAGAGCGAGAGCGTGCTGGATCGCGTTCCGCAGTCCACTCCTGCGCTCATTGTCTCCCAGGAATATCAGAAACGCGTCGCCAAAACTGGCTTCGAATTTGCCAATCTGCAGGATGTCTATAGCAAGCTAGAAGAAGAGCTCAACGAGTTGAAAGAGGCGGTTAATCAGGAGGAGCAGCGCGAAGAACTGGGCGACCTGCTCTTCATCGTCGCCAAACTTGCCCGCTTCCTCAATATCGACGCCGAAGAGTCTCTACGCTCCGCTAACCGCAAGTTCCGCAAACGCTTCCAGACGATGGAAACGGCGGCACGCGAGGAGGGACGCGATCTGTCCTCCTACTCAATGCAGGAGTGGAATGAGTTGTGGCAGCAAGCCAAATCGTGATAGATCTCGTATTTTATCGTTTTGCTTTTCTACGCATTCCCGGCTCTGCCGGGAATGCGTAGAAAAGCAAAACGATAAAATACGAGCGTAGCGACAATCCCTCGCGGTTGCCCCTACACCCGGTGACTACATTATTGCTTTATTTGCGCTCGGCGAGTGGCGTGAACTGTAGATTCATTGGTCCAGTGTATTCAGCCTCGGGACGGATCAGGCGGTTGTTGCTAACCTGTTCGAGGATGTGGGCGGTCCAACCGGCGCAACGGCTGATGGCGAAGGTTGGCGTGAAGAGGTCACCCCTCAAACCGACGGAGGCCATCAAAGCTGCCGAGTAGTATTCCACGTTTGTGTACAGACGACGGCCTGGCTTAAGCTCATCCAGCAGCGAGATCGCGAGTTCTTCGACCTTACCAGAGAAGGCAAAGCCTTCTGGGTCGGCCACACGCGACATTTCGCGTAGCTCTTCCGCACGTGGATCAGTGGTCTTATAGACGCGATGTCCAAAGCCCATCAGCTTGGTACCGTTGGTAATCGAGTTCCGCAGCCAGGGCTCGGCGTTGTCCGCAGTCCCGATCTCTCGCAGCATATCCTGCACCTTCGAGGGGGCACCTCCGTGCAGTGGACCCTTGAGGGCTCCAATTGCCGCCACAAGCGCTGAGACGATATCGGATTCGGTGCTCGCCACGATGCGCGCGGTGAATGTCGAGGCGTTCATGCCATGATCTGCGAGCAGAACCAGGTAAGAGTTTAAGCCTCGGACATGCTCTTCCGAAGGCACCTGGCCTGTTAATAGATAGAGGTAGTTTGCGGCGTGCCCTAGCTCTGGTTGGGATGCAAGTGGCTCTTCTCCATGACGGAGACGGTTGAATGCAGCCAGGAAGAGTGGGAAGTTTGCGGTCACCGCAATTGCCTGCTCAATGCTTGGCTTGCCACTCACGCTGATTGCGCCCCAGGCGGAGACTGCGGTGCGCAAGGCGTCCATAGGATCTGTCTCTTTTGGGAGGGCGTGAATGGTTTGCATGACCATATCGGGAATGCCCCGTGCCGCCACAAACTTTGCATGCAGGTCGGCCAGCTCTTTTTCATTAGGAAGATGCCCAAACCAGAGCAGGTGGGCCACTTCTTCAAATGTCGTGCTACGCGCCAGCGAGTGGATATCGTATCCCCGGTAGACAAGCTGCCCCGCCGTTCCATCAACCTTGCTGATCGCTGTTGTGGCCGCCACAACTCCTTCTAGTCCACCTTTGTTCGCTTTGGGAGCGGAAGTTGTGTTTGTGTCTTTAGAGGGAGTATTTCCTGTATCTGGCATCGTCGTTGACATGGTTCTGTCGCTCCTTCGCTTGCTAAACTGTTTACTAAGATCTTTGCGGAAACCGAACGCCGCACGGATGCGCGTGCTCTCAAGTCTCCATGTGCATAGTAAATGATCAACTCTTCAACACTTTTTAGTTGTATCATCATTACTTGTAAATGTCAATGAAACTTGATGCTACTTGATATCTATCGACATGCCTGCACGCCACTTGATTTTCGATCTCTTTCATGCCATCATAGAGGTGGGAGATAAATGTGTAGAACAATTGACAAATGTAACCTGTTTTCATATTATTAGAAAAAATATGTAGGCTTAAACAATACCATATGAAATGAGGACTATACTATGATCGAACTGAATGGTGAAAATTATCTGGATGGCCACGAAGCTTCTCATCTGCTTGGCGTGAAATTATCTACTCTCTATACCTATGTGAGTCGCGGTGTACTTAGAAGCTATAAGCAAGGGATTAAGCGGCAGCGCCTCTATAAACAGGCGGAACTGGAGGCTCTCCTACATCTACGTCCAAGCGAGGAGGCATCTGCATCCTCTGCGCCGACCGTAGAGTTGCCACCCGCCGAAGATTGGGTTCCTAACGTCTAGCCTCACGCAGCACAGGAGAACATTTCTCTGTTGGAGTGCTGCGTGAGACAAAACATTCTTCTTGTGTAGCATTCTATTTCTCTCTTCTAAGCCTCTCTGTATTTCCTCCATATTCTATGACAATATTTAATCTCCATTTCTATTATGTTCTAAATAGATAATAGTACGCAGCTTCGCTGCTTGATACGATATTTTAGTATGCATTGCTTTTTCTGCATAACTTGGGCAGAAAAAGCAATGCATACTAAAATATCGTATCAAGCCTTTAATCATTTTCATACATTTTTATTTTTGTAAACTATTGCGCTCAGCGCAGTAGTTTACAAAAATAAAAATGTATGAAAATGATTCTACTTTGTTAGAATATGGATGGTTACCGTTTGGGACGTTGCCTGTGGGCGGCCTTGATAATGCACGACGGCTGTGATATTGGCGGCGACCATTCTTGTGAAGGGGGAAAAAGTGCGCTCGTGTACGTTCCAGGAGAATGTGGTCGTGCCGGTGGCGTCCGTTGTTTGGGGGTCGCTGGTATAGAGAAGTGGTACTGCGCTGTAGGTAACGAATAATGAGACGGTTGCTCCTGGCTGATTTGTAGTCACTTTTACAGGGAGCATGACGTTGTTATTTATCTGTGCTGGCAGGTCGTTGATCTGTACAGTCAGTTTTCCATCTGGATTAGGTGTAGGGGCAATGATTGTGGGCGCGGTGGCGATGGGGGCGGGTGTTACTATAATGATGGGCGTTGGCGTCGGCATGGGTGTGGGGACAGGAGTTGAGGTGGCTGTGGGTTGAGGTGTGGGTGGAGGAGCGAGCGTGGGTGTAACCTGGAGGCGGGCTGGTAGACTGACGACGGGGGTGGGAGATGGCGCAAGCTGGTTGATAAAGCCTGCTAGAAGGGCAATAGACACAATTGTTGAAGTCAGGACAACTCCAATGGCAATAAAGAGCACTTTATAAGCAGGATCTTTCTGCCAGAGATGAAGAAGTTTTTTATGCAGCGCCTGTCGGGCAGCAGGGAGTGGATTTTTGTGGATGAGCCCTCCAGCCTGAAAAGGACGTTGTTCCGCGTGTACTAAATATTCCGGTAGCGGTGCATGATTTTGTTCAGTGAGAACTACAGGCAATATAAGCTTATCCGGCTGCTTATATGGATCTTCAAGCATGGTGATCTCCTCTTCTGCTGCTTCAGGCAGGGCTTTCTATCTATAGAACTCCATTTCTATCGTCTATAGAGCAAAAGATACCGTAGTTTTTAGACATGCTGCCCTTGTTATCCATTTTGCATGCAAAATGGATAACAAGGGCAGCATGTCTAAAAACTAAAAGGGAAATTACATGCCTTTAATAGGCTAGTGCATGAGAGAGTGTTGGATGCCTATCTTCTTCGCTTTATTCGCTTTTCAGCCCATGTACACGCCTTCGGCGTGCCTCTCTTCTTAGAGATAGCTTTACATTTTTTCATTTTTCATAATTTTTTGTGCACAAAAAATTATGAAAAATGAAAAAATGTAAAGCTATCTCTAAGAATTGTTTCAGGCAGCGAAGCTGCACACTCCTTCCTGCTCAGAACGTGGATGCGATGGGCGTCGGACCCTCTCTGAGAAAAGAGAGAGCGTGAGATTGCACCATATCTACTGAGAGATTGGCTAGCAAGGGCTCATAAAGCAAGGCCACATTTGAACCCAAAGGTCGCCAGATTGTCGGGCTGCTGGGGCCAAACAGGGCTAGAGTGGGGACGCCAAGCAGCGCCGCCAGATGTGTGATGCCAGAGTCGTTGCCAATGTATCCACAGCATTCTTGTAGTCGTTGAGCCACAGTTAGTAGAGGTGCATCCATCAGCGGATGTAGTAATGTAGCTCGTGGTGGCGATGGGAGTTGTTTGTAGAGCTCGGCCAGGCGTTCATGGTCAGCGGGGCCGCCCAGTAATAATATGGGAATTTCGTGCTGCCACAGTCGCTCAATCAGAGTGGCAAAAGAAGTGACGGGCCAGCATTTTTGTGCTCCTCCGCTGCCTGGATGGATCGCGACCGCCCTTGAATCCGTCGCAGAGGGTCTCCATGCATAGAGCTCTGGCACTCGCCAAACGTTCTCTATCTGAAGATGTTCGCCGATGCTTTGTCCCAGATAATCCACAATGTGCATAGGTTTATCTTCAGAAGGACGGCCGGGCGCGACAAAGATCTGTTTGATGTCTAGCTTCTGCACGTTCTGCATAAAAATATCCCCTGGATTCCGCAGCCAGAAGATAGCCATATCGACTTCCTGCACTCTTTCTTGTAGCCGTGCAGCCTGTTTAGAGGGAGGACTGGTGAGTGGAACGAAGAATTGACCCCATTGCGGCTCCTCGTAGTCAGCGATTGTCTGTGCGAGTCCAAATGCTTTTGCCAGCGGTAGCACACTAACGTTGCCTACGAAAGTAATCTCTGCCCGCTCATATTTCCTCTGTAAATGTTGCAGGATGGGGAAGGTCAACAATGTGTCGCCAATCGCTCCGGGGCGGAGAACAAGTATGCGCATGTGTTTCATTTGATCTTCTATGCAGAAAGCAATCAGGACTCCTCTTTTTGTTGTAGTGAGAAGCCCTGAAGAGTAGAGAAAGCGAAGAGCAATTAAGCTACGATAAGCTCATCTGAGAAGAAGCGTACCCAGAGTACAACGACTGCCAGGCCGCCGATCAACGCGAAGAAACCGATCGCGCCGCCCGCTGTATTGCCTTTAAATGGAAAGAAGATAATAAGCGAAAGCCAGACAATGGTCAGGGTAGCTGTCAGACTGAGCTTTTTGGTCTCGCCGCTTGCGTCGATAAGGATATGATAGAAAACGACTACGAGCAGGCCAATCAAGCCAAGAACCAGTTTAAGAGGCGTCAAATTTGCGGCATCGCCAGCCCAATCGATGACGATCGAGTCCTTGATGAAAATAAATATACACATCCACAGGATGGCTATCACAACGCCCCAAATAACCTTGCGAATTTCCAGGGGACTATTCACGGTATAAGGCTCCTTTCGAGGAGAAATTGTTCCATAAAAAACTGCATACTACCAATTACATAGTACCTATATGCAAAGTTCTTTTCTATACGTACTGTACTCGTATTGTAGTCGTTATGGAAGAATAAATCAACATTTGGATCGGGGTCCATTTGGGCCAGTACCCTTTGCGCGCTCTCTACTTCCATGCTATAGTAATCCTTGAACCTTACGGGTTGTGTAGGAACGGTACATTTCAAATCAAATGAACCCGCGTAGCGACAATCCCTTGCGGTTGTCGTTACTTGCTGCCGATGCTCCCCTTCGCACCAGATCACCAACGACAACCGCAAGGGATTGTCGCTACGCGGGTTAATAAGTAGAGTTTATGTAGTTAAGTATTAAAAGATTTTTAACATGTTTTATTGTTCGTATCTTCTCAAACATAAAGTAGGAGTGTTTCTATGTCTTTCGCTAAAAGATTGTTGACGACTAGCTTATTTGTAGGCGGTGCGCTCGGCACGCTAGCACTGTATAATAAAGTAACGGAGTCGATGGCGGGTGAGTTGGATACCGTCCTGACCGGTGAGGAGCGCCGCTATCCCTGGAAGTATGGCGATATGTTCTACGAAGTGAAGGGAAGCCGCGATGCAAAGCCACTAGTCCTGATTCACGGCTTTGGGCCTGGCGCTTCGTCTTATGAGTGGCGGAAGAACATCGACGCCCTGTCCGAGCAGTTTCATGTATATGCGCTCGACCTGCTGGGCTTTGGCCTCTCCGACCATCCTTCGGTCAATTATGACGCTGAGATCTACACCGACCTGCTGAACGATTTTATTCATGAGGTCGTAGGCAAGCCCGCGATCGTGGTTGCACACGGTGTGACGAGTGCATATGTCATTGCTGCCGCGTATCGACGCCCACAACTCTTTGAGCGTCTTGTGCTGGTGGCCGCTCCTCCGTTGATTCTGAGCGAGGATTATCCTGGTCCCCTACTGGATGCGCTGAAGTTTGTGCTACGCGCTCCGATCGTAGGTGAGTTCATCTATAATCTCCTCACATCACGTCAGGTCATTCGAAGCTATTACGATGGTCAGGGCTATCACAATCCTGGCCTGATCACTGACGAGCTGGTCGAGTATGTCTATACCTGCGCGCACCAGCCTAATAGCCGCTACGCCCTCGCCTCGTTACAGAGCGGTCACTTGAATCTGGATGTCCATGAGCCGCTGAGCCGTTTGCAGATGCCAGTGACGACAATCTGGGGTCGCGAAGGTCTGCTTCCACCCGCTGAGGCAAGCGCAGCTTTTAAGCGTGCAAATCCGAATATCGATGTACGCATCGTTGATAAATCCACGATGCAGGTCCAGGACGAGCAGGCAGCTCAGTTCAATAATATTATTCGTGAGTTCGCAGGTGCAAAGGTAAAGTAGTATCTTTTCTAAACTTTTTACCCCCATTGCGCTTCGCGCAATGGGGGTAAAAAGTTTAGAAAAGATACTACTTTACCCTCCTGCCATCAAATTCTCGTCGGTTGGGCGGCGCACAATCCAATCTGGCTGTGTGTCGTCGGCATACATATTTTTGACGTACTCTTCCTCGTATTTTCGAGCCTGTTCGTACAGGTTGAGTGCTGCGCGCTGAGCGTCGAAGCTGACAGTCTGGCTGGCTTCTTGATTCTGGGCAACCATCTCGAACTTTGCGGCTATACCGCGAATGGTCTCCGGGTCCTTTACATGACCTTCCTGTACGGTTCTATATGCCTGTATCAGCACATCTTCTTTAAGCTGATTGGGTGGAGTTGATGCTTGCGCGGCGGCTGGCTTTTCCGCTGGCTTGGGGGATTGTGCCGCCTGAGGTTTAGCCGGCTCTGACTTCGTCTGGGACCGGGCAGCCGCTGGTGTCTTCTCCTCAACAAGGGGTATTTGTTTTACTTCACGAGCTGGCTGGGACTGAGTTTTCGCTGCGGGAGTAGGAGCTGGGGTAGGAGTGGAGGCAGGCTCCGGCTGCTCGTGGATTGCATTTGCTCCGTGTGGAGTTAGCTCGATGTCCCGCATGCTTACCCAGTTGATCTGCACTCCCCAGGGTGCGACTTTGTCTCGCATCAGTCGGAAGAGATGAGTATTGATCTGCTGCCGGCGCTCGAAGCTGCCGGTGAAATCGTCATCGCCCGGCTGAGCGCGTATGCCGCGGGGCCAGGCCATAAAGTCGTCGGGTCTGAGGTCGCCTGTGACGCTTTGTAGAGTGGTCATGAAGAGGTCGCGCAGGTTCTCTTCCCAATTCTTCACCTGAGTGACGGCAAGATAAGCGTCTTCTTGTAATAACTGATAGGAAATGACCGCGCGCAACATCACGTCGTCATTGCGCGAGAGTTGGACGATCTGGGCGGGACAGATCCATTGCACTTCCTGGGTATTGAGCCGTGTAGAGACTTTTTCCCAGGGTAAGAGAATGTTAAAGCCTGGATAGAGAGTGCGACGATATTTTGCTCCGGCGAAGACAACGTCTACAAATCCTTCTGGTACTGGATGCAGACAGCGACGCGCCAGGACAACCGCAATGGCGATCAGGGCGAGGAGCAGAACAAAGCCAGCGAGAGGTCCAAAGAGGGCAAAACAGCCGACAAGTAAGAAAAGACAGAAGCCGCCCGCCGTGCCCAGCATGCGCATGCCGTTATCTGTTCCCGCGTAATAAATGGCGACCGCTTGTGCGATGGTAATCGCTAGAATAACAAGGAGAATGGGCAAGAAGCCCTCGGGTGGCAAGCTGGCCCGCCCGGCCAGAACCGCTGGCAGTACGAAGAGACAGGTGAGCGCACCAAAGAGAAAGGGAACAACGATAAGCGTAATATACTGCCCAAATTGCTTGAACAACGCCACAGGTGCGAAGGCAGACCTGGATGGTGCCTCTGTATCGGGAACATCTTCTTCGACATTTGCTGCAATGGCATCAGGTCTGACTCGATGAAGTTCCTCTTCTCGCCGGCGAGCAGAAGGAGCAATCTCCTCCTGATCATCTAGCGCTGGAACTTGCTCTTGTGCCTGGTCCCAGTTGGTATGAGGTGTCGCAGGTCCTTGCCAGGTGGACCCTGCATCCTTCCCGTCTGATGACATGTATGCACACACCTTCCTCTCATCTCTTTATTTGGATCTCCGTATAATTCGTATTACTTCTTTTTGGTGCCGCATGAACCACAACCGCCACCCGCCTTCCCTTTTGTACTACACCCACCGCCTTTTGTACTACCACACCCACCGCCGCTTCCACACCCACCGCCGCTTCCACAACCGCCGCCGCTGCCACAGCTTCCACAACCGCCGCCCCCTGCCTGCCCCTTTTCTTCGACACTGCCGACCGGAGCGTGAATGGTGACACCGCTCTCCAGCATGACTTCGACCGAGTTTTGCGGTACGTTGATCGAGACGACTTTTCCTCGACCACTGGGCGTGTCGAAAAAGGTTCCAATCTGCGGCATCTGCTGCTTCGCTTGAATGTAGTTGTCGTTTTCATAGGAGAGACAACACATAAGCCGGCCACAGACACCAGAGATCTTCGAGGGGTTTAACGGTAGCCCCTGCTCTTTTGCCATTTTGATGGATACGATGCCAAAATCAGTGATCCACGAACTACAGCAGAGAGTCTTGCCACAAGGACCAACGCCGCCTTGCAGCTTGGCTTGATCTCTGGCTCCTATCTGACGCAGTTCGATGCGTGTCCGAAACGTTGCTGCCAGGTCACGGACCAGGGCGCGGAAGTCAACCCGCTCATCGGCTGTGAAGTAGAAGGTAAGCCGGCTCCCATCGAACGTGTATTCAGCCTCGACCAGCTTCATGGGCAGGTGATGTTGAACAACGCGTTCGTGGCAGCGAACCAATGCCTCTTTCTCTTTGCTCTTGTATGAGAGCATCAGTCGTAGTTCATCTTCAGTTGCTACATGAAGAACAGGCTTGAGCGGATCGCTCAAGTCGCTCTCCGCTACTTTCTTTGATGCGATCACTATCCGCCCGGCCTCGACACCTCGCACCGTCTCCACTATGACGTACTGGCCGGTGGCGAATGTTTGCCCTTGTGGATCAAAATAATAGATCCGACCTGCGGGGCGGAAGCGAATGCCTACTACAATGACGCTTTGATCTGTACTCGCTGCCAGCGACATCATTTTTCAACTTTACTAGACAAAGGAAGGATAGTGCTTCTTCGCCCTTCCCTTCCCGTTGCATTCTAAGTAGGTGGAGCAACGACAACCGCAAGAGATTGTCGCTACGCGTGCTACATTTCGTTGGTTAGTAAGATGGCTTCTGCTACTTCACGCATAGACTTGCGGTTGTTCATGCTTGCCTTCTGGATTTTGCGAAACGCTTCCTGCTCGCTGAGACCTTGTTTCTCCATCAAGAGTCCCTTGGCCCGTTCAACGACCTTACGCGTCTCCAGCTTATCGGTTAGCGTACGATTTTCTTCCTCAATCGCTCTGTACTCGCTATAGCGTGCCAGGGTTACTTCGATTGCGGGTGTGACTTCGCTTTCGCGCAGTGGCTTCACAATATAATTAACCACGCCGGCTTCTTTTGCTCGTTCGACTAACTGCTGATCTCCGAAGGCTGTGAGCAACAACACCGGTGCAACCTTCTCTTGCGCAAGTGTCTCGGCCGCCGCTATGCCGTCCATATCGGGCATGCGAATGTCCATGATGACAAGGTCTGGCCGTAGCTCGCGGGCCAGATTGACGGCGCTCTGTCCGTCTCCTGCTTCCCCGATGACCAGGTAGCCTTGCTTTGTCAGGACATCTTTCAGATCCATGCGCTGAATGGCTTCGTCATCGGCAATAATAATTCGTGTTGGCATAGTGTCTCCTCAAAGCCTTTGGTCTATTCCCACCCATCAACTTATATACTCTTTCTACGTACAGAGAGTATAACATACCTGTGGACAAGGAGTCGATAGCTAGTAAAGGCGAAGATGCCCGTTTTGTGACCAGCTCATCAGGCTACGCGGGCCTCTCCTCTCATTATATCGGCAAATAAATGGATTTCATGGACGATTTTCTTTAATTGCTCAGGTGTAATGGATTGTTTGCCATCGCAGAGGGCGCTATTAGGGTCAGGGTGCACTTCGATGATGAGTCCTTCAGCCTCGGCTGCGATGCTGGCACGCGACATGATGGGAACGAGTTCGCGGCGTCCGGTAGCATGGCTGGGATCGACGATGACGGGGAGGTGGGTTAGCTGGTGCAGCAGAGGGATGCAGGAGAGATCCAGCAGGTTGCGCGTTTGAGGATCATAGCTGCGAATGCCGCGTTCGCAGAGGATGACATTGGGATTGCCGGCCGCCACGATGTATTCCGCCGCTTGCAACCATTCATCGATCGTTGAGGAGAGTCCGCGCTTGAGCAAGACGGGCACCTTCTTCTTGTTACGTCCGGCGGCCTGTAAGAGAGGGTAGTTCTGGATGCTGCGCGCACCAATCTGTAGTACATCTGCATGCTGCGCGACGGTCTCGACCATGTCAGGTTCCATAACCTCGGTAATCACGGGCAGTCCAGTGATCTGACGCGCCTCGTCGAGCAGGTGCAGCCCTTCAATTCCCAACCCCTGAAACTGGTAGGGTGAGGTGCGTGGCTTGAATGCTCCTCCGCGTAATACCTGTGCGCCTGACTCCTTGACAGCACGTGCGGTCGTGATGAGCTGTTCCCGATTCTCGACTGCACAGGGGCCGGCCATGATGACGGGCGTAGCCATCGCGCCGCCTATAGTCACCTGTTCGCTGCCGGGGTGTGCGCCAATGACGATGCTGCTGCTCTGTGCTTTGAAGGCCCGGCTGACCAGCTTATAGGGAGTCTTGATCCTCTGCACTTGCTCGACAGCGCTCTGCTCGCTTAAAGCGATCTGAGCCTGCGTATCAATGCAGACTCCATCGAGGGCGATGACTTCTCGCTCGTCCATCTCCGTCGTCTGGATCGGATGCTGGTTGCCTGTAATGCGGCAGAGTAATGACATAAGCTGTGCACGTTCTTCACTGGATGCTTCGCTACGAATGGTGATGATCATGGAACAGAATCCTCTCTTTACCGAATGCTAATCAAAAGACAAAAATGAGAAACAAAAAAGCAGAGGTTTTTTTCCTCTGCTCGTCCAGCACGCTAGTGGTTTTTTTGCTCAGCCCAAAGGACCCACCATCATGCTGGAGGGCTAAACCAATAATAAAAGCTAGATTGTATGTTTTTTATCTGTATGTTGCTGAGCATGGTTTCTTCCGATTTGTATTCAGCGGGCTATACAGCCTTCGCTGGTATGCTCTGATTATAGAGAGCCCACAGGCTTCCTGTCAAGAGAAAATCTCAATAAAGGTTATAAGTAGAGATTATGACTATAAGCCGCTGCTTGCTTCAAGTGAAAGTATCCATAAACACTCTTTCTATTCATTTTTTGCATAATCATTTTTGCCCATCTTTGTGCGGAGCACAAAGATGGGCAAAAATGATTATGCAAAAAATGAATAGAAAGAGTAGAGAGCAGTTTACTGCTCTCTACGTTTAACGTTTTTTGTCGCGGCGCTGATTATTGCGGTAGGCCACGTAGAGGTCATCGTGTTCGCCCTTTACGCCCTCACGCATAACCTTTGGCGCAGGCCGCTCGGCGGGTGCTGCGCCATTTGCGCTGCGTGCAGTCCCCGTTCTTCCTTGCTGATTTTGCGCGGCAGCCATCTTCTTACCGCTGGGCAAGAAGTCGAAATGGACCAGGAGGTAGAGCAGGACGATCAAGGTGATAATATTGAGTAAAAATGAGGTCGTGATGGATGCGTTGAAACCGAAAAATGGAAAATCCGCCAGCTTTTTCTCTATGCCAGTGCTGATTGCAAAGACGCGCTCATAGGGCAAAATAAACTGAGCGGCGAGCAGATAGATGGCCATACCGATGATGTGCCGGGTCTTAAATAAGCTCGGTGGGCGAGTGGATGTTGTGGTCCGGGTAGTAGCGGAGCTGACAGCGGCCGCTTTCGGCGTTTCTTTGATCTCTTCTTTTTTGGTCGTTGCCTTCTCGCCGACGATCATACCCTTCCTGGCGCGTGCCATACGTGCCTGAATGACGTCCGTCTCTTTCGCCGGAGTAGCAGGCAGATCATCTAGCTCGCTCTTATCGACTTTTGAGAAGAAGCGAGGCAGGAGTGAAGAGCGCGACTGAGCGACAACAGGGGCAGGAGCTTCGGGTACAGCCGGAGTAACGGGTTCGACCATCGTTGCTACGGGCTCTACGGATTGCTCTTCGCTTTCATACGAGAGGTCCGGTGTTGTACCGGTGACGAGGGTGGGACGATTACGCTGTGAGCGCGTCCGCCTTGGCTTCTTTGGAACGGTATTGTATTCTTGACTCATTTTCGCTCTCCTGGACGGTTCGGATTGGCCGAATCGGGACGAAACGCCCTGTATGGGTCGTCTTCATTTGCTGGCAAGTGGTGGGTAGTGGGAGGTTCCTGAGTTGAATAAAGTGATGGACTCATTTCATTCCTGACGGGGTGGCCTCCGCTGGCTTCTCCTCCATTCGCGTCTCCTCCTGGTGGAGTGTATAGAGACACTGGCTGTGGAACTGCCTGTTGTGCGATCGATGCCTGTGCGGCTGGTGACAGGGTCTCAATAATGGACACGCCGGCGCGAGCGATATCATCATCTCGCCCAGGTGCATTCCCTCCGCTCACGCCAATTCCACCGATGGTGATGCCATTCACGCGCAACGGCCAACCACCAGCAGCCATCACAAATTTGCCGTGGGTCATAGCAGCCAGGCTGGATGCGAAGCCTGGTATGGCTGCGCCCCATTGTGCGATTGCATCGGTTGGCTGGTTAAACATGACTGAGGTATGGGCCTTTGCTATACTCATGTCTCCTGTGGCCCAGCCATAGGGGGCCATCATGCGCTCAAAGAGGACGAGGTGCCCTCCTGAATCGACGATGGCAATACTTACAGGGGCGCGCAGCTCATGAGCGCGTTGCTTGCAAGCTCCCAACACGCGCTGTGCCAACTCAATAGATATACTCACACCCTAACTCTCCTTTTTCTATCCTCTACGCTTGCTCATTGTACCTCACGTAAATTTCATATGCAACGGCGCTCACTCTACGATAATCAGACGGGATTGTCACCGGATGAGGTGGTTCTGGCACAACAAACATCGGTATATATACGAAGCGATTCTCTTTCCGGTTAGACGCAAGTAATACGTTCTTTGCGCCATTCCAGCTTGCTATACTTCTCCTGCACGAGCTGCCGGGCCATATCCTGCTCGGATTGGCTTAGTTCAGTTGCGATAAAATCCTTCTGTAGAAATGAGGAAAAGCCGCTCCGGAATGCCTGTGCGACCTGATCCCAGCTCACCGACAGAGCGAAGCTGTGCAGTGGCGAGGTCTTCTCTCGATAGTGCTCTAACGCTTCCTGGCGCGCTTGTTCGCTGGGGAAGCGCAGCAGTTCGAAGAACTCGCTGGCGCGGTCTTCGAGTGGCAAAGAGCCCTGTTGCAGCAGAGTGTCGTCTTTCCAGACCTGGGCGCTGCCGACGAGCTTAAAACCGCCACTGGTGAGATCGGCCTGGGTGGAAGATGCGAAGCAGGCAGCGGATGGATGTTTGCTGACGCGCTCGTCGCTGATCTCGGCCTGAACTCCGAGCATCTGTAGGGCGGCGAGCAGGCCCTGTGAAAGATAGGCATAGGCGGCAACAACGCCAGCGGGGACACCATCACGCTTTCCAATCACGATGCTATAAGTAAACTCGTCTTGATGATAGACAGCGCGACCACCGGTTGGACGTCGCACAAGGACCACTCCCGGCCGTTGACAAGCCTCCCGCTCTATCTCGCGCTCAAAGCTCTGAAAGCGTCCCAGGGAGATGGCCGTTTGTGCCCATTGAAAGACGCGCAAGGTAGGAGGAACCTCTCCTCGAAGATGATGGGTGAGAATGGCTTCGTCGATTGCCATGTTGAGGGCGGCATCCTGAATACCTGTATTGATGAAACGATATGCTGCTGTCTGCATCGCTGTGCCCCTTGTGCTTTAGGAAGTCCCTTTCGATCTTGCGGTCTCTTTCCACTTCTCGCGCTGTGCCTCTCTCACGTCCTCTGAAGCTGGAACGTAGCGAGCCAGGAACTCGTCGCGAAATGCTGGATAGGTACCCGCGAGAATCGACTCGCGTAGCTGGCCTGCCAGTCGTAACATAAAGCGAATGTTGTGGATACTGCCCAGGCGGTAATAGAGCTGTTCTTCCACACGCGCGAGGTGATGGACATAGGCCGCACTGTAGTGCTGACAGGTGTAGCAGTCGCAGCCCTCTTCAACCGGTCCATGCTCGGTGCGGAAGCGCGTACCCTTGATGCTGACGCGCCCGTTGCGAGTAAATAGTCCACCGTGGCGCGCAACACGTGTGGGCAGGACACAGTCAAACATGTCCATGCCGAGACCAACATAGAGGACAAGATCTTCGGGTGAGCCGACGCCTAACAGGTGGCGCGGTTTGTCGCGCGGCAGATTGGGAGTGACGTGTTTGAGCATCTCCTCCATCTGAGCTTTTGGCTCGCCGACAGAGAGTCCGCCGATTGAGAGTCCTTGAAAGGGCATCTCTCCGATGGTGCGAGCGCTGTGTGCGCGCAGGTCAGGCTCAAATGCTCCCTGTACAATGCCGAAGAGCGCCTGTTCGGGCCGTTGTTTCGCCTTCTCAATCAGGGCGCGCTCTTCCCAGCGGTGCGTCCATTCCATTGCTTTGAGGGCCTCGTCGCGCGAGCAGGGATAGGGGGCACAGATGTCGAGTGGAAGGATGATGTCTGCACCAATCTCCGCCTCGATCTGCATAACGCGTTCGGGTGTCAGGCTGTGCTCTGAGCCATCGATATGCGATTTAAAGACGACTCCGTTCTCGTTGAGTGTACGCAGATGTCCCAGGCTCCAAACCTGGAAGCCGCCGCTATCGGTCAGGATGGGGCCGTGCCAGTTCATAAACGAATGCAGTCCACCGAAGGAATCTATCAGCTCGGAGCCCGGTCGCAACATGAGATGATAGGTGTTCGCTAGAATAATCTGTGCGCCCGCCCCCTGTAGCTCTTCGGGCGAGACGCTCTTGACGGTGGCTTGTGTGCCAACGGGCATAAAAATGGGCGTCTGAATTACGCCGTGAGGTGTTTGAATTGTGCCAGCGCGCGCCCAGCTCTCTGAGCATTCGGCCTCGATTGTAAATGAAAATGATGACATGCGCTTCCCAATGAAAAATAAAACACGTGAACTCGTTCTCCCCTACTATCTAGCCCATATCATATTGTCTCACAAGCGTCAAGCCTTCTTCCTTTCCTCGCTTATATGCATGCCTTCGGCATGCGCTACTTTTTAGTATATATATTTCGCAATTTTCTTTTTTTAATATCTTTTGCAATGCAAAAGATATTAAAAAAAGAAAATTGCGAAATATATATACTAAAGTTTTTTATTTTTGCACGCACTACATTTTTGCCAACTTTTGTGCAGAGCACAAAAGTTGGCAAAAATGTAGTGCGTGCAAAAATAAAAACGAAAGGAGGTAGGGTTGCGAATCATTTTGCATATAAAAGATACATAAAAATATGTCCCATAGGGACAAATTCTCATAAAAATGCTTGCAAATCGGAAAAAGATGGTGTATGCTTTCATCCGGTATCCAATCTCGGTCTCGCATACAGTGCTCGTCCAGGGTATAAGATCCCACGCTGGTAGGGGGAGAAAGACTGGTGAAAGCTGCTAGGATATGGACCCGGAGGATTACCAACATATCACACAGGAGGTCCCTAGTTGAGCTTCGAAGACAAAACCCTAAAATGCCGTGAGTGCGGAAACGACTTCGTATTCACAGCAGGTGAACAAGAGTTCTACCAGCAAAAAGGCCTGATGAATCAGCCTGGACGCTGCACATCTTGCCGTGCTGCCCGCCGTCAGGCATCCGGTGGCTCTGGCAATCGTGAGCGTGCTCCACGAGAAATGCACACAGTCATTTGTGCTGAGTGTGGTTCTGAGACACAGGTGCCATTCTTGCCAAAGAATGATCGACCCGTCTATTGCAGCCCTTGCTACGATAAAGTTCGTGCAGTCCGCGACTAATATTTCGTCTTGAGCAGCAAAAAGAGGCAAAGCCAGGGTGTGTTCTTGGCTTCGCCCCAATCGTTTTTACTTCCCTCTCCTCATCCTTTTCTACCCGAAAGTCCTCATTTTCAGTCTTTTCTGTTCAAGGTAACCTCACATGTGCTTGACAGTGTTCCGTTGCTCTCTATAATAGAAAGTAACGTCTGCCTGCTACTCCAATTTCGGTGCCTACTTGCACTCATGGAATACAATAGAAAGAATCAATCTGGTACAGGTTAGATGGCGACATAGCACATTACAGCAGGTATAATAAAGAATGGCTACCAACTTCGATAAAATCACTGATGAGTCTGGGCCTTCCAGGGAGCCGAAGACGATTCTACCTATGGTAAGAACAACTGTGACCTGGGGAGCACCAGTAACTCAATCACGTATGACTTTGGATGATTTACTGGCAGAGGCAGAACTCTATCTTACTCCACAGGATATGGAGAAGATTCGGCGTGCGTACAACCTAGCAAAGCACGCGCACAAGGATGCAGTGCGCCGTTCAGGTGAGCCCTACATCCAACATCCACTCGAAGTAGCCTTTTTACTTGCTGGCATGCGCATTGATGCGGATGGCATTGTGTCCGCGCTCTTGCACGATGTTGTTGAAGATACCGAGTATTCACTAGAAGATCTGCGTGAACAATTTGGGGCGGCGGTGGCGAACATTGTAGACGGCGTGACGAAGTTTGACGTTCTGTCTGGTCAAGCACCTCCCTCACTTGTCGATAAACGTCGCGCAAAGACGGAGACGGTGCGCAAGATGCTGCTGGCAATGGCGGACGATCCACGTGTGGTTGTGCTTAAGCTTGCCGATCGCCTGCATAATATGCGCACGCTTAGTGCGATGTCCTCCGCTCAGCAACAGAATACTGCGCGTGAGACGAGTGAGATCTATGCCCCTCTTGCGCATCGACTGGGTATGAATCTGGTGCAGGCCGATCTAGAAGATCTGGCCTTTAGCTATTTAGAGCCAGAAAGATATGCCCGTCTCTCCCTTCAGGTGAAAGAAGAGGTGAGGCGTCTCCAGCCATTCATTGACGAGGTCGGTCAGTTGTTGCGCGATGAAATGCGGCGGGCGGGCATCCGAGCGGATGTGCTGGCCTGGCAGAAGCATCTTGCCAGTATTAATCGCAAGTTAGATGTCTCGGAAAATGAACTGAGTCATATTCATGATCTGGTCTCCTTTCGTATCCTCGTGGATAGCGACTACGAATGCTACCTGACCCTGGGACATATTCATACTCTCTGGCGTCCCAAAGATGGCCGTATCAAAGACTTTATCGCAACACCTAAGCAGAATGGCTATCAGTCCCTGCACACAACAGTCTTCTGCCTGGATAACCGCTTGACAGAGATTCAGATTCGGACGCATGATATGGAGCGTACCGCCGATTATGGAATCGCGAGCTACTGGTATCTCAAAGAGCGTGTGGGCAAGGATGAGCAGGAGCGGGATGAGAATGATGAGCCGACTCCAGGAAGCTGGCGGCTCTCGTATCGCGAGATGGGGACCTGGATTGAGCAGTTGAGGGAGTGGCAGCGTGCCCTGCCACAGGGGGCGGATGAGTTTGTGGAGGCGGTCAAGGGCGATATCTTTCAAGAGCAAATCTTTGTTTTCACGCCGCAGGGTGAGGTCAAAGACCTGCCGCGCGGTTCTACTCCACTGGATATGGCTTATCGCATTCATACCGATATTGGCGATCATTGTGCCGGAGCGCGGATCATCACAAACACAGATGATAGCGGGCGCCTTGTGACTCGCCTGGTTCCACTGGACTACGAGCTCAAGGGTGGCGAGATCGTCGAGATTATGGTGAACCGGACCGTGCATCCAACCCGGGACTGGCTCTCTTTCGCCCGCACCGCCGCCGCTCGCAATAAAATTCGCCGCTATCTGAAAACATATGAGCGTGAAATTAACCTGCAGTTGGGTCGCGAACGCCTGGATTTTGCACTCAAAGCATCCGGTATGATTGGCACCAGCGAACAGGTAGAAAAGCAACTGAGCCGTATCTGTATGCAGGAACCCACTGCCGATTCCAGCCTCAAAAAGTATGCGACACTTGATGATGTCTATATCGCTCTTGGTCGTGAAGATCTACAGGTTGAGCAGATTCTGGACCAGCTCTTGCCACTCCTGCCAGTCAGCGAACAGAACGGGACATCGGCGAACGGTCAGAACAACGGCTACTACCATCCCAGAGAAGGTGAAAATGGGAGCCTGGTTCATCTCGCTCAGTGCTGTTATCCTTTGCCTGGCGATGCCATTATTGGCTTGCCTACTCCAGACAAGGGCATGGTCGTTCATCGCTGCGAGTGCCAGATGCTGCGACGGAACCGAGAAAATGCGAATACGCTACTAGAGGTCAACTGGCAGCAGATTCATCCAGAGAACTATCTCGTGCCTATTACTCTGACCGCTCATGATCGTTCTGGCCTTCTGCGCGATGTTGCTGCCATTGTGGCGGATGCTGGGATCAACATGGTCTCGGTAAACTCTGTGAGTCGTGCCTCGCTCAAAAAGGCAGAAATTACAGCCACACTCGAAATTGCGGCCGATGCTCACGCGCTTGATAAGATCGAGCGCATCATGCGGCGTTTACGCCAGGTGAAGACGGTTGTGAGTGTAGAGCGCGCTCTAGCCAAATAGGGCTATTCCTCTTGGACATATTCAGGGCATGAGCGTCCGCCTGTGCCCCTGAATCTTCGGCGTTTACCCGCGTCAGCGCGATGCTGCATCCATAAAATTATGTGCGAAAATATATAGGTAGAGCAGTAAGAAGTTTTGTATAGTCAGGAAGTGGTAAGGCAAGAGGAATATGCTGCGCTTTTCTGCCGGGAACATTTTAGAACTAGAAACATTTTAGAACGTATATAAATCGTAGGGACGGGTCGATAGCTTTCAGACTGCGCTCTGGATATGCCAGAGATTATAGGTAAATCATGATAGATAGGTCTGTGGAACAACAATTTGTAGAGTCTACCTACCCCGATGCGATGGCGCAAATCCTCACACTGGTGAGTCGATATATGTCATCCAGCGAGATAGAGCAGGTGATAAAAGCTTTCCAGTTGGCACAAGAGACCTGTCAGGATGTTCCCGGAACTCCTACACGCCCAATTCCTCCATTAGAGCATGCTCTGGCTGTGACAACCATCCTGGCTCAAATGATGCACGTAGATGCGATTGGTATCTCTGCTGCCCTGGTCTTTGAGGCAGTTGACGCGGAACTTCTTCCGCCAGAGCAGGTTGAATACATGCTCGGCTCACCTACTGCACGCATTGTAGAGAGCATGACCCGCTTGAATATCCTGGAACGCAAAAAGCAGAGCGTGGCCACAGGAGCCGTCCTCTCACTTCAGAATCCAGCGCCCTCGTCCAAAAAATCGCACGATAATCGTGAGGATGAGGGTGGGTACTCAGTTGATAGCAAGAAACCGCGTATTCGCGAGGCTATGCGCCGCCAGCAAGCCGAGACGGTGCGCAAGATGTTTGTGGCTATGGCCGACGATCCAAGAGTGGTACTGCTCAAGCTAGCATATCGTCTACACGCTATGCGTCAGATGTGTCAACCCGGATATAAAGGCGATCGGCAGGAGATGCTGATGCTCGCCGAGGAGTCGCACGATATTTACGCTCCTCTCGCTGGTCGTCTGGGCATGTCACTCGTTGAGAGCGAATTGCAGGATCTCTCTTTTCAGCTAAGCGAACCTGAAAAATATAACTGGGTCTATGCTCTCATCGAGTTGGAAAGCAAGCAATGGCGATCGTATGTCGAGCGTGTCTGTGAAATGTTACGCGCGGAAATGGATTCAATTGGCGTCAAGGCCGAGATCTCCGGCCGCGTCAAACATATCTACAGCTTCTACAAAAAGCTCGCTCGTGGCGTCAATGATGAGATTACTGATTTTGAGCATCTAAAGGCCGCGGCAGATATCAGCCAGATTCATGACCTGGTCGCATTTCGTATTCTGGTCGATACAACGACCGACTGCTATATCGCCCTGGGACACGTTCATGGTCTGTGGAAGCCAAAAGAGGGAAGGATCAAAGATTTCATTGCCAACCCTAAACCTAACGGCTATAGCGCGCTCCACACCACTGTATTTTGCCTCGATGAGCAGCTTGTCGAAATCCAGATTCGCACTCATGGAATGCATGAGATGGCCGAATACGGTGTGGCTATGCACTGGCACTATAAAGATGTTGGTGATAATGCCTCAGCCTCAGCGAAAGAGTTGCTGACCTGGCTGCGTCAACTGGCGGAGTGGCAGCAGGACCTTAGGGTTGCCAATGCGAGTGATGCCGAGTTTGTCGAGGCAGTCAAGGACGATATCTTTGAGGAGCAGATCTTTGTCTTCACTCCTCGTGGCGAGGTAAAAGACCTGCCGGTCGGCTCAACGCCGCTCGACTTCGCCTATCGCATTCATTCTGGCATTGGCGATAGATGCGCGGGCGCGCGCGTCATCTCTGAATCTGGACACGACGGCGCGGGCGATAGGTTGGTGACGCGCATGGTCTCGCTCGACTACGAACTGAAGAGCGGCGAGATTGTTGAGATCATTACAAATCGCAGCGCCCATCCAACCCGCGATTGGCTGCACTTTGCCAGGACTGCCGCCGCGAAAAATAAGATTCGCCGCTATCTGAAAATCAACGAGCGCCCAATTAATATCCAGATCGGGCGCGAGCGGCTGGAGCGCGAATTAAAAGTAGTGGGTTCGCGCAGCATAGAAGCCGTCACTGAAGACGCCGAGGACTGGGTCTGTAGCGCTATGAATGTCGAGTCCTTTGAAGACATCCTGGCGACTATTGGTTCGGATGACGTACGCCCACGTGCCGTTGTGATGAAATTGCTGGAGTACTGGCAGATTCAAGAGGGCGATACTAAAGATACGAAGAACGAAGATCCGCCTTTGCAGCTACTGCCAGCAACGAAGACGACGGGCTTATTAGAGGTCGCGGGTGTCAGTGGCCTGCTGACCCGGCTGGCGAACTGCTGCAATCCGCTGCCCGATGACGAGATCGTTGGCTTCATCAGTCGCGGGAAAGGCGTCATCATCCACCGCGAGAACTGTCTAAACATCGCCCGCTTTCGTGCGCGGGATCGTGAGCGGCTTATTCACGTCAGTTGGGCGGGCATGAGCCAGCAGCGCTATCAAGCTCCAATTGTGATTATGGCACGCGAACGGACCGGCCTTATTCGCGATATCGCAACCGTTGTGTCAGATATAGGGGCAAGCTTGATGGTCATCAACTCAAAGGTCAGCTCGAATCATCAGACCGTCGTAGTCATGGCGACACTCGAAATCGGTGACCTGGAACAATTGCAACGGCTCTTTCTAAGGCTGGAGAAGGTCAAGGGCGTAACACAGGTTGCGCGCGATCTGGGGCAGCGTAAGAATAGTAAGTAATAAACTCATATTCATGCAAAGACATTTTTTACAACTTCACCCCTCTTGCAGAGCAAGAGGGGTGAAGTTGTAAAAAATGTCTTTGCATGAATATGAGTTTAAAGGGAATTTAGCCGCGCAGGCGTTCGAGCACAGGTGGCTGACGCAGCTTTGCTAGCGCGCCCGCCTCAATCTGGCGTACCCGTTCGCGTGTAATCCCCAGTTCGCGGCCCACCTGCTCAAGCGGATGTGCCTGCCCGTTGCCAAGTCCAAAACGTAATTGGAGAACCAGTTGCTCGCGGGGTGTGAGGACCGACTCAAGAACGCGCTGCACCTCATCTTTCAACGTTTGCGTGGTTGCCAGCTCTTCGGGAGATGCCGATTCTGTATCCGCCAGCACATCGCCCAGCTCCTGCTCCTCATCTTCGCCCACAGGAAGTTCTAGCGAGACGGGTGCACCCGGAGCGGATTGCAGTTCAATCATGCGGATCGGGTCCAGCCCAGTAGCCTCTGCCAGCTCCAGCTCGGTTGGTTCGCGACCCAACTCCTGAAGCAAACGCTGTCTCTCGCGGCGAATGCGGTTGAGAGCAGTATTAACATAAACAGGTAAGCGGATCGTGCGCCCCTTATCTGCCACTGCTCGACTGATCGCCTGGCGAATCCACCATGTTGCATGTGTCGAGAAACGGTGACCACGCCGCCAGTCATAGCGCTGGACCGCGCGAATCAAACCAATATTGCCTTCCTGGATCAGGTCCAGCAAGGTTAATCCTCGTCCAACATAGCGTTTCGCAATACTTACAACCAGGCGTAGATTTGCCAGAATAAACTGCTTCATCGCATCGCGATCGCCCGACTCAATGCGCTTTGCCAGTTCGACCTCACGCTCATGCGTAATCATCGGCACGCGGCCAATCTCGCGCAAATAGGTCATAACGGCATCAGACTCACCTGCATCCGCAGCATTAGCCTGATTCTCATCCTGGTCTTCAGAGCGGCGGCGGCGCATAGCTGTACGACGAGCGGAACGTTCTTCTTCGTTGGCAGTAACTGGTATCGTAATCATCGAATCGACTCCCATATCCGTTGAATTCACATCATCCTGTATATCTGACATGTCTTCCAACTCAAGGGGGCCCGTATCTAGTTCGAGCGCGCCAGTATCTATGCCGCCAAGATCCTCCAATTCAGGCTCTTCTTTCTCCGCCCCTGCATCCGTCTCTTCCGGTATATATTCAATATCCTTTGAAAGCAATTGTTCAACGATGTCGAACGGCTTCTCCAGATCGTTGTTCGGTGTTTTATTTAACGTAAGCGTCGTTCCCGTCATGGCACGCTTGGTGTCTATCATTGTGCGCCCTCCATGAAAAGTAGTATATCCTAAGCAGCAAGATATCTGTTTGTCATTCTGGTCCTACACTCAGGGAAAGCGAGCCTTCATCGGACCGTTGTGTCCGAGCGCCGAGTGGGAGGAAAGGAAATCTGTGCCATGCTTCTTAATTATCACTAATTAGAACATCGCTGGATCAGAAATTATTCCTCTTCTAATTATAACGCAAGTCGCCCTTTCATTCTAGTCCCTATGGTATGTATTTGGCGCAGTTTCCATAGGAATTTGTAACCTGTGTGTGATCCATCTTTAGATCTATACGTTTCAACTGGCTATAAGGTGGCAAGAACTTTTCTTTTCTTACGCTTGACGTTCAATTCCGCCTTCTTGCTCGTCATAAGAAATCTCTGGTAGAAGCACAGCACTCTTTCTAGCCATCATCCTGCGCATCATACGCACGAACTGGACGGTAAGATAGATGACGACGAGGAGTGCCACGACGAGAAGCGATAGTGTTGTCAGTAATGTGCCGATCGCCTCCCAACTCGCTCCAAAGATATAGCCGAGTGTGAGTGGTAGTGCTGCTCCGAGAATCTCACCTGTGATATCGTAGAGCAGGAAGCGTCGATAAGAATACCGCTCGGCCCCTGCCAGTATGTTGATGCAACCGCCAAACGCGGTTAAGACGCAGCGGCTGATCAGAATGGCCCATGCTCCATGCCGTTGAAAATACTCCTGTGATCGTTCCAGTACTTGAGGTGAGATGAAGCGAATGCGCCTCTTCTTGCTTAGCCAGACTAAAAGACCCGAACCAACTTTGCGCCCAAGCAGATAACCGCAGTTGTCTCCACAGATCGATGCGCTGCTGGCAACGGCCACAAGGAGAAAAATATTGAAGTCTCCCAGCGCCGCGAATGCTCCTGCGGCCAGCAGGACAAGGGCGGTTGGCAGAGGAGCTCCGAAGGCGGCTATAAAGACGCAGACCCAGAGCGCGGGATACCCGTAGAGCTGGAGCCAGCTTATTAAAAGGGGAGTGAGTGTGTTCAATGGGCTGCGTGCTCCCCTCTCTTTACAGTGGGAGTGGGCGACGGCTTGCCTGGTCGGGCAGGATGAGACTTGCGGTAGGAGATGATACTGACCTGAACGACATGAATAACTTTCTCTACCGGTTGCTTCTGATGTGTGGCGATGACCTGTAACGTATTGTGCCGTATAGCTGCTGAATCGTTGCGGAGGTGCAGGGGTTGATAAAGTGTTTTCTCAGGTACTTGATAGACATGGGAAATGTAGGGAATGGTCATCCAGGATTGGATCAAGCTTAAATCTTGATGTTTCTTCAAAATTTCGTGCTGATGCACATTTTGCAGCGCGCCCAGCGTCGCATTGGCAGCGAAAATAGTCGCACCAAGCGATAGGAGAAGAAGACTGGCTATCAAAATCAACCTGGTTCGCACACTCACAAGCAAACTCCACCACTATTCTCTTGACGTGGGACTCTGTATTCTCTAGAATATACTCTATATGGACGATTCTCCACAACCTTTGAACGTAAAAATTAAGCGTATCGATACAGAGCTCCCGCTGCCGACGTATGCAACGGCGGGATCAGTCGGTTTTGACCTGCTGTGTCGCCAGGATACTGAAATCGCGCCACGCATGCTTGGCCGTATTCCTGGTAATCTTATCGTACAGACACCGCCAGGCTATATGCTCCTGCTGACCATGCGCAGCAGTACAGCGCGCCGCAAAGGGCTGCTGATACCCAACGGAGTAGGCGTAATTGACCAGGACTACTCTGGCGAGGGCGATGAACTGTTGGTCTCAGTCTATAATTTCCGAGATGCTGCTGTGACGGTTGAGCGTGGTGAGCGTATCGCCCAGGGCATCTTCGTTCCGATTCTGCGTGTGACCTGGAATGAGGTGGATGAGGTAGGCAAGGGGCGCGGAGGATTTGGAAGTACAGGTGGATAAAGATGGCTTTCCCAGATTACTATAGCATTCTTGATGTTGCCCCCGAGGCAACGAATGACGAGATTAAGCAGGCGTATCGCCGGTTGGCGCGCTTATACCATCCTGATCTCCATAAACAGAGCGAGGATACGCGCATTAAAAGTCTCAACGAGGCATACGCCACTCTTGGCGATCCTGTGCGCCGCACTGCTTATGATATTCAACGTCTGGAGACTATGAAGCGCGATGTGATCGTGAATTTCATCATACAGCAACGCGAACAGGTTCGCCGTCAGAAGCGCATGACCTGGGCTCAAGGAGCGGCAGGTTTCGTACGAGAACTGAAAAAAGAAATGCGCTAATATTTCTTCACTTTATTACTTCTCTTCTTCGCGCTTCGTCTGTAAGAGCGAGAGCACGAGCGATCCTACCAGAAAGCCAACCAGGACAATTTCCATCGTGCTAAATGTTCTCTTCTTTTGCATCTTTTTTATCCTTTCTTTTCTCATTTTAAGCCGCATAGGGACAAACACTTGTGGTTATCGTGATAGCCCGGTTTAAATCCGTTACATATATACTATCACATTTTGATCCACAATTCTTGCCCATTCCCATACATATGCACCCGTCGAAAGTGCTGGCTAACCCAATCATGCAGACCCGTCAGCTTCTGCAAACGTCCGGTATAAAACAGAATGGCCTGGACACGCGGCTGCCCGGCTATCTGTATCACCTGCCGTGTCGTCACAAAGCTCGTATTGATACGCACATATGAGGTATCTACCAGCTCCGGTGGCGTATTGCGCTGTGACAGGCCAGTGATGAACTGAGCATCTGTAATTACAAACTGCCCCGGCCTCGTCATCTTCTCCAGATCGTCTGCCACTCGCAGAGAAGCCTGAGTGCTCCCTGAGTCTGCCTGCACCTGCATATCCCGATAGTGCGCTTGAACCCCCCGTACATCGCTGAAGAGCGTAAAGAGAACGAGAAGCAGGCAGACGAGACTTGTCGCGGCAGTTATCCGCGAAATATCCCTCAGCCTACTCGGAAACGGCCCAAAGCCCATAAGCGAGAGGCTAACCAGGGCCGGCACAAGAATCACAAAATGATGGGCGAAGAGCGGAGCCTGCTGCCAGAGCAAATACACTAGTGTAAACAGCCATGCTAAGAGAGGAAGAACGCGCCAATCCCGCCGCCAGAGTGCGACGAGCGTCCCGTAGAGCGCAGTATACATGAGAATATTATGCTGCCAAAAAGTTCGTATCTGCTGTAGATTTCCTATAGTCGAACTTATCGTCTTTGCAGCAGTATGAAAAGTGACTACTTCAGACCAGAAGGATGGCCATGCGGTAGCAAAAGGAGAAAGGATCAGCAGAGTGGCGGTGAGGAAGACAGCGCTGCCTAGCAGGAGCGAGTCGAGTACTGTGAAACATCTCGCTTGACCTCTCGGTTGTTGATTGTCTCTTGTTTGTTGGATAACACGCCAGCATTGTGCGAGCGCAAGCAGCCCGATAGGGACCAGGGTAGCAAATCCAAAAAGTTTGCTAAAGATACTCAGCATTAGAGTAAGTGTACAGAGTGCCGCGTAGCACAAGCCTTGCCAACCCGTAGGTCTCTCCCACCAGAGGTAGGCGAAGGCGACTGCTAACATCGAGAATGCGACCTGCGGCCCTTCCGCCTGAATAGTCTGTCCCGCCGTCAGATAGAGCGGACTCAGCATCAAGAGCACAAGCCCGATGAGCCCCACGAGAGTGCTCCGCAGCGTTCTCCCCAGCAGAAATGCACCAACCAGGCCCAGCAGCGCAATCACCACGATGCCTAACCGCGCAGACCAGAGCGTCTGCCCAAAAATTGTGTAGATTGGATAGATCGAGAGCAGAAAGGCTGGCGGTTGCGAGTAAAACGTCGGGCTGTATAAGTGGTAGCCTGCTCCCATAGCTCGCAGAGTCTGCCAGTACACACCCTCATCGTACGAGTCACGGTCAAAAGGCAGAGCAAGTGTATGCAGATACAGCGCCAGCGCCAGGACGAATAGGGCCATAAGGCAAATAGCCAGCAACCCTCGTCGCCAGAGGTTGGCCCGCCGTGCTGCGCGATCATATATGTATGCCGTCTCCGAGACTGCTGTGCTCATAAATGCTCCTGACGCGTTTCTGTTTATAAAACATAACATATGCACGCCTTCAGCGTGCCCTTCTTAGAGGTGGTTTTACATTTTACATTTTTCATGCTTTTTTGCACTGCAAAAAAGCATGAAAAATGTAAAATGTAAAACCACCTCTAAGAACTGTTTCAGGCAGCGAAGCTGCACAAAATTGTATGCTAAGAACACGAAGACGATGGAAGTCGGGCACCTCTATTTTCAAATCATGTGTCAAAGGAGTTCGAGGGAGGTACCAACTCTCTCACAGTAGCAAATTTACGCTAAATATTCAAGCGTTTCCATATAAATCGACATATTTGCCTATGGACAAAAGAAAGGGGGCATCCAATTGCTTGGATGCCCCACAATGTGTATTGTCTATACTACAAGCTCTAGAGTGTATCGTCCTCGTAGCCCAGAGGTGGCTGAATATTTGGAATATCGAGAGGAAGTTCGCTATTGAGTGTGCCAGACGAAGCGGATGGCACGCTTAAGTAGCCGGTTCCATTTGAGTGGCCGTTATGACCATTCCCGTTATGTCCATTGCCATTGCTGCCAGCCTCTAAGAGAGGAGTGAAATTGCTCAGGACGATCTTCGAGACGCTTCTGGCATCAGCTTCCTCAATCAGCTCTTTGATCTCTTCCGCAACCAGTTCGTCGCGCTCGATCAATGCCTCGGCGACCGCGATGACCGCTTCGCTATGCTCTAAGAAGAGTTGCTTCACAGCCTTTAACTGCGATTGAAGCAGAGCCTCCACGCGTTTGGGCATATCTTGTACGAACGAAGGATTCGCGCCGCCCAGCGCGCTGCTGAACGCCATATAAGAGGTCAGCGTGCCGTCCATACCATAGACGCCGATATACGCCGCCGCCAGTTGGGTTGCACTGGCGAAGTCACCGGCAACGCCGTTCAACTGTGTGTTGAGGAACAGCTCTTCCGCTGCACGCGAGGCGAGCGAGACCTGGATGCGTGCCAGGACATCTTCTCGGTTGCTGGTGATGACGGTCTCTTTAGGACGTGGATGTGCGAAGGCGGCTGCACCCTCAATATCACCACGCATATGTACCGTAACATAAGCAGGGAAGTAGCGGTCCATCAAGTAGTAGCTGGCAACCGTGTGACCAGCCTCGTGATAGGCGAGGCGGCGATGCTCAATAGGCGTCAATTCAGCGAGCTGGCGTAGACCATACTCGTGCACGTCCTGAGCCTCGATCAAGTCTCTATAGGTCACGGCAACGCGCCCATCAAAGTGAGCGATGATAGTGGCTTCGTTGATGACGTGCTTGATGGCAACTGGCGTGTACTCTACCAGGCGTGCGGAGAGTGCCTGAATGGAGATGCCTGGCTCGTGCTCAACTTTTTTGAGGTAGTATTCAATGACCTCTGGGCGATACCTGTCGGTTGGTGCTGCAACGTGGATCTGGCGATCGAAACGTCCTGGGCGTAGAAGCGCCTGATCTAGCGAATCGGGGATGTTTGTCGCGCCGACCGTCAATACTGGCTCGCTCTGAGCACGGCCATGATAGAGACCGAGTACACGTAGAATCTTTTTAAACCAGCCGGTCTCAATATTCGGCGGGTCCATTTCCATCAGGAGCTGGTTAAGACCACCAGTACCGCCACCCATCAGACCGCCCATCATGCCGCCACCCATGCCCATACCCATAGCACCTTTGCCACCACCGCGCGAGGCACCAATGGCATCAATTTCGTCCATGAATATGACACAGCCACCGTACTCACGCGCCAGACGACGAGCCTTTTTATAGAGGCGACTAATCATCAAGACATCCATGCCGATAAACATGGCGCGGAAGCTAGCGGCACTGGCGTAGGCGAAGGGGATGCCGGCCTCAGTACTCATACACTGCGCCAGATAGCTTTTACCTGTTCCTGGAGGGCCGGAGAGCAGCAAGCCGCGCACGGGACTACCGCCCATTTTCTGGAAATCTTTGATACCGCGTTGTAGAGCCACAATACGGCGCGCCGATTCCAGTACTTCCGGGTTCCCTTTGTAGTCATTGAATGTCACGCCAGTCTCTCCCGGCATAACCCAGTAGAGGCGTGGGCGGCCCAGGAACCAGAACAGAGCAATGAACTGAATGAGGATGTAGAAGATGGCAAAGGCGGCCTGGAGAAGTCCACCCAGGAGGACTGATGGATTAATGCCACCGATCTGGATGCCGGATGTAAAGAACCAGATAAGCCCTATAATCAGAACGATCCAGATCCAGGCACCCCTTAAAAAACGCCCGAACTGGTCCATGCCCAGGTCGATTGATCTGTCTAAGTCGTTGCGCTCCTTGCGCTTCGGCTTGATTGCGTCTGTTGACACTGCTGTTATTCCTTCCGCGTTTCGGGTTGACTCTTCACTATGCTTTGCTTTGACGGAGCCTGATGCAATGTTACTTGACTCCTCCGGATTTCGTTTTTATATTATCCCTTATAAAAGGTTACTGTCTATTTGCTCTCCCTGTTTGAAAACCCAGGCGGGTTCGAAACTAAGCGCTATCTCTACTTGCTCGATCCGTTTGAAAACCCAAACGGGTTTGAAACAACGGGTTTGAAACAATTAGCTCGTACGTGCTGACACGTAATCGAGCAGATAGATGCGTCCGGCTGGATCAGTTGCGAAATGCCAGAGGACGACTGTTCTGGTGCCACCCTGAGCCTGAACTGAGGGAGAAGGGGTCATATCTACCTCGACGTATGAATCGACCAGACCATCTGGTGCCGTCTTTATACTGCTGAGCGTGACGTTTGTCCATTTCACCTGGGCACGCGGCTCACTAAACTGGAGCAGATAGAGCGCGGTGTCCGGTGGCCTGGTCGATGGATTAATGGATTTCTCAACGGAGATCATTGTATCAAGATTGCCATCACGGAGGGCGAGTAGCCAGGCTTTGACATCATCACTAAGTTGCGGGTTATTTCGAATACTATCGCGTACGCTATTTGAGTCGCTGGTGATAGGAGCGCTACCTGTGACGAAATACGATGTAGCAAAAATACTTGCCAGGAGCAGGAGGATGGCGATGAGTGCTGCGATCCTGTGCGCCCTGATCCATCTAATGATATAATACAGTGCTTTGAGAATTGGGCGTAAAATGGCTTTTATCACCAAGCCCCGGCGTTTTGGTCCACGCCTTTCTGGAACTGGCGGCGGCAACGAAGCGTTTCTTCTCTCAGCTTCTAACTGCGGCCCTCTCTGATCTACTGGTGATTGAGTTGGTGAAGGGCTTATCATTAATCTCTCATCTCAACTTTCTCGGAAGCTAGCTAACCGCTGAGAATTGGCTGCACCAGGTATAGGGAGCACAAGTTCTTACAGAAGCAAAATGATCGACGAATAAACATACATGTATATTGGTTTATACTTATACTTTCTGGTCAAGGTGTTCTTATTATTGTACCATACACTAGATCTCACCATTAATCAAGACATATCTTCCATAAAGTCAGGGATGTTGCCCAAATGGGTTTTTGCTATAATGTATAGACACGAGGCAGACAGTTTTATCATCGACACATCTGTGCTTGAATTGCAGGTGAAGCAGGTTTGTAGGAAAGTAGGTGCGCACCTTCATGGACGATTCTATAAACCAGTGGGCTGAGTCCGGGCCCTACATCTGGTTACGTTACGCAACGCAGTATATCAAAGATGGTCAGACACGTACAGTAGAGATGAGTGTTCCGATCCCGGTCGGAGCGAGTGCGGAGACACGCGAACGTTTGATCCGTGAGGCGGAGGCGGGCATGGGCCAGTTGACCAGTTATGTTGAGCAGCGTGGGACTCAACGTGCTCAGAATTCTCCGACAACTCAGAGCGCTCCAGCGCAGGCTCAAAATACGCAGGGAACGCAGCGGCTCGCCCCCCAGCCCGCATCAAATACGAGACCTACGCCTGTCCCAGGACAGACCATAAGGCCAGCAGCGGTCTCCGCCCCTCAGACCTCTCCGCAGCCACCAGATTCGCGTGAGAGTGAGCAAGAGCAAGAGCTTGCGGGACGTCAGAATGCTTCGTCTAGTCCCCCTCGTACTCCCGCTCGCCCTGGCGAATCGGGCAACAATATGCTGCTGCCACAATTTATTCAGTATATTAAAGAGAATATGGACCTGACTCCAAAGCAGGCGATGGAGTTGCTCAACGTGCGCTCTCTCTCGACTGGCATCAATCTGCGCGACGCGGTAGAACAGCTCAAGCAGATACTGGAGCAGGAGATTCCTGTTACAAATGGAGCGCGCAAACCGACGAATAATGATGCATCGTTCATAAGAGAGTCGACATTCTCCAATGCAGAACCTGAGCGAAATGGCAATACAGGTCCGCTTCCCCGCCTGAACAAAGACGCGGCTCCAGTCATCGATATGCGTACGAGGCAGCCTGCTCCGACCTTTGATGAAGAGGTGGGACCGGGCGAGTCTGACGAGAACGAAGAGACCTTTGACGATTTAGAAGATCTGGAACTGCCGAATGAACTGAGTCCAGCGGTCCTGGAAAGGGCTCGTGATAAGCTGAGCGAGTTGCGCGAGTCGCAGGGCGCAGCGACGGCGAGTGCAGGCCGCTTACAGGCACTAAATAATGTCGCGGTCTCACAGGTCACCGAGGAGCAACTACAGGAGCTTGCGGACGGTGTGTGGGGCATCACCGCTCTGAAAAAGTTGAAGGTTGATCAAGTGGAGGCGCTGATCTCCTGGGCAAAGTTGGAAGATGATTTTGCGGAGCAGGTCGAGGGTATTCTCGTCGTGCTGGAGGAGGAACGCTATGCGCGTGGTAACCGGTGAGGCGAAAGGGAAGAAGCTGAAGTCTCCCAAAACGATAGGCACGCGCCCAATAATGGATCGCGTAAAAACCGCCCTCTTCGATATTCTGGCACCAGAGATTCAAGGCGTGCGCTTTCTGGATCTCTTCGCGGGCACCGGCGCGGTAGGTATCGAAGCATTGAGTCGCGGTGCCGCCTGGGCGACTTTTATCGAGATGAATTCTCAGATCGTAAAGCTCATCCGCGAGAACTTGCAGATCACCGGGCTGACCGACCGGGCCGAGACGATCCACGCCGACTCTTTTAAATTCCTGCAACTCTATCAGCCAAAACTTACGTCTTCCGCAGGAAGAGAGCAAGAGCGACGCATCTCTATTCCTGCGCCTGCGAACGGTCAGCCACGTGGCTATGATATTATCTATGTCGCCCCGCCGCAATATGAAGAGATGGCTGCCCGCGCCCTCGCTTTGCTCGATGTCTCGTCATTGCCCTCTCAAGACGGGCTGATCATCATTCAGATACATCCCAAAGAGCGCGCAGGCGTCGCCGCCGTAGTATGTCAGAATTTCACGCTGAGCGATGAACGCCGCTATGGCAGCACTCTTTTAATGTTTTATCGTCACAACGTTTATAGGAAAGTATAAGACATATTTTTATTTCTTTTTAATTTTTCTTTTCATTTCGGGCGGAGCTCGAAATGAAAAGAAAAATTAAAAAGAAATAAAAGAACTTTTCATTTTATTCATCATTTCCTTTTTTTCATAATTTAGGCGAAGCCTAAATTATGAAAAAAAGGAAATGATGAATAAAATGAATAAGGAGTATAAGATATGGTGAGTAGACCTGGTGGAGGCCGCTTTGCCTTTGTGGATGCAGGCGAGGCAGCGAAGAGGCTGGGAGTTGATCGCGTCACCCTTGACCTATGGGTGAAAGAGGGCCGCATCAAGACTCATCGCGGCGTGGGGCGCGAGGCATTTTTCCGCAGTGGCGAGGTAGAAGCGCTCTATAACGAGCTGCATCCAGCCGATGAACTGGCGGAGGCTGTAGTGGCAGATGAGCAGGAGAGCGCGGGCGAAGAGCTTTCTAAGGGAGGTGTGGCGCGCAAGAAGCAGGACCCGCAGATGCGCGTCTATCTGCGCCTCCAGGCCGACGCTAAGTGGTTTGACATCTCTGAAGACGATATCCGTTTCTGGTTTCAACAACTTGCACCCGACGGGTACGAGCGCAATAAACGCAACGCCGAACACACTATCAAGAAGCTTCAGCATCTTGTTAGCCTGATCGAGGATGGTCAGAAGCGCGGGGCAGAGCAGTAGGCGAAAGAGCTCTTACTATCCTCTCCTGTAGAAATGAACAGGCAGTTCACAGGTACTTTAAACCGCTCGAAAAACTGGTGGAAATAGCGGTGCTGGCATGCTCTGCCGGAGGTATACTAGCACTGTAAAGAGGAGCTACCGATGCAGTACCAGCAATTGGGACGACACTGAACGTGGAACCCGGTGTCCAGCGATTGTGCAAGCAGAAGCTCTTACTGTGGAAATTGTCTGCGGGCGAGGCGTGACAAGGACACAATGGAATGGGCACGAACTGCTAGTGACGCATCATCGGATATGGTGCCGATGGTATCGCATCGGTTGCGAACTCAATTACACTAAAAACCCGCGTAGCGACAATCCCTCGCGGTTGTCGTGATGGGCAGACAAATAGACCCGCGTAGCGACAATCCCTTGCGGTTGTCGTGGTAGGCAAGTGTTCGAGTAGCTAGCAACGACAACCGCAAGGGATTGTCGCTACGCGGAGAAGAAGGAGCATAAGATGGCACAATGGGCATATAAGGTTGTATATATTGATTATCGTGGGCGCATTTCTAGCGACGGCGTCGAAACCCTGATTGGGAACGAGAGACGCAGTACTTTTGCTCGTCGCTATCTTAATGATTTAGGCCGCCAGGGTTGGGAAGTGGTCGGCATTCAGCCTCTGACTTCCAACTCGGCTTACTACATTATGAAGCGTCCTGCGCAAGAGGGCGACTACGCAGAGCCAGCTCCCGCTGCTACTGAGCAGCAGACACCAGGACAGGCTCCGACGACATCTACCGACGGCAACATCACAGTAGAGAACGTCTAATATTCTTTTCCCTCTTAATACACATTTACCCTCTATCGCTGAAAGCGATAGAGGGTAAATGTGTATTAAGAGGGAAAAGAATATTAGAAATAAATGCATATTTTATCTATTTTGCACTTCATTAAACTATTGTGCTTTGCACAATAGTTTAATGAAGTGCAAAATAGATAAAATATGCATTTATACACCACGTTGTAAAGCGAATTGTTTAAACATCTCCTCCCACACCTCCTGATTCTCCATGCGCTCGCGGGGATCGGCGACCCGGCCATTGATCATTTCAAAGATACTGATAAGGAGTCGCTGTAGCACCATCGAAGCCTCATCATAGAAGCTAGCAGCCTGCTTCATATCTCCGCTCACAATGCCGTAGCAGAGAGCAGTGAAGTTTTCGACATCGATATGATTCTGGTCCACGCGAAACTCGTAATTCCCCATGTGCCAGAGGTCTTCGTTGATCATCAACGTTTTGAGCGTATTGGGGTCCAGGTCGATGCCATTAGTGCGGCACGTCTCGGTCAGGGCGTCCATCGTCCAATTGATGAAGGTAACGATGGCGGGCAGTTGTTCCATAGGAGTGTGCCGCTTTTCCCACTCTTGCTCCATGCGGCTAATCAGGTCGAGGAGCCCGAAATTTTCCAGGCGCAGCTTCTCCGCCGGATCTGGCAGGCGTAGCTTGTGCCCTTGTTCGCGGAGGGTCATCTCTGAATGAGGAGGGACGACGACGAAACGCTGTTGGATCAGTTGTCCCAATTCGCGCGCTACATCCATCTCTGGTCGTCGCAGAGCGCTGGCGATACGCCGTACCCTGCGATACAGGTTGACGTGTGTGAAGAGTTCGAGGCTGCGCATATCGAAGCGCATAGTATAAGGGATCGTGGGGGCAAGTTGCAACGTAGTGCGCATACCTTGAGGAAGGTACGGATGCAACTCCTGCCATTCATCCCCGTAGCGAATCATCTCCATAGTGATGCGCATCACCTCAATGTCGAGCGAGGACTCGCCATAGGGCAGAAGCTTCTGAACCTTTGAGCTGGCAATAAACTCATAGGTGCCGTCCTGCCAGAGCGAGAGTTCACGCGCCGTCCACAGCGCCTTCGTACGCAGTGCTTCGCGCAACTGTTGTTCGCTAATCACTCCCATCATCACCAGCCGCTCCCCGATTCGCTTGCCCAGAGGATCTTGCAATTGTTGTGCGTACGCCTCTTCTATATGCTGATAGGTAGTCATGCTCAACTGTTGCAGAACATCGCCCAGAGCCAGCGCGCCGGGGTCCAACTCCGAAGTGTTGGCCAGTTTGCCTTCGTTGAAATAGAGAATGCCCATACGCCCCGCGCTCTGCTTCAAATGAATCGCCCCGGTCATACTCCCCAGTTCCACAATTTGCAGAATTTCTACCAAACCGAATTCTTTAAGATTGCCAGACAGGACTGTGTCTGTATTCATGCTTCCCCCATAGATAGCCGGGTTGATCTGAAAGCCCTTTCCAAAAGTCAGGAGAATCTCTTCCACTTCGATCTTGCACCCCCGAAAAGCTTCTGTCCAGCATTATATCAGAGCTTTTAGGATTTCAACAAGTTCCATTCTCTATCAAGAGTATCACACTATCTCATCCCTTCATCGGAAGTATCACGTTCTCTCTCTTGTTATAATGCATATATGAATATGAGTAATCGAGTTGCAATCATTACCGGAGCCGGACGTGGAGTTGGACGTGCCACCGCCTTACTCTTTGCCCGCGCCGGCGCAAGAGTCGTCTTATTCAGTCGCACGCGTGCTCAGCTAGAAGAGGTCGCCACCAGCATTGTGCAGGATGGTGGCGAGGCGCTGACGGTGGTTGGCGATGTAGCTCGCGAAGAGGATGTGCTGGCCCTGTTCGAGCAGGTTCGTGAGCGCTATGGACGGCTCGATATACTGGTGAACTGCGCAGGAATAGTCGCGGTGCGCCCATTTATTGAGATGGATACTGCGACCTGGGACCAGGTAATCAATGTGAATCTGCGCGGAACCTTTCTATGTTGTCGCGAAGCCTTTCGCTTGATGAGTGTGCAAAAACAGGGAGTCATTATCAATATCTCATCATTATCGGGAGTCAAAGGCGTCGAGAAGTTCCCCGGATTGAGTGCATACAACGTCTCAAAGTCAGCAGTTGCAGGCTTGACTGAGATTCTTGCCGTCGAGGGAAAGCCACATAATATACGCGTCTGCGTAGTCAGTCCAGGAGCAGTGGAGACTGAGATGCTGCATGAGGCGGCACCGCATTTAAAGGCCGGTATGACCGCCGAAGAGATGGCCGAGATCCTCTTGTTCCTTGCCGATGATTCCGGTCGCATGTTTAGTGGAAGTAATATTGAGCTCTTTACCAACGCCTAAGAACGTGTTAGATAGGCACCGGTTAGAGAAGGCCCGCGTCGCGACAATCCCTTGCGGTTGTCGTGGTGGGCGAGTTTTCAGGTGGGCTAGCCACGACAACCGCAAGGGATTGTCGCGACGCGGGCCTCCTGGTATAGAGGAGCCGAGTAATGGTCTACCTGACACGGCGCGTGACTTTCAGCGCCGCACATCGTCTCTGGAGCAAGTATTTAACTGAAGAAGAAAACTATGCGGTCTACGATAAATGCGCTAATCCAAATGGGCATGGGCACAACTATACACTTGAGGTGACGGTGCAGGGAGAGCCCAATCCGAAGACCGGTATGGTTATGAACCTAACCGATATGAAGCGTATCACCAACGAGCAGGTAGTGAATTGGGTCGATCATAAACATCTTAATCATGATGTGCCCTGGTTGGAAGACGTAGTGCCAACCGCTGAGATGCTGGCGATCAAGTTCTGGGAGCGCCTGGTTCGTGGATTTCCAACGGGCCTGCTCTACGAGGTCAAGTTGCACGAGACTGAAAACAATAGCGCGGTCTACCGGGGGTGAGAGCGGGCGAGCATAGAAACGAGCAGAGCGAATAATAAAAAGTAATAGAAAGTAGAGCAGGCATGAGAATTGCACTAGTAGCGCCACTCGTCACAACGATTGCCCAACCCTTTGTGGGCGGATCTCAAGCTGTGGTTGCCACACTGGCACAGGGAATGGCACAGCGAGGGCACCAGGTGACGCTGTTCGCGCGTGAGGGCTCATCGGTACCGGACGTGGAGATCGTCCAGATTCCCACACCCGACGCCGTCCTGCCTTCGAAATTTTCAACACTGGGCAAAGCCTCTTCGGCTGATGCCGGCTTTTTCGCCCAGGCCAATCTCTTTCTCGATCTCTTCTTAAATATACAGCAGCAGGCACAGAACTTTGATCTCGTACACGCCCACGCCTTCGATTGGCCATCGTTTATCTGTAGCGCGTTTGTCAAAGAGATTCCTGTATTACACACCATCCATTTACCAGCGATCATGCCCGAAATCAACGAAGGATTACGGATGCTCAATAAACACGGGCATCCGCTCACATTGATCACCGTCTCACAAGCGTGTGCGCAGGACTACGCTCCTTATACGCCTTTCGACTCCGTCATCTATAATGGTTCGGACCTGAATGCTATCCCCTTCATTGGGCATGTACCTGAAGATGCGCCTCTGCTCTATGCTGGTCGTATCACACCAGAGAAGGGCGTAGAGGAGGCGATTGAAATCGCAGAACTGGCTGGTCGTCCTCTCCTCATCGCTGGCGGCGTCTATGATCGTGCTTACTATGAGGAGCGGATTGTGCCGCGCCTGCAGCAAGCTGGAAGTCGTATCTCCTACCTGGGCCAACTGAAGCACGATGAGCTATGGAGACAGATGGGTCAGGTGCGCGGCCTGCTCTTCCCCATTCAGTGGGATGAGCCCTTCGGCCTGACTCCTGTCGAGGCGATGGCGGCTGGGACGCCCGTCATCGCCTTCAAACGTGGTGCGGCCGAAGAGGTCATCCGTCAAGGCGAGACCGGCTTCCTCGTCGAACCCAATAATTGTACGCAAGCCGCCGCCCAGGTCGATAGACTAGGAGATATATCCCGTTCCTTTTGTCGTGCACACGTAGAAGCCAATTTTTCGCTTCTACGTATGCTGGATGCTTATGAGCAACTTTACCAGTTCGTGATCAAACATTAAAAGCGAATAACAAAGTACTCCTCCGCTTGCTCAAAGAGACGACGAAGCTGCGCGAGATGACTGATATCAGCTTGCAGCGCGAGTGCTTTTCCGCCATGAGCTTCAATGCTTGCGACGACCTCCTGAGCCTTGTCTGCACTCTGGACATAGTTGACGACGACCAAAGAAAAGAGAGGGCAGAGAATTGTTTTACCCTGCCCATAACGAAGATGAGATAGTTTTTAGATGCTTGGTAGGTAACGTTCTATCTCCCAGGTATGGACCTGTTGAAGATACTCGGTCCACTCGATGCTTTTGGCGTCGATGAAGCCCTCGTAGATGGTATCGCCCAGCACCTCGCGTATCAGGACATCCTCGCGGATATAGTCCAGGGCCTCGCCGAGCGTCGCGGGCAGAAGGCGAGCACGGGGGCGCATGCGCTCGTTCTCATCGTGCAAGAAGATATTTTCATCCATCGCAGGTGGTAGTGTGAGATTGCGTCGGATGCCGTCCAGCCCGGCGCGCAGCATAACCGCCAGCGCCAGATGTGGATTGCAGCTAGGATCAGAGCAGCGCAGCTCAATGCGCATGGATGCATTCAGATCGGTGCGCGGTCGAGGAACGCGGATCAATGCCTGCCGATTCACCCGTCCCCAGTTGACGATGACCGGTGCTTCATAGCCGCGCACCAGCCGCTTATACGAGTTGACCAGTGGGGCGAGAATGGCACACATAGCCCGCACATGCGCGAGCTGACCCGCGATAAAGCAGCGTCCAATATCGGATAGTCCATACTCACCGTGCTCATCCACAAAGGCGTTCTTGCCGTTCTCCATGCTAATTAATTGCTGATGAATGTGCAGGCCCGAGCCATTGATACCATAAAACGGCTTGGGCAGGAAGGTTGCATACAGCCCATCTTGTGCCGCCAGCGTCTTGATCACATACTTCGCCGTCATCAGGCTGTCGGCGATATGCAGCGCATCCCCGATCTCAAAGTCGATCTCGTGTTGACCGGCGGCGACCTCGTGATGGCTAGCCTCTATCTTGATGCCCATATGTTGCAGTGCATAGACCATCTGGCTGCGAATCGTCACGGTGAAGTTGGTCGAGAGGTCGAAGTAGCTGCCAGAATCGTCGTGGATCGGCACCGGCTTGCCATTTTCGAATTGCAGCAGGAAAAACTCCAGTTCGGGTGCCACCTGATACTTAAAGCCCATCTCGCGCGCCTCTTCGATCACGCGCAGCAGGGCAGCACGTGGATCGCCATCGAAGCGCTCACCCTCCGGTGTACGCACATCGCAGATGACGCGTGCCACTATATCGCCATCAGTTGATGGATCGCTGACACTCTGAGGCGAGCCTGCACCCTGTACAGGGCGCACTCTATGAGGCAAAATAGTGAATGTCGAAAGGTCCGGGTGCAGATACATATCGTTCTCTGCTACACGCGCAATATTTTCCAGCGCCGACCCATCAAACCACCGACCATGCTTAACGCAGTCCGGAAACTGTTCCACAGGAATCGTGACGCACTTCGCCACGCCCACAACGTCTGTGAACTCTAGATTAATAGAGCGCACATGCTCATTTTTTATCGTAGCCATAACCTGCTCATAGCTGTTATGGTCTCGCCTATCTCCCATATTAATTCCTCCTTCACACCGCTGCATCTTCTACGTTGGCCGTAGCACACAACAATTCAAATGTCTAAATCTATCAGAAAAGAGCTATTTTTCTTGTATTGTCGGGAAAATACTCGAACTGGAATGGAAGTCTACGTACACTTTGTACATAAGTAGACAACATATTGTTGCATGGACGCTATGCTCTGTCAAGTGATGGACGGCTGCGGAGGAGAGGTCTTCTACTATGATGCGCCTTGATAGATTGCAGGCTTCTATTGTGACACTGGGATTGGCTTATCCTCTGCCTTCGCAGCTTCAAGCCACAGTGTTTTGGCAGCAAGAACTTCTCGCAGTGCCCCTTCTGAAGTTGCTCTAAACGCTGAGCAAAACTTCAAATCCGGCATGTCCGCAATATATCCTTCATCTTCGTCACTGTAGAAGATATTGATGTGATAATCTTTCATCCTGGTCTCCTACTTCTAGTATACACCCGGATTTCAATGGTACCAATTTCTAGCTGATGATGAAGCAAGGAGGTGTAGAACTTTGTTTGACTACCTTCACTGACACTACTCGTAAGCGTCTTACGTAAAGCGAAGCACGATGCCCATCCTAACAGGTGAGCATCGTGCTTCAAGCTGCCAAAGAGAGCTTTTAGTAGGTGTAACAGTTGTAGTAAGAGTAATCGTAGTAGTTGTTACATTTGTTGTTGTTACTACTATTGCTATTGCTATTGCTATTGCTGTTGCTGTGGTGGTTGTTATGATGGTGGTTGTTGTGATGATTGTGACAATCTTTGCCGTGACCACCGTGAACCTGATCCAGTTCTTCCTGAGTCAGTTCACGCATATCTTGAAGGGCGGTATTGTCGGCCTGGCCGCGCTGAGAGAAAGCGTTGAGTAGAGAAAATGTAAAACGCATACTAATTTCCAATCCTTTCTTGTCTCTTGAAAAGGAAGTTCACAAATGTTTTTAGAATGCGAATGAGAACCGGTTCAAAGCTTTATTCTTCGCATCTACTACTCTTGTATCGGTTGTCAGCGGCGGGCTATGAAGGGGAAACGTAGAGTATTTTCTTAGATCTTATCCGGAAACCAACGCCGCTTGCTCGCGGCTAGTGCTCCGCACTTAAGTTTCCGAATAAGGAGTTATTCGACCAGGACGAGTAAGCGCCAGCCACCCAGCAAGCGGACTGCAAAATCTGGCTGCACCGCGAAGAGCAGGAGGCGAGGGACACGATAGAGGATACGTCTGATGAGCTTCAAGAGCATGATCGGAGCTTTGCCAGGACGCCGCAGCGCCTCTTGCCACGACCAGGGATTCTCAAAGGGCCGCAGTTGATAAAAAGCATCCTTAATTTTATATCCAGCATCACGCAGAATTTCTAGAGCAACGTCCTTTGTAAAGAAGTGCAAATGACCGGTTGCATGACGATACTGAATCAGTTCATTGAGAATGACCGATAGAGCGGAGATGTCGAGTGGCAACTGCAAGACTTTGTATGTGCTCCTGGGTTTAATATCGCGCAGGAGTTGGAAGCAGTTTTCGAAGTGCTCAAGTACGTCTACGATCAAGATAAGATCGTATGAAGTATTGCCGGAATCCTGCACAAAATCTCCCAGGTGGAAGTGCATGTGTTCGTTTTCACGTGTCCGAGCCATTGAGATAGCCTGTGGAGCGATATCGTAGCCATCGAATGTGCACTGAGGGTCTAGCTGATGCTGCATGATACGAAGGATCTCGCCCGCCCCGCAACCAATCTCGCATACGCTCCTGGGATCAATACCATTCTTTTCCATCATATGTAGAATAGACTGAGCTTTCCAGTTAGATGTACCAACATGCCAGTCTGGATTATTCTTTAAGTACACATCACTTTTATAGAAATCGGCTGTAATCATTCTACCCTTTTTTCCTTCTATTTAAAAATAGAGTCTTATATTTCTTTAATCGTGTCGATAGAAGCATATCTTCACTATAGCAAAGTCAAATGAGATACAGATGAAATTAAGCTGCAAGCGAAAAGAGTACTATACACCTTTCTTCGCGGCTTCGTCGCTCTTTAGACGTTTTAACTATGATACAGTGGGACCTTTTTCTACCTGTGTGCGCCGCACACAGGTAGAAAAAGGTCCCACTGTATCATAGTTAAAACGATAATATTTTAATCCAGGCCAAGCCAGTGCTGGTCTGCGCGCTCTTCCCAACGGGCGCGAATTGTCTGGTATTCTTCATCCGAGAGGTTGCCGGGAGCGATGTAGGCGGCGTTCTCAGTGTACCGTTCCGGATTGGCGGTGCCCACGATTGCAGTGTGGACGCCAGGGATGCTCAGGGTGAAGCGCAGGGCGGTTGCTATTGCTGTCTCAGGATTGCCCTTCAGGAAGTCGTAATCGAGCTTCTGCAAGCGTTCCCAGTACTGATATCCGTAGGCTTCTTTTGTGATGTTGGGCGTGCCCCAGGCAAAGTTAGCGATCGGGCGCTTGACGATGATGCCCATATTGCGCTCGATGGCTGCTGGAAGAGTGAAGTCGATGTTCTGCTGGTCCGCGATGCTCAGGCTGGTCTGCAGTACATCAAAGGCACCTGTGTGGATGGCGTAGCGCGCGTTTTCGTTTGTGCCGCTGTAGCCGATGTAGCGTGTCTTTCCCATACGTTTGGCCTTTTCCAGGACGGGAATGACATCTCCATTGCGTAGCACGTCGAGGGAGCAGGAGTGCAGTTCAACCAGATCTAAGTGGTCGGTACGGAGCCGGCGCAGGCTGCGATCAATGCTGGCTTCGAGCAATTTAGGATTCCAATCGGGGAGATCGGGCAACTCTCCGCCACGATTATGACCACATTTGGTGAAGAGGTAATAGTCGCTGCGGCGCGTGGAAACGGCGCGTCCGATTAACTCCTCGCTATCTTCATAGCACTCTCCGGTATCAATAACGTTCAGGCCAGCATCAAAGGCGCTTTCAAGTAGACGCCTTACGTCGTCTACCGAGGAGCCTCGTATTTCAGAGCCACCGAAGCCGAGCACGCTCACCTGCATGTCGGTCTTGCCAAATTGGCGTGTTTCCATGATCATAACTCCTTATATACCTTATACACTGTTTACAAAAATAATAAACCATGCCATGTTCTGTTCATGAGGCGCCCGCGTAGCGACAACCAGAAGGGATTGTCGTCGTCTACTGTTTGAGATCCCCATTTAGAGAGTGTCGAACGTCAATTGCCTTCGCTTTTTCTCTTTCCAGCTCATATGCACGCCTTCGGTGTGCCACTATTCTTAGAGATGGTTTTGCAGTTTTTCCATTTTTCATACTTTTTACGCAAGGCGTAAAAAGTATGAAAAATGGAAAAACTGCAAAACCATCTCTAAGAACTGTTTCAGGCAGCGAAGCTGCACACTATTTCTGCTCAGAAACGTAGACGCGATGGGCGTCCGCTACTGTCTTAGAGAGCTGCCAACGAAAACCGCAAGGAATTGTCGCTATGTGGGCCATCCTTTCCTGGCGCGTCAAATGAATTGTGCAGCGACTCAACGGGAAGAGGCACCTCAGCTAGCTCTATGAGGTGCCTCTTCTGACAATCGATAATCTCTCTTATCTGAAGCACGTCTCACGCTTGATGAACGTTTCAAGACAGAGTATTGCCGACCAACTCTTCTTTTGCCAGAGGTCCAATGGCCGCGACGGTCAGCGGACTGACCGGCGAGAAGCGATGTAGAACGTTCAGAACCTGTTCCTGTGTGACGGCGTCGATGGCATCCTTGATCTCCTGAATTGGCTTGATCCTGTGCTCATACCACCACGAGCGCAGAATCGCACCCATGCGCGCACCAGAACCCTCGCTGCGCATCACATTCTCGCTCTTAAGCTGTACCTTTGCACGTTCCAGCTCATCCTCGGTGATGCCCTCTTGCTCCAGCTTCCGCAGTTCGTTGACCACAACCTCTAAGCACTCGTGACCCTGCTCTGGTGTCGTTCCTGCGTAGACGCGCATGGCTCCGATATGCTTGTTGCCCGCCAGGCCAGCGGAGACGCCGTAGACCAGGCCGCGCTTCTCGCGCACCTCTACGAAGAGGCGCGAGGCCATGTTGCCGCCTAGAACCTCTGCAATCACCATCGCCGCATAGTAATCGGGATCGGTATAATTGGGGAAGGGGAACATCATCGCCAGGTGCTCCTGCTTGCCCTCGCGATATTCGAGCGAGACGTTGGTCGTCGGATGTGGCGTCTGCTCTCCTGATGCCGAAGCCTCTCCCGTCCAGCTACCAAAGTGCTCCTGAACCTGCTCAACCACGTGATCCCAATCAAACTTTCCCGCAATTGAGAAGAGCACGTTGTTGGGATGGTAGCGCGACTGCCAGAAGTTGAGCAGATCCTGGCGTTGGATGCTCTTTACGCTCTCATCTGTGCCAAGGATCAGCCGGCTGAGCGCCGTGCCCTGATAGAAATCCGCGCGCACCAGTTCAAAGATGCGGCTCATTGGCTCATCATCGCGGCGGCGAATCTCCTGTAGAATAAGACTACGCATCTGCTCCAGCTCGTTGCGTGGAAAGGTCGGTGTTAGCAGGACCTCGCGCAGCAGGTCAAGAGTAGCATCAAACTTCGTGTTGACGATCTGGGACCAGACCATCGTCGTCTCCAGGCTTGTGCTGGCACCTTTGCGCGCGCCTAGAGATTCAAATGCCTCGTTGAGGGCGCGCGCATCTTTAGTCTTTGTGCCCTGGAAGAGCATATATTCAAAGAGGTGCGCGAGACCCTGTTTGTCCTCTGGCTCGTGGACGACGGCGGCATCTAGTTGAAAGCCGAAGCTGATTGAACTCAGGCTTGGCATGTATTGGCCAATAAGTTCGATGCCGTTGGGCAACTGGTGATGAAAATAATTAGGGGGTAACTCTTGTTGGTCACTCATCTATAGAAACTATCCTTTCTTCGCCAAGGCGTAACCGCTCACAAGAACATCGTTAAAGTATATCACAGCATGAGCCTCTTGCGTCTTTGCGGCTTCGCCGCTCTCCCTCTTTTCAATTAATTTACATGTTTTTTATTTTTCTACATTTTCGTGCAAAGCACGAAAATGTAGAAAAATAAAAAACATGTAAATTAATTGAAAAGAGAAAATATGATCTGCTGGCTAGTTTTTTACCATCCGAGTCTCTACTGCGTTACGTCTTGTGAGAATCAGGCCACCGAGTGAGACCAGGAGTAAGAGAGCGGCGGTGGAGAGAAAAGTGGCGCGAACACCGATTGATGGCAGAAGCACGAGGACGGGTAAGAACGTGCCAATGATGCTGCCCGCTGTAGAGATGGCGTAGAGCATGCCGGAGATGCGCCCTGAATTGCCTACCTGCTGAATGCGCAACCGAATCGCGAAGGGTGAGACGCAGCCAAGAAGAACGGTTGGTATGGTAAAGAGTAGGATTACGGCGACGAGCGAGCCATAAAATATGCCAAGCGGAGCGCTGGCAAATGTGAGAAGCGACCAGCTTAGAACGGGGGCCGCGATGAGCGGAATGAGAGCGATGAAGAGCGCGGCGATGGCTGTGATTGTGTAAAGAAAAGCGGGGCGGGGATGACGGTCGGAGAGAACGCCGCCAACGTAATAGCCCACCGTGAGGTAGAGCAAGATCAGGCCAATCAGATTGGCCCAGACGAATAACGAGGTGCCAAAATAAGGTGCCAGCAGACGCGAGGCGGACAGTTCAACGGCGAGCGAGGCCGCCCCAGCTACAAAGACCAGAATAATAAGAAACCATCCCTGTAGAGAATGCGCATTATTTACGGCAGTCGCCTGTGTATTTTTCGTTTCCGTCGTGGTGGACATACAGAGAAACTCTCTTTCATTGACGAGCATAACGAGATCTATGTCAGTACCCTGAGCAACCTTTAGCCCCTGCACTACCTTGTCTTATTGTCGCATATCTGCTGGCACAAAGCGAGGAATTTTCATTTTTTGCGCCCTTTCCATGTTTACAAACTTTTGTGCACTGCACAAAAGTTTGTAAACATGGAAAGGGCGCAAAAAATGAAAATTCTACTGGTGCGAGCTTAAGATGTGTTGTCAACCGTTTCAAGAGCAAATCCTTTCTCGTAATTATGGTATGGTGCTAAAATAGGTCGTAAATTGCTACGAAATTACAATTACTGCAAAGATTTTTACCATCCGTTACATAGATGTAGGAGAGGATATTGTATCATGTTACGTATTATCTACATGGGCACGCCGCATTTTGCGGTATCGGCACTTGAAGCTCTGATCGAAAAATCTGCGCCGGGAGCGCTCCTGCCCGAAGGGCTTGAGATTGTGACGGTGATTACGCGGCCAGACAAGCCAGCGGGACGTGGCCGCGAGGTTGTGTTTTCACCAGTGAAGCAGAGCGCGCTGGCACACAACATTCCTGTCTGGCAGCCGGGATCATTCAAGAAGGCAGAGAATAGTGATGCGCTCGCTGAGTATTCTGCTGATTTATATATCGTAGCCGCGTTCGGGCAGATCTTGCCGCAGAAAGTGCTGGACCAGCCGCAGCATGGCACGCTTAACATCCACGCCTCACTCCTGCCCAGGTACCGGGGAGCTGATCCTATTGCTGAGACTATTGTACAGGGCGATCGCGCGACTGGCGTCTCTATTATGTTGCTGGATGCTGGCATCGATACAGGTCCCGTTTTACTCAGCAAGAGTATGTCTCTGACCGGAGAAGAGACGACTGGCACCCTCACAGAGCAACTGGCAGAATTGGGCGCACAAGCCCTATTAGAGACGCTGCCACTTTGGATAGCCGGTAAGATAGCTCCACAGACGCAGGACAACGACAGAGCCTCTCACACGCATATGCTCAAGAAAGAAGACGGCGAGATCGTGTGGAGCCTTCCCGCCGCCGCCCTGGCCCGCAAAGTTCGCGCCTATCAGCCCTGGCCCACCGCCTTCTCTCACTGGCGCGGCAAAGTCCTGAAAGTCCTCGCCGCCCACCCCCTCAGTGTCGAACTCGATGCAAGCATAGAGCTGGGCACCGTCAGCGTGCAAGAGGAGGCCGGCCATAAAGTGATCGCCATCGCGACGGGTGCTGGCCTTCTGCTCGTAACGCAGCTTCAGCTTGAAGGCAAAAAAGCGCTTAGTGCTGAGGATTTCTTGCGTGGCTATAATCAGATCGTAGGAGAAGTTCTGGCGTAGGGCTACTACTATTTTATCCTGATTCCACCCATGAAATTCCCAAATTTACACGAAGTTGACCAACCTTGTCCAGGTACTGCAGGTGCTCCTTTATGGATCAGCAGTATCAGGTCGAGCGTGATTGGAGGAGTCCCGCGATGAGTAGCTTAACCATGCGGCGGGCATCGTAGCGCGGGTCGTTGTCGGCGCCAACGCAGAGGTTGCCGATGCCACGCATCAGTTCTAAGGCATCAATATCGGCGCTGATCTCTCCGGCTTCAGCGGCTGCGTCGAGCAACTGAGCGCAAACGGGCACGAGGCGGTCAAGGAAGTAGGCATGCAGCGCGTTGAAGCCGACGCTGTCGGGTTGCAGGGCCGCGGCGAGTCCATGCTTCGTGACCAGAAAATCAACGAAGAGGTTGACCCACTGATCGAGTGCAGCGTGCGGCGAGCCACCATTCGCCAGCAGGACCCGACCAGCCTCGACGCAGGCCTCGACCTGATGGCGGTACACGGCAACAACGAGATCCGCTCGCGTCGGGAAGTGGCGGTAAATCGTCCCCATCCCGACGCCAGCCGCCGCCGCGATATCACGCACTGGTGCCTCGACACCGGTCGTGACGAACACGGCAGCGGCGGCGGCGAGCAACGCCTGCTCGTTGCGCTGCGCGTCGGCCCGCTTATGCTTGGCTGGTTTATGCCGGGCTGGTTGCCCCGCTCCCTCATCAATGGCGTTCATCGCCTTATTCCCTCAAACAATAGCTTGACATACGGAACTTTGTTCCGTATAATAGTACCGGAGCACTGCTCCGGTACTATTATACCATAAAGGAATACAGTCTATGAACAAATCAGATATGGCCATTAGTGCGCACACGACCGGACCGCGTTTCGGGATCATGACGCCCCCATCGCAGGTCAGCTATCGCGACGTTCTGCGGGTCTGGCGAGAGGCAGACACGATCCCGGAGATCGAGCATGCGTGGCTGTTCGATCACCTCATGCCGATCGGCGGCGACCCGAACGGACCGACCTTCGAAGGTTGGACACTGCTCTCAGCCCTCGCCGCACAAACCGAACGACTGCGCCTCGGGTTGCTCGTGACCAGCAACCGCTTCCGACCGCCCGCGATGCTGGCCAAGATCGCTGCGACCGTCGACGTCGTCTCCGGTGGACGGCTCGACTTTGGCATCGGCGCGGGCTCACGACCAAGCCCCCCTGCGGCCTCGCGTGAATACGCGGCACACGGCCTGCCCTTCTACGACTCCGCCTACGCGGTCGGAAGCCTCGCCGAAGCATGCACGGTCATCCGGCGGTTGTGGACCGAGGCCGAACCGTTCGACTTCGACGGCACCTACATTCACCTCACTGGAGCGTTCTGCAACCCCAAACCCGTCCAGCAACCTCATCCGCCGATACTGATCGGTGGACGCTCTACCGCGACGCTGCGCGTGGTCGCCGAGCATGCCGACCTGTGGAACATCCCCGGCGGCGACATCGATGACGTCGTCCGTCGAGGCGCTCTACTGGACCGCTTCTGCGCCGAGATCGGTCGCGACCCCGCCTCGATCATCCGATCCATCGCCCTGCCGGTCTCCTACGACCACTCCAGCAACACCCGGGACTCGATCGCTGAAGCCATCGACGCCGGCTTCCAGCACATCGTCCTAATCTTGCCCGCTCCATATCCCGAAAACGTCGCACGATGGGTCACCAACGAGCTCATCAACAGGTCTGCCTAAGTTCCGGATGAGCGGTATTTCTGGACGGGTGAGCGTGCCACAACGCCGAGATGCGCGGAAGGCAATCTACAAACCGCTGGACTGCTCCCTCTGGCCGTTAGCACTTGTAAGGGACGAAGGCGGCGAGCAACGCCTTGCGCGTCGGCCCGCTTGTGCTGGGCTGGTTGCCCCTATGCGAAATATTCCTAGTAGTGAGAGAGCAGCAAGACACAGTGGTATAGTGTCTCGCTGCGTCCTCTTAAAAAGAGCATTAAAGGTCGTTTTTGACGGTTGCGTGTGGGCGATTCACCAGGGCGGCAAGGATGCCGATGATGGCAAGGATAATAAAGGCGACCATATGCTTGAGGTGGAAGCCGGTGGGGTTGTCTGATACAAGGACATGGTAGATACCGGGGACGGCATAATAGATGGCGATGGCGATGGCGACGATAGCGACGACAATAGCACCATAGAAAAGAGTAGTCTTGTTTGAAGCCATAATTGTAAAACCTTTCCAGAATAATAGAGTAGTGTGCCCCTATGCAAAAGGGACGGTACTACTGTATCAGGAATTTATGAGATGATCGTGAGAAACTGAATCGTTAGACTGGACGTACGGTATAGAAAAGAATAAGTGCCAGCGCGCCAAAGCCCCAGCAGTAGTAGGCGAATGGGTCGAGCCGGCCCTTTTCAAAGTACTTCATCAGGAATTTGGTGCTGAGAAACGCTGCAATGCCTGAGAGGGCCATGCCACCTATAATCTCCCAGTAGGGGAATTGTTTCTGGTGTAAGAGCGCTGGAACCTCTAGCAGGGCGGCGGCAAAGATGATCGGTGTGCCGAGCAAGAAAGAATAGCGGGCGGCGTCCTCGTGTGTCAGGCGTACACCCAGGCCGGAGATGATGGTCATGCCGGAGCGCGAGAAACCTGGAATCAGCGCGAGCGCCTGGGCGGCCCCAACGATCAGGGCTTCTTTCCATGTGAGCGACTTGAGTGGGCGGAAGTAGACTGCACGATCCTGGGGCGAGAGGGTGGTGAGTTTCGTTTCGGCGCGTCGGCGTAGTGCCTCGCCCAGAAACAGAAATGAGCCATTGAGGATAAGCACCGATGCCACCAGAGCAGGAGAAGAGAACAACCCCTCTAGCCTACTTTTGAGTAGCACTCCCAGCAAGCCTGCCGGAATACAGCCAATGACGATTAACCAGCTTATCCATTCATCCGTCCCCCGCCGCACTCTCCTGATTCTGACGGTGTTGACCATCGTCGCGCCTACCTGCAACCAGTCGCGCCAGAAGTAGATCAAGAGCGCGATACTGGTACCCAAGTGTAGGGCCACGACAATTGGGAGGAAGCAACTCTTGCCTCCGCATGCCGTTCCTTCTACAAGATTGCCCCAGCCGAACAAGCCCGGAAAGATCACCGTATGCCCCAGGCTACTGATCGGGAAGAGTTCCGTCACTCCTTGCAGCAGGGCGAGAAAGATTGTCTGTATTAGTTTCAGATCCATGCTCTATTTACTCTCTGCATTTATAGGCATTGAGATAGAAATCTCAATGCCAGAAATTTTAATTGTTCACACCAAATTGTTGTTGTTTTTGTTGAAAATCATTATACGTGGACGAAAATACTGAAGATCCATCTTTTTTAGCAAAAAAGTAGAGATAGGTTGTTTTGGGTGGATTCGCCGCCACGATAAGGCTTTGCAGCCCAGGGCTACAGATCGGCGTAGGTGGTAAGCCTGCTTTTACATATGTATTCCAGTCGCTATCGGCGGCTATGTTATTGCCAGTGTCTTTGAGCGGCGACCAGTAGCGTGTAGGAGGGCTCTGAGTGTCGCGTGCATACTGAACTGTTGGATCAGCCTGCAACCTCCCGCCAGTCTGGCTCTTGCCATCGTCTGTATACAGACGGTTCCAATAAACGCTTGCTATATTGCCGCGATCTTGTGGCTTGCCCGCCTCGCGCTCAACGATAGAAGCCAGCGTTAATACTTGATAGAGCGTAAGTTGATGCCGTGCCGCCTGTTGATCCAGATGATTCTGCTGTACCTGATCGCTCATTTCCTGAAGCATAGCATTTACAACGTCGCGGGCGGTGCCGCCGGCAGCAATTCTATAGGTATCAGGAAAGAGCAGCCCTTCCATGCTACTACCCGGCGGCACATTTTTGAAGAGCAACGGATATTTGTTGCTATCAGGGAATTGATCGATATGCTTTGTATATTTAAGGAAATCCGCTTTCTTGAAATTGGGCAGATTGACGCTCGCGGCCGCATTCGCGATCTGTTCGAGGCGATAGCCTTCAATAGTGTGGACCAGGATCTCGTCAGGTGTCGCTTGTTGAAGATTGTCGATGATCTGGCTAACCGTCATCTCAGAGTTGATCTTCTTATAGACGCCTGCCTCTAGTTTTGTATCCAGCCCCTTAATGCGCACCCAGATGCGAAAAGCCAGAGCGTTGCGGATAATGCCTTTGCTCTGCAGGTCGTCGCCGATCTCAGCCGTCGTTTCGCCCTGTCGGATTATGATGGGTGCACTTTTGGCCGGGCCGGGCACAGGTTGGAAAATGTCGCTTGTCGTGTTCCATGCATAGAGGACCACACCAAATATAACAATTCCCACCAGGAGGACTGCAATAATCGCTGCACGTGATCTAGGTCGTCTCATGAGTTTATTCCCTTTTGTTCTATTTGCCGTGATGATCCAGGTAGTCCTGGAGAATAACTGCTGCGGCAAGCGCATCTATTTCCTGGCCGCGCCGACGCTTTTTCCCCCGTTGCCGACCGCCTCGACTATGACGCCTCTCCCCCTCATCCTGACCACGTTGCATAAGAAGACGTTGAGCCTCAACCGTTGAAAGCCGCTCATCCCAGAAGGTAAGCGGGATCGTAATATGGCTGCGCAAACGCTCTGCAAAAGATTGTATGCGTTGCCCTTGAGCATGAATCTGCCCATCCAGGCTGATGGGTAAGCCAACCACCAGCTCTTCTGCATCGGTCTCGTCGATAGCGCGTTGAATCTCAGCCCACATCTGCTGCTCATTTCGAGTGACGGAGAGTGTCGCGTACGGAGAGGCCAGGAAACCGCTTGCGTCGCCGACCGCGATGCCAATCCTGGCCTCCCCCACATCCAACGCTATCAAACGAGTCATATATCTATTCCTGATCTCTTACTGAATTCTATCGTCGTATTTCTACCATTGTATGCATACTTTGTACAAGAGGCATATTTTTCGCTTCTGTCCCCGCGTAGCGACAATCCCTTGCGGTTGTCGTCCGTCCACTCGCCTCATATGCTCGCCCACAACCTATAGGGGCAAGACGACAACCGCAAGGGATTGTCGCTACGCGGGTAACAAACAGAGAACAAGCCCACAATAATGCATTGTAGCGAAGCTTCCCTTGTTCTGTCTAGTAAACGGTGCTTACATTAGCATTTTATGGTAGTATCGGGGTAAACTCGACACTCTCTACGATTCAAATGAACTTTTATACACTTTTTACATTTCACAAACTTGTGAAATGTAAAAAGTGTATAAAAGTTCATTTGAACCTATCTAGGTATGAGTGGGTGGGCTGTTTGTGGTCGAGCCCGGAAGGATCGTAACATTTATATGGGCTGACCACCAGGAGACCCACGGAAAAAAGCCTGGTGTGACCTGGATACGAGCATCCTGTGTGCCACGAATGTTCGTGAGCAGCAGTTTGCGGGCCTCACCGGGTGTCTTTCCACTAACGATGTTTTGCACCGTTTCTTTGGGGATGATTGGTATGGCCTGTGCAGTCGCATTGAGGTTGAGTTGCAGTGAGTTTGCATTCACCTGCTTCTTGAGCTGCGATATGACTACAGGAGGTTTGGCATCCTGGGCGATGGTGTAGCCCGAATAGTTTTTGTCTTTGCCAATTTCGGTAATGAGCTGGCCCAGTGTGGCCTTTTGAAGGTCGCTATTCGCTACAAAGACGACCGTTGCTCTCACTGCCACCTCTGCTGGGAAGGTTGTGCTGTTATCTAGCGTGCTATCTTTGGGTGGTGCATCTACCAGTGTCGCGTCAGTCGCCACATTTCCTGTAACACCATCCTTGCCCAGATTTTGCACCCAGCCATCGATATCGCCCTTGAGCTGATTGCTCAGATCCGTTTTCGCATTGTTGAGATCTTTGTCGGTGATTGCTGGCACCGGCTGCATGCCGCCGCCCTTGATATCTTCGCTGTTGTTGACCGCAAGCTTCAAGCTGCTTGTAGCAACCTTATTATATTTTGCGATGCTATCCAAACTATTATCTGGAATGACGGTAACGCTGCCCGCCAGGACGTTGCCCGTCTCGCCAGCTTTGACGGCCTCTATCGGGAATGTCAGAGGATCGTTCACGCATGTGTTATGGGCGAGAACGACTCCATCAGCCGTAGTAGTAAACTGAACACCATTACTTGCAGAGACGATACTGCCCGTTGGAATCTCTACCGATGCGTCACTCTGATTGGTGAAGCAGACAAAGCCTTTAGATTTGGCCGTGCCCAGCATTTTGCTTCCAGTCGCTGGCTCCGATCCCTTTTTACGAAACTCTTGCACAATCGAGCGCGAGGCGACGGTCCCAGCTGAACCATTGGGATTGGCCGTCAGAGCTACTGCATGCGTATAATTGTGCCCCGCTACAGTGAGCGTAACCTGTGTTGCGGGGACTGCATAGATCAGTAGAGCCAGGGCGAGTAGTAGTACAATCAAGGCCGCGATAAGTAGTGTACTGCCGATTCTTCTGCGTCGAGCACCGCGAGCCGGTTGACGGATACTGGGAACTATCTGTCCGATTGGCGGACGCTGTGTTTTAGCTGCGGGGCGAGTTGCGCCTCGTTTGCGTAGTTCGTCGGAACGAGGCCCTCCCGGTGCAGCACCTCGGCTACGGAGGTCGCCGGAACGAGGTCCTCCCGGCGCTGCTGTGCCACGCAGATCCGCAGAGCGCCGCCCTGTTCCACGTGTATCGGGAGGTCGTGCTCCACCTCGTGGTGGAGCGGGCAGTTGTACCGGGTCTGGCTCTCTGCCTACATGTGATACTGAGGATGTCTGCGGCTCTACAAAAGGTGTTGGATTGATCTGAGTGCTATAGTCTTCGATGGAAGCCGGTCGCTCTCCTCGTGCGCTGCCCTCAATTGGAGCGGGAGGCGGCAGGTAGCCTGAGCGACCACTCTTTGGCCGTGTACCGGGTGCCCGGTGTAATGTCTCTGGCGGAGCGCCTTCCCTGCTCGAAGTTCCTGGACGATTCCAGGAACCTTGTGTTCCGGGTTCGGAGGCAGGAGGCAAATAGTCGTTGTCAGCGTGATAGTCAATTTCAGGACCTGAGACGCTTTCAGGCAGCCCAATATCAAGGACACTGGTGGGCATATTGGCCACATCTTCAGCGCCAGCATCGAGCGTGTCTTTATCTTCGATCGTAGCATGTCCACGCTGCTCGCGTGCAAGTGCCGGTTGTGAGTCTTCCTCGTGCACAAAGGGCTCATCAAGGAACTGACGAGACTTTGTTCTGAATCGACTGCCCCTATGCTCTAGTGGCGAAACTCTACTGGTTATATCGGGCGTTGAAGGTACCTCGGACTTTTCCGGCTTTTTCGCACCTCTACTGGCTGCCTCGCGGATGTTTTGTGCTTGCTCATAGTCTGCGGTGAGCATATCGGCATCTTCTTCAATCTGCTCAGCAGGGACTGGGCGGATGGAGGAGAGTGTGGATGGCGAATCAACACGGTACTCGAATGGTGACTGCTGAGGTTTCTCGGTTCTGCTATAGCGCGGAGAGATCGAAGCATCTGTGATTTCATCTCCATCTACGTCCTCGATCTGGTAATTGGTCCCTTCGCGACTGGGAGGGATTGCACTCCGCCTTTCTGGCGTCGGTGAGTACCATACCTCTTCCTCCGGCTCTGCTTGTCGAGATTGCAGACTGGTGGAGCTACGAACGTTATTCTTTGGCGTGCCGGCTTTTCCCATTTGTGGCTTGCTACGCCCATTAGCGCTTCGCGTTGGGTGGCCAGCAGGGCGCGATTTCCCCTGTGGACTTGATTCTAGTGAATGCGCCACTTTAAATTTCACCGCATGAGCAACCGAGCGAACCTGGGGATCAGAGCTTACGATCAAGACTTCTTTGCCCAGTTCGCGTGAGCGAGCATACAGTAACTTCCAGGCCACGTGGCTACGCAGTTGCGTATGTGATGGTATGACTAACGTGACGCGCCGTGACGAGATATTTTCTAGACGCTCACGGATGGTTGTTAAATCATCTTCCTGGCTGATATATATTGTCTGCTCATCACTCATGAGCCCTTTCACCCCCCTGGTTCCATCATGAAGAAACTAGATATGCATCGCGTTGATGACGCGATCGAGAGCTCTCTCCAGTACATTGTTTTCGTTATTGAGTTCTACAGCCTGATAGGCCAGTGCCATCGGTGTGATGTCTTGCGCGCTTACGAGCATGCCTTCGTGATCTATAATGCTGCCAACCATTTCTGGCTGCACCGAGCGAATAATCGGCTGACGCGAGAATGGCAGGCGCTCAGACCACGGGAAGGCTTCCAGGCGCTGGCGCAGATCAGGGAGGGCGGAGCCGCCGCCTACGATGTAGATAGCGGGGGGAAGTAGTTCGCCCTTAGAAAGCTCTTCGATCAGAAGCTCCACGCTATCCATCCACGTCTGACACTCGGGAGCCAGGATCGCCTGGATCTCGTCCAGGGAGCTCCCTTTCATCTCTCCATTACTATAACTGATTTTGATGCGTTCCGCATCTTTAATAGGAATACCCTTACTTGTGGCTATGCGCCGGGTAAATGTGCGCCCACCGAGCGCGAACATACGCGTCTCTTCGATACCACCCTGGCGCACAAGTGCAATATCGGTAGTACCTCCACCAACATCGATAAAGATCGCGCCGCTATCCGCGCTCGCATTGGTGCTGAGGCAGCGGGCGAGGGCGTAGGGTTCGGCTACGATGGTGACTAGCGTCAGATCCAGGCCTTGAGCCACGGTCTCTAGTGCTCCGAGCTGAGTGAGGGGAGCGAAGGCGCTGAAAAGGGTGAGTGCGAAGTGCCGCCCACGAAAACCGATGGGATTGCTGATGACCTGCCCATCGATGCGCACGGAGATGACGGCGGCGTTTGTTAAACGGACATCGATATTGGTGTAGCCGGTCTCGGCGGCTATCCGCTCTTTGGCATTCTTCAGCAAGCGCTGCTGAGCGGTTGTAATCAACTGCTCCAGTTCCTCGGCAGTGATCTGTTTGGTCGGCTGCTGCCGCTGGCGGCTCACGGTTGTTGAGCTGCCCTTGACCAGCTCGCCTGCAATCCCAATGACGGCGGAGGGCGCGATGATGCCGCCTGCCGCCTGTTCCGCCTTGAGTAGGGCCTCGTTACAATTGGCAATGACACCCGGTATGTCGGTGACGATGCCGTCAGACATATGGGCGTAGCTCTGTGGGTGGCGACCAACGCCCAGCACCTCGGCGTGTTCTCCACGCACTTCGACGATGATTGCTTTGGCGTACGCTGTGCCAATGTCGAGCGCGGTGAAGAGCTGACGTTGACCTCCGCCAGCTACCTCGCCTGGATCTTCCTCTTCATCGTACTCTTCATCATCATAATATTCTTGATCCAGGTCATCATAATATTCGTTCGCCCCCTGACCCCTCTGAAAGAGGCTACGTAGACGCTGCAAGAGATTTTTCATGTGTCCATCCCAAACTTATTGCTCCGCTCGCTGCCACCTCTGGTTGCGCAGCCTTCTCTTGACTCGGGCTACTGTTCTGGCCCACTTCAATGGCCCTGCCCGCGTAGCGACAATCCCTTGCGGTTGTCGTTCTCGACCGGCTTGAGAGGTCTGCTCACAACGACAACCGCAAGGGATTGTCGCTACGTGGGCCACTCATTAGATAAAGTGGGTTAGATCACTACCTACTGCACGTGTTACTTTATAACACAAAAGTGACTTTATTAGCAAAACTCGTATTCTGGAAACCACTTCATCGCATCTTCTGTCCATACAAAGACCTGGGCGATCTCTTACGATCGCCCAGTGAGGCTTATTTAAGGTTATCACGTACAAAGCTTCCGACAAGATCCAATGATGAGCCTAATGCGGCTTTATTCTTGCCGCCACCTTGCGCTGAGTCTGGTCGACCGCCGCCCTTTCCCCCCAGACGTTCTCCCACGGCGCTGGCTATCTTGCCCGCATGCAGCCCGCGTTTGGTGAGCGTGGGGTCGATGCTGACTTGAATGGCGATGCGCTCGCCCAGGTCGCTGGCGAGTACGACGACGCCGGGCTGCTTAAGCCGCGTGCGGACCATATCGCCCATTTCGCGCAGGACCTTGTCATCGGGTGCGGGCACGCTGGCGGCGACGACGGAAACGCCGTTTACGTCCTGTGCTTGTTGCACGACGTTCAACGCCTGTTGCTGCGCCTCGTTGCGCTGATACTGCCCAATCTGACGACGGGCCGCTGTGAGATCTTGTAAAAGTTGCTCGATACGTCCTTCGACTTGCTCCGGCTGAGTCTGTAGCGCGGAGGCGATGCTGTCAACGGTTGCTCGGCGCTGTCGCAGATATGCCTCGGCCGCTCGACCGGTGAAGGCTTCGATGCGCCGAATGCCGGCGGCGACACTGGTCTCCTGAATGGTGACGTAGATGCCGATCTGTCCGGTAAAAGCGCAGTGCGTACCACCGCATAATTCGATGCTGCTTCCCATTGAGACGACGCGTACCAGATCCTCGTATTTCTCGCCGAACAGGGCCATCGCTCCAGTCTCCATCGCGTCCTGTAAAGGCATTATAGTAGTATGAACGGGAAAGTTGGCGCGAATCCAACGATTGATCTGCGTGTCTATCTGTGCCAGATCAGAACTGGTCAGGGCGCGCGGACTGGTGAAGTCGAAGCGCAGGCGCTCTGGTTCGACGAGTGAGCCGCGCTGCTCAACCTGGGGTCCCAGCAGGTCGCGCAGTGCTTTGTGCAGCAGGTGAGTGCCACTGTGATTGCGCATCGTATCTTCGCGTCGCTGCCCGATAACGTCCGCCTGCACGCTGTCGCCCACTTTGAGATAGCCCTCGCCCAACTCACCATAGTGGACGATAAGGCCCTTCAGAGGGCGGCGGGTATCCTGCACAGAGAAGCTTCCGACCGAGCTCGTCAGGTCGCCGCGATCTCCGATCTGGCCACCGCTCTCGGCATAGAAAGGAGTTCTATCGAGGATGACCAGTGCTTGCTGTGGAGCACTGATACTCTGTACCTCCTCTCCATTGACGACCAGTGCCACGACCTTGCCGCTGCCCGTCAGTCCATCGTAACCCGTGAATTCAGTGAGACCTGTACGCTTCAGGACCTCTGTCAGGGCGCGGTCGTCCTGTGCCTGGGCGAATGCGCTGCTGGCACCGGCGCGGCTGCGCTCCTGCTGGCGCTGCATCGATTGCTCGAAGCCGGAGGTATCGATGGTGAAACCCTGCTCCGCCGCGATCTCCTGCGTCAGCTCCACAGGGAAGCCATGCGTATCATAGAGCTTGAAGACCTCTTCGCCAGGAATGACCTCCTGCTGACGCTCTTTGAGCGTGGACAGCATCTCGTTGAGCAGCGTCAGACCGGTGCTGAGCGTCTGGCTAAACTTCTGCTCCTCCAGGCTTAAGATCTTGATGATGCGTTCGCGCTGCGTGCGCAGTTCAGTATAGTAGCTGCCCATCAGGTCGATGACGGTATTTGCTGCCTCGGCTAAAAAGGGCCTATCGAGGCCGAGCAGCTTGCCGTGGCGTACTGCTCGTCGCAGGATGCGACGGAAGATATAGCCACGCCCCTCGTTGCTAGGCAGCACACCGTCGGCTGCCAAAAAGACAAGCGAGCGGCCGTGATCGGCAATGACGCGCAAGGAGGTGTCATGCTTGCCGCCCTCTCCATAGCGCACGCCTGTAATCTGTGCGAAGTGGTCGATAATCGTGCGGAACAGGTCGATGTCAAAGACCGATTCTTTACCTTGCAGCACCATCGTCAGCCGCTCAAGTCCCATACCTGTGTCGATATTGCGCCGTGGCAAAGGTGTACGCGTGCCGTCCAGATCCTGATAGTACTGCATGAAGACGAGGTTCCAGATCTCTAGAAAACGCTCGCACTCGCAGCCGGGCTTGCAGTCGGCCTCGCCGCAGCCGTACTCGACGCCCCGATCGTAGTAGATCTCGGAATCGGGACCGCAGGGACCGGAAGCGCCGGGAGGGCCCCACCAGTTATCTTCTAGCCGAACGATCGCTTCATCGGCATAGCCTGCAATCTCGCTCCACAGAGGGGGAGCTTCGTCATCCTCCGGATGCACTGTCGGGTGGAGGCGATCTGGCGGCAATTGCATAACGCCGGTAAGAAATTCCCAGGCAAGGCTGATCGCCTCACGCTTAAAGTAGTCACCGACTGAAAAGTTGCCCAGCATCTCAAAAAAGGTGAGCGTGCGCTGATTGCCTACTTTGTCGATGTCGGTCGTGCGGAAACATTTCTGTGCCGAGGTCATACGGAGGGCAGGAGGTGTCTCACGACCCAGGAAGTATGGGATCATCTGCTGCATCCCAGCGGTGGTCAACAACACAGTCGGGTCATTGTGCGGCACAAGCGATGAACTGGGCACTTTCTGATGCCCTTTACTGGCATAGAAATCCAGGAAACGCGCACGAATCTCGGTTCCTGTTAGGGTCGTATCAACAGACACAGCGTCCTCCTTGGCAAGGATCTATCGGTCGAGAAACGCTCAGCCTTTCTGAGCATTCCGGAAATTGAGTTTAACAAGCGTGGAGCATAAATCTATCGCTCTCTTCACCAGCGTTTTTTTTCTACGAGAATGCGGCTTCTATCTCTGGACAATAGGCTCGCATGCGCATTATATCAGAAAGGGGAAGACCTCGGAACATAATTCTCCTGCACTCTCCACCTGTTATCGTTCATCCGCTAGTATATCAATTTCTGTATAGTTAGTCTACAGGATAGATGCGGCTTTATGCCATTCGTCGCCATTTGCGCCCAACTTGCTCATCCCCCTCTCTTCTGCACGCTCCCCGTACCTCTTCTTTAAGGTATAATAGAATATATTATCGACTTGATCCTATTATGATGCAAACGTTACTCACACGGAGTTGGCTTTAATGGAAAAAGCGTTCCCGCTTGAAGGAGAACAGATCACTCTACCGCGTCGAACATTGATAACGCTGTGTGGACCAGCGGGCTCCGGCAAGAGTACCTTCGCAAATCGGTTTGTTCAACAGCATCAGGGATATCGAGCAACCACCATAGTCTCATCTGACTACTGCCGCGCTCTTATCTGTGATGATGAGACCAACCAGCATGTGAACCGCGACACCTTTGATCTCTTTTACTACCTCATCAACAAGCGCATGCTTCAGAACCGCCTGACCATTGCCGACAGCACCGCGCTGCAAGCTGATGCGCGTCAGCGACTCCTGGGCCTGGCTCGCCAGCACAACTACTTTCCCTGCCTCTTCGTCTTCAATATGTCCCTGGAAACCTGTCTGCTGCACGATCAACAGCAATCACGCGGCCGCGTGGTGGGCGAGCAAGTCATTCTCTATCACCTGAATCTATTGCAACAGGCGCTACAAGTCATCCCTGGTGAAGGGTGGAACCAGGTGTATATCCTGGATGAGCAGCATACAGCAGGCGTGATAAACATTCTCGCTTGAAAGCTGATGAAGAATAATTCTACTACTCTTTTATGGTCTCTGCACTCGTTTGTTGCGATGTTATCCTTGTTGCATGAGAGGACTGAGCTTTAGAACAAGTAGCGGCCAAGCGCAACCTCTACAGAACTATATTTGGGGACAAACTCTGGAGCGATAAAGGCAATGCCCCAGAGGAGCCCAGCGCCCACTCCAAATAGAATACCGATCAGTTGTGAAGACCGTGGATGATATTGTGCCATGCTACCCCTCTTCTCGCGAGAAAGAGTTACCATCAATAATATTTTTAGCGGTAACTGTTTACAGGTTAGCATAGGGAATATTACCTGTCAAATTACTTTTCTAATGTTTGTAGAAACTTCCGAAGTGAAGCTCTATTTATCTCAAAAGAGTAAGATATACTATTGATCAAAGACGGTATTCGTGGATGGGAACAGGCACAAGTGTTCAAAGAAGCAGCGCTGAGAAAGGTAGCTTTTTGAGAGAAGAGGCTGAAATGAAAAAAGAGGAAAAAATGCGTACAAAGCAGGAGCAACTATCCACGCTTCGGCTTCTAGGGAACAAGCTTTGTCTCGATTTTGCCAACACCATAGATCCTCGATCAGGTGAGCAACGATATGACTACCTCACTGAATATGGCGATCTCGTCTGGTGGACGCAGTATGTCGATCTCTTTTCCGAGGAGGAGGCACGACACCTTCTCGCGGCCGCGGAGCGTAGTCCTTCACAAGCCACGTTCGTCTTCCAACGGGCTCTTCTGTTGCGCGAAACAATCTATGCCGTGTTTTCTGCTATCGCCAGCCAGACAGAACCGAAGCACTCGGACCTGGACGTTCTCACAGCGGTTTATCGAGAAGAAATAATGCACATCCATATTGTCCGTGTGGAGAACACCTTTAAATGGAACTGGGAAGAGGGGCATGCCCTAGCATCTCCTCTCTGGCCGTTGGTGCAATCAGCGTGCGAGTTGTTATTCTCAGCAGAACTGGATCGGCTGAAGATGTGTCCGCTAGACGAAGGCTGCGGCTGGCTCTTTTTCGACACCAGCAAAAATGGTAGCCGCCGTTGGTGCCGCATGGAGAGCTGTGGAAGTCGTGCGAAAATGCGCAAACAAAGAAGTAAAGCTTCTTCTGTTTAATGAAAGATTTTATTGTGCACATTGACTAATATAGTAGTTAGTAGCTAACATGAAGACAGACAAAAAAGTCGAGAGTTGAAGAGGGAGCGCTTTTCTTTAGCCCGGTCTTGTGAGATATTGTATAAAAGCTAACGTATTGATACATAGAAATGAACAACTATTAATAATCCTGAACATGTAAAGTTGTGCTTGTGTCTTTCCTGTCAAGCAGTCGAGCTATTAGGAAGACAGAGCACAAGTTTTACTAAGTTTGGACTAGCTCGTCGTCGTGACGAGGACTTATTTAGACAGGGGAGGACCTATTTTATGCTGTCTCCTACTCATTCATCCCATTCATCAAACAGAAGGGTTCCCGCATTTTTACTCATGCTGGCAACCCTGCTCTCACTCTTGCTTGCAGCATGTGGTGGAAGTAGCACTACTACGAGTTCTCCTGGTAGCTCTTCTGGCTCATCCAATAGTTCGAGTGCACCCGTGAAAGCTGATATCACCGCTCCTAAGAATTTGATTGCGTCTGGCACACTCACCGTTGGTAGCGACACTACCTATACTCCTATGGAGTTTTTTGATAACCAGAAAAACGACTACACGGGCTTTGATATCGACTTGATCAGAAATATGGGCAAGCGTATGGGCCTGAATGTAAAAATCCAGAAAACTGGCTTTGATACGATCTTCGATGATCTCAGCAACAAACGTTTCGATCTGGTCATCTCTTCTGTGACTGTAAATCCTGACCGGCAGAAAAAGTTTGACTTTGTGAAATACTTCAATGCAGGCGAGTCTTTGCTGGTGGAGAAAGGAAATCCAAAGAAGCTGAAGAGTGTCGCCGACCTGTGCGGATTAAACATTGGTGTGCAGACTGGCACCGTCGAGAAGGATGACCTTGACACTGCTAACAAAGCTTGCACCGGCAAGGGGAAGCCAGCTATTAAGCAGACAGTCTTGCAGTCGCAAACAGATGTCGTCCAGTTGCTTGCTAATCGCCGTGTCGATGCAACGTATCAGGACTCGCCCGTCACTGACTATTACAACAAAATCAATCCGGGACAATTTGAGGTTGGTGGTTCAGTTGTCAATGCCGCTCCCTATGGCATTGCGGTCCGTAAGGGCGACTCTGAAATGCTCACCGCCGTACAAAAGGCTTTTGAAGAGACGAAGAGCGACGGGACTTATAGCAAGCTCTTCGAAACCTGGGGCTTCTCAGCCGCACAAAAAGCATAGGACCCGATAAGAATATATCATTCAGACAACACAAGTGCTTAAAAACGTGGTATATTCTTCTCTAATACTACTCGTTTCTTGTAGAATGCTCCCTATCCCTTTCAGTATAAGAGATAGGGAGTTCATATCCTACACAGGAGGGTCGCTATGTTCCAATGGAACCAGGTCTGGTACTATCTTTTTCAAGATCCCCATCTCTACTTTTTGCAGGCCGCCTGGATCACTCTGTGGATCTCAGTAGTAGCGCAAGCCATCGGTGTTGTGCTGGGTCTGTTCCTTTCATTGATGCAGATGTCTAAATCCCCCTTTCTACACTGGCCAGCGCAGGTGTATATCTGGTTTTTCCGTGGCAGCCCCTTGCTCGTGCAGGTCTTACTGTTGTGGGACGGCTTGCCGAAGATTGTGCCTGGAGCCCTTCTGCCTGCCTGGGCCTGTGTGCTCGTAGCGTTCTCGTTAAACGAAGCCGCGTATATGTCAGAGATCATCCGCGCCGCCATTGGTTCGGTCGATACAGGTCAGATGGAGGCCGCGCGTGCGCTGGGTATGCGTTATAGTCTGGGTATGCGCCGTGTTGTACTGCCACAGGCCGCTCGCGTCGTTATCCCGCCGCTGGGCAACGAATTCAATAACATGCTTAAAACAACATCAATTGCATCAGTTATTGGCTTACAGGAGCTCACTGGCTCGGCACAGGTCTATGGCTCACAGTCCTTTATTATCTTTGAATTGTTAATTGTCGCCACTGTGTACTATCTTATACTCACAACATTATGGAGCTTTGTGCAGAGTTGGATTGAGGCTCGCTTCGATCCTGATCGCTCAAATGTAGCGGTAAAGGCAAAACCGAAAAATGTGGCCGAACGAGCACTGGGCTTTGAGCTTCCCCGCGCGGGCGCTCGCTGATGTTTGGAGATCATAACATTGAGATCATACTGCTCTGTTAATCTCATCTAAGCTTCATCGTGACCTGAAACAAGGGGTACAGAGCGCTTTGGGGCAAGATGAGTGGTGGCCTCCCCGTGAACGGGGCCTGCGCGCAATAAATTGGCGCCTCTGCTTCACAGAAGAGCTTGGCAGAGCAATACCATTGCTTCACAGAAGGGGTTGACAGAGCAATACCATCCGTGGATTCTACACTTGGAGAGGAAGAGCATGACGACATCGATAACAAATAGCGGTTATACAGGGACAGACCAGGGAACTGTCATGGTGCGCACGGAGAAGCTGGTCAAGCAGTTTGGTGATAATGTTGTACTTAACGGCATTGATCTCTCGGTTGAGCGTGGGCAGACGGTGGTGGTGATTGGTCCCAGTGGCTCTGGCAAGACAACTATGTTGCGCTGCCTCAATCATCTGGAGAATATTAATGGTGGGCGCATCTATATCGATGGGCAGCTTATGGGTTATCGCGAGCGCAACGGAAAGCTCGTGGAGGACGCTGAATCCAATATAGCACGTATGCGCTCGCACATCGGCTTTGTCTTCCAGCGCTTCAACCTGTTCGCCCATATGACGGCTTTGGAGAATATCATCGAGGCCCCCGTCCATGTATTAGGGGAGCCAAAGAGTGTCGTGGTCGAGCGCGCACATAGCTTGCTCGCTAAGGTCGGTCTGGGCGAAAAAGCCAACGCGTATCCTCATCGGCTCTCCGGCGGACAGCAGCAGCGCGTTGCCATCGCCCGCGCCCTGGCCATGAATCCCAAATTGATGCTCTTCGACGAGGCTACCTCGGCCCTTGACCCTGAACTGGTCGGCGAGGTGCTCAAAGTGATGCGCCAGCTCGCTGAAGAAGGTATGACGATGGTCGTGGTTACGCACGAGATGGGTTTTGCCCGCGACGTGGCCAATAAGTGTATCTTTATGGATAAGGCTCAGATCGTCGAGCAGGGTCCGCCGGAGCAGCTCTTCGAGCATGCGCAAAATGAGCGCACGCGAGAATTTCTAAGCCGCTTTTACGAGGGCAGATAGACGAGATTGCTCCCATAAGTTGACGTTGTATTCTATGCCTTACATTCTACACGCTTTTGCGCTCAGCGCAAAAGCGTGTAGAATGTAAGGCATAGAATACAACGTCAACTTATGTAGCGAAAGGCATTTCTTTATTATGCAAACTCCAGTGCTCTGGAAACGACCAGACCTGCGATTACCCCGCCCCTTTGATAGCATCTTTTTCGATGTGGATGGTGTGCTTATTCGCACGACCAGTTCTTTTCGGATTGCAAATATTGCGACAACAGAATACGTCGTGGGCGAGCTCTACGGCCTCAAGTGGGGTCAGGAGGAGGGAAAGGCGCTCGTGACGCTCAACGATATTGACCTCTTCAAGCAAGCGGGCGGATTTAATAGCGATTGGGATATGTGCTATCTGCTGATCTCGCTTTCAACGGCGAGGCTGCGCGAGTGGCGAGACAACAACAGCTTGCTGAGAGAGCGCACGACGGCAGAATGGGCGGCATTGGCACGCGAGGCCAGCCTGCAAGGTCGCGGTGGCCGCGCATGGGTTGATGAGGTCTTCCCCGCTAGTGCGCGTCCTGTTTATGATCAGGTTGTTGACGTCTTTAACGAGTTCTACTGGGGGACCGACGAGCTACAGAAGCGTCTGGGCCGTGCACCTCGCTATGTGCCCTATAGCGAGGGCTTTGTGCATAAAGAAGAGATGCTCTACGCCCCCGATTTTTTCAGTCGTCTGCGCCAGGCTGGTATTGGGCATCTAGGCATGATTACCGGACGCGTCGGCGTGGAGGTTGAGAGCGCGGTGGAGCGGATGGAGGCATATAGCGGCGAGTGCTGGTGGGATGTCATCATTTCAGCCGATAGCTATCTCAAGCCCGATCCACGAGCGCTGAGGGCGGCTATCGATGCCGTTGGCACGCGCGGTGGCCTCTATATTGGCGATACCGCCGACGACTTCGATCTGGTACGCAGATACAAAGCTGAGCGGAAGGACAACGAGCCTGTTATACTTGCGGCTATGACTGTGCATGCGAGCGAGGAAGAGCTTTACAAGCAGCGAGGTGCTGATGTCCTGGTACATTCCGTCGGGGACTTGTTAGCCTTGTTGCCTGCGTAAGATAGTATCATCCATTTTTTACATTTATCCTCCGCTTTTGCGCGCCACGCAAAAGCGGAGGATAAATGTAAAAAATGGATGATACCTGACAGGTATATATTATTTCTGTAGCAGTGGCAATTCGAACGTAAAGGTTGTGCCTTGTTGGCTCTCTTCTCCGTCGTCTTCGTCCTGGGGCTCAAGGCGCAGGATGCCATCATGCTCGTTAATGATTGATTTGGTGATGTAGAGCCCCAGGCCAGACCCCTGGCGCGTACTCATGTTCGCCGCCGTCAGCCGGGTAAAAGGGCGGAAGAGCTGTCCAACCTCAGATGATGGAATGGTTATGCCCTGATTATGGACGCTGACAAGGACCCTATCGTTTAGAGTCGCAATCGTGACGGTAATCGTCGTCTGCTCGTCTGAGTATTTGATAGCATTATCCAGTAGGTTGCCGAGAGCCTGCTGGAGGCGGCCACTATCCCAGTTGCCGATCAATGGCTCATTTGGCGCGATAACGGTTAGAGTATGATGGGGGGCAACCGGGCGCAATTGCTCAACCATATCGTTGACCAGTTGCACGATATCACAGGTGTCACGCAACAGTTTAAAGTTGCCCGAAGAGAGGTGAGACGCGTCCAGCAGATCGTTGACCAGGCGGCTCATCCGTTTGGCCTGGCTCACAATGATACGGGTGCCGCGCTGAATGGCGGCGTTTTTCTTCTCAATCTGCTGCTGATCTGGCATACTTCCATCTTTGGATATAATGCTGTTACGAGCAAGCATCTGGGCGTAGTTAATGATTGGAGCAAGTGGACCCCGCAAGTCATGTGCGATCATAGCGGTAAACTGCTCTTTTTGTGTCAGTTGCTCTTGTAGATGAAGATTCTCCGCCTTCAGTGTGTCTACCTGGCGCTCTAGATCGCGGATAATGTGTTCGTGTGACTGTTCGCTTTGAAGCTGCATGACCCTTGCTCCTCACAACTGGCATGAATAATGAGGGCATACTCCAAGCCATCATTACTAATCTGTAATCATAGTATACACTCTTGCTTCACGTTTGCAGCGGCGTCTGTTAACTAAATAGGAATTTTGGGTAATCTTGTTTCATGCTGTATTCAGAAAAACAAAAGATCCGACGCGGAAACACATTTCCGCGTCGGATCTTTTGTTTTTCTGAGGGATAGTTTTCCATTTTTTTCGTTTTTCATACCTTTTTGT
>JAABUQ010000313.1_pt1 | contig 112244 bp, 104 predicted proteins | sample 5560001 | NCBI WGS metagenome assembly JAABUQ01 (sample SAMN10711888, study PRJNA513371) | rock metagenome | isolation source: Antarctica rocks | place: Antarctica: Victoria Land, Finger Mt nord | collected 2015-12-18 | reverse complement strand
GGAGGAGAGGAGGGATTGGGCGGGGCGGGAGGGGGGTTGGTGGGGGGGTGGGGGGGCCATGGTGGTGTTGGTGAGGGAGGGGTGTGTGGTTGTGGTTGGTGGGGGAGGGGGGTTTCGGGGAGGTGGAGAGGGGGGTGGTGGTGGTGGTGGGTGGGATGAGGAGTGTGGGAGTCGAAAATGGGGTTGTGAATGCGCGGGGAATGGGAGTGGGGATTGGAGGCTTGAAGTCTGGTCGGTGTTGGTGATTTGGATTAGGTGTGCTTGTGTGTTGCTTGATCTGTGAATTGAATTAATTAGGATGAAGAGTTACAAGAAATTGTAGGTTGGATGTGAGGATATGCCTAGTTGACTGTGGGAGCTTACCCTTCAACCTGTCCAGTGTCATTGCGTCGATGCGTCAATGCTGTTACCCAATGGGAATTCAGGAACTGAGTGCACCGCTGTTCGGTGGTTAAGACAAGAACCCTAAGACTACAAGAGTGATGGCTTTTTGGTTGTTGACTGAACTACCTGCCTTGGCTAAAGTGGTGGTGTATCGCAGACTTACTTGCGAAACCGCTGTCTAGGATATCACCAATAAGATGTTGTGTTGGGGTTTGGTGTGTCACCGTTATGATGCATCACCTGAGATCAATGCCGTCGAGATCCAAAGAGAAGCTACTCACCTTCTGGTGGCCATGACGGCCGAACTCTGGGATTGGCGCATAGGATACTCTCCTTGATCGTTTCATGCACCAGCTTGCTTCAGGATGGTCAGAGAAGCGAGAGGCCTCGAAAAAAAACAGCTTAGCATCAGCATCTATTTCATGCTTTCCATCGCGTGACAGATCCAGCAGCTGCTCATCGTACATTCATCTCGTGTCGTCAATCATATCATCGAGGCGATTTCATCCTTTCCATCATCATGCCCGTCCCCCCATTTTCAATGAGAACCATTAGCACCATCAGTACTTTCTTTCCCGTTCAATTCACAGAAAGCCTTGAACGTCGTGAAGCCTTCACCCACACTCTCGAGCACCACCTCCGCAGTGGCGCCAACGAAGAACACGAATCCCTCGCCCACTTCCTCCGTCTTTGGCCCGACGCTAATCTTTCCACTACCCTTCGTACAAATGAAGATACTCGGTCCTTCGATGGCTTCAAAAGTCGCTTTGGCGCCTTTCCCATTGAGCTCAGTCTTGACCACAGAAAATTCTTCGATAGGTGGGTCGTACAGTGTTGCGCTCGACGAAGAGGAGTAGGCTGTACTATTGAGTGTGACGTAGGGATAGTCGACAGGATTCATTTTCTGCTCGGAGATTGGAGCATAAGAGTAGGTCAGCATGGTTGTCAGGGTAGGGATGTCCTGGAATTTGGGGGTGAAGCCGGCGCGGACGACATTGTCGGAGGCAGCCATGCATTCAATGATATCTAAGAGATCGGTATCAGTTTCTCAAGAGATGGGTCCTGCAAGTGGCACAGGAGGATGCTTACCTCCGCTGAGATAGGCATGGATATCGTCCGCCTTCAGGAACATGGCTTCGCCAACCTCCAATTTGACATAGTTCAGGAAGAAGAGAACGAAAAGGCCAATATCTCCTTCGAATTGGCTGTTTAATCGTACAACAAGGTCTGCAAGTTCTTTGCCACCATTCGAAGGACCTCCGCCACCAGCGAAGCTTTCACCGTCTGTCTTGGCTGACTTAACGAGCTCTTTCGCCGCAGAGGCAACATCGGACTTGTCATTCTTCATCAAAGCCGAGAACGCTGTTTGTAATGCTTTCTTGTTCTTCTGTACTTGCTCATCTGAACTTGAGGTCTCCTGGCCTTTGACGGATGACTCAAATTCCTTGGCCGCAGAGTCGCCGACAAGCTTTCGTAATGATGGTACAGAGGCAAGAAAATGGGCGATTTCAGCCAATGGTCGAAAACCGCAAAGCCCATCGAACGGCGTCACGGCGATAGTCATCTCGGGCTTGTGGTTGTCGTCAGGGTAATTCTTGGGATCTTTTTCATGCAACTGCTCTGCTAGCTTCTTGTTTGGGTGTGCTTGTATACTCAGAGCTTTCCGAATTGATAGAACTTTGAAAAGGAACGGCAGTTTCTCGCCGAACTTCTTGCTGATTCCTTGCGACATTAGGGCTTGGTTGTCTTGGACCAGATCGAGCAGGGTCCGCTGGGTTTGAACATCCTTCGATGGATTCGAGGGATGTGTGCCCATCCATAGCTAGACATCTTTTCAATACTTCAACTCGGCGAGGTGCCTGGGACATACTTCGGCATATGGCTTTTCGTGCTCTATCGAGAACCCGCTTGATGGAGTAGCTGTTGCAAATTTGGCGGCAGCCGATTGAGAGCCAACCTTACCTTACCAAACGTTCAGCTCTTCTGTTCACAATCATAATTCTGGTAGGAGCCATCTACCCCAGTCATAGCTATTGACACCTGCAACCAGATTAGCGTGAAATCAGATATAATACTTGGTGTATTATTACCGCACTGCAAACGTATCAGAGGGACTTGCATGACAACGAGATAAGATCCTAGATTCGAACCAGAACGGCTAATAGATCATCGACGTTTTGTGATTCAAAGAAAGAGAACCTTGACAGGAATTCAGGCCATCAAACTCCACCACCGACGTCAGTGTCGCGCTTGCAGTCTTATCGATAAGCGCCTATTGCGGTTATGGGGATTGCCGTTTGTTATCTCCGGGTTGTTGATCCGAGGAGGATGTTGAGTCGCCGAATGCGCTTGGCTCATGGCTTCAACAATCGCACCGCTTTGGGAAGGCGCGGTACAATTGCTCTTTTAGTTTCAACGGAAAATAGAGCAGCTATGGCTGTTCGGAACAGGCCTCGTGCTACCCTGGTCAAAGAAGATCCGACTGACGCGCATGAGGAACGCAATATGTGGAATCAAATTGTTACGGACATCAAGAAGCTCAAGCAGATAAATGCTAAGGCTGCGGAAATATCAGCTCAGATTGTGGACGTTGAGAAAAACTTGGGTCCATGTAAGTCATACTGGTCTTTCCTTCTGTCTAATTCGAATGTCCAAAGAATAGCGTCGTGTCTCTTCTATTTTCACATTAGGCAATCATATTACGCTTCTTCTTCCAGTCGCTGACGGCGCTGGTCTTATAATTGGAACCTTGAGGCAAAACATTCAAATTTGGACTTTTCACATCTTCTACATTGTTTTTGCTAGGCGCGAAGAACCATCGACAATTCTTACTAATTCTGCTTTGAAAGCACCGTCATCGCTTCAGATCGAAGAGCTTACAGGTCTATACCGAGAGGGTCTCAGGAACGCAGAGGAAGAGCAAAAGATCTTGAACGAGGAACCTAATGATATTATCAAGAACGTAGGCATCCTTCAAGCACTCCGCATGGCCAGCGAGACCGAGCCACCACGAAATCCTCAACCCAAAAATCCACGTAATCCCAAACGACAGAAGCTGGAAACCGACGGAGCAGCCGAGTCACCTGGGCTTTCTCCAAGCGCACCCTCAAATGCTTCGAGGTTAAAAGGAGGCAGTAGCAGTGTCCGTAGCGGAAGTGTGCCCGCAGCAAGAGAAGCCAAAGAGCCTTCTGTGAAACTCGAGGAGGGCTCAGAGGGCATTAAGGGGCCCGCAGGAGAGAGGGCTGGTAAGTTCTTCGTTGGAGCTGAAGTCGCTTATAAGCAAGCAAAGATCAAGGAGGATGGCAGTCAATGGATCCAGTGCAACATCAAATCGATCACAGAAGTCGGCAATAAGAAGCGGTAGGTCCAGTCACACCGACTTCCGAGTAATGTGCCCGTTACTCATCTCACAACATAGGTACGAAGTCCAAGATCCGGAGCCTGATGAGAGCGGTGCACCCGGTCAGATCTACAAGACCTCTGCGGCTGCGCTGATAGCCATCCCACTGCCGGATGCGGCTCTCCCGGACTATCCTGTAGGGAAACAGGTCCTTGCCCGCTACCCAGAGACGACGACCTTCTACCGCGCAGATGTCACAGGACAGAAAAAGGACACTTATAAGTTACGCTTTGAAGACGATCAGAACCAGGAGATGGAAGTCTATCGCCGTTATGTTCTTGACTTCAGCAGCAAATGAAGAAAGGGGTGATAGGCATGTATGCGAGCATAGCGAGGCGTCGGAGGCTCTGTTGAGGCATCAGGGAGGCACGAATCGCCTTTGATAGGCTTGGCGTACAGGTTGTTTGACTTTTTGGCAGATTAGGATTCGGGATACCGGTTTGGCGGACGGTGTTACTGAATATGATATATCATTGTGGATACTGTAATCAGTCATGTGCGAGATTTCCTTAAATGAGCATGCAAGACGAACGCCGAAAGTTGCCACCCTCAACTCCTGACAACTCGGACAGCCAGCCAAAATGCAAGCTTTAGCAGCCACAGGGCGGTAGTGCCACTTGAGCACAGTCCTATTCCAGCTAGCTCCAAGCTACTGACTCAGGAGCTCCCATGGGCTAGAGCAGCCAACCGTGCTCGTCTCATTAAACTGGACGCTAAGATTCCATGTTTGAGATCTTGATACGCATGCTTTGCAGCTCGTTAAATTGGACCCCATGTAATCCCTCCATCGCTTTTTGAAGTTGGTCCGAGCTGTCGAAGGGCGCACAAACATCCAAACCCGAATTCTGCTTCCTGCCCCCAACCCATTTCTCATTAGAATTGTATATCCTACTGCGCGACCCCCGAAACCTTATACCATCCTCCTCGAGCTTCTCCAGACTTCTCTTCCAGCCAATTCATATCCCACCGAGTCTTCCTGATCAGGCACCCTCCAAACAACATATACTCGCTGAGCACCCGCCAGGAGTGATCTGCTACAACCTGACGAGCGGCGCATAACGGTGTTCTTTGCACAATGGGTGGCCAAGTCTCCAAGATGATGGGCAAGCTGTTCGGCTCCAGAGAAATGCGCCTGCTCATGCTGGGACTCGATGCTGCCGGAAAGACCAGTGAGCATACATCTCCAACGCTACACTTAGCTCCTCAATCTTTATCGCAATCGCTGACCCCGAGCCTGCCAGCGATCCTATACAAGCTGAAGCTGAACCAACCCGTCACCACCATTCCCACCGTGGGCTTCAACGTCGAAACGGTCACGTACAAGAACGTCAAGTTCAATGTCTGGGATGTGGGAGGGCAAGATAAGATCAGACCGCTGTGGAGGCACTACTTCTCCGGTAAGCTGCAGATTCATGAGCGCGAAGCAACCTGGGCTAAGAGGATGTGGTGTCGCAGGGACACAAGGACTAATCTTCGTCATCGACTCGAATGATCGCTCGAGGATAGACGAAGCCCGGCAGGAGCTGCATCGGATTATACTTGATCGAGAGATGAAGGAGGCATTGCTGCTCGTCTTCGCGAATAAGCAAGATATACCTGGAGGTGAGCACATGGTACTCCATGCGACACTCTTGAGCGAGAGCTGATAGTCTTGGTAGCCATGACCCCGACCGAAGTCCAAGAGAAGCTGAAGCTCAATCAGCTAAAGGACAAGATCTGGTATGTAGTGCCCAGCTGCGCTACAACCGGGGAAGGCTTATTTGAGGGCTTGGTACGTTCCCCCCGACTCCCAAGAGCTTCATGTCGGGTTCTAATATATCAACAGGGCTGGCTCTCAAACAACGTCAAGACGCCACCGCAGAAATCAGGCAAATAACCCTTCACCTCCAGCTTCTCCTTACATTTTCCGGCTTACGACATTTCTTATCCAACGATACCACTGTACATTATGCTCTTGCTAGCAGGGCGTTGCTTCTGTTGTTTAGCGCCTCCAGCGTTGCCTGTTCCTGGAGCGGTCGAGCGCCTCTACAGTCTTCGACCTTCTGTTGTGTAACGGCTTTCTCTCCCCACATGGCGACATCTTACGACACCCATTTGCATACCTTATAGAGGTCTCCTTTACGATAGTGTCGATGGGGCTTTGCCTCTACTACCTAATTACTATAATAGCAATCTACAGCTCAAGAAACTTCTAGCCACCAACCAAGTCTACTCGTGTTAGCAATACAGCAATCGCTCGAAACCTCCACTGTCCCATAATCTGAAGAGACACTCTATGTTCCTAGCCCCATCCCTAAAACTCCCAGACTCCGCACCCGCATTCATGACCGTAGTCACAGCAAAAGGGGTATCATCGCGCACTCCAATCATCAAGCGACTCCTCCACCCTCCCTCCTCAGCCTCCCCAACCCTATCCCACCCCCCTCCACACCTCCCTCAAATCGCCCCCCTCCCCCACTCCCCCCTCCCCCTCCCACTCCCCAACCCCCCACCCATCCCCCACCACCCCCACTACCCTCGCTGGCCTTCCCCCAACCAAAGCCCCACTCGGCACCACCATCCCCCCCGGCACCACCGCCCCCTCCAGGACTTTACACCCCTCCTTCAGCACCGCCAACTTCCCCACCACCGCCCCCTCCCCAATCACAACATGGCTCTCCACCAGCGCCGCCTCGACCGTAGCATTCGCACCAATAAATACATGATCGAGGATGCGCATTGGTGTGTAGCTGACGGTAGGGGGATGGGGGCGGGAGGAGGGGCGAGAGGGGGGGCGCAGGAGGGCGTGGGGGGAGATGTAGGTGTAGCGCCCGATGGAGACGGAGATGAGGGGTATGCTGGAGGAAGGGGGTTTGGTGGTGGAGGTGGAGGGAGGGCGCGTGGGGAGGAGGTCGCCGCGGATGCAGACGTCGGCGCAGATGACGGTGCGTCCGCCTAGGATGATGTGTTGCGTGCCGTGCAGCTGGGAGCGGCGGGAGACTTTGTTGCCGGTGTCGGTGGTGACGAAGGTGGGTTTGGGGGGTTTTTGGGCGGGGGTGGTGGTGGGAGGCATGGTTGGTGGAGGGGTGGGGAAGCGGATCGGTGTTTGGGGAGGGAAATATAAGTGGAGGGGGAGGGAGATATGAGTGGAGAGGGAGGGTTGAGGGTGGTGAGGGGACTGGGGTCGGAAACGCAAAGCAGGTCGGAAAAGGTAAAACCAAAACAACCAATAGGGAGGTTGCGCAGCTCCAATTGTAACAGTGATACAATTGACGGATTACCAGATTGGGTTGTAGTTGAAAAGCAAGAATACGACTTGCCCAAAGAGGTAATCTGTCAATTGTATCACTGTTACAAAATTTGAAACAGTGATTCAATTCAAAGTGATTCAATTGGCAATTGCTTTAATTGTTTATAACATTTAAACGCAGCACTTTCACATCAAAAGCGACTCGATTTTGACAATTTTTGTATCAATAGAAAGCCCATAGCGAGCTCTATAAACAGTGGGATTATCTTAACAACTTGTACGATGGCGCATTGCGTGGACACAATGTGTAGGCAAAAATAGCAAATTATCAAGTTTTGATGTTCAAAATGTCGGGTGCGACTTGATCCTTCCCGAATTGCCTAATTGGGACGACTTGGTACGGGATAAAATCACTCCGACGCTTAATGTAAAGTACGTTACAGCCCTACGACTAGCCCCCGCAAAACCAATTGTATCACTGTTACAATTGGAGCTGCGCAACCTCCCTAATGCAGATGTCCAGGTCGATCGACCTGCGGAAATCGAACAAAAAGGTCAGTCGGTTTATTGGCGATGAGTCCTGTTCATCAGGTCGACGAGCAGCTGGACATGCGGTTTTATCCACGTTTCAATTGATTCTCAAAGCCTTCCTCGACTGCCCTGTATTATTGTCACATTTTGCTCTACATATATAGAAATAATGGTCGTGCAGAATCTGTCAGCGCAGCAAGTCCGCTCCCAACGTGGGATAGAATAACCTGTAATTTCCTCGACGACCGTAATAGACTCTGGATATATCTATTATCACTTTCGGGTCATTTCCCCTGGAATTTGGCTCAAGCTAGTATGGTATATGGGCTTTACGCCTTTTGCAGGAATCTGGTCACTGATCACCTATGGCCCATTCAGCCAGATGTAATCCGCCAGCTTCCTCACCAGCTGCATCTCCACAATTATATTTGAAATGCCCAGAGAATTACCACCTGAATGACTCGCAACCCACACTGCGGCCTCATGCCCGTTCTCTGCAAGGCTTCTTCCTGCGTTTCCTTGTTGCATTTTGCAACGATATCGGCCGCCTGGAAAACTTTGCCCTGCATTTCGTCTACATTCTCAAGCTTTGGGAACTTCGACGTGATAATGCCGAGGATGACGTTCTTGTCCTTGGGAAGATATCGTAAGGTTCGAAACCTCCAGCACGAGGGGTGCCATACTCGAGGTAATATCAGCTCACTCGATTGCAGTAGCAGCCGCAGGGAGACTTGTTCTGACGTCTCTGAGTAGCTTTTCGAGAGTTTCGAGTCCTACTCAGCAGTAGCTGTATATATCCCCTGGGCTAGATCTGTTTCGCCATTCAGTGGATCAGTCGAAGGAACTCATGGCCCCTGCATCTGTCTCATTCTCCCTTGTAGGTTTGCTCCAGCTGTCACCACAGAAAGTCCATTCCTGCAGGAATACTTCTACGTCTGACTTGATCGTTCCTGCATAGTTTTGCCAGTCCAACGATCTAAACAACTTCAAGCGATGGGAAAGGCTCATGTCGCGTACGAATTCCAGGGCTTCCCAGTAACACTCGCGGAAATCCAACCAAAGCTTGGAGACATGGCGTCTACCGATCTGCGGAGGGTCCGAGAAGATGGTATTGGATGCGGTGGGGGCAAACCGGACCGATAGGACCTCCAGACGATGTAGATCGCGGAGGATCCAAAACATCTTATGCACGTGAAGAGCAACCGGGAATATAGCGATGTATCCGAATTCTCGCAACCAACAGTGCCACTCCCGTTGGATCGAAAGTTGAAAGTGCCTAGAGTCGAACAGCGAAAGTGGCTTTTTGAAGGAGTACTCGTATGAACCATACGTTCTGATCGAAGAAGCTTCATTCAGTGTGATCGAGGAATAGTGGACCTTCCAAAGTTCAAGATGAGGGTGCAGATTGAAATCTGTCTGCATTGTGGGAGACTCAGAAGAACGTACACAGGTTAAAACGTGTGGTGAAGTATTGGAAGCCCAAGCATCATCATGCTCAGGCCCCGGGTATCCATGTGGTGCGAGGTACGGCATGAGAGATGGCGGAATTATGACTGTTAATGTTTCTGGCTTGTGTAGATGCATGATCGTAGAGCAGATATGTCCAGCGAACCCTTTGTTGAGATGAATCTTGCGACCCGTTGGCGTTTGCACGATGAATTGCACTACGACACTCTGGAGGTGATGTGAAAGTTTGTTCCTGGCAAGAAAATCCTGAAATGCACACAGCTCCGATTTCCAATGAAGGTGCATCTTCCTATTCAGCTGAACATCAACATTCAAGACGGCGGTCTGGAAGAGCCTGTCCACGATCAGACTTCGCAGAGAATGACACGTCCGTGAGAGGCCTTTGAGTGGTTGAATATCTGCATGGGTAACAGCAGATGATGGCTCTTGCCACAATGCTCGAGACGAGGGTGACTCTCTTGCGTCAAGGACGTCGATGATCCGCTCTACGAGCTCCAAAGGTAGATCACCGAAGATCTTCGGCGGAGTATATGCCATCTTCGGGTGTATGTTCGATGTACTTTGAATATTTTCTGCTGACTAGGATGTCGCCCGAAATAGCATTTTATTCATGGCTGGAAACCGTGAGAAAATGCCGCGGGTCCATCGACGTTCGAGATGCGTGATGTAGATCCTGCTAGCGATGGCGAAGGCTTAAGCCGGGACGTTGGGTTGAGCAAGTAGCTTGTGGTTGAGTAAATATGACAGAAATTAAAGCCTATTTCAACCACCTTAGCTGCCTTCGCAGAGCCAAGATCCTTGTGCAGATCTTCGTCCCAAAACAAATCTCTTGCTTTCTCAGCTCTTGATGAGCAGGAAGAGATTTGGCGCACCTGAAAAACCGCAATCGACACGAGAAAACCATCCAAATCAGTACGAAGGAGATGGCGAAAACCTTCAATGTTTGAAGATGTACGAGGCTCTACTCCGAAAGCGCCCACGGTGAAGTACGACACACTTCAGTGATCTACCGACGGCGATATTGTGAATAGAAGAAGGCCGGATCCTATGGAGTTTCTGGGTGTATTGGGGGTGGCAGAAGCCCGGTCATGGTCAAGGTGCGGTCAACATTATCTATCGTTCCTTGACCGCTGCTTTCATTGCATCTCGTATGTGGGGTGGGCACAGTGTATGTATCATCTTATGTGCCTTACGATTGTATGATGGGTAGCGATGAATCCATAGGTAGGATCGCTATCAAAGCTCGGCATGTATGGTAGATGCAATGTTAGAGAAGGTTAGGTATCTACGCATTTGAACTCAAACTTGCTCTTTGTCCCATACTTCTGCGTATGACTCATTCTCTCCACATTATATAGATATCGTTGGACCCGTAGCTCAAGGTCCTAGAACTCAATAATAAAAACGTCAAGCCGCTGATATAGCACTATCCTTCTCTTTTTTCAAAGGAGAATACGAATCCCAGGCTTGCTGTGAAGCTCTCAGCAGTCCCTCAAGAAGTAGTTGCTCATCTCCTCCACCATCATGAACCTCTCCATCCTCCCCTACAGCGCCATCTCCGACGCCTTCGCCAGTGCCTCTACTACCGGCCGCGAGCAAACACTTTTCAACACCCACCACCACACCTCCACCGAAATCTCCACCGCCCTCCCACACCTTACTCACCAACCGCCCTCCTCAATCCAGCCCTGGGTCCTCCTCTCCCCCTGGCTCCCCATCATAACCAGCACCCAAGGCCTTCCCCCCTCCTCCGTGCACCTGATCCGCCTCCCCGGCCCTTTCCTCTCGCTCCTAACCTCCGCCTTCAAAGTCGGCATCTACATGGGCAGGATGAACGCCAGCGACGCCGAGGACCTCGACGAATGCTTCCCGCGTGCCACCACCCGGGGTTTACCGCTCTCGGAGCTTTTCGCAGGGGGAAAGTATTTCGCGCGGCTGGATACTTGTAGTTTGAAGGATGCGGCGGATGGAGGGCGGGGGGCTGTGACCTCTGTGGAGCAGCTTTGGACACGGCTGGCGACGTCGGCGAGGGCGTGTCAGGGGATACGGTCGCTGCGGGCGCTGGATGAGGATGTGGCTGTTTATGTGTACTTGTTTCCGTGGAATGAGGGCATGAAGACGAGCCTGGAGTATCGCGTCTTTTGCCCGCCGGATAGGGGGAGGATCGCGGCGGTGAGTCAGTATCGGTGGCATGAGCCGTGGGTACATGCGGAGAAGGGGGTGGAGGAGCAGAGGGATATTGCGGAGAGGGTGTGGAGGGGTGCGGAAGAGATTTATGGGAGGCTGATGGCGAGTGATAGTATGACGGAGAGTATGAGGAGGAAGGAGGGGTTCACGTTTGATGTTTGTGAGGATGGGAAGGGTGGCGTGATGTTGATTGAGTTGAATGATTTTGGGGCCATGAGTGGATGTGGGTCGTGTCTGTATCATTGGATTAGAGATGCGAGGGTTCTGTATGGACTGGAGGAGAAGGTCGAGTTCAGGATTGCTGTTTAAAGCAATTGCGACAGGGCTACCGCTGGATTTTCTGGCTTTGATTACATATTAGTCATTAGTGCTTGCCAATGGCAGCATAAAGTCTATCATCTGAACGTTTGCTTTAGCATATCCAGCCCTGACCCATATAAGAGCGGTACATTTCCTGGAGCGACAGTTGGATTCGGGATTACTCGGAATGAGAACGCCTCGTCGTGCTGTGACGTCTCGTAGTGTCAAATCCCTCAGAGTTACTGGCTCCAAAATCGTTCATCAAGTGCTCTTCCACCTCATCATCCGCTTTGTCTGGCTCCGCAACCAGAATCATAGTCCTCGTTCTCTTGATGGCAACAAAGGCAGCGCTTCCAATGATAATACAACACCCGAGCCACTCTGACCAGCCAGGAAAGGTTCGCCACAAGAGCCAGTCGAATGCCATGGCAAATAGTAATTGTGTATAGATCATTAGCGCAGCGGCACTAGTTTCAGCTTCTTGAAACCCCATAGTGAGGAGGAACTGGCTGGTAAACCCGCAAAGGCCTAAGGCGACTAAACAGAACCCCTGTGAGATCGAAGAAGGTAGCTGGATCCCTTTGCTCAAGAGCAGGATGACGAAGGACAACACGGTGGCCATGTCGGATAGGTAATTGACGATGATGAGTGAGTGGGCTCGGTTGCCGATCTTTCGTATGAGGGCGTAGGCGACAGCGGCGCCAAGGACGCCGAAGAGAGCAATGGCCATGGCGAGAACTCGGCCATTGGGGACCATGGCAAGCTGGCACGAAGCGTCGTCCGGATGCAGTTCGCAGGTGCTATTTGTAGGGCCTGACAGCGTGAAGTTGGTCGCCGGAGGTTCTTGAGTAGCTCCTGTCTCACCGAAGGCTACGATGAAGACACCAATCAAGGAGGAAGCCCCAGCAAGCTGTTCATGGAGTGGGAACGGATCACCAATATAGAAGAACGAAAGCCAGGGGCCAATGATCGGTGTCAGAAAGGTGAAGACCGTGGCTACCGTGGTTGGAAGATATTTGACGGAATCTGTTCGCAACGTTAGCGACTCTGAACGTGCTGCAATCCATTGATACCACCATACAGAAAAGACCGTAGACTCCGATGAAGCCCGCAACACCCCTTCCAACGAGGTCCCACCGTATTGTTTCGGGCCCAAATGGGGCATGCTGTACTTTCGAAATGGCCATGTAAACATGGCTCACGATCGAAGTGACGAGGAACCGCGCGAAAATGATCAACTCCCGTTAGTTTGTTAAGCATTCTGATCCAGCAGACGCTTACTTGGGAAGGGCTCATTGCAGAGTCATCTTCATTGCTGGTCTCAAGGAGTTTCGCAATTACGGTCATAACTGTACCAAAGAGCATGGCCAGGATCACAAAGATCAGGGGCCGCATCTGGTGCCAGAAGGCTTGTAAGGCAGTCCCAGATGGGACAGCCTTTTGAATGAGATTCATGTTGATGCAGCAAGCGGAGTCGAAGTGTATTTGCCATTCAGAATCAACGGTCTGTAGGTGTATGGGAAAGATGGAGACTGAGACAATAGAAGCATCGGGGATCGGGAATCTGCATCACACCGCGAACTAAGAAATCATGCCAATATGAATCTAAGAGTTCCAATCCGTGTATTACTTTATGCACGTGAGTTCACAATCCACTAGACTTACCAGTATGACGTATGGAATGACTTTAGGACTCCCCAACTGCTTGAGATATCAATTGCTTTCTTGAAAAATTCCCTAGTAATCAGCGATCTGCCGGTAAGCACCTTCACTGGGGGGCCTTTATTGTGGGAGTTGTCCACAACCTTGCTGGTCTCGCCCCGAATTCCTATATTGATGCTTCCTACAATGTTCGATATTCTTGACTTCGATCTTTGGTTTACGGCCGCAACATTCACAGGTCACTCGTACCACCTGCAAGTGATTTCACTTTGCGTCTTATGATCTGCTGTATTCCACCGCTCGCGGATCGTCCGCGAAGCCGCCTGGTCGCTTGAGATGTCGTCGAGCTGTCGACGCTTACCTTTTCGAAGCTTAGGATCACAATAGATACTGGACAAATGGATACCTAGCAATCCACCTTTGCGAAGAGACGCTCCTTTATTAGGAGCCAGACTCATGTGTCCTCATTCCATCTGCCTATACTCCACGCCTCGCAATCGGAACACCCTTCGAAGAAATCTCTTCTGCTGATATGTCACTAATCGTTCCAGAAATCCTTCTGAGAGCTGCGAGTAGACTCTTCCTTGGGAAACGTTCCTGGTGATACTGGCAGTCTCGATGCCCTTGATGAAGTTCTCCCTTTCATCTAAGATCTCTCAACAGCAAATGTGTTTTTGACTAATCTTTCTGGCTTGACTACGTGACTTGCCTTATAAGCCTCCAAAAGCTCGCTGAGATTACAATCCAAGTTAGAGCGCGTGGGAGGGTCTTTAAGCGGCACCTGCGCTACCTGGGATCTGAAAAAGCGTCAGTCCATGTCTTTGGTATTACAATCACGAAAGGCTGAATTGGTGACGTACTTGCGTAGGACTTCGAGTTTTCGTGCCAGTGAGTGACGTCGCCGAATTCGTGACCTCGTAACGAACCATGCCGGGTACTTGCGTATGTCGAATTGAGATTGCGCGTCGTGCTTCCGTGCTATCGAGTGTCTTCGTCTGACCCCGAACCTCCTTCTAGACCGGGTTTGCGAGACTCCACGCTTGAGAGGTGACCCGGGTGGGGTCGAACTCGAAGCATGAGGTGTAAAAGCAGACCGAGGAAGTGCAACGGCAGGGTTCTGGCTCGATCTCCGTGTCACCTCTTTATAGATGATCGAGGGCGACAAGTATCCATCGCGGTCCATTGCACCGTGGTGACGACGTACAAGCAGTCGAGGCCAACTGTCTCGCCATCGGCTTCTGAGGGGTCCAGCCTCCACTTTCCATATCCTTGGCTTGGGCAGATATGTTCGTCTACGAATCAATAATCTTGCAGGTCCCTTTTCTCTTCGACTCACGGATCGAGCCGCCCCCCCGTACTCTTCTCGAATTGCTGGCGGTGCTGGACTCTCGTGTTGGCTCTCAGACTTCGTGATCGCCGACAAAGATAGACTCCCGCCTTTTCGAGTTGCTGGCTGTAGTGAAGTCTTTCCGTTGCCTTTTATTTGAGCCATCGCCAGCGTTTTTGAGGCGGCCTTGACAGCTCGTGGCGAGTGATTCTCCGTGAAACCATGTAGATCCCCGTCGATTGAAAGCGTGAAGATTTTGATTCTAGAACTGGAGCCATCGATTGGAGTATCTACCCTGTCACGGGTGGTCTGCTCGTAAATTGAGTTCCTGGGGCCACTGTGGTCCAGTGATCTCATCGGCTTTCGTAATTCCTTGGCTCGAGTCGGATGCTTGTGTAGAATCAGATTGACCACGTTCCTGCTTGTGTGGGAAGTCCCGCTTCTCTCAGCCTTCACGAACGGCCCATGCTCATGCTTCCGGAAATTACTGTCGAAGGGAATTCTACGAATACGCGGGGCACTTGATTCGGATTGGAGCTTAGCGCTTGCTGTATGGTCCTTAGTTTCGAACACAGCCGTGGATGTATTTGAATTTGATAGGCTGCTAGCTCCAGGACGGCCAGGCGGCCTAGATTTCGGTTTCCTGCTACTCCAGCTCAAACTCCGTGAGGAGATGTCAGAGTCATCCTGGGCGTGAGCTTGTTCCGTATCCGCGGCAGGGCTTGAGCCTTGATCGAGCTGAACGGCCAACTTCAAGCATACTGGAGCCTTCGATCTCCTGCTCCATCTCAACTTTGTATACTTTTCGATCACCGGACCCCTTGCTTCCGATTCTGCCTCTGTACTTGCTGTGAGAACTTGTTTTTCTATATTTGCCGTAGGTGCCCTTGGATGCGCTGGGCCGCCGGTGAAAGGTCGATGTGGTTGCCTGGATGGTGGTAGAGCGGAGCCGCCGATCAACGGTCGAATAGTTGGATCGATCCAATGCCTTCCACGTAATAAGGACATGAAGCAATGGCTCCATGCTTGCCTCGTACAATAGTGCTACCGAGACTGTCCCCAGATTCTACTCGAAAGGTAGGGAGTGCTTTTAGAAGGACGCTTCAGCCAAACGGCCATCCGACAGCCGAGACGCAAGCGCGCGTCAAGCGGCTCTGTGAAATCCCAGCTAGCTGCATCGTGCCCCATGGCTTTCAGGGCAGTGCAACCACGTATAGTCAAAAGTGGTGGGAGAGTAGTGTTCGATGTAAATCAGTGATCTTTGCAAGGTCGACTTAGAAGCTCTTACCATCGTAGCACCGCCGTCAAGTCGTTCGACCGTTGTTTCGCTCGCTGCAGCATCAATCGGACTTAGTGTGATTTACACTACCGATAGAGTGAGAATGTCACAGCTTCGTTGCAGTAGGAAAACTGGTACTGCCATATGCTAGCAAGAACCGGCCCACACTTCTAAAGACATCAACGCAAACCCGGTTTGCCCTATGCGTCAGGCTTCTTAGCCTCTGCTTCACCACCCTGATTCTTCGAACTCTCAGCCGTTTCCACGGCAGCAACCTCACCCTCAGCCGTGAAATGGCTTTCGAATTTGCCTACGAAGCCAACAGTCAGCCAACTTGTCAATATGTGTAGCCGTTATTCTGCTTACTCGGGTCAACCTGGGTAGGGTCTGTAGTCCAAAATTTGCTGAATGTGCTATTTGGGTACATATGTACTGCTTCCTTGACCTTTCCTTTGATTAGGACAAATAATGTCCAATGCTTAACGCCATAATCCTCCTTCTCGGGTTTATCGCCCTCATGGTCGGGACCGCTGAAAAGCCATCGTTATACAAAAATATCAAAGAGTCAAACCGTCAAGCTTGACTTACCGGAAGGCGAAACCATTTACTCCCTTCTCCGCAAGTATTGCCTCGTGGTCCTTGATCGCTTTCACCATCACCTGTTCCGCGGGAATCTTTCGCTGTGCTTTGTCTTGCCAGATGATTTTGCGTTTGCCAAGAGTGAAAGCCGTTTGTACGAAATGGGCTGCCGAGGTACCGAATTGTCGGATCGATTGAGCCATGTTTTGAGGAGAGCTTTGCAGATGGAGAGGGACTTCGAATGCGGGATGAAGGCTACAATTCGTTCAAGTGAGTTTTGAGGTAGCAGTAATGGTGGGTAAGATGAGGTGTGCAGTGACAGGATGTGTGAGCGAAGAGGACGTGGGATCTGGAAGAACAAAGACCTAGGAGTCAGTTGAATGCCATATGAATACTGGTGTCATGTGAATTAGAAATCACCTGAGGATCATTCATGTGAGAGTGGACCTCGAACTACTGTCCTCGGGTGCTACACCGTGACACTGATACCGAGGCTATTCAGCTTTAAGCCAGCTATGCTGAAGCAGCTCTTTGGCAGATGAACGATCCTCGGGAAGCCAACGCAGCATGGATCGCATGAAGTGGAGGAACTCCTCTCGCTCACTGCCCTCTAGATTTTCTTCCCAATCCCAGAAGTGAGGTACCTTCAGAGACTCCTTTGTTGGAAGTCCACGAACATGTCCTGTGTCATTGTCCCTTCATTAATTCAAGTTACGCAAGCTTAATAGGTGGAGCTCTTACCCGAATTATCAAAGAACAGCTGACCCAGCTTGCACTGCCGTAGCCTTTGTGGCGCAGGTCCGAGCTGATGAACCATCTCCCACAGATGACCTTGTAGGGAATACTTCTCAGAGGACAGAATGCGGCCATCAAAGAGAATGCGTCGCTCAAAACATTCCCATATCTAAGCCCCGAAAGGTTTGTCAGACATGGGACAAACTCGGCCGTGAACCGTAAAAGACCGAAAACTTACAATGATTGCGAGGTTCCAGATATCGACTTTAGTGTCCCAACCAGTCTTAAGGATTACCTCAGGTGCACGCAAATCAGGGGACTGTATTTCCTCGATGTTTACATCTTGTATCTGTTGAGCCTCCCCAAAGTCGGCCAGTCGGACATTGAGCTTTGTGTGATCTTCTGGGGCATCCATTGGTGTGGTCGCTATTGTGAGGCCTGGGTACTTAGCAGCATAGTATCGAGCAACTTGTGTATCCTTGAGAAAGGCTGGTAGGACAGTCTCCTCATCCAGTTCAGTCAATATGTTGGTGTGCTTAATATCTAGGCGACGTCAGCAGGTATCAGCCACAGACCAATCGCAGAATGTAAAGGGAGCCAACCAGTGTGCACCCATCCACAACTATGCATGTAGTCCAATGCTTGTAGTAGCTGGCGAGTGATACGCTTCATAAGTGGTACAGGAAGCTTGTTGTCAGGTACCCGTGCTTGTAACCGTAGTAAATGCTCACCCATTGGTTTGTAGACAAGACACATGTGCTGCCCGTTCGGACCACCATGGTAGAAAGAATCTAGCAACTCAATGATGTGGCTGCGTCCGCTATGTCCAGGGTTGCGGTCTCTCAATTCAGCCAGTACATCCCGCTCCCTTTCTGCTTTGACTGATAGGATATCTGCGCTCAATATCTTTAATGATACATACTGGCCAAGGTTACTGAATGTGATTAGGCTCAGCTCACCAAGACACCAGGAGGGGTGCGTACTGCTTGTCATTAGCGAGCCAGACAGTCGAGTATTGCCCCCATCCAAGCTTTCCGAGGATCTCATAACGCTGGTTGAAGCATTCGCCAAAACGAACTAGATGATAGCGGAACGGCGTATAGCATTGGCCGAGTTCTTCTTCGACTCTGGTCTTCGTGATATCTTTCCATAGCAGGCGCAGTCTCCACATTTTCACCCAACCTCCGTCGGACACCGTCTGGCTCCGTGGCAAATGTGGTGAGATGTACGGTGCAAGTTCACCAATTCGAGGAAGCCAGCCAGGAATGCTTCATACACCTGCGGCGCATCATGATCACGTTTTGTACCGGATATCCGTAATAATGGTGAAGACGCGCTCAAATAAGCGGGCCTCGGCTGATCTCGCAGACAGAGAATGGATCACACGTGGAACATTTTGTGAATGAAATGACGCGTTATGTGGAACCTCATCAAGAGAGGCGACATGATCACGTGACTGTGATATAACCTACGCAGTCTCAGATTCATTGCCTCAGCGATCGTGTCTTCTGGGTCAATTGCTGCTACAGGTCAAGCAATTTCATGCTGAGCTGAACCCCACAATACAGGGAAGCTGAAATCTTTGTACTGGAAGGCAAAAGATTATATAGAAATCTTTATGTAATGCTAGTTCCTCGCAACAAACCACATCATCCAAAATGCCTCATTCAACCCATCATTAAGCGGATAGATTGTATTTGATTGCTATGTCCACCCATGCTGCTGGTTGAACTTATCGACTGTTGCCCTGGTTGTCTTGACAATCTCTATGCAGCCAGGGGAATCCGAATGACAGCATATCGAAATCGGGTAGTCCTTTACAGGAAGCTCAACAACACTACCGTCAACCGCTGTTACCGACTCCGTTGTGATCTGCTGTTCAACATGCCTCTGCACATCCTCTGACTTCCAGGGCCTAATGCTGAGATTAGCAGCGTTCCCAATATTGTTGGGGACGCAGTCTTCATACTTTTTGATCCTGTCAATCACCAGCATCCCATCAGCATTATACTTCACGTCCCCATACATCTCGGCCCAGAACTTAATTCCCAGATCGTTCGCCGCCTTCTCCATGTTTGTCCCGGCAAGGCCAAATACCGGTATACCTTTAGGGATCCCTTTCATGACCGCAACGGCCACATCATACTCTCGACACATCATGCCATAAAGCACGCCATGCGGCTTGACGTGGTGCAGTGGAACATCCTCGCGGTCCAGAAATGCTCTGAGCGCGCCGACTTGATAGATAGTAATAGCTGTAAGCTCTTCGGGCTGGAGCTTCATCTCACGGCGGCCGAAGCCTTGTAGGTCTGGGAGGCCGGGATGGGCGCCGATAGCGATGTTATGGGATTTGCAGAGGCGTACAGTGTTCATCATGATGAGCGGGTCGCCGGAGTGGAAACCACAGGCTACATTGGCGTGCGAGATGTAGGGCAGAAGCTCTTTGTCGGGCCCCTAAGAATTTGGTTAGTATATCTAGACGATCTGAATGGAAGAACGTTCTTACGCATTTGAGGTTCCCATAGCCTTCTCCCAGGTCGACGTTGATGAGCGCTTTGTGCTTAATCGGCCCCATGCTGATGACTCAAGGCCTCATGTAGTGGCAGCCAGGATGTCTTCGAGGATCTCTGACCTCCTTCAGACCTGCTAGGGAGCCCTGACGTAGGGATTCAATTGCTGAGTCTGGCCCAATGAGCCCCTCATTGAATTGACTTCACCCCGCATCTGCGATTGTAAGTCCTCCTCCTCCTAATCTAGATCTGCGGTACTTGATTCGAATAGTGTCGCTGGAAGCCTGCATCTTCCACAACACACGCTGCGGAGTAGCCATCGAGGGAATTGCTGATTCATGATGGAGAAGCTGCTCGTCGCCAATAGAGGAGAGATCGCTGCAAGGATCATCCGGACGGCCAAGTAATTAAGCGAGCTACTACCCCTTTTACTCTGCATGCGCTGACACCAGCTAGGAAGCTGCATATTCGTACAATAGCAATCTACACAGAAGCAGATGCGGCATCAAGCCATGTCTCTGAAGCTGACGAGTCAGTTCTGCTACCTGGTGGAAATGCTAAGGGCTATCTTGATGGGTAAGCTGAATATTTAATGTCCACTACTTTACTGTTCCTGTCTTGTTTCCATGGAATTGTCTGTGCATGCGTACATGCTCTTCATATTGTTTCATCCTAAAGGATGCACGAAATCACGTGTGTGCTGTTTGTCTCTTCCAAGTCCTTACTCTGATCTCTTCCCATTGATGGCAGTGACGGCATCATCAAGATAGCGCAAGAGTACAACGCAGATGCTATCATACCTGGTTACGGATTCTTGAGCGAGAGCGAGCCCTTCGCTCGCTCTGTCGTCTCTGCTGGTCTGTCGTGGGTCGGACCGTCGCCTTCGAGTATTGAATCCTTTGGTATCAAGCATACCGCCCGTGAACTCGCAGCTAAGGCTGGCGTACCCATCGTGCCTGGCTCCGAAGGTCTGATTGATAGCGAAGAAGATGCTGTCAAGACAGCTGAGCATCTCGGTCTGCCAGTCATGTTAAAGCTTTCGGCAGGGGGAGGCGGTATGGGGCTGTCCACCTGCCAGGATATTGTAGAGGTCAGGGAGGCATATGCGACGGTCGTGTCCAGAGGTGAAACGTTGTTCAAGAACGCTGACACGTTCATGGAATGCTTCTATGCGGATAGCCATCATGTAGAGGTTCAGGTCTTTGGCAATGGTCAGGGAAAGGCGATCCATTTCGGCGAGAGGGAATGCTCGATTCAACGACGGCACCAAAAGGTCATCGAGGAGTGCCCCAGCCCCTTCGTAGAGAGACATCCAGGGCTAAGGAAAAAGATTTGCGACGCAGCTGTCCAATTGGCGGAGTCAATCAGGTACGGTTCTGCCGGCACCATCGAATATCTCGTGGACGACAGGACAGCGGAATTCTTCTTCCTTGAGATGAACACCCGGTTGCAAGTCGAGCATGGTATAACTGAGCTCTGCTATAACGTCGATCTCGTACAGCTTATGCTGGAGCAGGCAGATGCGGAGCTCTTGGGTAAAGGTGGGATTGACGCAACCAAGCTTCAGGCAATGCAGCCTACCGAGCCAAAGGGAGCCGCTATTGAAGCTCGTATCTATGCTGAGAATCCAGCCCGTGATTATGCCCCATCCCCAGGGACCCTACAGATTGTCGAGTGGAAAGTGCTGGACGGGTCGAGGCTGGATACGTGGGTGCATACAGGGACTGTGGTTTCTTCACACTATGACCCACTGCTTGCAAGGATGATGTTCCATAGCTCCGATAGAGACGGTGCGATCGAAGGCATGCACCAGCTGCTGACCCAGTCCCGCATTTGTGGTCCACCTACCAACCTCGACTTTCTGGCCAAAATCCTGGCAGACGAACGATTTGTAGCAGGAAATACAATGACTAAGTTCCTCAACGACTTCACGTATGCGCCAGTAGCCATTGATGTGATCAGCGGTGGAGCATACACGACCGTTCAAGACTATCCAGGCCGCCCAACGATGGGTCGTGGCTTTCCTCATTCGGGACCGATGGATCCCCTCGCCTTCCAAGTGGCGAATTTGCTTGTCGGCAATAAGCCTGGCAAGGAGGGTCTCGAAATTACATTGGATGGCCCTGAGCTTCTCTTCCTGGGTCCAGCTGTAATCGCGATTTGTGGAGCGCCGATGGAAATCAGTGTTGACGGAGGAGCTATTCCAATGTGGACCAGAACCAGGATTGAGGCACGACAAAAATTGAAGATAGGAAAAAGCACCGATGGCGGCTGTCGCTCGTACCTAGCCATATATGGCGGTCTCCCAAGTGTCGCAGAGTGGTTCGGGTCCAAGGCAACCTCTCCTGGTGTAGGCGTTGGTGGCTATCAAGGTAGAGCACTTGCTTCTGGCGATTTCCTTGCGACTACCAAGCAAATACCCAATGAATTGTCCCAGCCGCTTAGTATACCTGACAATCTTATTCCGAAGTACCCAAGCCACTGGTCTTTGGCCGCTCTCCCGGGCCCCTACACGACAGGCTTCCTGACTCCATCCGACATCTCTATGATTTACGATACGACATGGCAAATTTCTCACAATGCTGCTCGGGGGGGTATCCGACTTGTTGGCGGGAAGCCAAATTGGGCGAGGTTAGACGGTGGGGAAGGTGGTGCGCACCCGAGTAACGTGGCCGAATATGGCTATCCTGTTGGAGCTTTAAACTGGACCGGTGACGACCCTTGCATCTTCCCCATCGACTGTCCGGACTTTGGCGGTTTTGTGTCTAGTACAACTATTGTGAAAGGCGATTTCTGGCGGCTGGGGCAGATGAAGGCCGGCGATACGATGCAGTATCGAGAAGTCTCACTAGAGCAAGCGCTGGACATGCGGAGACGCATAGATAATTTCATTGGATCCATAGGTGAGGGTTGTGAAGGAAGGAAGAATTTTGAAGAGATCGAGCCTCTTGACTACGACAAGTCACCACTTTCCGGAAAATCAGAAAAACCAGGAGATGCCGTAGTCCACCGTATTGATGCGAAGGGAAACCAGCCATTGACAACATATCGACAGGTGCGTACAATATACTCGTACGATTGTCTCCTCAAGCCGTACATAGCCGGCTATGGTAGGCTAGCTCGTCGACTTCTGTCTTTCAATTGTTGAATTATAGCCATAGCAGCTGCCAAGCCTTATCTCATGCGGTGGTAAGAGGTATTGCGTCTGTTCTTGGCGCTTGCTGAAAACCCGTTTTGACGGCTTCATGATGGGCTGGCCAACCAATGGAGGCACGTAGAGCTGACAAGGCAAAACGTCAAAGCGTTTGCCTTAGCCATCTCGCATCCTCATAGATCACTCAAAAGTTATGAAGCTAAAATTTGGTACAGGGTGGCGACGACTATATTCTAGTGGAATATGGCAACGGTATATTCGATCTAAACAACCGCTGCCGCGTCACCGCTTTGATCAAAGCCCTCAAAGAGTCCAAATCCGACATCACGTTCCCAACCGGTCTCATAAATACCGTAGGCTGCTGCAACAGTGCGTCGTTCATCATGCTCTCCTCTTCAGTTACCCAGCTTTGATCTCAAATGATATACTGACCGACCGTCTCTGCAGCTCTCCTCATCTACTACAATGGTCTCCAAATTGCCCAAGCTCGCCTCATTGAGCATCTCGTCTCCCTAGAATCCTCGATCGGAGACCTCTCCCGCGCCAAAGTACCGAGCCGCCTATTCAAGCTTCCCATCACCTTCGATACCGCTGGTGAGAAAGAAGCCATCCAGCGCTACATGGAGACCCAGCGCCCTTACGCCTCCTACCTACCCGACAACATGGATTTCGTCGCCAAAAACAACGGGCTGGAGAAGGAAGACCTGAAACGTATCTTGTTGGGAAATAATCTGATAGCTGTGAGTGTAGGCTTCTTCGCGGCGCTGCCGCTGTGTCTGCCAGTTGATCCAAGAAAGCGGATTTACTGTCCGAAGGTGAGTCTCATCTGGAATTCTGTTGGCATGATTTGAGGTGGTAAACAGATGAACCCCTCCCGTGTCTTCACACCCGAAGGTCAGGTCTCGTGGGGCGGCGCATGCATGGCTCTCTATAACGTTGAGTCCCCAGGGGGCTATCAACTGACAGGTCGCACTATCCCCGGCGTGGACATACTTGGGTCGAAGAACGGTTATTCGCTTTCACGCCCTTGGTTGTTCGAAGATTTCGATCAATTATCGTTTCATGAGGTTAGTGAAGAAGAATATAAGAAGCAGCTGGCTGTGTTTCATAGCGGGCGATATGAATACGTGGTCGAAGACACTGAGTTTGATATGGAGGAGCATAATCGCTTACTACAAGATACGAAAGAGGAGGTGGTGGTTATTCGGAAGAGACAGAGCCAGGCGCAGAAGAAGATGGATGAATTGGAAGCCGAGCTGATGGAAAAGTGGACGAAAGAGAAGGCCGAGGGGAAGATACCGATGGACAAAGTGGAAGCTCTACTGAATGGTACGAGCTCCTTTCCTCAAATATGCAATGCATAGAACGTTTGCAAGCTCAATCAACGGAAGCACGGCTGTGCTAATCTCGGTTTCTTTAGATCCTGCGATATCCAAGGTTACGAGCCCACTGAACGCCAATGTCTGGAAAGTCATAGCAAACGAAGGTGACGAGCTTAAGGCGAATGATGTGGTGACCATTCTGGAGGCTATGAAATTAGAGATCGCTGTTCGAGCTGATGATGAGATTTCTGGAGCTAAAGTAGAGAAAATACTGGTGAGGCCCAATGATGTGGTAAAAGCTGGAGATCCTGTTGCTCTTGTGCGGAAGCGCGATAGCTGAATTGGATTGTTTGACTTGCGCAGAATAATGGAGTCAAAGTATTATGGGTGTGTCCTAGATCTGATCCCTTTGCATTGAACGAAGAACCGGCACCAGGATGTAGACATGGTCCACAGCACTAGGAAAGTCGAGGAGGCAAAGCTTCGCTGCTGCATGAATCACGTGCCCACTCACCATCTTCCGCTTGAACTCTTCCGTCCAACACGAACTAAATGAAGCGTAGATGAACCCTGATAATAGATATAGCCTTACTTGCCTTGCAGCATTTATCTATTTGTGCCGTGTAGGAATTGAACAAGTGTATATCAGTCATCCCTCCTCCCCTCGACCAAGTCGAATATAAGAAAACAAAAAAATGAATGAACGCAGCAGGGCCGGACTCGAACCCGCGCCTCCAATCAATGCAACCCACCAAATCGATGCTCCTTGATGATTCAATACCCCAAACCTCCAAAAAGAGATGGTTCCAAGGGTCCCCCAATGTTCTCTGGGAGATAGCATTGGCCGGCTCAGCAGGGGGGCGGCACAGCGCATTGCTGCACTTGAACGTGCCGGTCTTTACTATGTCCTATGAAATGTAGCATACGTCTCCACGGTGACGGAGAACTTAGAGAGGGAGAAGTGGACATAGTGAAACTACCCGAAGGTCGAACCACTAAGCCACGGAACCTAGAATTGAACTACTACTTTCGAATTCTACTATTACCCGTTGCTTACGTCAGTTTAGACGTTCGACTTTGACATCTCGGCGGCAGCTATGGTCAAGCGTATGCTCAGACCTCTTGTGGGAACCAGGCATATCTCAGCTCCACTGAGCGGTTGCTAGGGATTGACACTCCACTTGCAGTTTTAGGAGACATCGATCCGATAATGACAATGCATACGCATCTAGGAGACACACGGAATGGCACAAGGAACCGAATACTGCAAAGGAGACTATGGCTGTCCCAAACTTTTCCGATCGGTAAGTAACGGCTCTCTGTACACTCTCGATATGATGGGAAAGCTGCTCCCCATCATTGCTCAAGATACTAGGGGGACAGTCGTACAACTTCCTGCCACCTACTTCCTATCCGGGAGCTTATATGTTAGCGTGACAGGCTTCATTGATACACCAACCTCAAGGATCGGTGGGTGGGGAAGCAACAGTACCTCATGATAGTCTCGTGGAAAAATGCAGTCCTGCTCGCGCTTACCACTGCCGCCTTGCCGCGCTTGATCACATGATCGCCCGACACGAAATCCCTCAACCTCGGCATCCAACGCCGCCGCCCCTGCCTCGGAGCAATTGATTAGGGACCAAGATTACATGTTATTTCCGACGCGTTCAGTGTCTGGCTCTTAGCTGTATGCAAGCCTTAAGAGCTCCTCTTCTCATACCTCATACCGTTCCCTGGTCGCATTTTCTTCTCTGGAGCTCCGAATCCTACTCTACCCCCAGGCCGCCATTTCGCAACATCTTGAGCGGACACCGCCCAGCATTCCGCACAATGGCCTCCGCAACCACCTTCTACGACTTCAAACCCCTCGACAGTAAATCCCCTATCCCCCAATAAGCCCCTCCACCTCGCTAACCCCCACCCCAGAAAAAGGCCAACCCTACCCCCTCTCCACCCTCAAAGGCAAAGTCGTCCTCATCGTCAACACCGCCAGCAAATGCGGCTTCACACCGCAATTCACCGTCCTCGAAACCCTCTACAAATCCATCTCCTCCTCGCACCCTAACCGCTTCGTCATCCTCGGCTTCCCGTGCAACCAGTTCATGCAGCAGGACCCCGGCGACAACGACACGATCCAGGAGTTCTGCCAGGTCAACTACGGCGTCTCGTTCCCCGTGCTGGGGAAGACGGACGTGAATGGCGACAAGGCGGAGCCGGTGTTTGAGTGGATGAAGAAGGAGATCCCGGGGCTGATGGGGATGAAGCGCATTAAGTGGAACTTTGAGAAGTTCTTGATCAGTGCGGATGGGAGGGTGGTGCAGAGGTGGGCGAGCACGACGAAGCCGGAGACGCTGGAGAAGCCGATTTTGGAGGAACTCAAGAAGGGTGGCGAGGCGAAGTCGGAATTGTGAGGAGTTTACGGTTGGAATGACTCAACGTTTGGACGCTTTGACGAGCCTGGTTGGTTATTGTCTCTTTTTGCTTGTCGGCAATAGCATAGTTTCTCAAAGTTGGTAGCCGCTTGTGCTTGCTCTGTGACATCTTCAACCCAATTATCTTGAGCTCGATGGATCATTCTTCTGAGTCGCTTTCTGCATGGTGTACAGAGAAATTCGTAGCTTTTCGTTTTTGGCTACCCTTATTCTCTTCCAGCATTCCACATGCCTTCGGGGTGGTAGCTCCTTACTCTTACTAATACTCAATTGCTCCTTTTGCCGTGAAATATCCAGAAGACTTCATTACAACAGCCTGCCATTGAGGCTCTACAGCAAACCCGAATCGGGCGTTGCTTCCTCCCATTCGAGAAAGGGAGATGCGACGGGCCATGGGGACTGTCAATCCACGAAACTTACAGAGAGATGCGGGGCATGTGTGTGAAGCTCAAGGTATAACATTGTGGTCTCTGTGATAATTATCTTCGGACAATCAGTAGCGGTCTGACCATAACATGATATAAGAAGAGTTTATTTTCTAATCATGAACACATTGCTAAGACAAAGAACCCCGATGGAGCAGAGTAGTGGTATACACAACCCCTAACGCCTCGCTGTACAAAAGAGGTATCCCTTCTATCCGTATTTCCTCCAAGACCAAGGCATTACTCATCCAATATCTATCCAACTCCAGGTATGCAGAACCCAAAAGTACATACTCTTAAACAAAATTAGCCCACAATGATATGTCCTAATCCCGGCTCCAGAATCAATGGTCGTTGAAGAACTAGGTTCTAGATTGTGTGCCTGTATACTTTAGTCTTTCGGCGTGCTCTCTGCTAGCCGTGCGACCGTCTCCTCCAACTTTCGAAGCCGCTCATCCTTCTGCTGGAGTTCAAGCTGGAGGCTTTTGATCTGCGCCCGAAGGTCTCCGGACTCCACAACATCATCTATGGTATCTGCTGTTGGGTCCTCCGCATTAGATGCACCGGCGCCTCCTATGGGTTTGCGTCGCTTGCCGGTTTCTGGAGATTGATGAACCTCTTCCTGGGCTCCTTCGTCGGATGGCTCCCTTCTTCGTTTTCTGCGTTGACCGCCTGTGGGTGTGGGTGTTGCCACTCGGTCGCCGCCTTCTTCCTCCACACCTCTGTGCACTCTCCTCAAATGCTCCACCAGGTTCTCCCGTCTCGAGAAACCCGTGCCCGTGCTCCGCTTGCAGTCTTTGTGCGGACACACGCACCTCGCCTTAGGCCCACCATGCTGCTTATGGACCTCGCGTTGATGTCGTAGCAGACCACCGCTATACGTGAACCCGAGGATCTTCTCGCAGCCACGCTCTTCGCAGACATAGGGCCGGTTGTGCTTGTCCATGTGCTTTGTCCATTCGCATTTCCGTGTGAAGGTTAGCGGATCTGACGAGCAGTCTTTGTGGGTGCAGTAAATGAGACCCTTGTCGTTGCGAGAGGGCTCCTCGGACTTGACGGATTGTGGGCTGCCGTAAGAGCTCGATCTTCTTGAAGCTGGGATGGTAGTGTAAGGAACAGTAGTCGTGCTTGCGTCCGCAGCTGGGTATAGGGATAGAGATGGCGATCTGCTTTGGCCCGACATCTCGCTGCGTGGACTTGGATAGTCTGGCATGTTGCTCGGTACTAGCCCAGATCTATTGGCTAGTCCGTGACCTGGAATCACTACAGTGGCCCCTGGTCTTCCCACGTCTCTACTACCCTCGTACGGGAGTGCGTAAGGAGGTTGCTGGACATACGAATAGACAGCGGTCGCTGTTTGGATACGTGAATTTGTTGGCGGTGAGATGGCTAGATTTTCGGGAAGACTCCGCTGGTCGATGGCAAATTTATAGCCTGGATCATAGGTGAAAACCGAAGATCCGTTGTTACCTTGATATTGAGGCCGAAATTGTAGTGGGGTCGCAAAAAAGGCCGAAGAGGTAGAAGGGCTAGCACATATATAAGGACTCGACGAGGCGCTAATAGAAGATGCAAGCAGGGTATAGTAATCTGTGAGACCTGCAATGTTAGGTTAGTCATATGCAAACGCATGTCTCGTGACTACGCATCAAAGGGTCTGACTCACGGTTGTCGCGTTCGCTAGTGTGGCTAGGGAAGCGAGAATGACTCTCTCCCTGCGGCACTGCCCCCAACGGATAAATCGGCGCATTGATGGGGAACGTGTTCGCAGTCCAGGCTTCCGTATGTTCTGACCAACCAATTTGTCAGCGATTCATACCATCCCCAAATTCGCTTTGCCACTTACGAGGAACGGTGGCACTTGCAGTTTCTTGTGGCGGCTGTGGCGAATGTCCTGTCCAAAAGGTGTATGGAAATCCTTCTGCCTGGTCTGGCATGCGTGTCGAATCGCCATCGGCATAAAACATCCAGCACACACCCCACAAGACAACCAACGATGCCTTAATATTCCATGGCCATGTCGTGCTGAGCGGTCTTCGGCTGCTCGACCATTCAGAGAACCAGGACACACTTGAGTGTCGGCGTTGTCTCCAATACTGGTACCAAGCAACAAGATCTCCCTCCAAGCGCTTGAGGCTGATTTGGATTAGCGCTTCAAGTGCAGCTTGTTGTAGGCATCGAAGCATATGCTCGAGGTTCGCAAGCCCCTTCTCGCATTCAAGACCGAAAGAGTACAACGGATCACCTAGCGTTCCTAGGCTACCGGTGCATTGGCTGCCTAAGAACCTCCGTAACCTGAGGATCAACAGCGTAGTCAAATCGAGAACACTGCCGAGCTCTTGCGCGTCTTTGAATGCAAGTGCTCGTTGCGCGTCATACTGCAAAAAGAGCTTGTCCTGAGTGGCGACTATGGCTATTGAGGCTTCCTGGCGCTTAGTGCTTACGTCGAGCTCGCGAAGTAATCTGAGAGAAGACTCCGTCAGCCTTTTGTACGTTAAACGAAGGTCATGACTCACTCTATAGTACCAGATTTTGATGCCAAGCCTCTTCTGCATGCGCAATGCCTATCGATGCTGGAACCGACATGCTGTTGAAGTCTCGAATGTTTGCTAAAACTGGTCGGCGAAGAGTGATCTATTCTGTCAACGCCGTAATTGCCTGGATTGGAGTGGACTGAGGAATGGTAGCTCCTAATGGCAGAGACGTCAAGCGAGGGCTTGTTCGAACGTTGACGAGAGTGAAAATTTGACTTTACGCGACTTATGAAACTGTGAACTAGACGAGCAAGAGTGAATGCAGCATAGATAGAAGGACGATGACCCTGGGTATCTGAATGTTCCGACGTAGAATCATTGTACTTGCGGAGGCGAGTCATGGTGACAGCCGAAACACGGTTTCGAGTTCTGCACTATCACACACAACGACAAAAAACAGGAAAAGGAGCGAAGATCGACAATAAGTATTATCCCAGTCAAGCATCTTCGTTCTACGGGCCATCGAGCAGACATCACTTTGAGCAAGTCGATGGAACAGAAAATGGTTAGCAGCAAGCCACATTGTCACACGGCGTCAGGCGTACTCAAAGGTGGAAGACTCAGCATTCAGCAATAGCACGAAATATAAGATCATGCAAGAACTTCCCGCGAAGTGGGTGGCCTGACAGGTGTTTATAAATCATTTCTTGAGGTCCTTGGGGAGACTTTCAGACGGTGAGAGAATACCCTTGGTTGGTTAAATTTACTTCATTAAGACAAGCTTTCGAGCAGATGTGGCTGTCCTTGAGGCTGTGCTCACTAGCCACTGCTCACCAGCCACAGGTCTTCCTCAGCTCGTCAGACATAATACCTAAATACACCATTATTATCGTCATCCAATGGCAAAGCTCGCGATTGTTGCGCCAATGCAGGGAGGAAGCATTAAAGAGATTAAAAGAGGCATTGTAGCTCGGTTTTCGTGGAGACTACTAACAAAGAGCAGTCTTCTACCATTATTATTCTCACCGACAATTAGGTTCCCGGACCTGGTGCTGTTTGTCTGCCCTCGAAGCATTGTAGCTGAAAATTCTCGAACCGCGCCTGTCAACGATGCTGTTATGCACTAGGTAAGCTTGAGCCACAGTCAAGACCTATGCTACTTCTGCGCAGTAAGTCATTGAGGAGATGACGTGATGACGCTGATGAAAATCGAAAGTGCACAGAGCTCTTACGACGCTGTAATGTCGCATTGGTTAGGGTGCATCTTTGCAATCGGAGTGGCAGACTCGACATACGGGGCTGCTTTACTCGCCAACCAAAGATAATTTAAGAGCTTGCTCGCGTTCGCCAGTAGAAGACGACGAGGCCAAGGCCCGGATAGGCCTACCCTCTACAGAAAAGATTGATTTAGGTGTGGGGGGCCTCACAGGTGTGGCTCAACTTCATCTGCAGCCCAGAAAGGCGACGGAAACGTGCATCTGCAAGACGCGAACCGCATCTCAACCTATCAGGCCTCGTTCTTGCCAAGCTGCAGCCGCAGGTTCGGAATGACCGATAACATCATCATACATGACATTGAAAGCCAGAAGACGAACAAATGTACGGCTCGTTAATCATGCGGTGGCTGCGCTCGATTCTATCGACGCAGAGACTCAGCTGCCCTTTCAAAAGATTATCATGAGGCCAGAAGTCAATTCGTTGCATAGTCAGATCGTCCGACTCCTGCCTTTCTGCGTCATCATATGGCCTGAGACTTCCGATCTGATATCAACTGTACTGTAAGCCATTTTATTTGCAAGAGGCTTCCTTGCCGCGTCTTGAGATAGTGCTCTCGAACTGATTTGGTCTCGTTAAAGATCGCTGTTTGCTGAAAAACTCTTTAGCTTTAATTTAAAAGTAAAGAACAATCAGCAGGAAACCAAAAGATATGTTTATATCTTAGTGCCTGCAGATAAAGAGTGATTTAATAGTGTTTATGCCTATAATAAAAATACAGTTAAATTGCTACCTGCGGCTGACAAGGTAATACTTAAACTTATAAAGAGTTATTTTAATTTGTATAGCCCTGTATTACAAAAAAACGTAAATTTCCCCGTTTACGTAGAAGACTTAGAAGATTATCAACTAACAGAATGTTGGTTAGTAGAGCAGAGCTTAAACATACTAGTGATAAAGTAATAGCTACTGTTTACGTATAAGAAGTACGGCTCAACTGATTAGCTACGAACTTATTTTAAGCTCAGCTATCTTGTTGGTTATATTATTAACAGGTAGTTTAAATTTAACTGTTAACGTAGAAGCCCAAAGAGCTGTTTGGTTTATACTCGGGTTAACTATGATGTAGCGCGTCATCTCAACGTGGAGTGTACGAATCTTTGCGCAATGTTGCTTGAGTGCGCAGTCGACCAACAACTCTCCATGTTAGCTATGGGTTTGCACTGGAAGTCAATTCATCGTCAACCCCTTAGTCTAGTCTTTGAACGACTGCCAAAACCGAGTAAGTCTTCATGGGCAATATACTCTCCTTTCGCTCTGCTCGAGAGACCTGCCTGGATATGAAAGCCATTGACACGATTACTAAAATCATTCGGGACCCAAGATCCTCTTCTGCAAATCTCTACAGTTGATGCTCTGGATCAACCCGCGAATATCAGCGAGAATCTGTGTTGATTAAATTAACAATGTCTGCAGTTTAAACCAGCTACGATGCTCTGTATTGTTGCGCTGCCTCTTTGCGTGATCCTTAACATACTTTGCCATATCATCTCGTTTCATTCCTTAGTACGATAAACAAAGATCAAGCCTTTATACAGCGCGTGCGAAGCGTGCAAAGGGTACGTCTCGGCAAAGCTCGTTTGTCTTGTGTCTCATTGAGTCTTTCAGCTGCTTGTTACTATCTTGCGGGACTCCTTCGGCGAACAAAGACACTTAATTCCATTCTCCTCACAAGGGGCCCTTCTTTGTGAACCAGGTAATATCGCTATCAGACCCAGTCAGCCAGTACGCAACACCCCGTCTCATCTCCTTGCCAAACAATAAGTTTACTTTTCCAAGCTATTCCATTCCCTCCTCAAGGAGTCTCTTCTTGTGAACCAGATCATATCGCTATCAGACCTATCACGCCGGTACTCAACATCCAGTCTCATTTCCTTGCTAGATGACAGGTTAACCTTTCCCAGCCACTTTTACCGCTGATGCTGAACTATTAACAATGTCCGATTTCTGCCCTGTTCGCCTCTTTACTTGGCGTACTATCAACCACGAATTCGTCAAGAAGCGGTATGGCTGGCCCCCTTTCGGGTGGAAAATAGTGGAGGGACCAGAGCTGGCCCCGGAAGCATACTACGATGCAGACGATGTACTGGCTGAGTCTGGCATCTTGCTACGAACCAGACCCCTAGAAAGCAACGGCCGGGTGCATATAGAAGCGTTGAAAGTCGACCCGCGCGGCCCATTCGTCAATATCGAGAGACACGAAATCAATAACCTCATCACCTACCACTTCCAACGTTCTACTGGTGCGACGACGGTCAAGGACCTGGACCCGCTGTGCGTCATGAAGACAACTAGGACTATTATGGAAGCAAAAGAGAAGTTCAGAGGAGGAGAGCGCAAGTTCAACATCGTCCTCGACCGAACAATCTGGTATGTAGCCACATCTGGGGTGACAAGAGCACTGAGGGCTGTCCCTACAGTATTGGCTGCAAGTGCATGGCTCATGGCTCGATCCACGACTCAATGAGGCGATGCTGACTCCTTATTTTTGTAGGGGCCATAAGGTCGGGATGCTGGTGCTTGTGACTGGTGGAGTTGAGGACGCTCACGCTCAGGTCGATGCCTTCATGGCACGCTATCCGAACTTCTTCAATACGTGGGATGTGAGGGTCACGCTGGCGTCCTGGCAGGAGATAATGGGCATTAGCTCTTGAGGGAGCGCAATCTTCCCCTTCCTCCGAGGAATTAGTCCTCACTCAGGGCGGGGATGCGTGTGCATGCTACAAGCTATCAAATAGCTGACTATGGAATTCTACTCCTCCTCACACTATGCCTTGACATCGTGAATCGATCAATCTTGTCTGTTCCATCAAATCCAGAATCCCACACACTCCTTTCAAACCACGCTAAAACCTTAAGCGAGAATAAGCCCTGACAACCATCGATTTTTTTGTTTCTTTACCATAGTAACTCTCTACACGACCTACCGGCTGCGTAATCTTGACATATATCACCGTCATGTCGACCCCGCCACCTCCACCTCCACCCTTTACCCACACATCCCCCGCCCCGACTCTCCTCTCCCAAGGCGCCGAAGCCCTCCTCTACCACACCCACTTCCTCCTCCCCTCCAACCCCTGCGTCCTCAAATACCGCCCCCCGAAACCCTACCGCCACCCCACTCTCGACGCCCGCCTCACGAAACATCGTATCCTAAGCGAAGCACGTACGATGGTGAAGCTCCGCCGCGAGGGACTGCGAGTCCCAGGGGTCTTGAGCGTGGATTGTGAGGGCGCGGGGGGCGGCGGCTGGATGATCATGGAGTTTGTGGAGGGGCGGACGGTGAAGGATATGCTGCAGGAGGTGGGAAGGGTGAGGAAGAGAGGGGGAGGAGAGGGGCTGGATGGGGGTGTGAGGGGGTTGATGGGAAAGGTGGGGATGGTGGTGGGGAGCATGCATGAGTTGGGGGTTATACATGGGGATTTGACGACGAGTAATTTGATGTTGAGGCCTGGGAAAAGGAAGGGTGGGATGGTGAATGGTGATGCGCCTAAAGAGGATGGCGAGGGGAAGTTGAGGCAAGAGTTGCAGGGTGGGGAGGTGGTGCTTATTGATTTCGGACTGGCGGCACAGGTCGCGCAGGATGAGGATAGGGCGGTTGATCTCTATGTGTTGGAGAGGGCGTTTGGGAGTACACATCCGGAGGCAGAGGAGGAGTTCAAGGAGGTCCTTAGAGTCTACGGGGAGAGCTACAAGGGTGCCAAAGTGGTGTTGAAGAGGTTGGAGGAAGTCAGGATGAGGGGCCGGAAGAGGAGTATGCTTGGGTGAGAGGGTAACAAGAGCATGGAAAGCACGCGCACGCCATCGATGGTATAAATCTCTATTCGCGGATCTCGGCCATTGCGAAGTACCCTTTATACTCAATTACACCTCGATCTCGAACCACAGCAGTGTACTTCACCACCCACTGCGGCTCGACCTCGCCCTTCAACCCAGCTGACCCGTTCTCCGGCCCAGCTAGTACACTGGCTCCTTTCTCGCCGCTGCCGAGCAGTTCCCTCACCGTACCTCTGGGCAAGATGTTGGTGCAGTCATTGTGAGTAAGCAGCTCGATCTTCTGGCTTTTCGCATACAATATGAGAGACTTCGGTACCACGCAGCAATCCTTCACGTTAATCTGATCGACTGACGGCTTCACTTTAGTTCTTGGAAGAAATCTCTCCAGCCTTTCGTTACCGAACTCTGAGAGACCGATCTGTTTTGCAATGCCCGCAGAATGGAGACATTCCAATGCTCTCCATGTTTGTACCATGGCATCAAGATCCTCGCCCTCGCCGCTCTGCAAGTCCTCGTCTTCTTCTTCATCGTCCGCGTCAAAGGACACACCTGGAAATGATACGATAAGCAGGTCTATGGAATCCATATGGAGTTCCTTCAGAACCAGGCTCACGGCTTCCTTGGCGTGCCGACACCGATCTGATGCAGATGTGTTGGGAAGGAAGAAGAGCTTGGCCGTGATGTCGTACTGTGACCTCTCTTCTGTGAGGCCAGTTTGATTAAAGTCAATGGAAGGCACATACAATGAGCCATCTTCGTAAGCTGTCCATGCCGAGTAAGGTATTTGTTCTCGTTTGGGCCTCTCTGCTGGTGGATGGGCCGAGGTTCCATCTGTTGATGGTGCAAACGCTTGCTTTGAAGCTTCAAAATTCGAACGCAGAGAGTTGATGAGCTCGACATTAGATTTCTCTGAAGTCGGGCGCCTTATTATGGATGGCCCCCCATTCATGATGTTACTAAGACAATCAATGAACCCTTCTTAAGCATGGACATTGACAGTCACCTACGAGGTCGATAGGATAAGCTCCGTCATCCTGAGGCTGGGCGACGTATCAAGCAGTCAATTGGTCGGATTGTAAGAAGTAGTAATCTGCTGTTAATGGGCTCTTCTATGAGGCCTCATTCGGGACCATGAGCTACGTGATTGGCTGCGGCTTAGGGCTAACGGACTTTCCGAGCTTGATGGATACTTTTAGATATGGTCTCTATTGAACGGTAGACCCCGTAGCTGCTATGTGTTCTGTTCACCAAGTCTCAGGCTGCTCTCTGTCAGACATGTGAAGAATTGATGAAACTTTTGTGAAGGACTTGGGGTGTTCGTCTTTGGTGGGGGAACGGCAAGAGGGGTCCACTTTTTGGCCGAAGGTACTTTCCTGACCACCACCAAATTGTCGTTTCTCTCCATTGAGCAGGTCGCACTTGAGAATGGCCATAAAGTATGTCAAAATGCCCCTTGCAAGATATTGCTCAAGCGTACATTATTGACACTTATCCAGCTATCTGATCCTCCTTTCGAGGCAGGGGAAAGTGGTGCGCACTCGTCACCCACCTTTCTCTTCGACGCACAAGCTAACAGAAATCAATTTCTAGCGTCTTGCCAAATGGTTCACCACACTGTCTCCCAAAGACAAAGCCAAGATCATCAAGGATGTGTCCCAGCTTGTGCTCTCGCGAAGGACGCGTATGTGCAACTTCCTGGAATACAAAGGCAAGCAAGGGTTTCGGCAGGCTCTCTATATCACGCTCTGCTGACTTCAAAACCCAGATACCAAAGTAGTCTATCGTCGATATGCCTCCCTCTTCTTCATCGCCGGCTGCTCCTCTACAGACAACGAGCTCATCACCCTTGAGATTGTCCACCGTTATGTTGAGCAGATGGATAAATACTATGGCAATGTCTGCGAGCTGGACATCATCTTCAACTTCCAGAAAGCCTACTTCATACTCGATGAGCTGTTACTGGCGGGGGAAATGCAGGAAAGCAGTAAAAAGAATGTGCTGAGGTGCATAAGCCAGCAGGATAGCCTGGAGGACATGGAGGTATGTGGAGGCTTTCTCAGCTCCGACCGTTTTCAATCTTCTACTTGTTGGCCCACATCGACGCCAGAGCACACTCTATGGCATATGATAGTTCAACTAAATATGTATGAGCACCTAACGATGACTGACATTATCTTTCGATCTCAGGTCACCGATGACGGAGTCACGAAGATCATGTAGCATACTCTTCCCCTTTTCGAAATCCCGTGTATATCTATTATGGTCCACTGCACCGTTCAAGAAGGTGGCTCTGTATTTATGGTCATGGGTTTGGGTACAGGAATGCAATCAGCTAATTATATATTGTCTGACATTTGACAGGCATCGCAGCAAGTTGAGCATCGGTTACGCGATGCTGGGATTCTCTGAAAAGATACCATACAACTGTATGATAGCTAAAGGTTCCGCATATCTCAATCTGTGGCGACGGTGGCATGCACCGAGACTCTCCCTCAATTGCTCTGCTTCAGTTATGAATCGTCATAGCAAAGCCTTGCGCACCCAAAGCTGATGATGGTCAACGAGGCTTCTATGACACGGTCTTCTCTGCTATTCGCGAAACATCTATTGACTTCGTGCAGGCAGTGCACTCAGTATCAACAAGGGCCAAGCTCGAACATGGCTAGGGGACAGAGTGGGCAGCCAAACACCGGGAGGTCGACAACTGATACCGCGGCTCGCCAATCATCGTCGGAGCCTCTGGCATATGGTTTCTAGTACTGGAACTTTGGACTGACCACGAGCAGAAAGAGGCCGACCTCAAGCAGGCACGTGTGAAAGCACGGAAAGGCGATTCGCAAAGTCCGAGCACCTGACGTCACGTGCATACCTTTGGCTCACTAAGCCCTAAGCGGTATCGCGCATATCTCCGTTCGCATCGTCAACCTCCGCTTGACCTGCTTCCACGTCGCATCCTCATCCATCAACATTCACCATGTCAAGACTCTCTGAACATTGGCGCTTCTTCTAGGCGTTATCGCCTAGGAGAAATTGCTAAGCCATCGCTTTTGCCTTTGGTTTCAACGCGCTTGGAGCCCTCTTTGTTGCCGCGCCGTCGACCCCCAAACAACATCACCACCGATAACGGTTATCTCCTCGTTGGCCAGCTTTCAGCGCCTGCACATCTCACATGAACTCAAGATCGAGCCGTTTCAAGCATCAATAGGGACCTACGCCTCAGTCACCACCCCAAAGCTCACAAAGTTCAAGCGTCCTTTGTCTCGCAAGCTATTGCCATTTGTATTGTTGACGATCATCAAGTGATAATCAACCATAGCCAAATATGAAGGTGAGTCACTTCAACAGGATGTGATCCGACGCAATCTTCGACATTGCACGAGCGGTGATCTTGATGCTTGGATGTTCTGGCACTAACACTTGTCTTCGTAGTACCTCCCACTGCGCGATTTTGAAGACGTCAACGACGCGCTCAACTTCGATACAGCCGATTGCCATGTGGTAGGCGGATGTGACCTCTACACTACAAAAGCCGCTGGGGCGGACAAGAAACTCTACAAGGCTATTGAACAGTCACTAGAGACGCAATATGCTTCTCTGCTCAGTTTCTCAGCAGGGCTCTCACCTTCTCAGGCTGTTGGCGCCGCTGAAGCACTGAACCTGTCGAGAGCAAGCCCTTTTGGTTCCCTCAGCCAGTCCTCCGCTCGCCGAACCTTCGCTTACCTCATCGCAACGCTGAACGCAAGTCACTCAGATTATGATTTCTCGCATCTATTGCGCCCGACCGACTTCAGGCGGGAGAAGAGTCTTAAGCGTGTATTGAATACCCTGGATACAACTCTTTGCAATCTTCGGCCGAGACCTAGTAGCTCCTTCTCGCTTAGCACTGGACCATCCTGGTCTACAGGCATAAGCAACAGTGCTCCTCCGCCGAGTCCGGGAAAAGAAGTCTGGAATCCTCGCATGTGGCGCCTTATTGACAAGGAGATGAGCCTCAAAGACTGCAGCATCTGGTGCTATTCGCCAGAGGAAGATCCCTACGACGGCGAAGAAGGTGCCATATGGAGTTTCAACTACTTCTTCTTCAACAAGGCCCGAAAGCGAGTCTGCTATATCTATCTTCGCGGTTTGAGCATCATTGGCCATGATTCCGGATCAAAGACACCTATCAAGCTGAAACGGAGCGCCGATCTAGACTGGGGCCTCGACGAGCCAACTAGCTCGAAGAGAGCTCGTTACTGGCTTGGTGATCTCGCAGCAGACGCCACTAGTGAGTGGGCTGATGATGACGAAGAGTTTGATGTCCGCGAAGAGGGTCCAACGGAGAATTACATTCCTGAGGACGAGGACGATCCGCAGCACACAGCCGATGATGAGCCACATACTCAGATCGTGCTATCGGCTGATGAAGCGACGAGCCCTTCGGCAGCGACTGCATCATCGACAGAGCGAAGTCGCAGCGAGAGCACAATCAGAGCTGTCAGCTCAGATGCTTCGGAGTTTCCGAGTGTTTGACGGTATCAAACGAGCCTGCGCCCGTCAAGCACAAGTGCCTCATTTCCCGTTTACCTCCTTTGCGATACTCATAACGATGGGTGTTTGGGAACTCTAATAGGGTAGGTAGGCCAGCTCTATCTGTTTTCGTGGTTTTAAGGCGTTTCGTTGCAGCACTGCCTTTTTACCTTACATTCTGTACTCCTATGCTGTGATACCATAAGGAGCTATGCGGCGGAGCTGGTAATACCTAGAGCGCTGGATAGGATACCATGGGATTCTGATGGTATCGTTGTAATGATGCTGCTTCCCATACATTAGTAAATCGTGCATAAAGTATGAATGCGGGTGAACTCGTAGAGACTGGTGCATTTACTACTCGTTTCACCATTGCCAAAATCCTCTTACCCCCTACTTGTGATTTCTTCACTAATCACCTGGCAAAGTCTTACATCTAGTCCGCAGGCCATCATCAGTTTCTCACCTTCAAAAATGCACGAACTAAGCGCCATAGCCGAATGAACCTCGCCGTGAAAAGACTCTTGAAGATTGTGAAGAACAGTAGATTCCGAGAGATTCACCGTTGGCAGGGTGTATGTGAGATATCTGGGAGGAAGATAAAATATCAATGATGATGAAAGCAATGTCGTGTCCGGGGTCGAACACTCGACCTGCGAAAATGGGAAAAAACAATCGACTACTAACTAGGAGTCCTGACACACGTCCAGGTTACGATTACAATCAAGTTAGTTGACTAGCGGTTTTATCCGCGACCTCAACCCGCCCTCAAAGCCATCGCCGACTGCTTGGTTCTACAATTGTGGAATAGTATACATATTGTATATTAAAGCCACGGCAAATGCGGCGAAATAGGATAAAGATTTTGACGTCGGCATAGTGGAGAAGAGAATGTCTTAGCGAGCTCCTCGGACAGAGTATAGCTCCAGAGACATGTTCTTGAGACTGCTTTAAGGGTCTGAGTTGCTCAATCTGCATACATTCACATCACTTCTAGACCCTACAGATCCTCACCACACGCCACGTAACACACCCACGATGACAGATCCTCAGCCTCCTTCCTTCGCATCCGTCAATGGAGATCTCCTGCACTCGCAGAAGTACTCGGACTTGACAATCCGCTGCGGCGACCGAGAATGGCGCGTGCACCGCTCCATCATATGCCCTCGGTCTAGCTTCTTCGCCGCGGCTTGTGATTGCGACTTCCGGGTAAGTCTCATCCACTGGGCGGTTGTCACAGCTAATGGAGGTAGGAGGCCAAGACTGGAATTATCGAGCTCAAAGAGGAAGATCCAGCGATCTTCGAGCGCCTGCTTCTCTACCTGTACACTCTGACCTACGATGATCGCGTTTCGATCGATGGAGAAGAGACCATAATCTCGCCTTTCACTATGATTCTCAAGTCCAAACAAGACGATGACAATGGTAGCGATTGGGGAGAGCTATCCAGTCCTCAGCCACCAGCAAATCCGGCTGATGGGAATGCAATTGCCCCAGCTTCTACGATGGATGAGGACCGGAGCATTCGCATACACAACAAGATGCTTATCAACACCCGTGTATACGCAATATCCGACAAGTTCAACGTTCTAGATCTCAAGCCGCTCGCCCAAGCACAGTTCAACAAGGCGCGCTCACTGGGAAGCTGGCCACATCATCGCTTCTCTACCATCGTCGCGGAGATACTACGCTCAACGCCAGCCAGCGACAAAGGACTTCGCGAGGTTGCTTTGGGACTATGTTCGGAGCATGTGCTAGAACTTCTAGATGATACCACTACCGGTGATACCGAGCATGATCAGTGGGAGATGGTTCTCAGAGATGATGTGACATTTTTATTTGATGTCTTACGGGCTAGGTCCCGAGCTCGCACGAAAGAGCTGGAGGCAAGAAACGTCCAACAAGGAGACTGGCAAGCCAAATATTATCTCGTTTCAAAAGAATTGCGCGAGCTTCGAGATCTGAGCAACATCAAAGCGACAGCATTGGACAGGTTGCTGACCAAATTACGATGCAATAATTGTCGAGGCTGCAGGGCTGTCTTTCAGCCAACAATCACCAAAATATCAGCCGGCGAAGGCTTCCAGGTATCTTGCCGGAGCTGTGGTTTCTCGTTGACCTGAACATACTGCGTAGGTGCTCACTCCTTCTTTGCAAGTACACATCTGACCACGACGTGACTGACGAAATGAATGTACTAGCTATCACTCGAAGACGACGGATCGCATTGGTGGGATAGCTAAGCTCGCCCCCCAGAGCTCGATAAAGCTACTTCCGTGCTCTAAGGGCAACTCGTGTATTCATTGCCCTACAGCAATCAAAATTCTACAGCTCAGGCGTTGAGCGGCTCCATTCTTCGTGATGCACTGCTGGCCTGACTGTAGATTCTATGCTCGATTCATCCCACCCGGAGCGTCGAAAATACATGGAATGTTGCATTGTCTGCTATCTGAACCGCTCGATTGACAGATCTCAGGGCAACGCAGCATCCTTAGTAAGTTCATTCCCGTTTGTCAGGTGGTGCAGCCAGACCAGAAGGATCAGCGGAAGAGCGGCTTCACGAGTCACGATTGATAGCTTGATCAAGTGAAGACCAATAGTCCGAGCTTCGAAGCGCCAATCCATGAAAGGCTGTAAGATATGCAGCAAGGCTCTCAAAGAACGTCCTTACACGGGGCATAGGCAATGGGCAAGTGACATAATCTCGTTAGCTCATGGGCACCTTCCTTTACCTGATAGCCCTTCCCAGCATCGACCGCAGGCAAAAATGCGACCTCGGCCGCATTGTCGCGCCACCGTGTGAATATCGCTCCACTTTCTATTCACTAGCCTCGGTCGGTTCTCGGACCAACACTTCTCAAGTCACACATTTGACCAGGTCCTTCAGTGTCACCTCACGTACATGAAGTTTCGCTACCCGGCTCTGCTGTGGAGCTTGAGCTCTCTCTTTTGAAGCCGTGTCCAACCTCCTTGTCGGCCTATCAGCAATATAACGTCCGAACGGACCTTACATCCCATCGAAGCGGGCAACAGTCTGATACCCTCGCCATGTCGTCCTTGATTGCAACATGGAAACCCACCTATCCTTATCTCTACCGGCCAGATTCTGTGAGAGTAAAGGATTACAGCCTGAGCCATCTTGAGCTCCTGAGGTCAGGGAAATATTCGGACCTGACTCTTCGTTGTGGAAATGCCGAATGGCACGTTCACCGCTTCGTGCTATGTCCCCGCTCTAAGTACTTCACCGCAGCCTGTGATGGGGACTTCGAGGTTTGATTGCCTCTCCATTCTAGAGGCTGGGCTGATGTCAACACAGGAAGCTCATTCTGGGATCATCGAGCTCAAAGACGTTGATGTCAGTAGTATGGAGCGTGTCCTACTTTGGCTATATACATTGGACTATCCATACCCCGTGAACGCGACCCCATCTCCCAAGGCTACTCCGTCTCAAGAAACCGTCCCGCCTACGCTTATATCGAACCCAGATTCCAACGACGACGTCAATCTCGACACAGCGCAGGAGATTATCAGATTCCAGACGATGAGCGTGTCGACCTCTGCGGACCTAGAGAATCAAGAGACTAACCGCCTCGTGATTCATGCGCGGGTGTACGCTCTGGCTGACAGATTCGACATACCTGAGCTGAGGCAACTGACCATTGAAAACTTCAACAAGTTTGCTCCCTATCGAGCCCTGGACAGCGATGATTTTGTGGCTGCGGCATTGGAGGTACTGCGATCAACACCTCTCAATGATTCAGGTCTCCGACCTATCGTCAAGCGCATATGTGCTCGATATCTGGACAGCATCAGAACCGATCGCGTCGAGATGCGGGCTGGACGTATTATTGACTCCAAGAGCTGGGAAAGCATATTCAAAGAAGATGTTGACTTCACCTGGGAGGTCATGAAAACAGCAGCGGCGATGCATCGCGCAGACCTCGATGCGCAGCAGCCTACAATAGACAACGGACTTGCGTTAGCGAAGTTGGCGGACATTGCCCAGCGAGACAGTTGCATAATCTGCAGGAAGGCTTTTCGCCCGCTTTTCGAGGTGGTGCAGAGTGCCGATACACCTCGCCGCGTTCAACTCAGGTGCAGTCATTGCAATCAAGCCTATCGTAGCGAGGAATTTGCAGAGCCTTGGTGAGCGCACGCAGCAAGGCTCAATCAACGCCGACACTTGGAGTCACCACAGCGCAAGACATGCGAAGGAAAGACCCAGGCTTAGGTCACGCATAGGGTGTCTCGCTCATGGAGTTTTCAAGACGCTACTATTGCCGGTCGCACCTTAATTGACATCCGATATTCCCTACCAACAGCACCCTAAGGAGCCTCGACACCATCAAGGCGCGGAAGTCAGCTTTAGAACAGAGCGCAAGCATAATTTCACACCAATGCCCAAGCTAAAGCATCAAATCATATCACTGATGACTTGTGACTATCCTATAATCCATACACATCTCCTACTTTGACCGAGGCTCGTGACCTGAACCTGGAGCTTATGGTATTATGCACTTCTCAACCCAATTGCGACCGTTCTTCCTACACTAAGGTACTGTGGAGCTCATGAATTCTTCAGACAACGTCCTCCGATGTCATTCATTGCTGTCACTTGCTATCTCCGCGCGCTACTTTACCTGGTCGAGAGCATCGAACGAGCACTTCCATTCTCGAACCATTATTCTCTCTCTCTCTCTTTAAAAATGCCACATCCAAAAAATGATCTCAGTCCTACCATTGCGAGTACATCCAACACATCCCCGTCGCCGAAAGCCTGACATCGTGAAATGACAAGGAACAAGTAAGGCTATAGAGATGTATTTGAATTTAACTGTGCCTACCTTACCCCCTAAATCTTCCCCATTTTCTACAATCCACGAGGGCTAAAATTGTCAAGCATTGCAAGGCCCTCCGTGGTTTTCGTGGGCATCACGCGTACCCCATAGTTTTATTTACCACAAAGTCAGAGGTATTTAAAACGATTCTCGAAATAAGCCCCAGCGTAACCAAGAAGCCAGATATCTCGGTTTCCCTGTAGATCGAGGCATTCCATCTACCATCGAACGCTACCTTGGACATTGTTCCAGATACACCATCATGTCCAACCCCCTTCTCAAACATCAAAAACCTCCCCCAAGCCCGCCACCCCACCCCTCACATCCACCAAATCCATCCTCCACCCCTCCCACCCCTTCAACCCCCTCTTCACCTCCCTCACCCTCTCAACCCTCCTCCTCGCCTCCTCCTCCTGCGCCCTCCGCCACGCCTCCTCATCAAACTCCGCCCCATCATCACTCAGCAACGCATCACTGCCCCTCCTCCCCCCTCCCGTAAAGGCACTAAAACCATTACTCAACGCATTCGTGAACCCAGACGCCATGCTCTGCCTCCTCGCTCCAAACGGCGAGCTCACCGGCCCCGTAAGGTCCACATCATCGAACTTGCCGCCCCCGGGGCTCGCAGGGCCAGAGCCGCTCATCTCGCGGCGCTTGTCCCGCCAGACACCGCGGCGGAGCTCAAACACCTCGGTCTCGAGGCTGCGGACCTTCTGCTCCAAGCGCTGGCGTTCTTCGTCCTCGAGCTCGTCCATGCCATCGGCGTCACCACTGACCTCCCGTTTTCGGTGGCGATCCCGCGCTTCGCGCAGCCTGAGGTTTTCGTTCTCGATGCTCGCTAGCCGCCGCCGCATCTCGGCGGCTTCGCGCTCGAGCAGGGAATGCTGCTTCTCTGAGGCCTGCCGCCGGGAATCGCTGTCTTTGTGCAGGGTTGTCAGGGCGGCGAGTTTCTTCTCGAGGGTATCGATGCGCTTCGTGGCGTCTTCGGCGCGGGTGTTTGATTCTTCGGCTTCGCGCGTGAGGCTGCGGAGCTTGGTCTCTGCGGATGTGCGCTCGCTGCCGTCGCGGACGGCCTTCTCGGAGGCGCGGTCGAGGTTTTTGCGCACGTCGAGGAGCTCGCGTTGGGCGCTGCCGGCGGCGCGTTCGGCGCGGTCGACTTTCTCTTCGAGAGCGGCGATTTGCTCTCGGTGAGAGGTGGAGGTCGTGGTGGCGGTGGAGAGCTGGGAGCGGAGGGTGGAGATTTCCATCTCCATGGAGTCGACGGTGGTGATTTTGCTGTCGAGTTGGGCTTGGAGGGAGGACAGGGAGGAGGGGCTACTGCTGGGTGGGGGCTGCGAAGAAGGGGAGGAGGCATGGCGTTTGGAGGTGCTGGATTGCAGTTGGGAGAGTTGGCGGTTGAGAGATGTGTTTTCGTTTTGCAGATGAATTATTTCGGCGTCCTTGCTTGAGGTGGCTTGGACGCGGGAGCGGAGCTCGGCGAGATCGCCGCTGGATTCGCGGAGTTCCTCAAGTTCGGTTTCTAGGCTTTTCCAGCGGGTAGAGGATTCGGCGGCTTCTCTGGCGAGTCGGCGGTTCTCGCGTTCAAGCTCGTCGAGGCGGGATGCTTGTTTGCGGTAGATGTCGGTTACGGCGTCACCATCGGGGCTCAGGACGGGGAGGGAGGGCGATCTCGGCCCGTTTTGAGAAGGAGACATGGGCCCTTGGGAAATGGAAGTGCGGCGGAAGGAGGATGAACGCATTTTGGATTGGATGCTGAGGGAGGGTTGGCGACTATGGGGCGGTTTGGAAGAGGAGGGAACGGAGGCCGTGGACTCGTGTGGAGTATCGTTGGAGCCATTTGAGGCTTCATCTTGAATCCCTGGAGCATCTTTGTTGCTCTCCGAAGCTTCAGGCTTTCCGTCCTCAAGTGCAGTGGTCGTCTCCGGTGTTGTCCGCTCCTTGGACGCATTGGTTGACTCTGGTGCAGCAGTGGGCACCTCTGCGACCTCTGATGACTCGTCTTTCTTCTTGGTGGTGCCGCTCTTCTTTGCCTTCTCTTTTTGTTTCTTTAATTGCTCGAACTGTGCAGCACGTCAGTGGTCACCCACGCTAGCGTCCGAGTTGACACGTACTTTCTTCCTGGCTGCAGCGACCTTTTCTGCTTTTGCTTTCTCGTCTGCGTCTGCCATGGTGCAAGAGCGGAGAGAATAGACGACTGGAGACCCAAAGCTATCTCAAAGGCCGTTGGATGTAGATGTCTCTTCGTCGGCTATGGATCAGCAGTATTAGGCCGGGTGTTTGCTGAAGGACTTAGGCTCAAGATTAGGCTACTATTCACAGTGAGGGTCCAAGCTTCAGCTCGGGAGTTGCCGTTCCCTTTTCTCGGCCAATCGAATCCCTTGCAGCGCATGAACTCGTACAATTGTCCGAGAAAAGATACGGGAGAGTTGGAAACTCGAACTCTCGCTAGCGCAGCAGCAATCCGAGAGCGTTCTGACACTGGCGTGCAGAGCTCGCTAACCCGTGGAGTCGCCATTTCATTGTTCGATTAACTTTGGGCTGCCCCTGATTTGTGAACGCTCGGCAACCAGTCGATCCCCCGTCGTTCCTGCATCACCGCCAAACAGACAAGTTTCTCGGTATGAGAAGCTGACCTGACGAGCCAAGTAGCTCACTTCCAGATAGCCGACACTTTGGACCTACCACTGTACGATTATCTTGCCGGCGAGGATCCCCGGCGCGTCCTTCAAGAACAAAGTCAACTCGATGCGAGTCAGCCTGGTCGAGATGGATCCACTTCCGGGTCGATGAGGGTGCGATTTTCCGGCTCAATCACTGTCTCGTCATCTATTACCCATCCTTTGGAATCCTTGGCCTGGCAGAGGGACGGTAGTAAGCCGAAAGTGGATTGTTTGGCACGCCTAATTTATAGGCACTGGTCTCTTCGGACAGCTTACTACGCGAGCAAGTGCGAATCCCTTCTACTGAATGGCAACCACGAGTATGACGGATATCGGTGCGGATCCGTACGGTATGGGACATAAGGCTGCGAACAATGCTGGCATTGATGGTACGGGCTCAGGAGGTATGCGCAATTCCGTCAGGCTGGGTGCCTGCATTGATATGTTTCGTATCGGTTACTCACAGGTGCTGCAGCTGAAGGTCGGGCAGCCAGGAGGTTTCAGAGGAGCATGTCTGAGAAGAACCTACCCGTACGAAGGCCTGAGCCCTCAATTGCCACAAGGAATCCGCCAGAGGCAAGGCCATTGTTCAGTCACCAGCGAAGAGAGTCGATGAGAGACCCCAAGGCCCCGCCCACAACAGCGGCTCTGCAATCTTCACCGTCGAAGCGGTAGGTTTGGCAAGTCATCGATGCTCTCCCGACCACTCCATTGACCGACTTTCATAGGTTTGCGCATGACGCTTCCTTGAACCGATTCGCTTCTCAGCCAGCGGTGCCGTCGGCGGGCCAAGCCAATTTGCATGCCAGACAAACATCAGTCAACAGCACCTCTCGGTTCAGCTTTGCCTCTTCCGTTCCGTCTAGAAAGCAGGATTCATTCGACACGATCGGTTCCTTCGACTTCCTGCCCCCTGTCAATTTCGACGACCTTCAAGCGAGTCTTACGAAGGGAGAAGCCGATACAAGAGCGTTTCCAGTATCTGGCGTCGGAAGAAGAGTCTTGAGTGGAAACAATGATGATGGGGATACCGACTACGTTAGGCTGAAGAGCTCTCCAAGAAAGTCCGTTGTCGCTGGAGTAGGCTCTACGTTTGGCCAGGAAAGCCCCCTGAGGCGACAAAACAGTGCGGCTCGTCAGATCAACTTGTCAATCGGACCTGCCGCATCGATGGAATCGCCAGCTGCAACGGTGAATACCAAAACAAGGCGACAGAGTTATTTCCCTGTCCCGAATGGCAACCTTTCGATACAACGGCAGCCTAGAAAATCCATTGGCCCAGGGGTGCTGCCCTCGGAATTCTTAGGACAAACAATGCCGAAGCGTATTATCGGACAGGGCTTGCTCGACTCTGATGACAGCGGTCCTCCAGCTCCAATGGAGATGAATGCAGATGGAGCTGTGTTCGGTCTCCCCTTCGGAGCCCACTCCAGCGAGACTACCAGTATCGGAATGGCTAGGGGTCTTAGAGCCAAGTCGCTATTACCTCCTCCCAGATTTGGTTCGGATCAATTATCAACTCCCTCTGGCTCCCCAGACCACACGATGCCCTTGTTGATAGGGTCGGTCAGATCTCCAGCCAGACCTCTACCTCAATCTAGTGACACTCCATCGTCCGATAAGCGACTTTCGATGATGCCTAATAGCGTTCATGCCACAGGGTTAGCTGCAAGAACTATTAGCCCGACCGACGCGCGAAGGTTGAAGAGGATGTCGATGATGCCGACTCCTCCAGGAGTACCTTTCACACCACACACGCCGCAGCCGGACACTCCAACAACTGCAACACGTAACACGGCCCCGTCTCCTCCCATTTTTCCCCGAAAAAGCATTACACCGTCGTCATCCCGGACCACTCCGGACCATAACCGCAAGTCATACAGCTCCGGTATCTCAAACTCCTCGAGTACCAGCTACAACTCATTTGTAAATTCAACAGGCTCGGCTCGCATGTCTCAAAGCTTCTCAAATTCGAGATTGCCCACTCTGAAGACCAGGATCGAAAGTGCCCCTGCTGCCAGCGAGGAAGAAGTGCCGCCTGTGCCTGCTATACCTAAAGCGTACGAATCGCCCAAGACTGAGTTTGACCAGCCATTCTTCTCTGCCCGCAAATCAAGCTTACCCTTCGATACCAGCAGTGCAAATGGTGGCTCAAGTACTGAGGGACTGTTGTCCGGTCAGGGCGACAGTGAGGTCTCGAAGCCCGACAGCGGACAACAAGGAAGAGGTCTGACTAAGGTTGAGCGCCCAAGGACAGAGAAGAAAGCAAGCGGAGCCATCAATATCAATCGGAGAACTTTACAGCCTCTGCGGATGCCGCCACTGAACCTGCTTCCACTGAGTACACCAACGGCTGCCAAGATTGCAGCGCTATATGATGGTGCTGGTGCCACGAGCTTAGGTTCCATAACGCCTCCGCCAAAGAAAGGCCAAAGGGTTTCACCAGGCACACCGATGACTGCATCGAAGGCGACTTTCTCAAGAAGTTTTCGAGATGAAGAGCCTGTGCCACAGATGCCACAACTACGCAGTAACAGCTCGCATCATACCGTCAGGCCGGACTCTTCGGCATACCGCGCAACCAGTAGCTCGAGTTCACACATTCCTATAGCTTCGGAAAGAATTGAAGCACACTCGACGAGGAAAGCCATATCTCCATTTGTTTCAACTTCTCTCCCGAAGATAAGTGGAGACTTTGGATACACAAGGCAACCTAGCGGTGCCTCTTTCGATACAAATGGATCGATCGGTACCCGGCAATCGAAATTGACGGGCCCAAGGCTTCAAAGGCCGAGGAAAGACAGCAAAGATGATGCCTCAAGCATTGAGGCTTCAAGTCCGGCTGATGCGACAGGATCATCGTTCAGAACATCGCTTCGACGCAAGCTTAGTTTGACACGCAAGCGGAGTCTCTCGAAAGCTCAGTCTCGAGCGGACAACCATGTGGACATTGAGGCGCCGCCAAAACCGCCGAAGCATGACAATATGCCACCACCAAAACTGCCAGCATCAGCCACTTGGAACGGCCCGCTGATGCCAAGTCCAAGCCCGACGCACAAGCAAAGTGCATTCCTGTCTAGGGAGAAATCTTCGAAAACGATCGTCAACAGCGACTTTGAGCGGATGCGTAGCAGTACATGGACTATCAACGGCGTCCCGAAGAAAGGAGATAGCCCCGTTGCCGCGGCGTCTACTCCCAATTCGAGGCGCACACTCAGAGCGCAGCTAGAGGGTGGTCCACCACACAACAGCCTAAGCCTGAAAGACTTTCTGAACGAAGCCAAAGAATCACAGCTTGATCGTGATGATCTGTCAGCTGAAGAAGAGATGAGAAGGTTAGCATCGAAACGGAAAGATACCGAGATTGCCGCCAAAGAGCTTGACGCCTTGCGTCGGCGAGCAACCGCAAAGGAAAGAGTGAGCCCTAGTCGTGCTTTGCGAATGGCGAACCTCAATATCTTCGAGCGTGGAGAGATTATCGACTATAGAGATGTCTTTTTCTGTGGCACCCAAGACGCAAAGAAGCACATTGGCGATCTGACTTCGGATACGGCGAATTTTGGCTACGATGACGAGCGGGGTGATTACAATATCGTTGCAGGTGATCATTTGGCATATCGTTACGAGATCGTTGACATCCTTGGGAAAGGTAGTTTCGGTCAAGTTGCACGCTGCATTGACCACAAGACTGGTACTTTGATGGCGATCAAAATCATCAGGAATAAAAAGAGATTCCATCAGCAAGCGCTCGTTGAGGTCGATATCCTACAGAAGCTGAGAGACTGGGTAAGCATGTCGACCAGATGGCTTCTCGCATCGCTTGCTGACCTTCTAAGGATCCTCGCAATAACCACAGCATGGTGAACTTCACCCAAAGCTTCTATTTCCGGGGTCACCTTTGCATCTCTACCGAGCTTCTTGGCATGAATCTCTACGAATTTATCAAGTGTCACGACTTCCGAGGTTTCTCCCTTAAGCTGATCCGACGCTTCGCCAAGCAGCTACTGAGCAGCTTAGTCCTGTTGAAGGCTCACAAGGTCATCCACTGTGATTTGAAGCCTGAGAACGTACTGCTCGCCCATCCTGCGCATTCAGAGATCAAAGTTATCGATTTTGGTTCTAGCTGTCTTGAGAACGAAAAGGTCTATACCTATATCCAGTCGCGCTTCTATCGTTCTCCTGAAGTCATCCTCGGCATGACCTATGGTATGCCGATCGATATGTGGAGCTTGGGCTGCATTCTTGCGGAGCTCCTCAATGGGTATCCGATATTCCCTGGTGAGAACGAACAAGAGCAGCTAGCTTGCATCATGGAGATTTTCGGTCCACCAGAGAAGCACCTGATCGAGAAGAGTACCCGCAAGAAGCTTTTCTTCGACTCGCTCGGTAAACCCCGCTTGACCGTCTCATCCAAAGGCAAACGGCGACGGCCAAGTTCGAAGACCCTTCAGCAAGCTCTCAAGTGCGAAGATGAAGCGTTCCTCGACTTCATCACTCGCTGCCTCCGATGGGATCCGGATCGCCGACTCAAACCTGATGAAGCCGTTTGCCACGAGTTCATTATTGGAGTCAAGCCTTCCACGAGACCCCTTCGACCGCAGCTGACTACCTTTAACAGCTCGCCAGTCAAACGTAATAATTCAAATATCAAAGCGGCTACTGACCGCCCGCTACCTAATCCATCGGCCGCAACTACCAAGAATGGTACAGCCGCGAGAACCAGAGAAGTGACGAATAGTTCGCCGATTAAGGCTGCAGTACCACCAAAGCGTCACTCAACTATCAACGGACTGCAAAGCAATGTCGGCGTGAAGCGGACAATCAACGGTGCAGCCGTCAGCGGATCGGCTTTGCCACGCGTCGCACCCCGAGCGAGCAGCGGAAAGCCTGATATGGCGGCGGCGGCGGCTCTAGCAAGCTTGGTACGTTATGATTGATACTCAGATTTTCAGTAGACAGGAGATCTGACGAGTTTACCACAGCGTGGGTCGCGATGATCTTCGATGACCCCTTCCAACCCCTTGTACATATCCGAAGCGAAAGCAGCTCGGCATCGACTGGCTAGCGTTTGCTTGGTAGCCTGGATGGCTTTTTTCACGACTTACTTTCACAGCGATCAGCATTGTCTAGCGGTTTTTCCTTCCATCTTCTCTGAAAAAAAGGGACGACATTATACCCCTACCCGTCAACTGGTCAAATGGCTTGTTGTGGTAGGCTTGGGCTTTGGTTCGCTTCTTGGCGAGGCACAGATGTACCTTACCTCTTGCAGTGGTGGGAAGATGAATTGATAGAGGAAGCAATTCTTGCCCAATGCAGACACCACACTACTATGCACATTTCTTACTTCGTGGGCATAAATACTACTCCCGAGACCTTACACGCTAACATTGCATGGCCTGGGCTAACGCAGGCATTTTTGTCTCAAGCTAGGCTGTCGAAGTTGCTTTTGAGGGCGGTGCCGTTCACCCTGCCACCGCTTAGTTCCTCCACGCTCTCGTAAATTGACGGTGAGCTTTTGATCCTCTCTCCACGACCTATCGTCCCGTCATTACAGCTAGAGACATAGGGAGTCGCCCCACCAAGCCTCCTGATGGCCGCAACCGGGTCATCCACTCGACACTTAAACATCCTCCACCAACGCCCCACTCTGCAATCCGTACCCCCTCCAAAAACCCCCAATCAACCACCTTCCCATCTCCCCCCCCTTCCCCCCTCGCCCTCCCCTTCGTCTAGCCCGCCTCCCTCGCCACCCCCTCCAACGCCCTCCTATACTCCCCCACCTCCCTCGCCCCCTCGAGCGTGAAATCCCGCCGCCGGCCTTCAAAGACAATATACGGCACGCTGTCCACGCCATTGCTAGCCTGCTCGCGCACCAGCAACCGCGTCTCGTGTAGGTGTTCGTGCTCGTCGGCGATGAAGGACGAGGCGGAAGCGGAGGGGATGCCGGCGGAGAGGGCGGCGGTGAGGAGGGTGGGGGGGGAGGAGGGGTGGGACTGGAGGGTGAAGTATTGGGTGTAGAGTGCTGAGGGGGGGGGTTAGGGGTGGTGGTGGTGGGGACGGGGGGTTTGGGGAAACACGTTCTGGGGAGGAGAACGTAGAAGGAGAAGGGAATTGGGGAATTGGGGAATTGGGGAAAAGGGAACTGGGAAAAGACTTCTAGGGAGGAAAAGGTAATAGGAGAAGAGAACCGGGGAAGTACATTCTACGATCTTGTCCGCGACCTCGGCACCCCTCTCTTCCTGATAATGCTGGATCAAGCGATGCGCATCAATCGTGTTGGCCACCGTGCCGTGGAAGTCGAAGGCGATGCCGGCGGTGCAGCCGTAGGCGGTCATGAGGGTGGTGTATTTCTGCATGCGCTCCTCGGAGGAGCCGTATTTGGTGTTCTTGTACCATTCGTATTTGTCTTCGCCTTCTTTGCTGGCGTCCGGGTAAAGCTGGTACGGGAGGAATTTGACGGTGAAGGTGACATCTTTGGAGGCGGGGAGGGATTCGAATTGGCGGAGGGCTGTGGGGGGGGGATGTTAGGTTGGATTGAGACTAAGAGATCCGTGATGGGGATGGGGAGGAAAGGAAGGAGAGAGTAAAGTCACGCTAACAGATGAAGTTCAAGGACTACGAGTTCGCTGGATGAAGAGATAAGGGGGCATACCTTCGTCGAGTCTATCACCATGATAACATCAATTAGCTGGAGGTCTGCTGATACCTTGTCATGGCGCCGCCAACGTACCTTTTTTTCGCCAAATACGTCCTTATGAGGTTAGTAACAGTGTTGCAGGACTTAGTTCTAGATGAGAGCTAAAGTAGTTGTGCGGGACCGGGGTGATAGCATACCACGGACAAATAGTGTCAAGCGTGAAGGAGATGGTAGACTCGTAGACCATGTTTGCAGCTGACAGATTGGAAAGGAAGACGATGATGGTTCCGAAGGTCGGCGATATGCACTTAGCACTAGGACCAGTGGTCTACTTCAACTACTAATAGGAGTATCTTGTTGGTCTCACAGGATCCGTTTCAGCCATTCCTCTCACCCGCGCCAGGTGCCCCGCAGCGGGGCAAATGCAGGTACCATGTCTGCGCGAATACTCTCGCTTTCGACCCTATTCCAACGTCGATCGTGGCATAAATATTCATTAGGTCATGACTATCCACTTCATCATGTGCATTGATAGATGCCAAGCTTATCATTGTAAACCGTCTGTCGAATGCTTCGAAGTAGCTATATCACGTGATCTTCGTATTCGGGAGCGACTATACCCTTAGCGCCTCTCTAGCGCTTGACTGCTGACGTTCAAGCTTCCACTGGCGCGGCTCGAGGACGGCTCGAGCAAGACAAAAGCTTCTTCAAACATCAACAAAACTCCCCAACACATACTTCAGACCCACGTTCGTTTGAGCATACTCTTATTATCAAACTATTCTAAACTCTTCAAATCATCTCAGTCGTTACCTCGCCTTACCAATTGATAAACACATCCAATCTCACTTGCAATTCTCAAACATGAAGACAACTTTCATCGTCGGAGCCATCTGCTCCACTGCTGCCCTGGTAGGCGCGCAGGCTACACTGTAAGCTCATCCTTCGATTCTTCTCATTTTCTCCGACGAGACAACTACTCCTCAGCTTCTCATTTCATCTCATCCAACGCCGCCGATCCCAAGTCTACATCCGCTGACCATCCTTCAGCAACCCAAGCACCGGCACCTTCAGCTGCCCACCCAACAAATCCGCCTTCTGCGCCTCCGACTCCCTCGTCGGCAACATCATCATCCGCTGCACCGGCACCGTCGGCCAGCCCGGGAACTGCAACGACAAGTCAGCCCCCCCCCGCCCCCCCCCATCCCACCCCCAATCGACGCATCACTGACCCATCTCACAGCCTCGCCGGTGTCCCACCCCCAGGAGTCAAGACGTTCGCGCCATGTAAGTGTTTTCTCCCTTTCCTCCCCTACCTTGCTGCTACGTTTTCTCGGCTTCCATACATACCCGCTATCACCTCCGCCCCCCCCCCCCCCAACTGCTAACCCCCGCCCTAGGCTGGCAATGCTCCCCCACCTCCGGCAACGCCGCCTGCTCCTACGCCGGCACCGTCTACCCCGACTCGGGCAGCAACTTCACCGTCGCGCAAGGCGACGCAGCCTGCAACTCCACCTCCACCTCCAGCACCCCTGCTACACTCTCTCCAGTCACGCCCATCCCTTCAGCCACCAGCCCCAGCGCATCCGCCTCTCCAGCCAGCGCCGCGCTCACGAGCACGACCACAGTCCGCGAGAGCACGACCCAGACACTCGCGCTGCCGAGCTCCGTGCCCGTGGCGCCCGGGAGCGGGGGGTATGGCAACTCGAGCAGCACTTTCGCCGGAGGTGCGACCGCGCCTGTGGGCACTGGAGCGCCGACTCAAACCACCCTCGCTGGGACCAATGGAGGTAGCGGCGCAAGAAGCACGAGCTCGCCCATTGCGGGGTTCACTGGGAGCGCAGGGACTCTGACTTCGACGCGCCAGGGGGGTTTCGCGGCTGTGCTGGCGGGGTTGCTTGTGGTGTTGTGGTGCTAGTAAGGGGGGTGAGGGAAGGGAGGGATAGGATATGTTGCTTGGCGTGGTGCTGGATAGGGGGGGGTTGTGGCATTGGCTTTTGCAGGATGTTGCTTTTGGAGGGTATTTGATGGCGTGAATCTGTTATCAATATCTCTGCTGGCGGAGGCTGAGGAGCTTGGTTCCGCAATGATTAGTATCTAGGAGCTTCAGCGGCTGTAGTGAGATGGAAATAATTCTCATGTGCTACACATATGTTGCCATGGCCTTGATGCTTGCTGTTTATCATTAATAGCTGAAACTTACAGCGATCCTGACCCGAAGAGTTATTAAGAACCGTGAGAGATATCTATGGGGGCAATGCTATTTATACATCTTCCATCAAACCATATGTGCTTTCGCGATTCGAAAAAGACAGCAACGTCACGACCAAGATATCCTACCCGCGCGAGTCAGCAATCTCAACCCATGATCCGCAACTACACATCAGAAAAAAAGAAACAACTCACCCAAGCATAATCCCCGCCCCCACCGCCATGGCCCCAAACTGCATCGCCGTCTTCCTCACCTCCACCCCTTTATCCGGCCCCGTCTCCAAAAGCTCGGGTATCACCGCCACAGTGCCCACATACAGAAACGTCCCCGCCGTAAACGGTAACAGCAAATCGCCCCACCCCAGCCCCGTGCCCACCAACCCCTTCCCTCCAACCTGCCCCCTCACCCCTCCCTCCCCAACAATACCGCTCGACCCCAACTCCTGCACTAGTATTCCTAAGACAGTGCCGAGAAACGCACCGAGCGCGGTAACGAACTGCGCGCCCATGGCCATCTGCTTGCTGAAGCCGGATTGGATCAGCAGCGCGAAGTCGCCGACCTCGTGGGGGATCTCGTGGAAGAAGACGGCGACGGTGGTGGTGGCGCCGAGGGTGGGGGAGGCGTAGAAGGAGGAGGAGAGGGCGAGGCCGTCGGTGATGTTGTGTGTGAAGTCGGCGAGGAGGTTGAGGTAGGCGGAGAGGCGGATGGAGGGGGAGGCTTCTGCTTTTTTTTCTGTGGGGGATGAAGACGCTGGGGAGGTGGAAGGAGGGGCGGATTTGCGCGCTTTGAGCTCGCCGTCCATGGGTTTGGGGGCGCTGCTCGTTGTTGTGGCGGTTGCGTCTTGTTCCTGTTCGGGGCTGGAGGGGGGCTGGCTGTGGTCATGGCCGCCTTCCCCGCCGGTGGCGATCCGGAGCCCCTTGTCCATGGCGACGAAGGTGAGGAAGCCGACCATGATGGCTACGCCAAGTAGGATGTTCTTGTTTGGGTTCACGAGGATGAAGCGTGCGTGGGAGGGTTCGGCTTCGCCGAGGAAGATCTCGGGGAGGAGGTGGAAGAGTGTGTCGCCTAGTAAGCCGCCGACGGCGAAGGCGACCATGATGGAGAGCGAGGAGGGGTCGATGTTGGGGGGACATAGTGCTAGGAGGAAATCTGGGAGATGTTAGGACGAAAGACACCATTGATGGCATAAGCAACCAGGCAAGGACAAACTTGGAGGGCCTGAAATGTAGAGAGTTGCAAGAAGGGCATTGACGGCTGGCGTGGACGGGAATATGATTGAGAAAAGTTGGGAGGTGAGGGAGGAGGTCGGGGGGTTTGTGCTGGCAAGGTGACGATCGAGATCTTGAACGATGGGGCATTGCTGCAAGGACGGATGTCAATGGTTCTTTCGTTCTTCAGCTTAGGACGAATAGCTTACATGCAATGCATCCTCAATCTCTCCAGCGCTCATTTGAGCTACTGAAAGTCCATTGACAGCCTTAGCTGCAACCTGATGAACACATATAGCCACTAATGTAAGACACAAAAGGACAGTGCGCCGTTGAGCACCCCATTGATATATCATTGTGATCGCAGCGTCTCAAAGATCGTTTCTTCAGCGCTCCTGTCAATAAAATTGTTTGATCTTCAGAACACGTGACTCTGAAGACTAGCAGATTCAGGGGCTCAACGGGCTAATGCGGCCTTCTAAAGCTTGGCATCTAGCGCTCCCGTCCCTCGACCCTCGGTTAGATTACTTGAAGAAAGATCTCTGTGGGCAAGACATACAATATAATTCCTTCAGGCAGACTCTCCCCACGTCATGGGACGCACCCTCCAAAAGAAGAAAAACCGCTCCTCCATCCCCCGCGCAAGCCTCAAGCCCAAATCCAAAAAGCTCCCCATCAAGTCCTCACCCCTCATCGCCGCCCATTGGAACAAGCACCTCACCCTATCGCAAAACTACCGCAACCTAGGCCTAGCAAGCAAGCTCAACTCCCGCAGTGGGGGCACAGAAGTGAAAGCTCCGAAGGATGTCGAATCCAAAGAGTCAAGGCAGGGGCAAGATCCCCTCGCCATCGGCGCATCAAAACCTGCAACTGCGACGGTTTTGAGGACGGCAAAAGTAATCCGCGATGCAGAGGGCAAGATTTTGGAAGTTATACACGAGGACGCCAGCAGCAATCCTCTAAACGACCCTTTAGCTCCTTTCGACCATGCAAGCGATACCGATACCCCATCTCTCCCCCAAGGCCACAGCAACCACGACAGAAACAGCGGCGTGGTACCCGCGCTCGAAGCGGCCGTTACCGCCGAACTAGCAGAAGTCAGAGCACGGAAGAAGCCTCGGAAGCAGAGCGAGAGGGAGCAGGAATGGATCGAGGCGTTGGTGGTGAAGTATGGGGATGATGTGAGGGGGATGAGTCGGGATCGGAGGTTGAATCCGAATCAGCAGACGGAGGCGGATATTGCGCGGAGGGTTGGGATTTGGAGGAAGAGCAAGGGGAATAACGAATGATGATGGCCGCTTGTCATGAGAATGGTATGATGAACATAGGGTCTTGTTCGCCTTTCGAAGGCTTGGCCCGGTGGGCCCCTGCTTGTCACCTGTCGTCGATACGGCGTGAGCTCTCTACATGTCGATTGCTTGAGCAAGATGTTGTTCGCGGTCTCGGACTTCAGGTACAAGAGCCTCGCCTTGTCTGTCTCATCTTACTTTACACTCGAATCCACGGATCATGATCGCTCCTGCTGAGTTCCTTGGCCGTGCAAGTGGAATGCATTAATGTTTTGCCTCTTTAGCTATGGATCTTCATTGGTTGGTTTCCACATCGTTATTTTATCATACCGTTGAATCGTTCTATCCAGGAGTGCCAAGATATCATTCACGACACCAACCAAACAGCCACCATCACCCCAAGTATCACACAGAGATGACTTCTCCTCGCCGTCGTTGCCTCTCCCTTGAAGCCTTCAATTGACCCTGTAGCCTTCGGCGTAGCTTCCGCTGTCGGACCAAACCCGCCTATGATCGCCCCTCCCAGCCCCTCCGTACTCGTCCCAAGAACAACATCTGATACCCCAGGCGCCAGACTGATCGGTGTGCCACTAACCGTTATCACGCCTCCGGGCGTCAAGGTCTGCCCACCAATGATATACTGCCCCTGAGCATTGGCCGTCACTGTCTGGGAGCCTATAGTGAGGGTAGGAGATGCAGTGACTTGCCCCGCGCCGGCTGACAAGGGGAGAGTCTTGCTTCCTACGACAAGAGCGGATGCTGAGGGGCCAAGGCTAATGCGTGTGCCTGAAATGGTTATTGCGGGTCCACCAGGAGCGAGGGTTTGCCCGTCGATAACGTATTGACTTGAAGGATTGGCGGTAAGTATTTGACCCGCGATTGTCAGGGTAGGTAAAGCGCCTGGGGCAATGAGGGGAATGGTGCTGCTTCCGACTACTAGCTGGGATGCTGAGGGGGCAAGGCTGAGGCGGGTGCCGGAGACGGTTATGGCTGGACCGCCGGGCACGAGGGTCTGACCTGCAATCACATACTGGGATGCTGGATTGGCGGTGATGGTTTGGTCGCCGATTGTCAGGGCTGGAGCTGCAGTGATTGGACTTGTGTTGGTGTTCAAAGGTATCGTGACGCCGTCGATGACGGCCTGGGAGGCTGATGTAGCGAGGGAAAGACGGGTTCCCGATACAGTGATGGCGGATCCCCCTGGAGACAAGGTTTGTCCTGCGATGATAATCGGGGCTGTTGGATTTGCTGTGAATGTAGAGCCGCCGAAGATGAAGGCTTGCGAACTCGGTGCAGGAGTAATTCCGGGCGAGTGATTCAAGGAAACAGTGCTGCTTCCGATGACGATCAATGCGGCAGAGGGTCCTAGACTGAGCTTCGTGCCGCTGACTTCGATGGCGCTGCCTGGGGATAAGGTTTGGCCGGCGATGACGAATTGGGATGATGGGTTTGCCGTTATGATAGAGGCACCAAAGGTGATTGATGGAGGACCGGCGGGGCTTGGAGCTGTAGCTGCAGCAGGGACTGGAATGATTTGGCCGCCAATGTTGACTTGGGAGGGACTCACCACGACCGGCTGGTTATTGATCGTGGTCGTGATTGCAGGGGAGCCAGGTGTCTGAACAAACGTTTGCCCGTTGATGATGGCAGTGTTTCCAGATACCGAGATGGGGATGTTGCCAACGGTTGTCTCGAATGACTGAGGAGCGCCTCCAGCATTTCCTGAGTTTCCCGAGTTACCTGAACCGCCCTGACCACCGTTGGCTCCTGCGCCGCTACCTGATCCACCTTGTGCACCCTGTCCATTCTGTCCATTCGAACCGCCTTGACCAATTCCTGGGCCGGCACCGCTTGAGCCGGTATCGATGTTCGACCCTCCCTGATTTGAGCCACCCTGGTGGCCGCCTGGGGCTACTTGATGTGAAGACCCGGAGTTGACAGAGTTTGGCCCCGAACCACCGTTTGATCCGCCTTGAGTCGAGCCCCCATTCGAACCGCCATTGTTTGAAGTTCCTTGCGATCCACCTTGATTAGAGTCTCCTTGATTAGAGCTGCCTTGACCAGAGCTGCCTTGAGTCGAGCCCCCATTCGGACCGCCATTGTTTGAAGTTCCTTGCGATCCAACTTGATTAGAGCCTCCTTGATTAGAGCTGCCTTGACCAGAGCCACCATTCGAACCGCCATTGTTCGAAATTCCTTGCGATCCAACTTGATTAGAGCCTCCCTGATTAGAGCTGCCTTGACCAGAGCCTTCTTGCCCAGAGCCTCCTTGGCCGCTCGAAGCGACTAATGGTGTGTTCAGTAGAGACGGCTGCACACTCTGCTGCGACCCGATTGCTCCAGCCGTAACACCTGCAGGAATTGGTCCCACAAGCGGTACAATCGCAAGCGGGTCAGCCATTACTGTCGAAGTGGGTTCTGCAGGAATTGGTCCTACAAGCGGTACAACCGCAAGCGGGTCAAACGTCACTGTCGAAGGGGGTTCGGTTGTCGTAGGAGTTAGTCCTCCGAGAACGCTGACATGCGCCTCAACCGGAGAAACCGCGCCCCATTCTCCAATCGTGACCAGAACGACCTGGACAGTCGGTGTTCCACGATAAGTACCTGCAGCACATCTTGCGACATAATCGCCTGCCCCCGCCGAGGCCAAGTAGCCTGGAGCATCAGGCACAACGGGACCGGTCGCATTAGGTACCGAGTAGTTGCCAACGAAATTTCCCGTGTACGGTCCAAAGAAGGGGACCGGAGCGGTAAACGTCACGGTTGAGGTGGCGATGGTAGGGATCGGGCCAGGTGCGACGTATTGAGACTCTATCTCAAATACCGAGTAAAGCACGTTCGGTTGGGCAGATGTCCTACGGTAGGTTAGAGCTGTGTTTCAGTCTCTCGACCAGGGCTCAACGCTATTCCGAACAGGCCGTCAAACAGGCTACTTTCTCAGAAGAGTCCCGTAAAATTGGATTGTCGTGCGCCTGGGGGAAGCAGGCGTAAGAGTAGATCACTTACGCTGTGTACGCGTATGTCCAGCCATCCTGGGTCATATCTGGCAGCAATACATCGCTGGGAGCGGGGTAAGGGGGAGTTGAAGTACTATATAATGTACGCGAATAGGTGGTGGCTACACAGGTATATGTCAGTAGGGCCTTTATCTGAATGCTGTGCAAAATATGTGTGCCACATGCAATCTTGAGCGTCCAGTCACGCTATCCAGCCTTGGAGCAGAAAAAGGAAACACACTTACTATATCCGACTACAGTGGTTTCGTACACGAGGGTTACCTTGGAATACGTAGAACCGTTGTCTTCAAAGTTTGTAGCTGTCTGTGTGCGGTCCGTATACCCACTGACACGGTCAATCAGAAAGGACGTGCTTGTCGGAACATAAACGAGCTCTGGTGTGGTCCAGGTACTGATAGTACGAGTCGCCGGAGCGCCAAGTGTATATGGGTCCGGTGTACTCTGATTTCTGATGCAGAATTGTCGGCCCACTGATAGGCTAACCGCAGTACCCGTGCATTGGTACAAATCTAGTGGATACTTATCCCAATAATAGACATTGGCCCCAACCGCATTTACGGTACATAGGGCTATGGTCTCCGTGATAAAACGGGTTGAGTGAATTGTAGTTGTAGAATTTGTATCACCCAAAGTACCGTTTCCGGCCGGATAGTAGCCGCCTGTACCGACAGGAAGGGACCCATCACGGGGCGCCGTGGACTCGGTAGCAGAAGGGTAGGGATAGGGTGGTATGCCATTGGAGGGCGATCCAGTACTTGTGGGCAAGGAGCCGTATCCGCCAGAGAAGAAGTTTCCCCTTGACGCAGTGTTTGCAGCGGTACCAGTAGGGGAGGGGTACGGAGGAACAATGCCCGAAGAAGGTGCAACGCTGCTCGAAACGCTGTTACTGCTGAGTAAGGACCTATGAATGGAAAAAGGCCGCGAAGTGGCACTCGACCACATTGACGGCAATGGTCTGGAGCTAGAGGCTTGACCGGTAGACGCTATTGCTGTCGTTGAGTCATTGTTCCTAGGATAGAAGCCGCCATAAGGAGTTGCCGAGGCCGTAGAGGCCAGACCTGCAGCATCGGCGGTCAGATCGGCGCCTGTTGATACGAGGTAGCTATGAGATTCAAAATATTGTGCAGAATGCAGAGCAGTGACTACTACGATTGACTGAAGGACCTGACCAATGCTTGACCCAAAGAGACGGCTCCGGCACAACGAGCCTCAAGAACCATGACGCCGAAACTCACAAGACAGTCAAGCCACAAAGATCAAGCGCTGTTTATTATGACTTACTAGAAAATACCAAAGCGACCACCCTTAGTAAAGGAGACAGCCCCATGTTTGCGCATTGAAGATATTACGAGAGGTGAAAACTCGTACAGAACAAGCACATATGCGCCCGGCAGGAGTCGCGTTGTATGTCCAAGGCCAGGATCGACGGAGGGCTCAAGCGATGGCAAGACTATGGAATGAAAATGAAAACGATAAGAAAGTAGAGTAGTTGAGATGGAAAGTAGAAGAAAATGTCCAAAGATGGAAGAGCTCGACAAGAGCCTCGGAGACTTCGAGCTATCCGTGTGGTTCGCCTATCTCCATTGCGGCAAAGGACCATGCAGGTCCGTACCCACGTACTTCTATCATCCATGCCGTCGAAGCTAAGCTTAGAACAGCAACGACAGTCCTACTGAACCTTGGCTGTGCAAGAGCTGAGGATGATTGACTAGACGTCAGGTTTCTGCTAACCAGTAAGAATCGTGCTGTTAGCGCCAGGGCTGTGGGAGGATGAAAGAGACATGGAACATCCTCTTGATTTTCCTCAGCCTCTGCAGGCTAATGCAGGATCTACAACCATAATAACGGGGCTTGTACGAATGTTCCCGCGAAACCAGCTGACAGCAGTGCCATGCCTTGAATATTGACTACGCTCCTGCAGTACCACGTGGGGTTGCACCAAGTCATCGGGCTGGGTAGCATCTCCAAGAAGATCGCATCGAGGAAGCTTAGCAGATGGTTCAGAACACATCATGCTTCAGTACTATGACCGAAGTCATGAGCTCAGAGGTCGACAAAAACCACCGGCATTTAATCCAAGGATATTGAAAATGGAGGGAATATCGAATGTGGTTGCCCTTGAGGCATGGAGGAAGCCTGCGAGCGATTACCTTTGTGGGTTTACCTTGAGGAAGCAGATGGCTGATGATGCTTGGTTCGCGCCTGAGGGAACTAAATATAGAATGCCTTGATTATGAGTCGTCAGCCGGGAAGCGGGCCTGTCAACCCGCTAAGTGAACTAGTACAACAGTCCTCAAGGTAAGGTTGCACACGCCGGATCTTGTATACTGCTACATGCATCTAGATGGCAGAGCACCACAGCGCGCACCAAGACGAATCAACATCACCATCTAGATTCTCCCAATGTACACAAGTAACCGTGACTCGTTTCACAACCTTCTTTTCTGCGCAACCCAAGCTTCTCATCGAAACCACTCCGAGGAACTAGCAATTCCGAATTGCATCTCTCTGCAGATGATGACCTTATGCGTCGGTGAGGAGTGGTGCATCCATTTCATTCCCTGGTACTACTGAGAAAGGCGACCTGACAGACTAACGTTGGATAATTAACCAGTCAAGTCCCACTGATGGCCGCATGAAGCGTTAGAATACGCGATATCTGTAATCATAGCACTATAGAGGAGACTTGAAGGTACATGCAATGTTTGAAGACAGTGGGACCGTAATCCAAATGGCCTGAAGAATGCACCACATCAAGCCGTGGACAACGTTCAATGTTATCCCCCATGCACCAGTCCCAGCGCCCACCAGTCACATCTGGAATTAGCTGTCGGATCCTTGGCTGGGACTACAACAAAGCAGTGCGCTTTGAGGTTTAGAGGAGACATGGAAACCGCAATAGGTGCCGCCAGTTGTTACCAAGCTTATTTGTGCCTTGCTGGCTCGGTACGTCGAGTAGGTTAAATCGACTTCCGGTAAGAGAGCCGCAGAAGTGAAAGCTGCGAATTATGACCAGGACACATATTCACAGTGATAGGTATATTATGGTGCGGATAAATCGTCTGTGCATATCAGCGAATGAGACCGTAACAGTACTGTATGCTAGAAATAATAGTGTTTGAGCTCCATGTTCTCCACGGCAGATGAGATGACGGACAAACGAATAGAGCGAGATGAAGACAGGATACCCCATGGTTCTACTGAATATTTATAAGCGGGTATGGTGTCCTTGGGCATCTGGTAATCGTTTGATCGCCAGTATCATCCGGTAAGAAATCGCCTTGGGATGGATTGATCGGTCTCGCGTGCAGCCCGCAAGAATACTTTGGCTCAAGTCTTGGCCGAAACAATTTGATACCCAACAGTCGCGATCGGCTCTGGAAAGCTTTTGGAAGTCATAGCGCAAGGTGTGGAGCGAAGGAAAGGGAATTAAAGGCGCAGGGTACCCTGCAAGTGCAGAGGTTTTAAAACGAGCAGGTGTGATATGGGATGACTTTGCATCTTGAGAGACTTGGTACAACCGCCAGATCCGGCCACCACCATCAAGTGGTTATCGAAGGTTACCATTAAAGCTCAGTCCCTGCACAGCTCTCCTCTTTACCATTCTGACCCACCTTCTCCTCCTCCATTCCCCTGTCTTCTCCATGGTCATATCCTCCTCCCAATCAGGACTCTTTTTCTTCGCTTTTTCCCATAGACTGTTAACACCGTCCTCTTGAATCCCATCAAAGGCGAGATCGACAACCCATCTTTCTCCTTCTTGCTCAACCCCTACCCCTTGACATGCTCTCCCCGCCACCCAATCCTTGCTCTCCAGATCAAGCTCCCACTTCTTACCACTCCACTCCCAGCCCTGAGGGGCCTGTACATCTTCGAAGAAACGAGTGCCTTTTACTCGCTCGCCTGCTATTCGAGAGGGGGACAGTGGGTCATATGGCGCCGGAGTGAAGACCCACGGTTCCCATTCTCCACGGTGTAAATGCTGTAGTTCGAAGATTTCAACTTCCCGCTGTTCAGGTGGGGAGTCGAGACTAATGTCCGTCGCGATCCGAGTATTGTAGAAGGATTGTGCGGTTTTTTCGTGCGGGCGGATATGCGAGACGCGGATTGCAAGTGCGAACTGTTGGATGGCGGGGTGTCCAAAAGGTATGATGGTCCAAATGGCTGTGAGGGCTAGGAAGCGCCAGGGTAGGAGGTGCGAGGTTATGAACAAGAGGCATGTGGCCACGAAGAGGATGAGAAAGATACTTGAGCTCAAAGACTCGTTACTGAAATTCGTTGACGGCGTGACGCCTGCAATGAGTGCATCGTGCGCGGTTGAGAAGTCGTCCATGCTATTCTGGAGATCGCGCATGTTGCGAAAGAAATCTTTGGACATTTCCGAGGCTGGACGTATGGTGCGTGCAGGAGCTAGTGGGGGCCCCTGAAGAGAGTAGGATGACGCGGTGGGCGAGGGAGGTAATGGATGCCGAGCCAGAAACGCAGGAACGAGGAGAAAGATAAGGGATGAAGCGAGAGGAAGAATGGGAAGAAGATAGGGGTCGAGGCAAACGAAAGTGAGGATGGCTAAGAGTGAGAGGGTATGCGAGGTGGTGGACCAGTTGAGCAGGCGAATGAGGCGTGTCTGGAGGACGAACACCACTCCGATCCTAGCATATAGTTAATAGCAGTCGCTGAGACTCGCAAGTCTCTGATCCGCTGTAGAAACATCGTCGAGATATACTAGAATATTTGGGGAATATACCTCGCATTAAACCGTCGGAAATTGTTGGTCATCAGAGGAAGACTGAAGCTCGGTCGCTGGACGTATTTCGAAGACCGCTCATCCAAGGGTGCATCTTCATCCCCAACATCTTCCTGAGGAATGACTTGCTGCATCAACCTACGACGTCGACGCTTAGCCCGCCATAATCTGAAGACGATGACAGCAGATTTGCGGATCGGCATCGCTCACTTGCTGAGAAGACGATCCTGAAGAGAGTCTCCGGTGTGGCGGTGCTTGCCAGCCTCATGTAGCTTTTGCGTGAGCTTGGAGCCTGACAGCTTTTCCTTCAACCTAGAGCGTTTGCTCTCCGCGTGTTCATCGTCAGATGACGTGGCGGAGGGCGCGTTGACACTGGACATCGTAAGGGCTGGCGCAGGCTCATCTCGGTTCACGATCGCGTCTGCTGCGCGCCCTTCCATGTTGGAGGCACCGCTCTCATATGCTGTTACATATCTTTGAGTATTGATGGGGAGAGCAGTCAAACGGAGATACATGTAGCTAGTGGCTTTGCCGAGAGAACCTTGCTGAGAGGACGGACGGGCGTGTCGTCGCACGAAGGGCTTTCCGGCCGGAATAGGGGTCAAGTAAGAGTTCTAGGATGCACCTCCATGGGTTTGTAAATGGCATACTGATCACTGAGAGGCAAAGTCGAGATTCAAGAGTCTAGTTCAAGTATTCTCAAAGCTTCGGAAAGTGAAACTCTCGTCGTTGTTTGGACATCGGAGCAATATACCTATGTGCAACCAAATCCTTCGCTCCAGTCAAAGCCAACATCAACGCCACGCTTTGCAAATATACACGCGCTTCTCCGCCCTTCAAGCTAAACCTCTAAGTGAACTCCACATTCCCCCCAGTCCTCCCCTCCCTCGCCAATTTCGCTTGCGCTCTCTCCGCTCTCCTCCTCTTTCGATTATTCGCATAGTCCGCGCTAGCCTCCGTCGTAGTCCCATCATAAGTCCCCGGACTCCCCACACTCCCCGGCCCCGGCGGTCTTAAACCTGGCGAGCTCCCCGGTATAGGCGGTGGCACAGGAAGCGGCACTGGAAGGTTTTGCTGTACTGGCGGTACTGCTTGTTGCTGTTGTTGCGCTAGCCTCTCATTCTTGAGTCTCATTTGCTCCACTGCTTGCTGCTGTCTTTCCAGTGCCTCGGTCCTACGCCATCGGTCACCGCTCGTGCCTTCGGTGTTGCTTAGATCGCTGCCGCTTCCGCGTCGTCGTCGGCCGTTGCGCTCTTTGCGGCGTGCTTCGCGACTTACGGCTGCCTCTTCTTCGGGGAGCCGTCGAAGGGTGACGTGTCGGCCGTCACTATGCATTTTCACTTTCACGCTAACGGGCGGAGAAGCTACGCTGTCTCCTCCACTGCCAGAGTGATGGCGGCTTCGATCCCGACGTTTTGAAGCTTCAGCGGCAGCTAGACCGCGTGCTGCGCCGCCTGCGAGAGCTGCTGCTGCTGCGTCACGACTTGGGCGTTGATGAGCGGCGCTAGTTTCGGAGCCTGAGTAATTTTGGTGGAGGATTCCTTGAGAATCGGGGGGTATGGTAGGCATGGAGGCTGTTGGAAAGGGGGGTGCGGCGCCGGTCATAAAAGGATTGCTCGCGCCAAGAGTGGTGTTGTGCGGCGGAGGTGGTAGCCGGTTTCCAGACTGAGCGCCGGCACCAGCAACGCCTGGGTAGACGCCTGCGGCAATCGGGACAGAGGTGCCAGGGTTGCCCAGAATGGGGCCTCGGCCGGGGAAAGGATCTGTCGAGGCTGTGAGATCAGTGCTTGTGGTCACGGACCCGTGACGTCTGTGCCGCCTTGGAGTACCGTCGCCTGTCAGACGTTGATTTCGTTCTCGATCCAACCTTTCAGCTTCAAGCCTCTGGTCGAGCCGTTTCTGCTCCTTGCGCTCTCGGCGCTTCTTGAAAATGTTACGCGCAAGGCCGAATGCTCCAAGGCCTGCAACGGCATCCCGTACGCCGTGGCCGCCTCGGCCCTCCTGGCTGGCGCTCATGTCACTGCTATAGGTCATGGAGCTTGAGCTGCGTCTGTGGTGCAAAGGTTGATTCAGAGGGTGTTGCACACTTGGTGGTACAGGCGCAGTCTCATTGATCCTGTTCCTGCTGCCTCGTTGATCGATGGTGACATCGCCACCGAGCGGAGGACCATAGTGCCCTGTGTCACTGTCTTGATCTCGCCTCTTCCTTCTGTCAAAGAAGCTTTTCGCTGCTGCTGCAGCTCCTGCGACAGCCCCGATCTTCAGTAGTCTATCTCGCCAGCCACCGCCACGCTCCTCGTCTTCGTAGTACTTCTCATCCTCGATGAAAGAGCCCGAGTGCCTTCGAGAGCCAACAACTTCGGGTTGATCTACTCGATCTTGGCTTTTTGACCTTCTTCGAAATCTGTCTGCTAGAGCAGCAATACCAATGCCAGCTGCACCGCCTTTTAACAGGTCTCCCGTTCTTGAATGTCGATCTCTGCTTTCAGCCACGCTGCCTTGTCCGTAACTATATCGACTATCGTAATCACTGTCGTAACGGCGATCTTTGATATGTTCCATGATGAAATAGATCAAAAGCAGAGAGAAAACCGCTAATGCATATAATACAAACAATGCAACGGGCGAGCCGTACAGCGTCAGTCCAAGGGGTATTTGTGCAAGACCAAGAAGTGCAATGGTTCGCCCGAGCCAGTGGTGAAGCTGCAAATGTTAGCTGATTCATTTCGTAGCAACTAGAGCACATCTTACCATGGCTGTCAATGGCGTATACAGCGTCTTCCTCTTCTTTTCGCGCTTGTGTACCCGCCAGCCCCCTATAAACTGCACAAGAACCAGGATGAAGATAGCCAAACCAATGCCATGGTGAGGGTTCGTCAAGCTCCGCTTCGGTCCCACAGCAAAGAATGGTAGGATGAAGACCACCGTTGTGAGAAGTAGAGTGAGAATCTGTAGCCAGATGTGTAGCTTCTGAGCCCGTCGGTGATTGCTTTTGTGAAAACGTAGGGTCATGATAGCGGTCGGAACGATGAAGAGGAACACCATGGCAGCTATAATTCCATGAGCACGAATGAGACTCCGATACTGGGGCTGCTCTCGAAAGCGGTTTCCCATGCCTAGCAAGGTCAGTAGATGCTACGCTTGGGAGAAACGTGTACTCTACCATTATATCGCATAGTCGCAAAATTTAGCCCTACAAGATTCGGGAGAAGGAAGGTATCCTTTTCGGTGTCCCATGTGCCGTCGCCCACATGCATCGTATTCGACGAGTAGGTACTGCTGCCCGCTGGGGCAAGCTGCGGAGCGGGCGACATTGTGCTGCTTGAGCGCGGATTTTCCCCTTCGCAATCCTGCAATGCTGGCGCACCGAGCGCAGGAGATTCTTAGATCTCCAGATATGCAAAGTCCACCATGCGACAGCCCTATATCCTCGAAGTCTGAAATAATACTGTACACTGCCCTCGAGCTCCTATCTATGACGCTTCGTCCTCGGGTTTGCCAATTTGTGGGAGATGGGTGGGAGTATGAGATGTTGTTCTGTCGACCGTGAACGACGGTAATATGGTCGCACTGTATCTGAGCGTCGAGTAGAATCGTTTATGAGCCACAAGGAGCCGGTTTGCTTCATGGGGCAAAGCAAGCTTCGTGAGATGGACAAGCCGGTTTTCCTAGCGGGAGTAACAAAAGTTGAGGGGGAAACCGGCTCTATCGATAACGAATCAGAACTAAGGCTGCTTGGCGAGCTCAATAAGGTATAGCGCTTGTCCAGACACCTTCGACTAATCTTCATTTCCTGAAAGTAAGGCAAGGTACCCTCGAAATCTCTGGATCGCAAAATAGAATGGTTGCGGACACAAACCTCGCTTTCACAATAGGTCAGAGATTCGATGACGAGTTGCCCAGGGGCTTAGATCGGTCGAAGGACTCAAAGTAACCACTTGTAAACGTTGAATTCTTTTGATTCCGACTTGATCACCGGGGCGGAGTTCAGCCCGTACTCCTTCCCCTTTTCATATTTCGTTGACGTACAATCTCATCATATCGCGATTTGCAGCAGATGGTCACATACTTGTTGCACTGCTCCCGATGTAAAAGAGATACAAGACGACGGTCTTCGACAGCACGTTGACCTACTATGAGATAGGGCCAGTTATCCTCGAGGACTTCCCGTCTATAGTGCGCGAGCAGGGCAAGTATGCAGTTGCACCAGAACCACTGGTCAAGGCAACGAAGAGCATGGAGGGCATTCACAAGGGCTTCGACACGCTAAGATTGGGGGTGTTAGCGAAGAAGGTCGCCGTTGAGAGCGAATAATTCTACTTGTCAAGCTCGGTAAACAATACCCCTGCACATGGCCACCTTCTTGGAAAGAGGATGGTAATCCTTCGGTGACGGCGACGCAGGACATCTCTCTTTCTTGTCTATTTGGTTTCGAATGGAAGTCTATCAGAGCGTGAACAGAATTTATCGTCTTACGATTATCAGCTATCTCCTTAAAGTCTTGATGTGTAGCTCCTGAAGACCGAGGTAATGTTTTCACAAATCGTCACTAATCCAGTGTCGGGCGGGATGCATCTCGTGAAGTCGTGAAAGTGTCCAACCGTTTGGGTTGCTCAAGTGTTCAAAGAACGTTTCACTTAGCGTCACGCTTTTCAACACTTACGGAAGCAGAACGTAGATCAACCCGATTCAACGCGCCATGTCTTATACAAGCTTACATGCCCAACCGAGCTGACCTTTCCGATATATGATTCTCAAAGCTAAGCAATCACTGAATACTTCTACAACATGGCCACTCGCACAGTCATGCGTGGCATCTGCAGCAAGAAGCTAGCAATTCCTCATCAGCTCTTTCATGGCTTCCGCTCGCCATCTCGATGCTTCCATGGCCTAGTCGCTCGCTCTATTGAGCCTCATCGAGTTGGTTCCCAAAGCCAGACAGCATCCACTCCTCTGGTAAGTCTCCTCCAGCATTGCATCAAAATCGCTTACTGACAGTTGCGAAGGCCCAATTTGTCCGCCACTGTCACACTGCCAAAGGTTGGCCCCCAGCTCTGGCCAACCGCGCCCATGACATGGAAGATATTGCCCAAGACAAGTATGACAAAACCGTCGAAGCGAACTCCCATAATCAGAGCGGCGGTCGAACATTTGGAGACGGACACGACGAAGTTGAGCATAGGAAGGAGTTCGACGACATGATACATAGAGTCAAGCTCTTACTGAAGGAAGTTGAGGTTGTGATGGACAACATGGACAAATCGAGGAAGAAGAGATTGGATAATCTCGTGAAGATGGTGGATGATGCACAGAAGGTGATAGCTCTCCAGAGGAGCCTGGATAGTGATGATGAGAAGCGAGGGGATGGTTTCGAGAACAAGATGGGCGATGCTGAGGCCGGCGACGGGGGAGTCGATCAACATGACGAGAACGGACGCAACGATCTTGTGGACGAGAACAACGACGACGATCTGGGAACCGGACCTGACGACGTCAAGCATAGGCTTGCTGCCCTCGAGATTAAGGCCAATGTTCTCAAGATGGATATCAACGATATCAGGAGCCAAGCCAATGCGGACTCGACAATCAAGTCGATGGAGAAAATGATCCGCCTGACAGAGAAGCTTCCTCGGGACTAGAGACTCTAGAGTTGTACCATTCCTCTTAGAAGAGCCTCATAGACAGAAGAACCTCATAGATCCAGGGAAAGAGCATGCCCCTTTTTGTCCGTGCTGCTCGATTCGTTCTGTGATGCGAGCACGCTCTCACCTGAGTAGTTTCAAACGACATGAGTCACTCATACTCGGAGGGATAGGATGCACTGGGTAGTAATATTACTAAATTTGAATTACGAGCTTCATGGACTGCATCGGCATCGTTCGAATCCGAGGCTCTTAGGTGCTTGACTGGCAGCTTGAAGATCGATAATGCCAAGTTCTGTCTTTGAGGTAGGACCATGTACCAGATCCCCATTGCACTTTATCATATCTAATCTCGTTGATCTCCCGGCCTTCTTCAAGTCGAAGCGCCTTCGGCGTCCAGACATGGGTGGACTTGACAATCCGTGGATCCGTTGATGCTCTCAAATTGACGACAACTCCGACCAAGAATCTTGCTTGTAAAGCTGCTTGATGTAGACCGGGGAACGATGGCGCAGCGGGATTATCCTCTAGAAATTTCAATTATTGAGCTCTCATCTGTCGCCTGATGCCTTTGATCATGATTCTCTCGCTCGCTGACGTTAGGGTTTTCCTAAATTTACATTCACAAGGTAATACCTTAAGGCAACAATCAACACTATTCATCGATTTCATTGAGGTCGGCTTCTTTCATTTACGCCTTCGGAATTGTTTCATGATAGGCATTTGTACCCTACTGAATATTGGCACACTCTCAGTCTCTCATAAACCTTCCTTCTCTCAAGATGCTTGGTCGCTGTGCCCTCGGTGTCATCGCCAGCAAACGCTCTTTAAGCTTCTCTCGAACCGTCAATCTATCTATCCTACGACCTCGAGGCGTTCTAAGCACCATCGCTCGCAACCCAACGTTACTCATAACCCGATCCGTGAGCTCGAAGACACCTAATCTTCCTGTACGTCGTCTCTTCTAAGATTGCAGTTCAGACGCTCATTGATCAACAGCCGACAACAATGCCCCCTTCCCTCATCCCGCCAGGCTGGACCGCTGATCCCGAAGAGATGGCCGACTGTACAGAATACTTTGGCGAATTACTAAAGCTCGAAAAATACGACATTTCCAAGTCCGGCTTCCCACGTGCCCTTCTCGCAGACGACGTAAGCGGTGTTCCTGATGTCTTAGTCGAAATTTCAGATCCCAACGGTCAGCACGACTGCCAACATTACATTTGGAACCGACTTAGCGATTATGTCTCCAAGGTTTCAGCACCAAATACAGCGAAGGAGATCATCCCACTGTTGTTGACTAATGGTAAGACTAAGAAAGGGTTAGTTATCCGGAAGCTGGAGTCCTTTGGAGCTCCGGTAGGTATTATTGGGAAGCTGGATAAGCCGACCTTTGTCGTGCCCCCGGGCTGGACCACTGACCCCAAAGAACTGGACTTTTGTTCCGAATGCTTTGGCGATCTAATACAGATCAACAACTATGATACCCCAGTCTTCGGCATCCCGCGTGCGCTTCTCGCCGACGACAAGAGCGGCGTTCCCAATGTCCTGGTCGAAATCTCAGATCCAAATGGTCAGCACGACCGCCAATATTACATCTGGAACCAGCTCACCAATTTCGTCTCCGAGGTGTTAGCACCGAAGACAGCGAAGGAGATTGCCCCGCTGCTGTTGGCTGATGGCCAGGCTAAGGAAGGGTTGGTTGTCCGAAGGCTGAAGTCTGGTGGGGCCCCGGTGATTATTGCCACGTCGGACAAGCCGACCTTTGTCGCCCCCCTGGGATGGACGGCTGATCCTGAGGAAATGGCCGACCTCGACGAAGCCTTCGAAGAACTGATACGGAACGAATACGACATCCCGAAATCGGGGATCCCACGTACCCTCCTCGCCAACGAGGGCGCGGTCCCTGATGTCCTGGTCGAACTCTCAGCTCCCAATGGTCAAGACGACCGCCAGTATTACATCTGGAACCAGCTCAGTGGGTATGTGTCGAAGGTGGTGGCGCCGACGACGGCGGAGAAGATTGTCCCTCTATTGACGAATGGGGGGGAGAGGAGGGGGGAATTGCATACTCGGCTGTTGGAATCGATCAAGCCCTACTAGTCGGGATGAGGGGGGAGTTACGAGTGCATTTTCCTGTAGGACGGGATGAGCGTGGAGTTTGGTGGATGGGAAATTTTTCTCGCGATGGACTTGCATATCACGAGATACCCCAGGTGGCATCAGGCCGTGGACGGGGATCTTTGGAGTGGTATTCCGCTTCTGAACTGGGTGGAGGTTGAGTTGGTGGATCGAATCTCCTCCCACGATGGGATTGCATATTATGAGTAGGTCGTGGATGAAAATCTTTGAAGTGCGATCCCGCTTACGGACTGGGTCGAGCGTAGAGTCAGTGGATGGGCCTCTTCCCCAACGGTGGACTTACATTCGATCAGATACCCCAGATAGCATCAAGTCATAGACGAGAACCTTTTCTCTGAAATCCCGGTCGGACTGAGTGAGCGTGGAGTTTGGTCCATGGAAACTCATCCTACGATGGAAATGGATTTCGGCAGATACCCCAGGTAGCATCAAGTCATAGACGAGCACCTTTTCTCTGATATCCCAGTCCCGGAATGAGTGAGCGTGGAGTTTGGTCCATGGAAACTCATCTCACAATGGAAATGTATTTCATGGAATATCCCCAGATGGCACCTGGTCGTAGATCGAATCACCTCTCACGACAGACTCGTCTTTCACAAATACCCCCAGATAGCATCGTGTCGTACATAGCACCGATTGAAGTGGGATTCCGGGCTTTAGACGCGCATTTGATTGTTGGGCTGCCTGATATCACAGGTGCATGCAACCTATCCCTTCTTCACATATCTCTTCTCTCCTTCTCCAGTGTCAGGCTGCTCGTTGTCCATGATTGAACAAGTGGTATTCTTTGACGGCTTGCCACTTTCAGCTCTGGGTCTTTCCGTTGTCGACAAGTCCAGCATTGTCTACTGGCTCCGTGCTCATCGGCAACGAGCGAGATAGAAAAGGGACAGCCGTCAGCGCATGATATGATCACTCTCTGGCAGCGTGCACTCTTCGAAGATGGCAAGAACAAGTTGCGATTGAAATCTCGGGATCCACTGTACCATATATACATGAAGCATCTCCCCACGATATCCTAAAGTCAACCCTTTTAGAGACACGGGAAATTGGTGTCACGCCATTAAGCCTTCCTCATATCGACCACGCACCGGATGCAGCCCCCATCCTTCATATCCGAGAAAGCCTGGTTAATGCCCGCCAACGGCTGCCGATGTGTGATGAACTCATCGACCTTCAGCTTGCCGGTCATATAGTCGTCGACCAGGTCCGGCAGCTGAGAGCGGCCTTTGATGCCGCCGAACGCGCAGCCTTTCCAAACGCGGCCCGTGACGAGCTGGAAGGCTGGTGCGACGTCAGCGTTCGTGGTGTCTCTAGAAAGAGTGGTAGGGACTTACGCCTGGTACTTATCTCCTGCCCTGCCGCCGCGACGCCGATGACGATGCTTTGGCCCCACCCCTTGTGGCACGCCTCTAATGCCGCCCTCATAACGCCTACGTTCCCGGTGCAATCAAACGTGTAATCACACCCACCATCTGTCATCTCCACCAGCTGCTCCTGGATACTCTTCTTCCCCAGCTTCGTTGGGTTAATGAAATCCGTAGCGCCGAACTTCTTCCCCCACGCCTCCTTCCCGTCGTTCACATCCACCACAATGATCTTCCCAGCACCGTTCTTGACCGCACCCTGTATGACACTCAGCCCCACACAGCCAGCCCCAAAGACCGCGACGGTGGAGTCCTTTTCCACATTGGCGGTTACCACGGCCGCGCCGTAGCCGGTCGTGATGCCGCAGCCGAGGAGGCAGGTCCGGTCCATGGGCGCTTTGTCGGTGATGGCGACGACGGAGATGTCGGCTACGACGGTGTATTGCGAGAAGGTGCTGGTGCCCATGAAATGCAGCAGGTCTTTGCCGCGGGCTTTGAATCGCGAGGTGCCGTCTGGCATGACTCCCTTGCCTTGGGTGGCACGGATCTTGCCGCAGAGGTTCGTTTTGCCGGATCTACAGAACTTGCATTCGCCGCATTCGGGGGTGCTGAGAGAAACAGGGCAGTCAGCTTGGGAGATGGAGGAGGACAGAGGATGGCGTACTAGAGCGCTACGACGTGGTCGCCAGGTTTGACTGTTGTGACGTCTTCGCCGACGGATTCGACGATGCCGGCACCCTCATGGCCGAGAACGATTGGGAAGGCGCCTTCGGGATCTTTGCCTGAGAGTGTGTATGCATCTGAGGATGTTTAGTCGGATATCCCATCTGATGGCGGCATGAAGCGGACCTGTGTGACAGACGCCTGTGTAGTATATTTCTATTCGGACTTCGTGAGCCTTGGGAGCCTGGACCTCGACATCCTCGATCGAAAGATCTTTGCCAGCTTCCCAAGCTACGGCAGCCTGTAGCAGTACGTTAAGTGGGGTTCGTGACTTCGAGTGCTATCGGTACCTTGCAGGTAATGGTCTAGAAAGGATCCAATCGTCAGCAGATGTTAGAGTGCCGCTGAGTCGAGATAAATTGATCTTTGGCTGACCTTCCCCGCTGTGTCTGCTGGCATATTGATTAAAATCTGATATCTGCGCTTGATATCCAAAATTAAGTCGTAATACAGAGTCGTCGATTGATACGAAATATGCAGGCTCTTGCTTGTGACGTAGGCGTTTTGTTGATTTCAAGCCTCCTTCGTGCGGGGTGGTGGGGCCGGCTCGAAGGCAGCTCTTCTTCCTCCGAGACGGCAATGCTGCCCGAGAGCCGGATGGAAAAACACTTCCTGTAGAGTACTCGTGTCGGAGTACTGTATGAAACGGGTACTGGAATGGCGAAGATTCTTGATATATTTTCCTGGATTTCTTTATATATACCAAAGCTATAAAAGATCCAAGGCAAGCTTTGCAAGAGGTGGGTACCTCATGATCGATAGCTGTGGTGGAGAGATTTTTGAATCAAGTGCTACTCAGTAGGAACAAGTACATAAAGGAACCTAAGATTTCAAGCATATAATAGTAAATCGAAACCCTTGTCACGTTCGTCATCTAAAAAGATGACAGGAAAGCTCCTCGTAAGTGGTGGGGTTAGTTCGATCTGATAACAGTCCGGATGATGGAGGCAATTCAGTATAGAAAGTTTACACAAGAAAAGTCTCGAAGTCCAGACTAATTCAGAACAAGGGATTGGCAGGAAGAGGGTTTCGAAAGCATGCTGAGGCTAGACACAGTCTTGATCAGTAGATAGTCTCGCAATATTCTAGAAATCAAACGCGAATCCATAGGATGTAAGCACGTACTTGATTCATACTTCAGCTTTGCACGAAAGAGATGACAGTCGGATCAGCGACTGCAAAGACACGTCCATTGTTCAACAGTCCTGAACGAGAAACTGTATTAATCCCAGACAAAGTAGCTGCCTCCGACCAGAGTTCACTGGGTAACCTGCGCGAACGGCAGGAACGTGGTTTGTGGATCTTCGAGGAGTGGATTAAGATACCCCCAGGAGGCTTCCGGAGCTGGAACTTCAGTAGCCGGGCCACCATAGCTTCTGCTGCCAGAGCAGGACGGGGCATCACTTGCTTGTCACTTGTGTAGACGCTCGATCCCAATCCCCATCCCATCATTGTCTGCACAACACAATCGTTCTTATTCGTACATTCCCCCACACATCTGCTCCCTTTACAGCCCAGGCATCTGCCCCGTCTGCATCATCTGAGCGTTCTGCTCTTGGAATCTTTGACCTAGTCTCTCCCCTGCCTTCAAATTCTTGTCCACACATCTCATGACGCAAGACTCTTCTCTTGAATGAAGCGATTTGGTGGTGAAGTCATGAATACAGTCGTCAAAGCATTTCTGGATCATCTTAGAGTACATCTGGCCCACAGGTCAGCTTTCTTTCATCCAGGCTGTGTTCCAGCTTCTCCAGGAACAAGGCAGGTGGTTGATGTGCCTTGCACACGTACATTGGCAAAGTCTTTCATCTGGTTCTTCTCCAAGCGCTTCTGCAGCTCCTGCTGCTCAGATTGGTTAAGCCTAGTTGGAGACGAATGTGTCAGTGGAAGGATGCGATGCACACAAAGATAAGACGTCAAACAACAAGACTTACGAGTCCATTTTGTGTACTTCAACGAAAGAGCGCCTGGAAACAGCCAATCTGTACTGTAGGCAATATCTCAGATCGACCGGAGTTGCGCCAGGAGCATTTATACAAGAGTATTAGAATGAGGACTTTCCATTGGAGTGAATATGATTAAAGAAGTTCACTTGGCATCCATTTCACCCGGTTTGACCAATTGCAGGCGGTCTTGGCTAGCTCACTACGGCGGTCAAAGGACGCATTTTTGCACCAGCCTCAGCCTCAGCCTTTCCCTCCCTGTCGCAGCACGTTTTCTGGAGCTCGTGACCCATTTCCGTGGGTCTTGTGCGAGCTTGTGGAGTCTTGTCATTAAGAATGCTCAACAGTCGTCTCTTTGCTCTGCCATCAATGCTTCAGCTCCATCCTCCGTACGGCTGATCCCCTCGTCGCTAGGCTCCAGCTTGCTAACCATCCCCTTCACCCCCTGTCAAGGCTTGGACGAGAGCCCATCAAAAGGTTCGAGTCGTCCTCACTCACAATCCTGCCCTCGCGACGCGATACGGCGAGCTTTGCGTCACTGGCAGGCTTCTTGAAACGTCTAGACAGTCAGAAAGCTGCTTATCTGTCCCTGCGACAGGTCGCAATCAAATCGCCTTGACCATTGACAGGCACGAGCGTCTTCTAAACTTGGCGCATCCGGCCAGCGAAGCAGAACAGCATCAGCCAATACCAAGCCTCATTCCAGGCGTCAAGGTTGTATCAAGTCAACTTTCGTCCTTAGCTGCAGCTACACCAGTCAAAGGCACAACGCTCATACAGGAGTTCCTCCCACCGCAACCGCGGCGCGTTCCGAGCCGTGGGGTATACAAATCGTAATATCTGCCTTCTGCTTATATTATATTCGTTGCGCACGAAGGCTATCGTCGGTTGCTATCAAGTTCACTGGAATAGCGATTGCGCTGTTATTTCATCCTTTCGGTTTGGAATGCTCTAATATTCTAGGCTTGAGGTTATACCCAACGGAGAACGAAGGGTTCGACACGCAACCAGTCAATTTCGAGAGACTGCCCTCCGAGACCCATTTCGCAGCAATACCTACCAACATGACGTCAACCAATCTTTCCAACCTGAACGCACCACCTCCGTTTGAACAACCGGCGTCACAGCAAGCTGTGTCTCCTTCTTCAAAACGCGACTTAGCTTCCTGGTGGAAGAACTTTAAGAAGAACTCGAAGAAAGAGGAAGAGAAAGGTGAGTCTATTGGTACCTGAAGTTGCCCAATTTTGTATTGCGAGCAATTTCTCTCTTATCGCGCGAACCCTCCAGAAGAATACCATCCTATTCACTTAATCTCAATCACCCATAGGTTGAAACTCGTTTGCTAGCTCGTCATCTCCTTTCGTCTGGTTGTGCACTCTCGCTGACACCTTCGGTTTGTCCAGTGGCACCTACTGGCATATTTGGCGTCCCCTTGTCCACCAGCATAAAGTACGCCAATGTTGCAATATCTCTTACAGACCCAGATGGCAAACAATTCACTTACGGCTACGTCCCCATTGTTGTTGCCAAATGTGGTGTTTTTCTAAAGGAGAAGGGTAAGCATCCACGTTCACAGAAGCATTGAGAGCATGCTAACCCTGCTGTGCTCTCAGCTACCGATGTCGAGGGCATATTCCGTCTGAACGGAGCCGCGAAACGGATTAAAGATCTGCAAACACTGTTCGACACTCCCGATCGTTACGGCAAGGGGCTCGACTGGACAGGATATACCGTCCATGACGCTGCAAACATCCTCAGGCGATATCTAAACCAGCTACCTCAACCTATAGTGCCATTGGAATTCTACGAGCGGTTCCGCGACCCCCTTCGCAGCCACCAAGCGCAAGCTGTAGGAGACACGGACGCACAGAATCACGGTACTCCGCAAGCTGGAAACTTCGATCATGCTGCTGCCATCTCCACTTACCAGCGGCTGATCACCGAAATTCCGCCTTTGAATCGTCAACTGCTTCTGTATATTCTTGATCTTCTTGCGGTCTTTGCTTCGAAACAGGAACAAAATCGTATGGATTCTGCAAATCTAGCGGCAATTTTCCAACCAGGCATGCTATCTCATCCATCTCACGACATGAGTCCAATGGAGTACCGCCTCAGCCAGGATGTGATCATTTTCTTGATTGAAAACCAAGACAATTTCTTGATCGGCATGAACGGCACAGCTGCTGATGAAAAGACCGTTCAGGAGGTTCAAAGTGGCGCTCAGCCTCGTCCGCCGAGCTCACCAATGCCAAAGAGTGGCACGATCGGAAGGTCCACATCGAATGCGAGTGCCGGGGCAGATAGTCTTCGTAAGTTTGGTATCCGCCGCAATGTGTCTGTCTCGTCAAAAAATTCAAAGTCGTCACAAAACATGCCAAGCCCTAACTCACCACCCCTGGGAAGCCCACACGCAAGCATCACCGGCAGCGGCGTGCACAGAAGCAATACTCTACCTTCCAAGAGGTCACCAGGGATATCATCAGCATCACGATTCCAAAATCCCTTGGATTCACCAAGTGCATTGACTGCTAAAACATCTTCGCCTGGCTACCTTTCAGCCGGTCGTACAGCATCGCCTAGTTCTAGACTTGCGCCCAGCAACTCAGAGAAAAATGCTGCATCTGCCCAGTCTCTAGTCACACCTACGGCTGGACAATCGCCTATCTTAGTCCCCGTTGCAGAAGTCCCGACTCAGGAGCGAAGCAAGGAAAGACCTGAGAATGGCGAAAAGCTCACCTTACAACCCCCTTCACCAGCCTTGACTGGTCAGGCATCCCTTGGTACGCCGAAGGCAGAGCGCAAAGTTTCAGGCTTCTTCTCCAAGTCACCTACCAGCGACGGGGAGCGAAGTTCGCTCAGGCAGCCGAATAAACTTCGCAAGAAGCGTCCTGAAGGCTCGACGATGAGCGCACATAGCTCCACGCAATCCCTACATGCTACGCCACAGTCTCCGTCCGAGCAAGCTTTTTACACGCCGCTACCTACACCCGGTGGAGCAACCCAAACCGCAGCTGATCCAATAGCCTCGCTACCACCGACCTTGTTAAACACAGCTGCGATTCCGTTGTCAGAGACGCCCACTCCCGTGAACGAGGGGACCCAAGGAACGAGTGGTCTGGTTGCACAGGCGGAAGTCCGGGAACCAACAACCAAGAAGCTAAGACGTGGAACGTCGCCTTCAGGATCTATACACTCGCGCTCATCTGTCACCGACGCCTCTGAAGCTGATCAACTGGACGACAGTAGAAAGAAGAGCGAAAAGAAAAAGCATAGCTGGAGGTCGTCCTTCTCTTCCAAAAAGAATGGTGACAGTCGCCCAGCTACCTCGGCACAGCTGGGAGTGAACCCTATTGCCGAGAGAAGTGCACACTCGGTCTCCAGCGCAGCGAAGCCAAGGAAGTCAATCACAAACGACACTCAAGTGACCGGCACAAGCACCGCTGCTGAGAACTCTGGGCCACCCAATGTGCAGACTTCTAGCAATGAGACCATAACTTCTACGGAGAGAGAAGTGGGCAGAGAGAGGGAAACCACTCAAGAAATGAGTGAGAAGAAAGGGCCGATCGGGTGGTTTAAAGCCAAGGTCGCCCAAGCGAAGGAAGAGCGCAGAGAGCGGGAAGCGGAAAAGGAGCGAGCCAAAAGCCCTCCGCGCAACATTGCTGGCAAGACGGGAAGCAAGCAAAGCCTGTCTGCCATCGCCTCAGACCACAATCCTTCACGGGGCAGGTCAATGGATGCAAGCAGAGCGGAAGGCGAGGGGCGCGAGGGTAGCGCAGCAGAAGCAAGTACTTCTGCTGCGCCTGAGGGCTCGAAAGATGTGTGAAGCGCGAAGAAATGGTTCCATAGCAGGCTCCAAATTGCCGGAAAATTGTAGGATTGCGCGAACGACGTGACGGATACTTTCAATCGGATACCCCAGATGTAATGGCGATTTGCCCTCTTGGGTGTCACTGATCAAGCCTTTACGTTTTCAAAGTTAATACTTCGAACCTTATTGATACACTTTGATAGCTGGACAAACTTCGACTTTCTCGTGCCTAAAGTACTTATATTAATGCTCTTGAAGAACCGTGAAACAATCATGAAATCACTGCTCTTGCTTTTGGCCAATGAGACATGGTTTCCTCTGGTACCGCTTGCGTACCCTGTTCACGGACTGCCTTCGTGACTTCGTGTTCAAAACATATCACTCCACTAATACTGAGAAGAGCATGTGACCCGTTGATAGCAAATGATACGAAGGGCGTCAGCAAAAATGAATCATTACTCGACAGATAAGCTCGTCGCTTGGGTAGAAGAACGACCTTGCCAACGCCACGTTGATCTCCCTAGTATGCTTGAGTCTTCGCCAATCTTCGCCAAGTACAAGTAAAGTTCCTCTAAGGAAATGTTTGCCAACGTCATAGGGATCCCCTGTTCCAGATTGGGTTGTGTCATCTGAAATAGCACCGACTTACTAACCAACCTTGGCGCTCTCCCATCTCCCTCCAAATTTCCTTTCTGCAGTAAACACAATAACCTCCTTTCTTTTTATACTTCACATATTACTCGTAAGCTTCGCGTAATTCATTTATTCCGGCTGCGAACGTGTAGAAGTACTGATGACGGAGTAGCTGCAGGTTTGGAGAGGGGAAGCTTCACCACACGCTCGCTTCGTTTCAGCTTCGCCACCTGACCTCCAACCTACCACGGTACCAGCAACTCACTACCCATGCGGCCCGCCCTAATATCAGCCATCGGATCGTAACTGCGTAGTGAATACGACGTGAATACGAAGTGGGGGAAGGCCAAGACACCTGTGCTTGCCACATTTCGGTCGGTACTTCCACTCATTAGATCCGTGGGCCAAAAAGCGGTTATCACACTGTACGGAAACACGTTCTGTTACTGACACTGAAGCCCCGCAGCACATATTTTCTTCTCCTTCGAGCTTCCTGCTCTCCCTTCCTCTGTCCATATACATACGACAACGATGCTATCCCTACGCCGCCTGTTGCCGGTCTCGCTTCTCGTTGTGCTCCTAGGCGCGTGTGCTGCGGCGTCAACGCCTGACGGTTCGGCAGCGGAGAAAGAGACTCAGAAAGATTTCGAGGAATTTCAACGACTGCTAGATCAAGCAGACCCTCCATCCCTACACTCCGCTCTCCATGATTACTCACCCAAGAAGTTCCGCCATGGCATGTTCGAGAAAGACCGCACTGCTGCCGAAGTCCTCCACCGCGACGACGCTTCCTTAGCCAGCAGCATCGTCGCCCTCGCCAGACGTCAAGATAACAGCACCACTACCGCATCTCCCGCGCCCGGACAGTCCGTAAGCACCAGCTCTACACCAGGTCAATCGCCAAGCACCCATGTCACGCCTGTTCCACCCATCGCTACCAATTCCGTGTCGTCTTCCATTGGCGGCCCGACGACCGGAACGTCTAATACACCTGCAGCGGGTTCTTCACCAAACACCGCTTCGACAACCGCAACCGGCACCTCTTCCCTGGCCTCAGGCGAGAGTTCCTCCTCCGCTGCAGGATCTCCAGGTGAGAGTTCCTCTTCCGCTGGAGGGTCAACGCCTGTCTCCGCCTCTGGTTCCACGACCTTAGCTCCAGGCAGCAGCCCCTCGCCTACGAATGGAGAGGTAGTAACGACCACCAACGCCCAAGGCGTGACTATCGTCTCTACCGTCGGTGGCGGCTACAGCACCCTCTCCCCCGGCAGTAACCAAGGATCCTCGATGACCTCGGGCTCTCAAGGATCGCAATCACAATTGCAATCGCACACGACAACCTCCCGACGCACCACAACATTGCCGAACGGCAGTCAGAGTACCGTCACGGCTGTGACGGTCGTCGCGGGCAATGCAGCAGATACGACGGCGCCAAGTGGGACGGCCGGGGTGGGGTCAGTTTCGGGAAGTTCCACAGCGACCGGGAGTCCCGGGTTGCAGACGGGCGTGGCGACGAGGATGGGGTGGGGTGTTGAGGTTTTGGCGGTTGTGGGTGGGGCTGTTGGGGTCGCTATGATGATGTAAAGAGAAGTGGGGATAGGATTGTACAAGAAGAGAATGACGACAGGCATTTCCACTGAAGTTTGCTGAATTAATTCTCATACACGGATATTTCATGGAGAGAGACGCACAAATGTGAAGCCTTCTGCAACGTGTGAGAGCACATATAGCAGCAAAGTCAAAGCTAAGCGGGATTACAAACAAACTTGGTCGTGAAAGGCTGGAAAACCGAGCATTTGCTCGAAAAGGAAACGAGGCCAATAATATATAACAGCGGCAGATGATGGATTTCTGTACATATGGGCCTGTGGTTATTTTTCAAGGTTGGGGTTTATACAAATATTTCAAGCGTTGGCACTGAACTTTGTTGTTAAGCATTTATTTCAAATCGGCGATAGCCTTCAACCGCTGGCTCTTTTCGCAATGGACTTTCATTATACGTTCTATCAATCTATCAATCTATCAGCAATCCGCCCAGATACAGGGCTGTCACAAGAGTGTCCAGAAACCGCAAGTCCTTGGAGGTAGTGCCCCTGCCGGCGTACCTCACCGCCAGCTTGGCATCTGCGTATTCTTGACCCATTTCCTAAAGAGGATGCAATAGGTCGGTAGTGCACAGCGGCCAACAGATCCGAGGAACAGCGGTTGAGGGGAGGATTTCCATTGTTGTCTGGGTATAGTAATACGATTACAGCATCTATCTAAACTATTGACTGAACGAGATGAAAACATATCGTTAGGTCTACGCTCTTGTGGGCATCGCCTCGGCCTTTGGAGCAAAGCGGACGATGGCGATCAGGGGCGCAGACAAGACCGAGGTAGCTGCAGTTGCTGAGGACAGGAAGGTCGGAGCTCTGTTCACGACGGGGGGTGTATCTAGCGTATTTGGGAATTGATACAGAGTAGACGCTGGTGTAGAACGATTCAGTCCTTGCTAATCACTACTACGATCGAGGTAGTAATCCCTGTGGTTAGCCAGCTACAAATTGCTGGTGATATCGAGATGGGGCTTTGTAAGCTGGTATATTATCAATCTTTGGGAGAGCCTCTGTCTCTTTTCTTTGATCAGCATCCTCGCTCTACGAGTGATGTTAAACTCTGGGGGGTAGTCAGATCTCTTGGTGATGGTATCGCTATCGTGCCAAGCAAGTTTCTGTGCCGCAAGCGAAAAAGTGACATCCATTTGGCCTGCGAAGACATACCCAAAATTCCACTTTACAGGTCTACCACCAACGTAATTGATTATTATACGACCTCAAAATTGTAGTGTCAACATAACTCGATATGCTCTACAACTTCTGCGTGATTTTGAGATGTATAAGTGTGTGTTAATGTAAATTCTAAAGATGCGATAAGATGCTGTTCTGTTCGACATGTTCTGTTCGACATGTTTTTTGAAAAAAAAAAAAGTTTGCAAAAAAATTTCTTAGGATTGTTAGGGTTGTGTGTCAGAAAGCACTTTGAGCAACATTTTAAGATTCTCAATACTACAACGCACGCTTGAGTTTTATATCTTGAAATTACGCACAAGTTGTAGAGCATATAAAGTTGTGTTGTCGTCAAAATTTTGACGCTGTCTGATAGTCGATTGCGTGAGTAGTAGATCTGCAAAGTGGAATTTTGAATGTGTTTTCGCGGGTCAAATGGATAATCACTTTTTCGCTTGCGGCACAGAAACTTGCTTGGCACGATAATAAGCCGACCATTGGCACAGAAGGGGGAAACAAGGTACGTGGGACACAGAGACGGACCACCCACCGTAAAGTAGCCCTCGCAGCATCCGCCATCTATTCCATTTGCGAGGTCTTAGGACGAATCGATTGGGAGAAGATGGTCACATTTGTAGAAGGAGAATGGGTGTCCTGACTAACGGGACGATATTCGTGTATAGAGAAATGAGAAGGGAGAAAGATTATACTCGAATTTTCCTAATCCGCTCATGGCTTTCTCGACTCCTTGCTGTCCTCTCGTAGTTTCGTACCTTGAGGAGCAACTTCACTTGTTCTTGACCCCCTGCAAGGAAATGTAGGCCGAAATGGTCTCCAAAAAGTATCCGGTGCGGTGGCATGCTTCACTCCCTCGGGACTCTGCGCGTCAATCTCATTGATCGGTTCGTCGTTCGGACGCCCTTTACGGGTCTGTTTCGTTGGCTAGGTGGGATGCCTCAACGATTTGCCTTGTTGACGGTAGATTGTTGCTGCTTGGTCGGTCCACGGACGTTGGATTAAGACGTCTTCCTTCCCGGAAATGGTAGCTGATCCTGCATCATTGGATGCCAGTGCATGGGATGGTAATTGCAGTCACCCCACCATAAATGTTGTTTTCTGATCTTGCTTTCATTTCTTTTCGATCTACTCGGATACCTATTTTTCAGTGTAAAAAGAGGTATCTTCCCGGAGGAAGGTGTGACTACCGAAAAGGGGGGTGTATAGACTGGTTTCCTATTTGAATGGCGGACCGTCGCTGCTGGAAGCACCTCATGCTGTACTTCCAATTGAGATGTCGGCAACATGGTTTCCTCCGGTCTTCAACCCAGCGCTCGAATTGTATGGCTGAAGGGAATTGAGTACCACCATGAGGTAGGTAACATACACGTTGTCACGGAGATGGCGATGGCCATGTTTTTTGTCTAGTGAAACGCAGATATTTGTGGGCAGTTACATGGCTTAACCGGAGAACTGTGATCTGGCAGGCTGCAAACAAGAATATACGCAGTTGAACGCCACGTCGTGCAGGACTGTCAGTCCCGATCTGGAGATGATGCCTGCATCTTCTGTAGTTCAAGTCATATTACTGTTCAGGGTAGTGAGACGTACAAAGCACACACATTCGAAGCTAGAAGCTACATTTCTGTTTGGAAGTCCATCATCCCATGCGTTCGCGGAAGGCCAACTCCTGCCTGCAGACACTTCACTAGGCAAGGACCAGTCGCGTTGCAAGCCCCAAAAACGTATTAGCGACATGACAATGAGCTGAATGACCAGTGACGGCCCAATGTCAAAGCGGCAAAGCGTTGATGTATCGTTGACTAGTCTAAGACCCATATGCCTCTTCATCTTTCGACCTTGGCCTACGAACCGCCACCGCCACCAGTCCCACCAGGCGGTTGCGGGTTTTGCATGGAGGTGTTCGGTGGAAGCTCCATGTTGGCTATTTCGTTCAACATCTCCGCCAAAGCACCTATAACCCCTGGACCGATCCCCAGGTTCCTCTCGTTTGCAATCGCCTGTTCGAATGGAGCCGCAGCAATCTCGATGGCGTCACGGGCCCATTGCTGCGCGCGTTGCCCAATCAAGGCAAAATAGTCGTCTGTGAACAATTCCCACCAGGCCACGAGATTTGGGACCCCTAAGTCTTGCTGGATGAAGCCGAATTGGGTGCGGACTTGCTGGCGGACGGCATTGAAGCGGAGAACTGCATCCGGGGTATTGAGGTATTCAAACGTAACCACTAGGCACACACACCCTACTTTGCTGCCACACCACCTCTCCCCACTAAGTCTAATCGAGTAATTTCCAGAATTTAGTTTGTTTACTATCGCCGCTGTTGTTATCGCCGCGTTCTACTATCTTTCTTATCGATCTTTTGTTTTACTATCTACATTAAAAGCTTTATCGATTATAGCTATAGAGCTACGATCGTCGTCTAATACATACTACAAAAGAACGTTAATTAATTTATTTATATTAAATCTTAACAAACATGCAACAACGTAAAACTATATAATAATTAAAGATTATAGCAAAATATTAAAACAAGATGTTTGTATAAAGTACTAGATTACTTGCAATTGCGACAACAAAATTAAACAAAAAGAATACAATTATCGTTAAACTAGTAGTCGATGCAATAAGTATTTTTTCGAAACAATTGCGAAGCTAAACAACAATCTCGAAGACAAATACAATTTGAGCAACTAAATCTTTATTGTTAAATGCTTTAATTATAATTTTTTTTTTACAAAGTTATCTATCTCTATATTATATCGAAAGAAAGCTCTAAAGAATTTCGTCGACAAAACTAGAACTTTCGCAGGATCATTTAAGATTTGCTTCGAATCAAGAGATTAGAAATTTACAATATCTATCTAGAATTGTTTAGAGATTAATAGACAATTGCGCAAAGATTTTCGAATACATTTTGAGATCGAAACTAAGTTTAACGCTAACAATATTATTAATAAGTTACTTGTACTTAGTTACGTAATATACTCAATATTACTTGCATATAGTTAAGAGTCTTTTTAATACAAACGCAATTAATTACGCGTATATAGATTGATCGCGAGAAATCGAAAATATCACGTGAGAGCGTCAAGATTTGGTTTCTCGATTTTTTTATAAAATCGAATTGCTTAAAATAGTAACTTTTCGACTAAGCTAAACTTATTATAGTAATAAGCTAACTTCTTTAAGCGATTCGATTTCATTCGATTTCTTGACAATTCGATTCAATTCCAAAGTTGAGATCAAATATCGAATCAACGATTAGTCTACGCGTATATATATTGCACGCAATAGAGATATCGTAATTTGCACATTACTTTCGCATAGAAATCTTACAAATTGCTCGATTCTATTACTTAAATTACTATAATATAGACAAGTAACAAATAAAGATATAATCGAAGTACTACGAGAGTTTATGCGTATCTCGAACATTAAAATTTAAATACAATTTCGCTCAAGTTAATTAAAGTTCGAGTCAAATGCGTATCTACATAGAATTAAACTAGAGCTTAATCTCGCGTAATTTCGAATAACATTTAATTAATTTCTAATTCGCTTCAAAAGTTTCTAATCGATTCTAGAGCTCTATAACAATATATAGTTGATCTAGAATCTAGAGACAACTTTCTATTTTGTTAACGTCGAAAGTACAAAGCAAACTTTAAAAGAAATAGCGCAAAAGTAGTAAAACTAATTTAATATTAAAAGAGCTTTGTTTAAATCTCGAAAAATCTATATTTAAGTTGCAAGATATCTAAAACGCAAACGCTATTTTTAAGATAACGTCGATAAGTTCTTTAATATTTAACAAAGTTATTTAAGTAATATATTAATTCGAAGTAGATTGATCGTCGAGTCGAGTTATAATATCACCCCTTTGGCCCGACCTAACGCCAAGATTGAGTCGTGACGATTTTTTGAAATCGAATCGCTCAAAGTAGTTTAGCGCGAAGCGCACTAAACTACTTATAGTAATCGACTAAACTACTTTGAGCGATTCAATTCTTCGATTTTTTTTTGACCTAGGTCTTGGCATTTGTACGTGAAATTTCCGGGTTAGCGCGACTAGTCTAATTCGAAGAAGAAAAAGTACAACAACAAATTGCAATTTTTATTCTTTATATCTAAATCTATACAAAAATTGCTTTGTTTAAATATAAAGATCTTAGTTATAAACTATATATACAAAACAAACAAATACAAAATATCTCTTATTATTATTATTAGAATTACTGTCTTAAACACTATTTTTTACGTTAAATTTTACTTTATAAGAGAGAAGAGTTACAACAATTATTTATAGATAATAAAAACTTTAGTACGTCTCTACAATTATCTCAATTTGTTTTATTCTACAATTGTTATATTTAATAACAATAAAGTTTTGTTGTCGATATTGTTGTATATATTTTTCGAGCAAAAATATTGTATTAACTATATTCTTTGTATTTAATATATAAATTAGAATATTACTATTAATTGCAAGAAGTATTTTTCTATAAATAAAAAGTAAAAAGTCTTCTACAAATAGTAAAAAAATATTGTTTATACAAATATCTTAAAATTGCTTGCAAAGCGCTATAATATTTTGCATTACAATTATTTAGATACAAATTAAAATATCTTTAAATATTTTGAAGAATATTAATAGTTTAGATGCAAAAAGTAAACTAAATACTATACTAATTAAATTCTTTATTTTAACAACATCTTTTTATTGCGTAACAAAGATGTTTACAATTAAATTAAACAAAAACTTTAGTTTTCTATTAATAGATAATAATTGCAATAGCTATCTTTGTATTGCTAATATAATATAGATAATCTATATATTGTTGTTTATATAAAGCTAGACAAGTTTTTTATTAATTAATATTATAATTACAAGCAAAAGTTTAAGAAAGCAAAAATTTGTCTATCTTTAGAACTTCATAATATATCTGTTTTTTGCAATTTTATTGTTTAGATAATATTGTTTGCTTTAAAACCAATTAATATACAATTTAAATATCTTAAAGACAAGTCTACATCGACAATTCGAGAAAGCGATCTCTGTAACATAATAACTTTACTGAGTCGACATCGACCCAAGAGAGTCTTGTAATCTCTCGCGCTAGCCTATTAGAATAATTTGAACTGTTTATTAAAATTTAGATTGTTTTGTAATTTACCTGAAATTTTTAGCCTAATTGAATTAGTATTACGTACAGAATTAATATTTGAAAACAATTTTTTTTAGAATATTTTCCGTTTTCAAATATCAATTCTGTACGTAATACTAATTCAATTAGGCTAAGAATTTCAATTAAATTACAAAACAATCTAAATTTCAATAAACAATTTAAATTATTCTAATAGACTAGTGCGAGATGTTACAAGACTCTCTCGAATCGATATCGACTTAGTGAAGTTATTGTGTTACAAGAATTGCTTCCTCGAATTGCTAATATTTGTTAATTGCTACTAAAGTATTTCAAAGCTTTGTAACTTTATATCGCTAAAAATAATATTAATATTTTTGCAATATTATGCGCAAATCTTTTTACTTTTAGTCGAAGATTTTTTTAACAAATTTGTTTTAAAATTTTAAAGATCTTCTACTATCTATATATAATAGACAATTTTCGATCGAAATTAATTTATTATTTTTAGATAGATTTTTAAGATTTTTAATATTTTAGAGAAACTAAATTTCTTTAACACAACAAGCTTTTTCTTAAAAGTTTAGAGATCTAAATTATTAATACGTTGTCTTAATAATATTACAAATAGATATTCGATATACAATTTTCTAGATTTTAAGAAAATTCTAATTTGAGAAAATAAAGCAAAGATAATGTTAAAATATATTAAATGCTTAGCAATACTACGCAAAAAGATTACAATATTATCGATATAATATTTATAGAACTTGCAATAAAATCTAAAAAATTTGTTTATTTTATTCTAAATATACAATATTAATTTTTTGAAATTTATAAAAGTTATATTCGATTGTTCTTTTTTTATAAAAGATTATTGTAAAACAATCTTAATAATTCTTTTTAACTAGAAATTAATAAAATTGATTATTGTTGTTTACAATAATAATATAAGAGCAATCTTGTAATTTGATTATTATATCTTCTTGTAATAACAAAGAATACAAATCTATAATACTAATAATATTTAAATCTCGAATATTAATTATTGTTCGATTTTTTCGAGTAAATTTTTTATTTAAGTTAATATATACAATTTTTTATATTACAAAAATAGAAAATCTAAAGAGTATAGAATTTTCGAATTATTTTAGTTTGTTTTGTATATATATTTTATTGAACTTTTTATTAATTAAGATTTTTAACTTCTAATTTAATAAATAAACTTTGTGCGTTAATTTTGCGTTAGCAATAATTTGTTAATTAATTACTATAGAAATCTCTATATGTTTTTCGAAAGAAAAATCTATTGTATTGTTAATATTTTTTTAAATTCTCGAATAACAATTAATTATCTTAATATATTTTAAAACTTTGTTAAATAACTTGTAGATAATAATATTGTTTTTTAACTAAGTTTCTATTTTCTTTAAAATAATTTTTCGAGAAAAATATATTTTAGCAAAATTTAATTTAGATAGAATTAAATAGTTTTCGAAGAAAAGAATTGTTATAAAAAAGTAATTTTTTTCTCTTTACAATATAATATTCTTCATCTTTGTATTTTACAATATATTTAATACAACAACAATTATTAAGTTTTTGCAAAATTTCTTTATTGTTGCAAAAGTTAATAAACTAAAAGTTCGTATTTACAAAATAATTAGATATTTCTAATATTGTAAACTTAAAAAAGAGATTACTTTTAAAAAACTTACTTTTTCTCTTTAAAATTATATATAAGATACAAGTGCATTTGTTGCTTGTCAACGCACTAAGATATAAAAGACATAAGATATAATAGACTTTTATTACTATGTTTCAACTATATAAGATAGATAATAATAAGACTAATTGTTAAAAAACAACAAGAAATCGACTTTCTTTTTATCTAATACTTATTATAACGTGCGAGTCTACTTCTCGATTTACAACTAGAAAGAGAAATTGTGCAATTTAAAACTTCTATAGTTAGTTAAGATTACGTGCCCTATTATATTCTAAGACGCTAGCGCGTCGATAGCGCTATAATATTACAATTATCTTCTCTTTTAGAGTATTAATCTCTAGTAATATAAAAAGCTATATTAGTCTTATATAAGACGAATGTTACGAGTCGCGTGCTAATAGATACTATTCGTCGCGCATCGCTCTTCACAAGATAATCAAAAAGAGAAGATCTATCAACAAAATCAAAATGATTAAGATGATTTAATTCTTAAGCATCTTGAATTTCGAATTAAGATAATCAAGATAATTAAGGCCTTAAACATCTTAAACATCTTAAACTTCAAATGATAAAAAAGTATATAGCTTTCGAATGCGATTTTCTTATGAATCGTATTCAATTTATCTTAAGTTTTGATTCATTGTTACGATTACTAAGTTGCAACTTCTTGTTATCAAGTGATTGCTTGCATTGTCTAAAGACGTCTACAAATCTCTTCAATAACATAACTTTCTTTAATATTTTTTACGAAAATACTAGCGTAACACTTTGAACATTCTAAGAATGTTTGTATTAAATTAATACGTCTCTATTTCAAGCAATAGCTTAATAGCATCACGTTAACTCTTTATTGATAAAAATGACAAAATAAGAATTAACAAGTCTAACGTTTATTATAAAGATTGTATCGACTTAAAGAACTAACTTATGCAAATAAATATTTATTTTATTTTCTATCTTGATTTAGCGAACAAAAAAACGATTTTTGCATTAACATTTCTTAAAGAAAGAGTTTAACATTAATTCAAATTAAATTTACGCAAATATTTAGAAAATTATGACGAAAATCTTCGTACAATGTTTACGAATTTCGATAATTTTAAAAGAGAGCTTCGAAGAATTTTCGAAACATTTAACGAAAAACAAATCGCAAAAAAAGTAATTTAGCATTTAATTTAACGAATCTTTGCAATAGACTACGCAACAAGATTTCAAAAGTATGTTAATTTTATTAAATGAGACAATGTCGCATTTATAACAATGTTTCGACGAAATCTTAAGAACAACTTTAAGAACGAAATTATATGCGATAACAAATTCATTAATGACATGTTTAATCTTATCGAAGTAATTATCGATTTTAACGACAAATTATATGAAAGCATTATAAAAAAGCGATACGATTAATTTTACAAAAGAGCGAAAATCTTCTTTGAGTTAACAATTAAATATTAATAGAAAGAATTTCGTTCTAATCGAAAATACAATAATTTAAACTATCGTGAGCTTGCATCTATGAAATTGAATTTTACTTAACGACGCAATTTTTTTTTTAGAGAAAAGCAAGATAACAAATTCTAAAAAACGTGCTATTTATGTGACAAATCGAATCACTTCGCAAGAGATTATCGATTACGAAACTTAATAAATCGTTAACAAATTAATGTTATGTTAAAAAAGATATTTAATAATTGAAACGACATTAAAAAGCAAATTAACACAAAGATAAACACTTTTAAAAATAGATTAAACAATAATTATTATTTGATAAAGAATTTGAAAATATTAATTATAAAAAGTTCTAAATAAAACATTATCAAACAAAGCACTCGCATTTACGCAAGAAATCAATCAAACACTTTAAAAGACTATTAAATTTTATAACTTAATTATCGACTTAAACGAAAAGTATAACTAGAAGAATATTCACGAACGCATAAAAGACATTACGAATCATTTCAAGACATTAATTAGCTCATCGAAGATCGTAAACAAATGCGAAAAAAAACTAAAAAGTAAAAAAGAACATATTTGACATTACAATGAGACAATTGAATCTTATAGCATACGTAAATCTTAATTGAACAACTTGCTACGACAACTTATGTTAAACTTATCTAAAAGAAAAGAACGAAGTCAATTAATTTTCTAGAAAGTCAAAGTTAGCAATCTAGTCACAAAAGAAAACTTAGCGCAAATAGACGTTTAAAGCAAAAGTCGCAACACAAAAGCAAGAAAAAGTTCAAATTTCTTAATAAAGAGCATATAAAGAAACGAAATTACTATCGATAGCTATTTAGCAACATTACGAGAAACTAGTCTTTAATATAATGAAAATAATTATTTATAATATTGTTTTAGAAATGTCTTAATTAAAGCAATATAACTCAAAAGTTAATTAAAATACACAAGTACTTAAATTCGCACGATGTGATTACATAATTTACATTTAATCTACGCATTAACAACGTTCAATAATAGATAAAAAATTAAATCGAAATTCGATCGCAAATAACGAATTTGCATTTTTGCAAAAAAACGATTTAATGAAGTTCAATTTAATAAGCATCAATAAAGATTAGTTAAATCACAAAGTTAAAATAAGTGAAAAAAATTACGAATCTTTTGAGAGCTTTAAACTATCTAATATAGCGAAAGAATTGCTAAAGCACATATCACGAATATACAACGATTAAGAACATCTATTTTAAAAAGAGAAAACGATCGAAATTTTATCTAAACATTAATTGTAAAATTATAAGATTAAATTTAAATTAAACAAGCAATTTACGTTTGAATCTATATATGTTTTATTCAAGAAGAAGCTAGAAACACTTCGCAAATACTTAACAAAAAACGAAAAAAAAAAGAATTTATAAAAAAATCTTAATTATAGACAAGATATTCGATTCTCTTTGTACTTAAAAAGAACGAAACTCTTCGCTTATATATCGATTATCAAAAGCTAAACAATATTATGATAAAAAATTAATATTTATTATTTAACATTAACGAGCTTCAAAATCGATTATTCAAAGTAAAGTATTTTATTAAATTGAACTTACGAGAAGCGTATAATCAAATTAGAATAAAAACAAAAAAAGAGTAAAAAATAACTTTTTGCACACGATATAAATTATATAAATATACGATAATGTCGTTCGAACTTACGAACGTCTCGACAACGTATTAAGAAATAATTAATAATGTATTACAACAATATTTGAATCGATTTGTTATAATATACTTGAACGACATTATAATTTATTCAAATATTTTGAAAGAACATGTGAATCATATTTTCAAAGTACTAGAATGTCTAAATAAAAAAAATCTACATCTTAAATTAAAGAAATACAAGTTTTATTAAAAAGAAATTAACTTTCTTAAATTTGTCGTTAAACAATATGAAGTACGCATGAATTTCAAGAAACTACGAACAATTAAAGAATGAAAATTATCTATTAATGTTAAAGAAATTTAATTCTTTCTAGATTTCATGAACTACAATAAGAAATTCATCAAAAATTACTTCGTTAATGCAATATTATTGACGAATTTTACGAAAAAGAAGATGTTATAAGTATGAAGATTAACAAAAAAAAAAATTTTAAAATTTTAAACTAAAATGTTTAAAAAAACTAGTATTAAAGATGTACGATTTACGATTGTTAAACAAGATTAAAATTAACGCATTAAATTTAATTATCGATGTATACTTTAATTAAGAGCATAAAAACATATAACACTTAATAACATATCTCTCAAAACAATTCTTGTTAATTAAATAAAATTATGATATTTACGACAAAAAGCTATTCGCTATTGTAATTTTTCTAAAATCATAAAGAGTATACATCGAAAAATTATTAAAACTTACAATTTTTATAAATCACAAAAATCTTTTATACTTTATTACTATTAAACAATTTAATAAAAGACAAATGCGATAATTAAAGCGACTCGAACAATACAAGTTTAAGATACAATATACATTAAACAAAGATAACGATAAAGCAAACGCACTTAACAAAAGAAGTGATTATATAAAAACGAAAAAATCGTTTAATTACAACATACTTAAGATTAACAAAAACGAATCACTATTAACAAATAAATACGAGCTAAATGCTATTTTACGAATATTTAAAAATAATAAAGAAGAGTTTTTAATAAAGAAGAAAAAACTCTAAATATCTATTAACAAAATCGACAAATATATAAAAGAACATCATAATAAATCATTGCAAAAACATTTAAAAATGATCAAAATTCTTCAATTTTTACGCTAGCATTGTTAATTTTCTTATATAAGACAAGTTGTCGAAGCATACATTAAATAATGTCTTAGCTATTAACAAAACAAACATAATACATATGCGAACTATGACGAAATTCAATATTAGAAATTATTTGAATTGTTATGAAATAAAGTTATAATAAACTTTATTATTAAATTGCTTAAATTGACGAATTTAGCAATTAAAGACAAATATGACTCGATACTAATAATGATTAACAAATTTATTAAGTATTCACATATTATCGCATGCAAAAAAAAGTTCATAACAAAACAATTAAAATACATTGTATTAAATCGACTTATACGATATTACAATATATTTAAAAAATTAGTTAATAACAAAGACAAACTCTTTACGTCTAACTATTAAAAAATACTTTTATTAATGTTAGAAACGAAACTTAAAATGTTTATCGTCTATTATTTGATTACGAATAATTAAATAGAGCGAACAAATCAAAGTTTAAAGCAATATTTAAGACATTACGTCAACAATATTTATAACAATTGAATATCATTTTTATTTATAACTTAATTGACACTAAATGCAAAGATTTCGAATATCACTAAAATAACTTCATTCTTCGTCAATTATAATAGAGAGTTTATTTTCTTCGAAGAAGAGCGAAAACATTTGTTAATACAATTAGTTATCGAAAAAGTAGCGACATTAAAAAAGATATACGACAACATCTTAAATATACAAGAGAAATCGATCAAATATTAAAATAAAAAACGAAAAATGACATCTCAACTAAAGAAGAAAAATAAAATATATCTTTTTACGAAAAATTTTAAAACAAGAAAATTAAACAAAAAATCAAATTATGTTAAAACTAAATCGTTTCTTATTAAGAAAATAAAGAAATTAATCAATTACAAACTCGATTTACTTAAGAACGTCAAAATATTTTTAATATTTAATGTTTTATTGTTGAAATTAACAAATTTAATTATGTTTTTATAAGACACATTTTATTTCTATTTACAAAAAGAGAAACAATATGAGATTAAGAAAATTTTACAACAAAAAAATCAGAAATATCTTATTAAATAAAGAGAATTTTTTTTTTGAAAAATACATAAGAGTTACTCAAGAATCTAAAGAAGTGCTCTAACAAGCTACGACGATTTCGTCAACGACAAAATCACTCATAAGAGTTGACAAAACATTAAAAGATAAAAGAGCAAACAATGAAAAATCAAGAATAATATCGAATAGAGCTTCGAATATCTCTTCAATACATTTAATTTCTTTTTTATCTTTTTTGATCTTCAAAATATTCTTCGATTTCGCATCATTTATATTTTTTAAATAACAAAGTTAATGTTTTTTTTATTTCGTCTTTTTCGCAATTCTTAGACGCAACTTTGTTATTTTATCATTTAGCTTTTTAATCTTTTAAATAATTTCATTCATTCTTTAATAGTTAAGAGTCAAATCGCATTTTCAATTCTTTCGATAACATTTCTCACATTTAAGATATTCTTTATTTATTCGAAAAAATACGTCAAATGCGACACAAACTCGACAAGAACGCATTATAAGAAAAGCGTACTTATAACGACGATTAACAACGAAATTGCGACGTTGTTTAATGATTAGCTTGATTAATATAATAAAAAAGAATAAATGATTTCGAGACGAAAATTCTTGAAGAGAGAAAATAGTGTTACGAGTCGCGTGCTAATAGATACTATTCGTCGCGCATCGCTTTTCACAAGATAATTGAAAAGAAAAAGTCTATCAACAAGATTAAAATAATTAAGATAACTTGATTCTTAAGCATTTTGAATTTCGAATTAAGATAATTAAGATAATTAAGATTTTGAACATCTTAAACATCTTAAATCTTAAATGATAAAAAAGTATATAGCTTTCGAACGCGACTCTCTTATGAATCGTATTTAATTTATCTTAAGTTTTGACTTATTGTTACGATTACTAAGTTGCAATTTCTTGTTATTAAATGATTGCTTACATTGTCTAAAGACGTCTACAAATCTCTTCGATAGCATAACTCTCTCTAATACTTCTTACGAAAGTATTAGCGTAACAAGTATTCGAAATCTTTATATTTAGTGCTAATTAAATTGTAGATAAAAGTAATATTTAATTGCTATAAGTATTGTTAATATGGTATCTTAAATATTGTTTTAAACTTTAATTTGTTTGCTTTATCTAATTATTTGCAATTAAATAATAAATAATAAATATTCTAAGTCTTGTTTTTAATATTAGTAGAAATATCTTTTAATAATTAGATATAAAGAGCTTATCTTTGTTATTAATTAATTTTTTAAGTATATTATAATATTGTATAAATTAATTTAATACAATATATTCTACTAGTTTTGCTATAAATTTCTCTTTGCATACTATAATATATAAATACTTAATAAGTTTGTTAATTATTACAAATATTAAATTGTATTTGTTTTTAATTGTTAAATTTGTTAACTTAAACAACTTAATAGTAAAATCTATTATAACTTTATTTTATAGCAATTTAAATAGTTTCTAATATTAAATCTTGTTATAGCTCGCATATATATTATATTTGTTTTACTAATAATTAAAATATTGTTTAATATATATTTCGACAATTTATTTTATTTAAAAAAACTAATAATACTAACATAAAAGCTAAAGAATTTTAATTACTTTCGAATACTTTTGTAATAATTTATTATAATATTCTTTTATATATTTGTTAATTTTGTTAATAAATATTTAAAGTTTTTCTTTTTTTATTAGAAATTCTTTTTTATTGTCTCTAAATATTTGTAAAATAATATTTAGTTTATACTTATTTATTAATAATAATTTATTTTTGTTAATTTTAAATATATTATAATTAAACAATTTCTTTGTTTTTATATAATTTCTTTTTTTATTAAGTACGTTTGCTCTATTATTATTTTTATAAAACTTATTAATATTAAATAATAAATATCGATTTTTTACTATAATATTGTTTAGCTTTCAATAATTAATATATAGATAAAAAAAACGGTTCTTTTTAGATACAAAGAGAATCGAATATTTTATTTATAATTAAGATTTTTTAATAAATTCTTTTTTTGGTTAGATATTCGCGAAGCGTTTTTAAATTTTTTTTCGAATAAAATATATATAGATTTAAATATAAATTACTTATTTAATTTAAGTTTAATCTTATAATTTCACGATTAATATTTAAATAAAGTCTTAATTGTTTTTTTTTAAAATAGATACTCTTAATTGTTGTATACTTATAATATATACTTTAGTAATTTTCTTGTTATATTAAATAATTTAGAGCTCTTAGAAGATTTGCAATTTTCTTTATTTATTTTAATTTTGTAATTTAATTAATCTTTGTTAATATCTATTGAATTCAACTTTATTAAATTTTTTTTTTGCAAAAATACAAACTTGCTACTTGCGATCGAATTTCGACTTAATCTTTTATTTATTATCGAATATTATTAATATATAGATTAAATATAAATCGCGTAATTATATTGTGCAAATCTAAATACTTGTATATTTTAATTAACTTCTAAATTGTATTACTTTAATTAAAATATTTTTAAAACAATATTATAAGTAGTTATTCTTACTATATTAAAGATTAGTTTCTTGTAATATTGCTAAATAACTATTAATAATAATTCTGTTTCTTTATTTACTTTTTTATTTCTTGCAAGTAACAAATTTCTATTTACAACTACTAGATTGTAAGCGTTAAATTTCTTTCGAATAAAATACTCTTTTCTCTTTATAAAAGTTCTAATTATAAAATTACTTATTATTAGACTGATCGCGTTGACCCGGAAATGTCACGTGCAAATGCCAAGACCTAGGTAAAAAAAAATCGAAGAATCGAATCGCTCAAAGTAGTTTAGTCGATTACTATAAGTAGTTTAGCGCGCTTCGCGCTAAACTACTTTGAGCGATTCGATTCCAAAAAATCGTCACGACTCGGTCTTGGCGTCGGGTCGAGCTAGAGGGGTGGTGTCATAACTTGGCCCAACGATTAGTCTACTTATTATATTAGATTTAATTATTGTTGTAAGTTAACAATTGTTAATCTTAATTAATAAAATAAAATATTGTATATATATTATTAAGTTTAATTGTTATTGTTAAACTAATATATTACATTTCTCTAATATACTTTTTATTAAAAAAAATTGAACCTTTTTTTACTTTTATATTGTAACTTCTGCTTTAAATATCTATTTACGCTAAACTCTCTTTTGTTGCTAAATTGTTAACTTTAATTTTCTAAAAAATTAATTAATTTTGTTCTTTTTTTTTAAACAAGTTTAGTATAAGTTATTGTAACAAATTGTCTAATTAAGATCTATATATATTGTAAAATTCAATTGTTTTATAATAATATTAATTTTTTTTATAATAGTATTGCTTTTTAGTTTTTTTTATATTTGTTTATAATCTTCGATAAATTAATTAAAGTCTTAAGATAGCTTGTAATATTTTTTATATATTTGTAAAAATTCTTTTAACTATATTCTTTGTTCGAATTAATAGTTAAGCTATAAGATTTAATAGTTTTCTAAAGTACTTAATTAATTTTCTACGTAAATGCGAGTATCTTGTCTAATAATATTTTATTTAGAACTTTTTATAATTAATTTAAGTTCTTTATCAAATAATAATTGTTATTTAATTTAGTTTTAAAGATATTTGTCTTTATATTAATTTGCTCTCTAATATTGTTCTAGCTATTAAATATCTCTCTTAATATAATATTAATTTGTTAACAATTTATTAAGTTTTATAATTAATAATCTTTTGCAAAGTAACTTAATTTATTATATAAATAACACATTTTTTAAAAAAAATTCTTTTTGCGTTGCTAAATAAAATAAAATTTTCTTAATATAAATTTATAATAATTTAAGTTATTGTACTTCTAATTAAAACAAAATTCTTTTTGTTAATATTTAATTATTAATTTAAAGAAGATTCTCGCTCTTTTGTAAAATTAATTGTATTGTTTTTTTATAACTCTTTTATATAGCTTGTTATCGAAATCGATAATTACTTTAATAAAATCAAATATATTGCTAATAGATTTGCTATTGCGCATAATTTTGTTCTTAAAATTGTTCTTAAAATCTTATCGAAATATTATTATAAACACAATATTATTTTATTTAATAAGATTAATATATTTTTGAAATTTTGCTACGTAATCTATTGCAAAAATTTATTAAATTAAATATTAAATTATTCTTTTTACAATTTGTTTTTTGTTAAATATTTCGAAGATTTTTCGAAACTCTTTCTTAAAATTGTTGAAATTTATAAACATTGTATAAGAATTTTTGTTATAGTTTTTTAAATATTTGCCTAAATTTAATTTAAGTTAATGTTAAACTCTTTCTCTAAAAAATATAAATATAGAAATTGTCTTTTTGTTTGCTAAAACAAAATAGAAGATAAAGTAAATATTTATTTGCATAAGTTAGTTCTTCAAATCGATACAATCTCTATAATAGATATTAGACTTATTAATTCTTATCTTGCTATTTTTATTAATAAAGAGTCGATATAATATTGTTAAGCTAATATTCGAGATAGAGATGCGTTAATCTAATACAAATATTCTTAAAATATTCAAAACATTACGCTAGTATTTTTGTAAAAGATATTAGAAAAATTTATACTATTAAAGAGATTTGTAGATGTCTTTAAGCAATACAAGCAATTACTTAATATTAAGAATTGCAACTATAAACAATCTTATATTTAATAAATCTTTATAGATAATTCAATAAATTAAAGTAACAATAAGTAAAAACTTAAGATAAGTTGAACACAATTTGTAAGAGAGTCGCGTTTAAAAATTATATATCTTTTTATTATTTTAAGATTTAAGATATTTAAGATATTTCAAATCTTAATTATCTTAATTATCTTAATTCTATTAATAGATCTTCTCTTTTTATTATCTTGTAAAAGGCAATGCGCAACAAACAGTATCTATTAGTATGCAACTTGTAACAAGAATATTATTAAGCGTTAATTTTTGTTGTTATTTTGTTAACTTAGAATATTTGCAATCGTAAAGTTAGATACGTCAATCTTTACTTTAATCTTCTTGCTTAAAATTGTAGTAACAAAGTAGTAAAGTTAATATAAAAATATTGCAAAGTTAATAAAATACTTGTTTTACTTTATTTGATTAAACAAAAAAATTAAATTTCTTATTATTCTTACTTTTTTTCAATAAATTAGTAAAAGAGATAGCTCTTTTCGAATAATAATATATAAAGCGTTTGTAAAAGTTTATAAAGTTTAAAAATATTTAAAGTTTTTAATAAGTTTTTAATTTAAATTACTTCTTAATTGTTTTAATTCTTTTTAAGTTTATTTATATATCTTTTGAAAATACAATAAAGTTCAAAAATTTAATCTTTGTAATATTAAATTTATATTTCTTTAGATTAATATATAGCAAATATTTGCAAAGATATTTTAGCACTTATCTAATATAGCGTTAATGCTTTGTCAAATTATTACTATATACTAGTATATTATTTATGTAGATTATGCAAGTTATATTAATTAGCTTTTGCAATATCTTATTAATATAAATCTAGAAAATTACAAATACATTTACTAGTTCAAATAATATAACTTAATATTCGAAATATCTATAATGCGTATAAAATATTGTCTTTTACTTATTATTGCGTTTAATGCAAATACAATAATAGATATTCTTTAAATCTAAGACAATAAAGCGCTTTGCTTTGTATAGACAATCTAACATTTTCGTAATTAGAGACAATAAATAACAATTCTTAATAGTAATTGTATTTAGATCTTTATAGTTAATATATAGATATAACTTATTGTTCGATTCTAATATAAATAGAATAGAGACGTTTGCAAACAAAATTAACTACTTAATCTAGTCTTTAACTAACATATTATCGAGATATTGTCAAAGTATTGCTAGCTTGTTTTGTAAAAAATTATAAAGAGATATAAAAGATAGCTCTTTGTTGTTCTTAAACTTAATAGCATAATCTTCTCTTTTTAATTCTAATAGAATTTTGATTAATTTATTATTATAAAAATCTTTTAGATTTCTTAACTTCTTAAAGATCTTAAACTTTGCTAATTTTTTATTTAACGTCTTTGTAATATTAATGCAAACAATAGTATAAATTGTGCTATACTTAATAAGATCTAAGACAAATTGCTTAAAATTAACTATCTTTAATTTGTTATTTGTAATCTTGAATTGTCAACTTTTTATCTTCGAATTAATCAATATATCTTGTTTGACTAGCATTAACATATCTAATTTAAGATCAAAATCTATATATTTAACTAAGTAGAATAAGATAGTGTATTCTTAATATTAATTTTATAAGTTAATTAGATAATAGATCAACTTATAGACGTTGTAGCAATAGCAATTATTGTTATTAAGAGAATCTAATATTAATAAGATAGCAAGTATAAATTGCAATTTTTATTGTATTACGTAGACGTAATTAATAAGATTCAACTTAATTTTCAAATCGACTAAATCTATAGCTTAACGTTTGTTATTAAGAAGTTAAGTTTAATCTTTTACTAAAATTAAGTTTATTGCTTTTATGTGTTTTTTTTTGCTTTGTGTGCGAGACGTTAACGAAGTTTAATCTTTTTTTATATTAATTGTAGTAATAGCGACAACAATAGACTTGTTCTATTTGTGTTTATTAAAATACTTTGTTTTGTAATATTTCTTTTTATAGTATTTAAAATATTTAATACAATTTAAATTGTTTGCGTTATTAATCTTGTAAACTTGTTTGCGCAATATTAACAAATTTTTAAAGATATAAAACTTCTTGTCTCTAATAAATTTGTCGACTTTGTTTGCACAACAATTTTAATAAAATTTGTTTAAAAAGATATTAGAATCTTTTGTAATTTGCTAATTGTTAAAATTGCTTAAGTTTGCTTTGCAAATGCAATTTAATATTTATTCTTATATAATGATTATAGTTAAAAGCTTATTGCGAGTATTTAATATATTATCGATATCTAAAATCTTTACTTTTAAATTCGACTTAAACTTAATCAAAAATATATAGATTCTATACTTCTTTAAGAGCGACAATAGATAAGTCTTTAGTTTATTTAAATATTTCTTAAAGACAATTATCCTTTAATTTAATTTCTATTTAATGTTCTTCTATCTTTTATAGACAAGAAAACAACAATTAACAAAATTAGCTATCAAATTTAATAAAAATTCTCTAAATTGTTTAAAGATCTTGCTCTTTAATTTAGTGTTATTGCTTGTTCTTAAATATTATTGCGTAGCAATATTATTTTCTAAGAATAATATGCAATAGAGAATTTTATTTTTATTTGTAATAAAATACGTCGAGAATTATATTATATTAATGTCGATTTTGCGAAATTAGATAATATATTTACTTATATTTAGATTCTTTTATAATTTTAGTTTTTCAAGCTTCAAGAACTCAAATATAATCGACGACAATACAATAGCAATTTAAGAAGCTTAAGAATTTGTTTCTTTAATTGTTATAACTTAAGTTTGCTAAATATTTCGCAAACTTTAAATCTTTATTATTAACGTTTTAATTTGTTGATATAAAGTTGAAGTTTTAATTGTATTTAAGCTATTATCTTTGTTAATATTATATTAATAATAATTATTTTTGTCGAGATTTTATAAGCGATTGTTGTCTTAAAAAAGATTAAATCTCTCGAATTTTAATTTAGTAATTAAATAATTGTTATAATTTAAGTTGTTTTAATTCGATATAATGCTATCACGTCTTAAATCTTTCTCTTCGAAAAATAAAACAATTAGAATTATAAGATACAAGTGCGTTTGCTACTTGTTAATATACTAAGATATAAAAGACATAAAATATAATAGACTTTTATTACTATATCTCAACTATATAAGATAGATAATAGTAAGACTAATTGTTAAAAAACAACAAAAGATCGACTTTCTTTCTATCTAATACTCGCTATAACATGCAAGCTTATTTCTTGCTTTCTAATTAGAAAGAAAAGTTATGCAATTCGAGACTTCTATAGTTAGTCGAGATTACGTGTCCTGTTATATCCTAAGACGCTAGCGCGTTAATAGCACTATAGCGTTATATTATAGCAATCTTTAGTATAATTGTTAGATCGGATTGAACACTTTTTTCTTAATTTAATTTACTCTCTTGAACTCTATAGAGTTAAACTAGATTTAAGTCGCGAATTCGATCTTAAAATTAAATTTTGTCGAGTTAATATTAAAAGCTTAATCTAATTAAATAAAATAAGTTAAGCAAGATACATATCTAATAAGATCTTTATATATATATATAGAACTCTATTATTTTATCGATTACAAATATAATTACTAGAGATAACGCATTGATTCTAATTACAATTTCGAAAGAAAAACAATAGAGATAGGTAATAGAATCTCTAGATTAAAACTACGTATATATATTAATTTATTAATTTTTGTTCTTTATATCTTCGACAAGTTGTTTAAGATTTTGCTTGTCTTATCTTTGTATTTATATTTAAAGCAACTTCTCTTGCGTTTGCATTTTCTTAAGAAAATATTATACAATTGCAAGACATTTATGCAAAGACTTTCTTGCTTCGTTATATTTAGTATAATTAACTAAAATTAGAATTGTTCGATTAATTGTCAAACAATATATAGAAACAAGTATCTATCTTTAAACAATTTAATTAGATATATTTTTGCAAACTTATGTTACGTTTTTATTGCATTGTCTTGCATTTAATTAATATAATTAACAATATTAATTTCTAACAAGATATTTTGACAATAATAATAAAACTATTGTTTAAAAATTATATGCAATAGTTTTTACTAATAATTAATAATCTTCTTTAGAGCAATATCTAATTTAGATCTTAGCAATATTAATTAACAATAAAAAATAATAAATTTATATCTTAGTTTGTTATTAATACAAACATTTATAAAAAAACTTAAGAAGTTAAATATTTATATAAACAGTTGTTTAATACTTTTAATCTAAAGAGTTAATATTGCGTTTTTATACTTTCTTATTACTAGATTTATAAAGTCGAAATTAATAAATTTCTCGAATATCTTTCGTAACGCAAATTCTTTTAAGTACTAATTTTTCTTTTTTGTACTATTGTTTTAATTCAGATTAAGAATTCGATTACAAGTAAATCTTAATAACTATAAGTTAAAAATCTAATTTAATAACTTTTTTTAAATCTATAATTGTAAGCTATAACATATAGAATGCGAGACAAAAGTATATACTTTTTAAACGTCTTATATTTGTAAGAAAATTGTCGATTAAAATAACTAAATTTTTCTAGTTATTCGACAAGAAACGTTGCATAGAATTTAGCATCTATTAATTGATATCTATAAGTAAGCTCTTATTTATTATAGTTATTGCAACAAACAAATTAGCTTTTCTTTAATTAATTTAACTTAATAAAAGATAGAAGCAATATTAATTAAACAACAATAGTTAAGAGTATATCTTTAATATGCGAGAAAATTGTTATTAAATTAATTAAGATCTTGTTTGTTTTGTTGCTATTGCATCTTGCGAAAAGTAAACTAAGAAATCTATTATATTTATCTAACTTTATACTTTTTAAATAACTTAATTTTCTTATTTTATTGCAATATTTACAATAAAGCGTTTAAATAGTTCTTAAAAATTCAATCTTTATTATAAAGACAAATAATAAAAATTGCAATTTATATAATGCTAAATTCTAGTACTAATTTTATTGCAAAGAAAGATTACATAAATAATAGCAATATTAATGCAAACAATAACAATAATAATATATTAAAAGTTAAATTGCTTTTAACTTTATACAAGAGAAAATCTTTTGCAATTTGTTTTATACAATTAAATTTTTATTAAAGATATATATCGAAGCTTCTAACAAGTCTATTACAATTAAGAAAGATAAATATTAATATATACAATAACAATAGAGTGTATTTTGAATTTTTCTAGTCTTAAACAAACATATAAAGACATATAATTGCTTTATTCGAACAATTAAAAGATTTAAAATAACAACTTTAATTTAGTTGTTAAAATTGCACGTCAATTCAAAGAACAAAAAGATAAACAAAATTACTTGTTGTTAATAATAGATTTTGTATTGTTTGTTGCAAAAAATCGCACAAACAATTGTTTAAAAACAAAAAAAAAATTTACATTAACAAAAACAAGATTCGCAAAAAAAGTTATACTTAAAAAATTATAATTGTAAAAAAGAAACTTGTATTTAATAAATTTGTTAAATTAATATTTACTAAGTTTTGCAAAGCAATAGCATTTAAGTCTAATATTAAGAATCTTGCAAATACAAGAAATTTTATACTTATTAGCAAGATATTACAAGTATGTATTCTTTCAATCCTTTTATTGTTAATTTTTATTGTTAATTTTGTATTTTTTAGAACAATAAACTCAATTACAATTGTTTGTTTTATTCGATGATTAAAAAAATTATTAATATTGTATTATATCAAAAGCAATAAATTTGTTATATAAAATTTACAAAATCAATAAAGATTTAGAACACAAATTTAAAGAATATATTAAATATATTTATAAATTAAATACAAAATTATAATAATACAATCGAGTTGTTTCAATAAGTTCGACAAATCTATTTTATACTTTTTGCTTATATATATTATTGTTGTGTCTAATAGTTGACGCGTATTTTACAATTATACAAGCTTAATAACAATATTAGTAACAAGTGTATACTTAGACAACAAGACTAAAATTGTTATTAGCGATAATAAGATAAAGAACAATAAGACAAATTTCGATAATAAATTGAAAAACTTTATTTAGATTATTAAGTAAAGTAGAATATTTTAACAAGAATAGAGAAAAGAATAAAATTTAATGCAAGATGTGTAATTTTTTTTTATTGTACTAGTTGCGACAACTCTTGTTGTTTAATTGTTATTTAGATTAACTAGACTCGAGCTTTACTATATATTTGATTTTATACTATAGGATCTTTAAGAATATTGCAATTGTATATATAAGTCTTAAAATCTTAATACGTTTAGCGCATTATTTAAAATTTTGTTGTAACTTCTATTTATTCTTAGCAATAAAAAGAAGTAACAAAATTATTATAATCTTAAGATAAACAATAATAGAGTTGTTTTTTTAAACTTTATTAAGAAATTTAGTACTAATATTTATTTGCGATTGTTACAAATTTGTTGTTATTTTTGTTTTCGTCAATATTTTGATTGTTGTCGATATCTTTGTTTTTGTTATTAAATTAATTGTTGTTAATATCTTTGTTTTTGTTATTAAGTTAATTGTTGTTAATATCTTTGTTTTTGCTATTAAGTTAGTTGTTATTAACACTTTTGTTTTTGTTATTAAGTTAAGTTCTTCGACTTGCTTAAGATATATTCAAATATAATTCAAATAAATCTTTATATAGTTAACTTCTTTATTATATTTTGTAAAATTTATAAGTACTATACTCTCTCAATATTGTATATTAATTTGTACAAAAACTCTTATCTTTGAATATTTTAATAATATATATCTTTATAGCATCTTAAAGAACTTGTATTGTTGTATTTTGTATTATAATAATTTGCATTTAATTGTTGTTACGTACTTTTATTATAATAATTCGACAAAACTCTTAAAAAGCTTATTTAAATATTATATAATTTTAGAAGCTCTAGAAGTTATAGATTGCGATAAGATTATTCTTTGAGTTCGAATATTAACAATATAATACAGTAGTAAGTACAAAATATTGTATTTCTTTGTTTGTTTATTATCGCAAAATCTATAATAAAATTATAGTAAATTTGTGTAATATTTGGAATTTAAGATTTTCTATCTAATATTGAATTTGTATAGTCTTTAACAATATCTACGCTTTCTATATTATTAATATGTAACTCGAATTTAAACTTGTTTAAGTATTTGAATATCAAGTTATTAATTATTGTAAAAAATTAAATATTTTATCTAGATACAAGTAATATTAAGTAATTATATTTTGTAAAATATTAGTTTTTAAATTAAGCTAAAAATTATTAAGTTTCTTGTACTTATTTTTTTTTCTATTAATAAATTTCAAACTTAATTGAGTTATCGATTAAGTAATTTTAAAGTTTCTATAGTAAGATATTGTATATTAATCAACTTGTTAAATCTTAAAGTACTTAATAAATTAAAATTAGATTAGCAAAAATCAAATCTAAGAAAGCAAAGCATTGCAAGTAAATTTATTGCATATAATTAATGTCGCAAATAGCGCTTTTCTACTTATTAAACTTACTACTTAAATATAAGTATTATACAAAAGACTTGTATTGTATTTGCAAAATAGTTGTACTATTTATTATTGCAATACAATATATAATATAACAAGTTAACAAGTTAACAAGTTGTAATTACACATCGACATTTTGGGTAATCGACCTTTCAATTTCAAGATGCTAAGATGGCTCGAGTGGCTCAAGGCCAGCCCAAGGATTGTCTGGGGGGCAATCGAAAGCTTGCATTTGGGAAGCTAGAAAAGGCTTGACAAAATGTATAATTTTGATGTTCGAGATGCGCATGAACTCTCGTAGCACTTTGATTAAATCTTCACTTATTACTTGTTCACATCATAGTAATTTGTATAACAAAATCGAACGATTCGTGAGATTTCTACGCGAAGACGACGTGCATCTAGGAAGCGCTTTATTTGCATAATTAATTGCGCGTGATTGATTGCGCGTAATTAATTGCGCGTGATAGATAGTGCTCGCAGATTGCGTTCGACGAGCCTTGGCAACACGAGTGATGTTCGAGTGATGCTTGGCGTATTCCCCAAATTTTTGATGGTGCTTAGGGTTTGCTTGGGGCCAACTAGACCTGCTAATGTGGCTCTAGGGCTAAGACATTGACACAACGATCCTAGAAGCCCCGGGTCGCTAATAGGGCTTCTAGAGGGTTATCCCGAATTGTCGATGCAATATTTGTTGTAACTCTAAATTGTATTCTAGAAATATTATTAGTTTTTATTATTAAATTGTTTATTATATAATTGCGCTTATTGTATTTGTTTATTTTGTTTTTATACTTCTTTTTATATTAAGAATATCTACAATAACGCAAAAACTTAATAGTTGACAAAAATTTCGAAACTTTTAAGACGAATTTAATTCGATCAAACAAGATAGATATTCTCTTAAATTTATCATTGTTTTTTATTACTTATATATTAATAGAGAATATTCTGTTGCAATTAAAACTTGTATTTATGTCGAAATTAAAGCGCAAAAAGCTAATAACTAAGAATTTAAAAGAACACAAATTAGAATTAAATGTTATCGAACAAAAATTGTTAACAAAGAATTCTTATATTCTATTATAGCAAATGCGATTTGCTAATTGTAAAGTTGCTTAAAATATATTACGATATATATTCTTTCTATATAACAATATACTAAATTATAATATTAGCGTCGAGTTCTTAGCAATTCTTAAATCGAACTTCGATTAAATCTTTTACTTAATACTTAATAAAAAGAGCAAAAACTATATTAAATTAAAATATTAAATTAAATGTAATAAACAAGTTTAATTTGAAAGAAATTTTTTAATTTTAATATTAAACAAAGTACAATAATATTTTAAATGCGACAATTAAACGCAAAAGAAAGTCTAGTAAGAAAGAGATGTTTGCTATAAAACAAACAATTATTTTAATACTAATTATCTAGAGTAGTTTTAGAGACTCTAGAAAACAAGCAATTAATACAAGAAAAATAAATATCTTAATATTAATTGCAAAGCGCAATACTTTAAGCTTCAAAAAACTAGCAATTGTAATAAAGAAACTTATAATATTATTATTTTTAATTAAAGTTAAGAGCAAGTTAACAAAAAAAATTATTATTATTAAGAAGAAGTTTACAACTATTGTAAAGTTAAAGAGTTAAACAAGAGTTAAAAGCAATAAAACAAAAAATTGCAAGTTAGTAAAAAAATTATTTGTTATAAGCAAGATATATTTTATTTCTTTTTATTATTGCTTTTTGTTGCTAATAATACAAATAATAGGCTAGCGAGAGAACTACCTGTACGTAATGCTAGCTACGAATCTATTAATATTGCGATATTCGATAGAGTCAAATGTTCTTAGCATCGACAAACAAGATGTTCGCAAATGTTTGATGCAATTGTTACAACAAATTGATCGATCAAATCGCGAAAACAACAACAATATTAATTCTTATTACTACTACTATCTCGAATCTTCTACGTATAGTAAGATACGTGTGACTAAGAACACGCAAGACTATCTATAATTATTGTTATTTATTTCTTGTACGCGTCGATTGTTGTTACGATAACTATTATATTACGATTACGAAAAAGGTATTTTGAAATATCGCAAGAAAGTTTCGAAGCGCTGTGTGTATAAATTTAGAAGAGCTAAAAAAAATTATATACATATACTATATAGATAGAAGGTCAAAAGTTTTTGTTACACATAAATTAATTGTGTTAAGATTATATGTTTTGATTAATTGCAATTGCCTTTTGTCTTGACTATAATTTTGTTGAAAGCAACGTCTTCGTTACGCCCCAAATTGAAAGCGCTACGTGTGTGAGTGTACAAAAAAGAGTTAACATTGAGTTTAAGTATTAAGACTATATAAATACAAATACGAGTACTATGTATCAAGAAACAATCTTTATATAATTGCAATTTACAAAGAGAACTTATACGTAAGTTCTTAAAGCTCTTGTTCTTGATATGCACGGATTTGAGGATTTGAGACTATCGAACGATATACGAGATTTTTTTTTGTAAATTATATTTTAACACGATCTTTATAATTCTTATAGAGAATTTCTTTGTATTATGAGTATTACAATAGTAACATAAAATATTGGAGCAATGTAACTTGAATTTGAAAATTTGGTCGCGCAACACATATAGGACTTGCATAGGTCTCCAGGGATATTAAATCAAGTATAAATTAAAAAAAAAAATACAAATAATAGTTTTAAAATTCTAATTTGCGAAATTCTTTTTTTTCGATAGTTCGCAAAATTATAGATATAATAACTAAATATAAGCAATTAATATATTTTTGCAAAGAAGTAAAATTGTATACAATAAAAGATAAAGATTCGAAAGAGAAATATTATAGATTTTTAAATTAGTATTCGAATTCTAACAACGCAATAAATAATATCTATTAATATACTTTAATTTTGAAAAGATTCTTGTATAGTGTGATCGTTGGGTCGGGTCGAACACTTTTTTCTCAACCCGACCCACCCTCTTGGGCCCCGTAGGGTTGGGCCAGGGTTAAGGCGCGAACCCGACCCCAGGATCGGGTTTTGTCGGGCCAATGC
>JAABUQ010000312.1_pt1 | contig 112306 bp, 87 predicted proteins | sample 5560001 | NCBI WGS metagenome assembly JAABUQ01 (sample SAMN10711888, study PRJNA513371) | rock metagenome | isolation source: Antarctica rocks | place: Antarctica: Victoria Land, Finger Mt nord | collected 2015-12-18 | reverse complement strand
AGCTGGTCGAGTTGCAGACAGCGGTGTGGGATGTCTACGTCGACGACTCGCTGCTCGACTACGTCGCGCGTATCGTCGAGGCGACGCGCACGCACCCCGACCTGTCCGTCGGCGCCAGCACGCGCGGCAGCCTGGCCCTGTTCAAGACAGCGCAGGCGCTGGCCGCCCTGGAGGGCCGCGACTTTGTGACCCCGGACGACGTCAAGAGGCTGGCCCCGGTGACCTTGCCGCATCGCGTCACCGTTAAACCGGAGGCGGAGATGCGCGGCCGCGACGCCGCCACGCTGATCCGGGGGATACTGGAGGGGTGCGCCGTGCCGATCGACGCGCCCGACACGGTGATGGAAGCGTCATGAAGTGGCTCATCGGCGCCCTGCTGGCGCTGGCCGCCGTGCTGAACAACGCCCTGCTGTTTTTCTTCGCGGCGGCGGTGCTGGCGCTGTACATCGGCGCCGACGTGTGGGTGCGGCGCGTCGGCGCCGGCCTGCGCACGCAACGTCACGTGGAGAGCCGCGTCTTCCACGGCGAGGAGGTGGCGGTCACGCTCAGCGTCACCAATGGAGGCGCGCTGCCCGCGCCCTGGGTGCGCCTGACCGATCATCGCCCCTTCGAGCTGTCCGGGCCGGACGCCTGCCGCGAGGTCTTCGCGCTTGCCCCGGGTCAAACGCACGAGGCCGCCTACAGGCTGACCGGGCGGCGGCGCGGCATCCACACCGTCGGGCCGCTGACCCTCACCGTGGGCGACGTGTTCGGGCAGGCGCAGCGCACGCTACGGTACGACGCCGTGCAGTCGCTGATCGTCTATCCCCGCGTGGTCCCGCTAGAGCGGCTGGGCCTGCCCACGCTGGCCCTGCTGGGCGACGCGCGCAGCCGGCGCAAGATCCTCGGCGACCCCGCGCGGGTGTCCGGCGTGCGCGACTATGTGCCGGGCGACCCGCTGCACCACGTCAATTGGCGCGCCACCGCCAGCACGGGCCGCCTGCAAGTCAAGCAATTCGAGCCCACCACGACGTTGCGCACCACCGTCTTCCTGGACATGGAGCGCATTGGCTATACGCAGCGCGACCCTCTCTCGGCCACTGAGTTGGCCATCACCGTGGCGGCCTCGCTGATCAGCCACCTGATCGGGCGGCGCCAGGAGGTTGGGCTGGTCACCAACGGTCAGGTCGCCTTATCACCACAGCTCGACGGCGGGCCTATCGAGACGATTGTGCCCGTGGGCGTCTCGGCGGCGGCGCTGCAGGGGCTGCAGGGGCTGCGAGGGCCGGAATCGAAATCAACGCCCATGCTCGGCGCCGGCAACCAGGAGCCGCGCACCGACGCCGTCCCGATCCGTGCCGGCAGCGGCTACGGTCATTTGACAGGTATGCTAGAATTGTTGGCGCGTCTCAAGATGCGCGAGGTCGGCGTGGAGTACGACGGCTTTGCCGCACTGCTGGAGCGGGAGAGCCTGCATCTGCCCTGGGGCTCCACCGTGGTGGCGATCAGCGGCGCGCTGCCGCCAGAGCTGTTCGGCGCGCTACGCCGCCTGCGCGACGCGGGCCTGAGCGTGGTGATGCTGGACATCGAGCGGCGGCCGGACGCATTCGAGATGACGGCGCGGGCACGGGCGTTGGGCGTGCATCTACACGTGATGCCGCCCGGGGAGATGCTGGCCACGCTGGCGCAACTGGACGAGGAGGGATAGCCTGATGGTACCGCGACAATTGGGCGGCCCGGACGCGGTGGCGCGGGCGCGTGGCCTGTTCGTCGCGCTCGTCGCACCAGCCCTGCTGATCCCGTACGCGATCGCTCTGCTGGCTGGGAGCTTCGCGGCGGGCCTGTTACTAGCCGCCACGACAGCCCTCTCGCTGGCGTGGTTGCCCGGCCAGCTTCCCCTCGTGCTGGCGCTCTGCTACGCCATCCCCCTCCTGGCCGCCTTCGCCCGTCGCCATCGCTCGACGCTGGAGCCGACGCCAGTAGAGCGTTTCGGCGTCGGGGTGCTGGCAGCTCGCCTCGCGCTCTTCGCCCTGGTCCTGGCCGGGCTTCCGCTGCTGGAGTGGGCGATCCTGTCTCCAGGGGCCGACAAGGAGGGCCACGCCTTGTTCCTGCCCGTCCTGGCGGCGCTGGCCGTGAGTCAGGCGGCCTGGAGCTATGCGACGGTGCTGTTCGACCTCTGGGAGGGACTGCGCCTGCGCGATTGGGAGGAAGACGCCGCGCCCCTCCTCGGCGAGCCGCCCCGCCAGCGGGCCGCATGGATCGAGAGGACGGGCGTGATGGATCGGCTGTGGCTCATCATCATCGGCGGCGGCGTCCTGCTCTGCCTCGCGCTGAGCGGCGCGACCATCGTCAACAGCCATGGGACGCCTCCGCCGACGGCTGTCGCTGCGCTATTGGCCGCCATTTATGTGCTCACCGGCCTGCTGATCGGGGGCGCGGCGGAGCGCCAGCGTCTGATCGTGGAGAGCCGGCTGTACGGCTTACCCCTCTCCGACGCGGTCATCCGCTCCTGGCTCCCCACCACCGTGGCGGCGATCGGCGGCCTGGCCGCGCTGATCGCCCTGGCCCTCGTCGGCGGCGCCCTCGATCTGGCGCATGCTACGCTTACATTTACGTGGTATATCCTCTCAGGGCCGGTCGCCGCGATTGCCCTCCAACCCTTCGGCCACCATCCTACCGGGATGAACGGGTCGAGCGCCGTCCCAACCGCGGGCAACACGCCCCTGGAGATCGCCGCCTCGGCCCAGGGCAACCTGCCCCTGGCAACCGATACTCCCACCCCAGTCAGAGCACCTCTACCCGCGGTCCCGCCGCACGATGACGGGTTCGTCCGGCTGATAGGGGGCGTGGCCAACGTACTGGGCACGGTCGTGATTCTTGTCGTCCTGGTCCTCGCCGTCGTCCTGCTGATCATGGCGGCGACCGGCCTGCTGGGGGCGGCGCTGGAGTACGGCGCGCACTATGCGCCGGACCGGCCGCGCTGGCCGCAGTTTCTGGCCGCCGCGCGCGGCGAGTGGCGTCGCCTACGGCGGGCCGTCCTGAAACCGGCCCGCGCCGCGACTACCACCCTGATCCGGCGCTCGGCGGCGGACGCCCTGGAGCGCCGGCGCCGCGCCCGTGAGCGGCAGGACATCCGCCCGGAGTTGCTGGCGCCGCGCGCGCTGGTCCTCTACCTCTACGCGCAGGCGCTTGGCGTCCTGGCGCGGAAAGTACAGCCGCGCCGACCCGGCCAGGCACCGGGAGAGTACGCCGCCGAGGTGGGCGAGCGCCTGGGGCTGAGGGACCGCGCCGCCTTTGACAACCTCACGGCGGACTTCCTGGAGGCGCGCTACGGCCCACGCGCCGTCGATCCAGGCCTCGCCGCGCGCGCCCACGCCAGTTGGAATGCCCTGCTCGCGGCGCTCAAGCGAACGCGACAGGTCTAAACGCATGGTCCACAAATAATCGGCGCGGCGACATGGCCGGGAGCATCCCTGGGAGCGCGGGCGTCTCGCCCGTCCCCGTCGGACCCCAGAACGGGCGAACAGCGCAGTGAGCGCCTGCGCTCCAGGACAACCTTTTACAGGCCCTGGGTGTAAACGGTCCAGGTGCGACCGCAGTCTCGCGCCGCGCCCCAGGCGCACGGTGGGGAGAGAATAGGACGATGGCAGCGGTATCAGCATCGAGGACCGAAGCCTGGGACGAGGGCGTGCTGGTTCCGTACGCTATCGCGCTGTTGGCCTTCTGCCTGGCCGCGGGGCTGCTCCTGGCCGCCACGACGGTTGTGTCGCTGGCATGGCTGCCCGCGCAACTCCCTGTTCTGCTGCTGCTGTGCTACGCCTTCCCGCTGGCGTCCGTCTTCGCCCGCCGCTATCAGCTGTCGCTCGGGAGGACCGCCGCCGCGCGCTTCGCCCTGCGGGCGCTCGTGGCGCGCCTGGCCCTCTTTGGATTGGTCCTGGTCGGCGCGCCGCTGCTGGAGCGGATGGCGCTGTCCATGGGCGCAAACCCTGCTAGCCGCGCGTTTATCCTCCCGGTCGTCGCGGCCCTGATAGCAGCTCAGTTGACCTGGAGCCACGCCACCGCGCTGTTCGACCTCTGGCACACCTTGCGCGCGCAGGACTGGGAGGACGGCGCCGTGCGGCAACCCGGAGACGCGGCTATCTCACGGTCGGGACGCGTCGATAGGACGGGGACCATGGACCGGCTGTGGCGCACCATCATCACAAGCGGCGTCCTGCTGACCCTGGCGCTGGCCGGCGCCACGGTCGTCAGTACGGCCGAGGCGCCACCGCCGGCGATGGCGGCGCTGCTGGTGGTCGTGTACATCCTGACCGCACTGCTGTTCGGAGGCGGCGCGGCGCGGCAGCGTCTGGCCGCCGAGAGCCGGCTGGATGGCCTGGCCCTCCCCGCGACGGTCACCCATTCCTGGCTGCCAACCGCGGCGGCGACAATCATCGGTGGAGGCGCACTGATTGCCCTGGCCTTGCTTGCCGGCGCCCTCGCGGTAGCGCACGCCGCGACGGGGCGGCTGTGGGAGAACGTCCTGGCGCCCATCATCGCGGGCCTGCTGGGTCTCTTCGGCCATGGCCTGACCGGCATGAGCAGCCAACAGATCGACCGTCTGCTGGGCCGTCCACCCCGTCAAACGGTCATGCCGCCCCCACCTCCGCCACGGCACGAGGGACCCAGCGCGCTCTGGTGGGGGCTGACCCATGCCGGCCCCTGGGTGCTGGCGGCCGTCGTGGCCGTCGTGCTGCTGCGATCGTATCGTGAGTATCGCAAGAGCCGCGTGCCCGGCCAACCCTGGTGGCCGCAGGTCGTGGCCGCCGTGCTGGCCGAGCTGCGACGGCTGCGGCGCGTCGTGCTGGGGCCGGCCCGCGCGGCAGTCGGCGCCCTGTTGCAGCGCGCCGCGACAGCCGCCGCCAAACGTCGCCGCCGGGCTCAACCGCGGGGGCGCCTCGACGAGAGGCGACTGGCGCCGCGCGCGCTGGTCATCCTTCTCTACGACCGGGCGCTCTCTGCCCTGGCGCGCCGGGCACAGCCACGCCGCTCGGGCCAGGCGCCGGGCGAGTATGCCGCGGAGGTGGGTGAGCGCCTGGACGCCGCCGACCGCGCCGCCTTCGACGATCTCACCGCCGACTTCCTGGCGGCGCGCTACGGTCCCCACGTCATCGAGCCCGCCCGTGCCGCGCGCGCGCGCGCCAGTTGGAAGGTCCTCGCCGACGCGCTCAAGCGGACACGGCGGCCCTAATGCGCGGTGGCGATCCGGGCGCCCATGAGGACGAGCGGGGCGTCCGGATTGTCGGGCTCGGGGATGGCCCCGAGGCTGACGTCGGCGATGACGCCCGGTCGGAAGACGAGGCAATAGGTCGAGCCGCCGTACTGGAAATGGCCCAGTTCGTCGCCTTTCCTGACCCGATGCCCCGGCGTGATCTCGGGATGGATAATGCACGAGGACACTTCCACCATGCCCACGAACAGCACGCCCACCAGCCCAATGGCCGGATCGTCGCAGTCGATGAGGATAATGGCCCGCGTCGCCACGTGCGTGAGATAGGCCTGCGACTCTTGCGGGCCGGAGGGGTCTTCGCCTACCGAGTCGGCTTCGGAATAGTATGTACCCCCCTGCACGAACGCCTTCCTGATCGTCCCCGCGACGGGGCTGTGCCAGCGGTGATAGTTGAGGGCGCTCAGGTAGGCCTGGTAGACGGTCCCGCCCACGAACCCGTCCACTGCTTCGTCGTTGGCCAGCATGTCCCGCAGCGAGTAGGGCTGGGACTTCAGCCAGAACGTGTCCTGTTTCTTCACGCGGGCACTGATGCGATAGGGGGCCGCTTCACAGGCGCTCACGATCACCTTGTCGTTGTCCGGTTCGGCGATGGGGCGCGCGCCGTCCTTGAACCGCCTGGTGAAGAAGTCGTTCCACGACGCGAACCCCCAATGCTCGTCTTGCGGATCGTAGTGGTACTCCTGGATACCGACGGCTTTCTGGGCCGCTGCGCACGTCCAGCCCGTCGGCGTGTTGTTCAGGACGTAAAGCGACGCGCGGCTGCTCAGGAACTGGCTCCACGCCGTCAGGATGCGCTTAAACATGGCGTTGATCGCGTCGTGACGAAACGCGGCGCGCCCGGCCGGCGTCCCCATGGCCCGGTCGATGATGGCGTTGAGGGGAGCGCCCACCAGGTCCGTCTCGTTGAAGTCGGGCGCCCGCGTCAACACGTCGTTGAGCAGCAAGAGAAGATGGTCGACGCTCTCCAGATGATTGGTGCGATACTGCTTGCCCGTGGGGTCCTGGGCGATCATGTCGGTGATGTACATGCGCACCACGGGGTCCCGCTCGATGAGGTCGTGGAACTCCTCGATCACCGGATGGAGCGTGACCGGCTCCGTCGCGTCCTTTACCCGCCGGGCGTGCCTGTCCAGCTCGGCCTCCAGGGCGTCCTGGTCGGAGGGCAGCCACTTGCCCAGGCGATACGTTGCGGTCGTGGTCGTGCTCTCGTCGCTGTCCATCGTGATTGCCCCCGTTTTCCTCGTGGTTGCGCCCGTTGCGCCGCGCTCTGCCTACCCTTGAGTGTAGCGGGTCGGCGGCCGGCGCGTCTGCCCCTGGACTTGCTGCCTGTCCTGATCGCGGGGCTAATCACCCCGTGCTAATCCGCGCGGGCAGGGCCATGCAGGGCCATGTAGTTCTCGCGGGAGACCCTGCTCCCCAACCCCGTGGCGACTAGCCCCTCGGCCCTCCCCATGACGACTGGCCCCTCCGCTCTAGCCACGGGCGGACGGTCCAGCGAGGCGGGCCGACGGTCTAAGCATGTGCTCAGAAATCTGGCACGGTTTTGTTAGGCGTGATTCGCCCAAAAAACTGTGCCGAACTTATGATCAGGTGCTTAGCGCTCTCTCCCGTGCGACGGGCGAGGGGGAGCGGCGGCCCGCCTCGTCTCCCCTCTCCCGCGCACAGGGAGAGGGGTCGGGGGTGAGGATTGCCCTGGCACGGGGTCCGTTTATTATGATGCGGCCCGCGCATGGACGTCCGCGACCAGCGCGACCGCCGTCGCCAGGTCGTTGACGACCAACTCGAAGCACGCCGCGCCCGCCACAAGCGCGGCGGCCAGGGCTACCCCATGGGGCGGGCGAGCCCCGTCGTTGACGCCGCAGCGCAGCAGACGCAGGGCGGCCTCGGATCGGCTCAGGGATTGGGGAGCGGTGCGGCCATCGGGCTCGTAGCGCGGAAAGATGATGACGCCGACCTCCGTCACCTCGCACCGGCAGTCCGGGGCCAGCAGCGCCGCGTCGAGATGCCAGACCCGTCCCGGCTCGCGCGGCGCCTCCCGCGCGACCTCGTCGGGGAGCGCCAGCAGGCGGGCGGTCGCGAGCGGCCGTTTGACCGAGAGCGGCTTGGAGTAGGCGTGGACGCGCTGATCGACCAGCGTGTATAAGGACCTGGCCTAAGCAGACCCAAAAGTACCGCGAATAGGTCTCTTGGGCTAGCCCTCACTAAACGTAATGTCCCATATGTCTGCCCCGGCACGAGCCTCATAGTGGAGTGGAGTGAGGCGGGGCGGAGGTGTTGCCGCGACCGGTAATCCGATGCGTCTACCCCGATCACGTCGATTGTATCTAACGACGGGGAGAGTATGAGGACATACAGAAATTACACCGGCGCGACCCTCTTCATGGTGATCAGCTGTCTATTGGTGGCTCCGCGAGGTCCCTACTTTGGGCCCCAGCCATCCCTCGCCCATGCGGCAGCGACGCAACCAAGCGGCTGGCGGCTCATGTTCGACGACGAATTCGCCGGCACGAGCCTCGACACCACGAAGTGGACGGCCGCCGACTACGGAGGCAGCCCTGCCAACGGGGAGCAGCAGTTTTACTCGCCCGCCGATGTCTCCGTCTCCGACGGCGCGCTTGTGCTCACCAGTGAGCAACGTCCCCTCAACGGGGCGCCCTATGCGTCTGGGCGGGTCACGAGCGACGGCCTGTTCTCCTTCACCTACGGGCGCGTCGACTTCCGCGCCAAGGACCCGGTCGGGCGCGGGCTGTGGCCCGCCGTCTGGCTGCTCGGCGAGGGCTGCGGCAAGGGCTCGACCACCGGGTCGTGCATGTGGCCCAATCCCGGCGCCCAGGAAATCGATATGCTCGAACAAATTGGATCCCAGCCGACGGCCGACTACATGACCATGCACTATGGAACCAACGATACCTCGTCGGCTCAATGCGCGCACACCGGCCCCGACCTGTCGGCCGACTACCATGACTACTCACTGGTCTGGATGCCGGGGCAAATCGTCTGGTACGTGGACGGGGTTCAACAATGCGATCAGATGGTGACGGCAGCGTTCAACACACCGATGTACCTGGTCATCAACGCCGCGGTCGGCGGCCACTGGCCCGGCTCCCCCGACGCCGCCACCACCTTCCCGCAGCGGATGCTGGTGAAGTATGTGCGCGTCTACCAGCACACCGGGCCCGCGCCGGGCAGCGCCGTCGCCATCGCCGCGGGCAGCCCCATGAACGTGGGCGGCTTCGCGCCGGACGCCGACTACAGCGGGGGCACGCCGTCCGTGTCCTATGAGGACATCGATACGAGCGGAGTGCGCGACCCAGCTGATCCAGGCGTCTACCAGCACATGCGCCAAGGCCCGTCGTTCACGTACGCAATCACTGGTCTGCTCCCCGCGCAGCCGTACACGCTGCGGCTGCATTTCGCGGAGACAACCTATGGCGCCGCGGGGCAGCGCGTGTTCAACGTGTCGGTCAGGGACGGCCAGGGAGCACGGCCGGCCCTGACGAACTTCGACATCTACGCCGCCGCTGGGGGAGGCAACAGGGCGGTGGTCGAGGAGGTCCCCATCATCGCTGACGCGGACGGACGGGTCACGGTCGCATTCACACAGGGCTCCGCCGGGCAACCGGCCGTTAGCGGCCTAGACGTTGTACCCGCAACCCTTCCCGCCCAGACGACAACGATGGTCGTCCCGCCCCCCCTCCCCGACCCGACGCCCTATCAGAGCGTCTATGCCAGCCGGCCGTTGGCTGGGTGGGCTAGCCAGAGTACGGCGACAGTCAACCTAGCCGCGAACGCCTTTGTCCACTCGGGCTCCGCGGCTATCAGCGTCGATGCCCAACCTGGACAGGCTCTTTGTCTGGATCGCACTGCATTCGACACGACTCCGTACAACACGTTGGGCTTCTGGCTAGATGGCGGCCCGTTCGGAGGGCAGAGCCTACAGGTCCAGGCCCTGGTCGACAACAAGCCGCGATCAGCGGTGACGTTACCGCCTCTGGCGGCTAACACCTGGCAATTTGAACCGATTTCGCTCACCGCTCTTGGTGTTGCCCAGGAGCCACGTATGAATGGATTCTGCATCCAGAACATCGCGACTACTGCACAACCCACTTTCTATGTCGACGACATCGCTCTCACGGGGCCGCCGGAGTCCGTCGATCCCGCTGTCCCAGGCGGCACGCCGTCCCCGACGATCCCGACAGCGACCACCACGCCGTCCCCGACGATCCCGACAGCGACCACCACGCCGCCGACCACGGTTGACGTCCTCTCGCCATCGGCAACCACTACGTCGACAGCGACGGCATTGCATACGGCCACGGCGTCGCGCACGCCGCTGGCGACGGCGACCGTTTTGTTGCCAGCGACGACCACGTCTACCCCTATACCGCTATCAACGACACAGGTAGGCGCGCCCAAGACGCCCATCAGGACGCTGGCGCCATCGCCTACCCCGACACCGCCGAGCAGCATAACCGCGGAAACGACCGTGCCAGAGACACCACGGACATCCACCTCGCCTGTCCCGGTCATCTCTCCGACCGAGGCGGTGGAGTCCGGCGCCACGTCGCCCCCGAGTCCGACCGCAACACGGATCTCTCCGGCCAGTACGACGCGCAATGCAGCCACGGCCACGGCCACGGCCACACCAGTCGCTCGCCCACAGCCTCGCCTGCCGCTCCATATTACTCTGGCTTCGACAAACGCGGTCGAGGGCGGCCTGATAGCCATCGTCGTGCATGTGCATTCCGTTCGCAACGCTACGGTTGCCGTACGCTTCCAGATGGCGGGCGGCCCCCTGCCACGGGTCGCGACGGCTACTAGCCACCGCCGACGCCCCGCGACGACATCCCGCCGGCTTCACCATGCGCCGACGTCTCACCATACCGGAAACCATCCGCACGACGCCCTCCGGCCCAACCTCACAGCGACCGGCGTCACCGATCACGAAGGGCGCCTCACCGTAACCCTACGCGTGCTGTCAACCATGACGAGACCAACAGTAGGACTGGTGCGCGTCACCGTATCGCGAGCAACCGCGTCGACAGCTTCCACCGTGCGCGTTGCCATCCCGGCGACTGCCGGCCACAGTGGCTAGGTAGGCCATGTCATCCTCACGGTGGGATGACCAGACTGAGACAGGGGCATAGCGCATGTGCTCGGGGCGCTCCGCAACTGAGCGTATGCACTATGCCTCTACCTTCAGGAATAGTCCGTGCGATCAACAGTGACATGGGCCTGGGTCGCGTGGCCGTGTACTGTACGGTGGAATGCTTGTCTGCTACGCTGTTGATGAAAGACTCCCCTTCGCCATGTCTTGCGACGAACAAAAGGTGTCGGCAACTGTGCAATCACGCGTCAACCTTGGTAGCGCGCGAGAGGTTACATGGGCAGGTATTGTCCTGACGCTCTCCGCCCTCATCCTGTATCTCCCGGCGGCGCAAGCCGCCGATCTGGGACCTGCTCCCGATGCTGAGGAGTATGCAACCACCGCTCGCAACCTCGCCCATTTCCATGCCTTTACGATCTCGCTGCTGAACAAGTCCTATCCTTCGCGTTATCCGTTCGGATTCCCGGCCTTACTGGCCCCATCATACTGGCTGCCCCACGCGACGCTGGCCACGGGCATCTATGGTGTCTTGGCCTTCGGCGTGGCCGGTGTCGTCCTGGTCTATGTTCTAGCGCGAGCGGTCATGGGGCGCGCCGGAGCCATCGCCGCTGCCGCGACGCTCCTCCTCCTCCCACAGTTCATTGGATGGACGCATGAGATCATGAGCGAGACCGCGAGTATCATGCTGACCGCCGCTGCCGCGCTTGTCCTCTACCTGACGGTCCAGGTAGTCGGCGATGGCGCGCGACGCGCGCTCGTCGCCGTGCTCGGGGGAATCGCCGCCGTCGCCTTGCTCGTCCATAGCGCAAACGTCATCCTTCTCGCGGCGCTCATTCCCGTGCTCGTGCGCGACCGCCACATCCGCCAGGAACCCATCAATTATGGGCTCCTATTCGCGATCGGCCCGGTCGTGGCCCTGGCCGGGCTCGCGCTCTACGACCAGTTGACCTTTGGAGGTGTCACGCGAACAGGCTACGCTTTGTGGGTGCCGGAATGGTATAGTTCCATCCAGAAGGCGTTCGGGCTGCGCTTCGCTATCGGCGCGCCAGGATTCGCGGGGGATGGTATCCCAACCGACGGTAGGCCGGATCCGCCGAACATCCTGTACTATCTCGGCTCCTTGACGGGTCTAGTCCCCATCCAAGGCGCGCTCCTGCTACCCCTCCAGGCCGCGCTCGCGTTGCTTGGCTGCGTCATGCTGGCGCGCGATCAGCGCCCCGCCGTCCGCGCACTGGTCCTCTTCGGTGGTTTGTTCAGCGTGCTGACGGTTGCGTTTTTCTCGTTGTACTTCTTCCAGACCGTCCGCCTCCTGGCGCCACTGGCGCCATTGGCCGCCCTTGCCGTTGGTCAAGCCGTCGCATCGTGTATCGCCTTCATTCGCGTTGGGGTGGCAGATCGCCGGCCCCTCCTCGCGATGCTCGGCGAAGCCGTCGGCTTTCTCGCGTTGGCGTCACTTGTGGTCGCGATGCCGGCCGCGACGGGAAATGTCTACCTGTACGCGAACGCGCAGCATCGGACGGTCTCCATAACCGGCACGATGAATGCGCTAACGGCGACAACGTATCGGAACGTCGCGGACCGCGACGCGATGATCGTGACCGATGTCAACCTTCCGTTCCTCGACGATGCCAACCTCACAAAGCAGCACGTCATCATATCGCTAACGGGCGGCGAATACTGGACCAAACCTCCACTCCGCGGATCGCCGATCCTCGCCACTAGTACATCCTTGGTGGCTGATGCTCTGCGTCGCGGCAGGACCGTTCTAACCGACGACTATAGCGTGTCACGCCTGCGCGCCCAACCGCAACTGGATCCGGCAGCGTGGCGAGCATTGCAAGTATATTGCCTTGATACCATTGTTACGTCGCCCGTCATCATCTACCGTCTGGCGCTGTCGGGTTGCACCCAGGTGGCGCCTACCTCCATAGCGACGGGGAGCGGGAGGGGAAGCAACGACGTCCGATGATGGATCCCTATCCGTCCTCTCTCCCAGCGGCGAGAGGACGGAGCAGGATGGCGCCGCCTATTCCGACGTGACACTGAACCCGACATCAGGAGAGACGTCGTGGTACCGACCGTCGGCCGTCACGTAGGTGAGATAGCCGTACCAGCGCCCCAGAGGGTCGGTCGGCGTTAATACGCGCGTCCCACGCACGGTGATGCTCTGGCCTGGCATGAGGATCACGTCCTCGGCGGAGCCAAAGTCCTCCGGATTGCTGTTGCCATGCGCGCTGCCGGGTTGTCGTCCGGCCAAGACAACCCGTAACAAGGCGATGATGCCGCTGCCGCGATTTCGTAGCGTCGCGCTCGCGGTCAGACCGTCGCCCCGCTTGACCGTGATGGCGGACAGAGCGAACGGAGCCCTGATGTCCACGTCGGCCGGGACGGATACCGGGTGGATGACCGGCGCACGGAGGAGGTCCGCGATATGGTCCTTCACTCCGACACCAAACGCCGTGGGCGTGCCATCGTAGTTCGAAATAAGCGCCGGGAAGGCGGCGCACGACGCGACGTTCCAGGACCACGCCAGATAGCCTGTCTGTTCGCTATCCAGCCAGTCCATCGTCGCGTCCACGAAGCCGTGGGCACAATCGGCCTCACCAATTTCGGTTGCCAGGAGTGGAGAGCTAGCCAGGACCGGGGCGACCGTGGCATTGTAACAATCGATCGTCCGGCAGGTACTGGTGTCATAGACGTGCCAGGCTGCCATGAGATTGTGCGCCGGGTCGCTCGGCTGGTACATCAGCCATCGGGAGAGCGCGTTCGCCCACCGCACGCCTCCTAGCAGCAGCACGTTCGCCGCTCCCGTCCGGCGGATCGCGGTCACCAACTCTTGCATCCCCGCCGTCTGGTAGCCAATCCCAGGGCACGTCCCACCATCTCTCCAGCATCGCCATGCCGCGGTCGAATCGCGCCCGTCGTCGGGAGCGGGCTCGTTGTACAGATCGAACATGACGGACGGATCGTCCTTGAACGTGTCCGCGACCTGCCGCCAGAAATCCGCTGCATGGTCGCGGTCGGGCATCGGCTGCTGCCCCACCGACAGGTGAGAGCCGGGCGCATTCCAGTGCAATTCGAGGATGGCGACGATGCCATGGCGATTCAGCAGGCCGGCGAAGCGCACGATCTCTCTCCGATAAGCAAGCCCGGAGTAGGGCGCCGGCGCGCCGTTGATGCCCAGCCAGCAATCTTCATTGAGCGGCACGCGCACGGCGGCGACGCGCCATCCGACCATCGCCCGCACCGAGACATCATCGCTGGGGCCATCGAACACGCCCACATCGTGGATACAGGCGTACTCGGCGCCGGACCGATCGACGCCGCGCAGGATAACCGGCCGCCCTTGCGCATCCACGAGCTGGTTGCCCGACACATGCATGCCGCTGGAGACGGGAAAAGGCGCGCTAGCATGGCTCGTGACGACTACCGGCCCAACAGAGGGAGTGTGCCGCGGGAGGAGGGCGGCGGCTGTCAGGAGCACAATCGCGACAGAGCATGCGGTCAGAGCGAGCCAGGCGGCGCCGGATCGCGCCACCGACGGCGCCCGGCTCGATCGCGCGGCCGCGGACAATCGGCGTACTGTCACCACATTCTCAAGCGGGACATGAATCGTTCTGGACATCGCCATACAACAGGCCGATCCCATTCTTGATGGGTGGGCGTGGCGTCGTCATCACTATACGCAACGACTCACCTAGGGGCAAGGCGAAAGGCCATGGCTCCGCAGTTATGGCCTGATACACCATGCGCGAGGAGGAGCCTCTAGGGCTGACCGCTACCAAAGTATCAGTGGTGTATAATCCAGGTTGGCCTGATAGGCTAGCCTAAAAGGGCTAGAAATAGATCAATCCTTCGTGTGATAACAACCGCGCCACGGTGCGGGATGATGAGGAAGCAGAGTTGCTAGACGCTCCACAAGAGATCGTCATCTTCGGCACACACCAATATTTGCAGCCCATAGCTTGGAGTTGGCCGGATCATTGACCGCCCGACGGGGGGCAGAACACCGAGAGGTCGCCGTAGCGTCGCGGGATATCATTGTACCATAGCTAGTCCACCCGCGCGGCACGACATGTCCTACGACCTCAACGACAGCGGCGTTCTTCGCCCTCGACCAAAACCAAAAGAACCTGGGAGAAGCAAAAATTGGATGCTGTCCACCAACGGTTCGAAATACCAACAAGTGAAGCCATCCCGCACTCCACGGATGCGCATACGCATCCGCGGGGTACACGAGTAGGAGCGAGCGCTCGGTCATTGGGACCCCTGGTCAGTGTTGTCATTCCCACCTTGAACGAGGCCAAGAACCTCCCCCACGTCTTCGCCAATCTGCCGCCGGATATCTTCGAGGTTGTCGTCGTTGACGGACGATCGACCGACGCGACGATTGAGGTCGCGCGCGCCCTACGGCCCGACGTGCGCATCGTGCGGCAGACACGCCGCGGTAAGGGCGATGCCCTGCGCCACGGGTACGCCGCTTGTCGCGGAGACATTATCGTGACGCTCGACGCCGACGGTTCCATGGACGCGGCCGAAATCACGTCGTTCGTGGACGCACTCACGATGGGGGCCGATTTCGCCAAGGGATCGCGCTTTCTGCCGGGCGGCGGCAGCACGGACATCACACGTCTACGCAAATGGGGGAACTGGACCCTGATGCGCCTGGTCAACGTGCTGTACGGCAGCCGCTACTCCGACCTTACCTACGGCTATAATGCCTTCTGGGCACGCCTCCTGCCGCAACTCGACCTGAACTGCGACGGTTTCGCATACGAAATCTTGGTCAACTGCCGCATCGCCAAAGACGAGCTACGCGTCACCGAGGTCCCCAGCCGCGAGACGCCTCGCCTCCACGGAGCCAGCAACCTCAACGCGTGGCGCGATGGATGGGCCGTGCTCAAGATCATTTTGCACGAGCGTTTCATAGGGGTCGGCGCAAGCCCTGCGGTCACCGCCCCAGTTCTGCTCGACGGGCTGCTCTACGGAGATGACATCGACGGGGCGACGGCGTGAAGGCCACTGAGCTTCCGACGGTCTCCGTCATTATCGCCTCCTACGCGACCGAGCGTTGGTCGTACCTATCCGCGGCCGTGGCGTCCGTGCGTGCCCAAACCGTTATCCCCGACGAGATCATCGTCGTGGTCGATCACAACCCCGCCCTGTTCGAGCGTGCCCGCGCCGCCTTCACGGATATCCTGGTGTTGGAGAACACGGCGGGTCGAGGCGCCTCCGGGGCGCGCAATTGTGGGGTCGCGGCGGCGCGCGGCGATGTCGTCGCCTTCATCGACGACGATGTGTCGGCGGCGGCGCAGTGGCTGGCACAACTGCTACCGCCGTACGCGGACCCTCGTGTGCTCGGCGTTGGCGGCGCGATCGATCCCGCCTGGGAGGGCGGCCGACCTACCTGGTTCCCCGACGAGTTCGCCTGGGTCGTGGGTAGCACGTACCGCGGCCTGCCCACGACCCCAACGCCGATCCGCAACCTCATCGCCGCCAACATGTCGGTACGCCGCGCGGCATTCCAATCGCTCGGCGGCTTCCGCGCGGGCTTCGGCAAGGTGGGCGCCCGCCCACGCCCCGAGGAGACCGATCTCTGCATCGTGGCTCGGCAACGCTGGCCCACTGGGCAGTGGCTCTACGTGCCCGCGGCGGGCGTCGACCATCATGTCCCACGCGAGCGCGGCCGCTTCGGCTACTTCTGCCGTCGTTGCTACGAGGAAGGGCGAGGTAAAGCTGACCTCGTTGATCTCGTCGGCGCGCGGGATAGCCTCTCCGCGGAGCGGGATTACGTGAGCCGCGTCCTGCCCGCGGGCGTCGCGCGCGGCCTCGGCGAGGTTCTGCGCCGCGGAGATCTTTCCGGTCTCAGCAGGGCTGCGTCTATCTCGGGTGGCCTTGCCCTGACCGCGGCGGGCTATATCCATGGCCGCGCGCTCACGCGCGGCCATGCGGCGGCCCCGTTCGCCTTACGGTCAGGCGCTCCCGTCACCGAGGCGCTGCCCTAGTGGCTCACCGGCGCCGGCATCGCGCGGCACGGCCACGCAGAATCCGAGGAGGTTGTTTGATGGACGTGATACCCGCGGTCACAGTCAGTGCGCGCCGCTCCCTGTCCCTGCTGTCAGCGCGCACGGGCAGCGCGCATCATGCGGCGACACCGGCGCCACACGCTCAGGAGTTTACGTTGCGATGATTGATTCTGTCACGCTGATTGACCCCTCCCTATCCGCGTCGACGCCCTCCGTTGGCACGCCGTCGGTGGCCATTATCATTGTGCACTGGCGTCACATCGACGACACCATTGAATGCCTGCTCTCACTCGCGCGCGTCGATTACCCGCGCTGCAGGATTATCGTCGTCGACAATGGCTCGTCGGATTTCGACGACGATGCCGTCCGGCGCGCGTATCCCGGCGTTACCCTCATCGCGTCTAACCGGAACCTGGGGTTTACAGGAGGGAACAACCTGGGCGTCGCGCGCGCGCTACAGGAGGGGGCGGATGTCGTCTTTCTCCTCAACAACGATACGATTGTCCGCCCCGAGATCCTGACGACGCTGCTGCCGGCTCTCGACGACCCGCGGGTAGGCATCGTCGGACCGGTTATCACGTACTACGACCACCCCGATAGGGTGTGGTTCGGGGCCGGCGCGTTCAGCCGCTTGTTCGGCTATCCCTATCGTCGCCGGCCGCTGGAGTGGGACCACCGGCGCCACCCGGCCGACTTCATCAATGGCTGCGCCTTACTGGCCAAGCGCGAGGTGTTCGAGGCAGTCGGTCTCCTGTGTGAAGACTTTTTCCTCTATTTCGAGGAGTCAGACCTATGCTTGCGGGCGGCTCGGGCGAACTTTCGCTGCGTCCTGGTCAGCGAGCCCTTGGTCCTGCACAAGGTATCGGCCAGCGGCGGAGCACGCGGGTCGAACCGTCAGACTCCAGACAAAGCCTACTATTTCGGCCGCAATCCCTTCCTGCTGCTGCGCCGCAATGCCCGCGGCCCATGGCTCATGTCAGGCTTCTTGAGCCAGTTCGCGGTGATCCTGCCTTACTACGCTCTGGGATGCATTGCGTCGGGTAATGTCCGTGCCCTGTTGAGCTATGTGCACGGCATGATAGATGGGCTGAGGGGACGCGCCGGGGAGCGAGGTCCGGGAAGCACTGTGGAATTGATGCCGTTGCGGCGTGGTCGGCTGGGCTGACGGCGTGGATGACTCGACAAACGGCCGCTCGATCCGTCGGGCGTCCCGCATCACAACACGACGCGCGACGACGCGCGCGACGCGCTCGGCCATTGGACACCGTGCCTTGCAGGGAGCGGCGAGCCCATGGTATCTGTAGCGCATCGGACAACCGCGCCGCCCTCCGCGAGGAGCACAACCGCTCTACCGGCTTCCACGACAGAGGCGCCAGCGGGGCATCGCGATATGCGCGCGTACTTCGCCGCGATCAGCCTGGGCCTGCTTGTCCTGGCCGCCAGCGGCGCGGCCCTCTCCTGGGACGGGGCCTATTACCTCTATGAGATCCTCAATAACCAGACCTTCTTCACCCCCCAATCGCGCTACACCGATATCGTCCTCGAGGCGCCAGTCCTCCTGATGAGTCACCTGACGAGCAACCTAAGCGTCCTGTCTCTGGTGTTCGGCCTGTCCTACGTCGCACTCCCCCTGGCCACGCTGCTGATCGCCTGGTGGTTCGTGCGCGCCGAGGCCCCCTCCCTCTTCGCCTGGGTCGCCGTCGGGACCGGATTGGCGCTCCTGCCAGGCCAGTTCGCCCTGGTCAATGAGGGCCAGGCGGTCATGTTTCTCTTCTGGCCCATCGTGCTGGCGCCGCTCGTCAGGTTGCGCCGGGCCCAGTGGGTTGCACTGGGGGTGTTGGCAGCGGCAGCGTACTTTACCCACCCATTCGCCATCCCGCTCTTTGCCGCGGCGGCCGTTGTCGCCATCCTCGCGGTGGCGTTTCGCCGGGATCTGCGCCGTCAGAACGGGATTATTGCCGTCGCGTTGGCCCTATTCGCCATCGGCGCCAGTTTGCGGTTCATCCAGTACCGCTCGCCGTACGAGACCGATCAGATGTCGCTCGGCACGCTACGGGAGGCCTTTGGGGCCCTCGCCGGCTTCCCGCTGCTCGCCCTGTGCTGCGCCGCCACCATCGGTCTCTGTCTCTTCGTCGTGCCGGCGCTCATCGCGCGAGGGACATCCGCTGGCGGACGGGTGAGCGCCCTGCGACTGATCGAATTGCTGTGCGTGATCGGGGCCGCGCTGTTGCTGCTCCTGTGGGCGGCCAACCCCCGCGAGTGGATGGGCGAGATCGCCTACCGCACCTGGTCCATCTTCGTCACCTTGCCATTCATGGCCGCCGCCGTGGCCGAGGCTCTACGCCGTTCGCGCCGAGCCAGGCACTCGCTGGCGGACGATTGGCCCCACCGGCGCAGCCTCGCGCTCACCGTGAGCCTCGTCTTCCTCGCCGTGTCCGGCGTCCAGGGCGCCGTCTACGCTCGTCTGACCGGCAAGTTGCACGATGCAATGAACCGAACACGCTACGCCTGCCTGTCTACGTCTTCGTTGCCATGGCTACAGGAGAGCCCGCTCAACCATTGGTCGACCACGGCGCACGCAATCCTCCTGCAAGGCCGCGCGCCGCGCACACTAGTCATCAGCGACGGAGGAAACTGCGCTGACGCGCGGTTTGCCCAGGGTGTGTCGGTGGCGGCGTGGCTGCCGCCTACTATACACGGCGGCTGGTTCGACCTGAGCGGCCTAAGCCGTCGGCTGTTTGCCGAGCAGCAGGGTCCTGGCCCCACCGGTTGCCAGTACGGCTTCGGCGCCGGGTGGTATTGGACACAGGAGCAAGACGGGACGCGCTGGCATTGGATGCCCCATCGCGCCCAACTGCGTGTCGTGCTTGCCGGCGGCCGCCCACTGGTCACGCTACGGGCCGTCGTCGTCTCGAAACCGACGCCGAACGCGATCGAGCTCGTGGTGGACGGCCGCCTCCGCGCGCGGGTGGCCGTCGCCAGCGCGGGTATGCTGAAGCTACCGATAGCGCGGCTCACGGGTGGGGCGCACACGTTTGAACTGGTCAGCCATGCGATTCTCTCTGGAGGCGGTCCCGCTTTGGGTTTCAAGGACGTGACGCTGACCGCGGGCGCCCGCGGCCATGCCGCCGAATGCGAGGTACGGCCATAGCCACCCGCCGCGGGGGCGTTGCGCTATTGCGCCGACCTTTCTTAGCCGATACATGATACGTTATCGAGGAGAGCTATGCGTGTCCTGATGCTGACACATTCATACCCGCCCGTCCCCGGCGGTATCGAGCAACACGTGCGGAACCTTAGCGCCGCGCTGGTGCGCCGCGGACACGAGGTGTCCGTCGCGACGCTGTGGTCGGATGGGCTGCCTGAGTATGAGGTCGATCAGGGTGTGCGCGTCTACCGCCTGCGCGGCACGATCCACCGGGCAACAAAACTCCTGTTCGTCGCCCCGGGCGGACGCGTCTATGCCCCGCCCCTGCCCGACCCCGAGCTTGTCGCGGCGTTGCGCGGGCTCCTTCGACGGTTCCAGCCGAATGTTGTACACGCGCATAATTGGATGGTGCATTCTTTCCTGCCCCTCAAGACATGGAGCGGGGCCAGGTTGATCGTGACCTTGCACGACTATGGGCTTGTCTGCGCGAACTGGACGCTGATGCGCCACGGCCAGCCCTGCAGCGGTCCGGGGCTGGCGAAGTGTCTTGACTGTGCCGTCGACACCTATGGCCCGAAGGGGGCGCCGACGGTCGTCGGAGCGTGGATCATGGGCAAGGTGGAACGTGCGCTTGTCGACATGTTCGTGCCTGTGAGCCGGGCCGTGGCCGTGGGCGTCGGCTTGGTCGACGGGCCCTGGCCCTACCGCGTGATACCGAACTTCATTTCCGATAGCCCTCCCGCGCCGCCGTCCGACGTACGGGCCTACACCGAGCACCTACCGGATGAGCCATATCTCCTTTTCGTCGGAGCCCTCGCCCGTACTAAAGGTGTTCACGTCCTGCTCGACGCCTACGCGAGGTTGCGTGGCGCGCCACAGGCGCTGGATCTGCCGCCCCTCGTTCTTATCGGGTATGATGCGAGTGGCTACAAGCTTGAGCCAGCCCATCTGTCTCCGCACGTGACGGTGCTGAGAAACTGGCCGCACGCCGCGGTGATGCAGGCCTGGGCGCGAAGCATGGTCGGGCTGGTGCCGTCCGTCTGGCCTGAGCCATGTCCCACGGTCGCGATGGAAGCGATGCTTTGCGGCCGGGCGGTCATCGCATCGCGTATCGGAGGCCTGACCGATCTGGTGACGGACGACGAGACGGGCGTGCTGGTTCCGCCCGACGACCCCGCGGCGCTGCGCGGCGCTATCGCGAGTCTCGTGGCCGATGGGCCGCGTCGAGAGCGTCTGGGGCGGGGAGGACGGCGTAAGGTAGCAGCGTTCCTCGTCGACGTGATCGTCTCGCGCATCGAGGAGGTCTACGGCGCCCCGTTGACGCGCCCCATGAAAGGCCGTTTGAGCGTGTCGCGCGAGGGACGGTCGTGAGCGCGAGTGTCGGCGAGAGGACGGCCGTGGGCGCGAGTGTCGGCGAGAGGACGGCGCCCGATACCATCGCCGCGCGTATCACGACGGATGCCGGGACAGCGTCGCGGCGCGCCCCGCACGGCTGGCTGCCGGCCCTGACCTGTGTCGCGTCCATCGGCCTGCTGTTGGTGGCGATTGGCTATACGGGGGCGCGCAACGGCTCGTGGTGGTCCGACACCGTCTTCTGGCTAGGCGTGTCGCTTGTCTTCGCGCCGATCGCCGCGCGCCTCGTCTCGACGGCGTCCGCGCGCCGGGAGCGCATTGCTCTGGTGGCGTTCCTGGGCCTCGCGCTCTACGCGGTCAAAGTACTCCACAGTCCACTCCATTTCACCTTCTACGACGAGTTACTCCATCTGCGCACGATCGAAGACATTGCCCGCTACCATCACCTGTTCCATCGCAATCCACTATTGCCGGTCAGCGCGCGGTATCCCGGCCTGGAGACGATCGCCGCCGCGCTGATGGACGTGGGGCGCCTCCCGGTCTTCTGGGCTGCTGTCCTGGTGATTGGCGCGGCGCGGCTCCTGATGGTCGTGTCGCTCTACCTCCTGTTCGAGGAGATCGGCCGGTCCGCGCGTCTCGCCGGCGTCGCCACGCTCCTCTATATGGCGAACCCGGGGTTCGTCTTCTTCGACGCGCAATTCGCCTACGAGTCGCTGGCCTTGCCGTTGGTGGCGTTCGTGCTCTATCTGGAGGCGCGGCGGGCGAGACGGCGGGCGGACGAACACGCCTGGTTGTCCGTCGCCTCGGCGCTCGGCATCGTCGGTGTTATCCTCACGCACCACGTGACCTCCTACGTGCTCTCGGCGTTCCTGTTGCTCTGGTCGCTGCAGCCGCTCCTCTCCACGCTGGCGTGCGAGACTCTCTCCTGGTTCTCGGGGTGGACAAGTTCGCGACGCTACGTCGGCCGTGTGTGGGGCCAGTGCCGCCTGCTCGTGCTGCATCTCGTGGGCCGAGCGCCATCCGACGTGCCGTACAACCCGATCCGGACCGCGATACTGGCCCTCCTGGCCACCTTCCTGTGGCTCGATATGGTGGCGGCCCAAACGGTCGGGTATCTCGGCTCGTTCCTTGCGCAAGGGGCACGGGAGGTCATCCTCCTGATCTACGGAGAGTCGGCCGGGCGGTCCCTCTTCCACGGCTTCGCCGGCGATGTGGCCCCGCTGTGGGAGCAATTCACCAGCTACGCCGCCGTCGGCATCGTCACCTTCGGCCTCCCGGTCGGGCTGCTCCTGGTCTGGAGGCGGCCCGCCCGGCATCCCACGGCCGCGGCGTTGGCGTTCATTGGCCTGGCCTACCCCGCCAGTCAGGCGCTGCGCCTCACGCCGATAGGCCTGCAGGTATCGGGCCGGTCCGTCGAGTTCCTGTTCCTGTCGGTCGCGTTCCTGTTGGCGCTGGTGGTTGTCCAACCTAAGCGGCCGGGCATCGTGCGGACGACTGCGATCAGCGGCTGCATCGTGGTCGTCTTTGTCGGGGGGATCATCCTCGGTTGGCCGCGCTGGGCGCGCACTCCCGGCCCCTACCTGGTGAGCGCGGACGCGCGCTCCATCGAGCCCGAGGATCTCGGCGCGGCGCTGTGGGCGCGCGCGCGTCTGGGGCTCGACAATCACATCGCGGCCGACCGCGTGGACGCCGCCCTCATGGGCTCGTATGGACAGCAGGACCCGGTCACGTTGAGCTACGACAACGTTGATACACCCCAGATATTCTTCCCGACGACGCTGACGGCTGATGCGCGACGCGCGCTCCGCCAGGGCGACATCAAGTACATCGTCGTCGACCGCCGCCTGAGCCGAGGCTTGCCCGTGAGCGGTGTCTACTTCGAGCTGGGGGAGCCCGATACAAACCATCACGCCACGCCGATCCCAGCGTCCGCATTGACCAAATTCCTCCATGTAGCCGGTGTGTATCCCATCTTCGACAGCGGGAATATCCTCATCTTCCGGGTGGGAGCGCCGTTGCATGGGCGCTAAGACAAAGACGCTCGATTTGTTCATCGCCGCCGCAACCGCGGCGGCCGCGACGGCGCTCGTCGTCACGGGCATCGACATCCCTATCCTGCGCGCCGGCCTGGCCGCGGCGATTGTCTTCATCCTGCCCGGCTACGCGCTGACCAGGGCCCTGTTCGTGCACGCAACCCTCAGCGTCGCCGAGCAGGTTGCGGGCAGCATCGGGGCCAGCGTGGGCGTCGCCATCGTGCTCGGGCAGGTACTCAACGTGACTCCATGGGGTGTGCGGCCCGCTTCGTGGACGATCGGTCTCTGCAGCGTCACGCTGGCGGCCGCGGCCGTCGCCGCGTGGCGTGGCCGCGGCCGCGGCGCCATCGAGAAGGCGCCGCCCGTTGCCACTCGCCGTCACCTCCGCACCACGGCGGCTGGTTGGGTTCCGTTCATTCCCACCGGCCTGATCGCCGGCGCCGCCTTCTGGATTGCCACGACCGGAGCGGCGCAAGAGCCCGCGCACGGCTTCACGCAGTTGTGGATCGTGCCGGTCGCGGCGACGGCTGCAGGGCCGCGCGTGGACGTGGGCGTCGCCAGCATGGAGGTTCAGACCGTGCGGTATCTCCTGCAACTGAAAATCGGGAGCCGTGTCATCCGAGAATGGTCCATGATCGTGCTGCAGCCGCACCAGCAATGGGACGGGACCATCACCGTACCGACAACGGGCCTCGGGCGGTCCAAAGGGGTATCGATCGTGGCGCTGCTATACCGCCGGGATATGCCCCGCTCGGTCTATCGTCGCGTGGTCCAATGGCAGGACCTGTCAACGCCGCCGACCGCCGCGCGCCGGTCCTCGCGGGCCTCGTGAGTGGTCCGCGCCGCCGACAACGGAGTGCGGGCAGAAACAAAGCAAAGGATGAGCGATAGAGATGGACGTCAAACTTGTGGGGACCGCGCCGCGGTCTCGTTCGAGCACATCCAACCGTCGCATTCTGGCGAATGCCGGCTCTCTTGTGCTGACAATCGCCGTCACCTCGGGGCTGGGCTTTATCTATTGGTGGCTAGCCGCTCGCCTCTTCTCGCCGGCCGCGCTAGGATTCGCCTCCGCGATCATCTCCGCGACGACGTTGCTGGGGACGATGGGGATGCTGGGCATCGGGACGCTGCTCGTCGGCGTCTTCCCACGCTACCCGGGCGCCGCGCGGGGGCTGATCGTGACCGCTCTGCTGGTCACCGGGACGGTGGGAAGCGCGGTTGGCCTCCTATTCGCCGTCGTCGCCCCGCTCTTCTCCACGGGTTTCCGGCCGCTGACGCGCGATTATACGAGCATCACCTTGTTCGCGGTAGGAGTCGGCCTGACGGCCATGACCCTGGTGTTGGATCAGGCGCTGATCGGCCTCTTGCGTGGATACGTGCAACTCGGGCGCAACACCGTCTTCTCGGTGACGAAACTCGGCGCGCTCTGGGTCGTCGGCGCGGTCGTCTTCGAGAAGACCGGGCTGACGATCTATGTCACCTGGGTGGTGGGCAACGTCCTGTCCCTGGCCGTGCTCGCCGCCGTTGCCCTGAGACGTGGGGGCAGCGTCGTGGCGTACCGCCCTCGCTGGATGCTGCTCCGCGGCATGGGTCGGGCTGCCCTCCTGCACCATGCCCTCAACCTCGTCCTGTTGGCGCCCAGCCTGCTACTGCCCCTGCTGGTGACGGTCATTCTCTCGACGTCGACGAACGCCAGCTTCTACGTGGCGTGGATGATCGCGAGTTTCGTGTTCGTCATCCCGGCCTCATTCGCCAATGTCCTGTACGCCGCCGGCGCCGCCGCTCCGGCTGCCCTCGCGATTAAGATGCGCTTCACCATGCGGTCCGCCCTCGTGGCGGGACTGCTGGCCGCGGCGGCTGTGGCGCTGGTTGCGCACCCCGTGCTGCATCTGTTCGGCAAGGCATACGCCGGGACGGCGCTAGGAAGCCTGCGCATCCTGGTGCTCGCCGTTGTGCCGATCACCGTCAAGGATCACTACGTTACTATCGCCCGTCTCCATGGGCGTATCGCCCGTGCGACCGTGCTCATCGGAACGGGGGGGGTACTTGAAGTGATTCTCGCCACGGTAGGCGGTCACACGCTTGGCTTAACGGGATTGAGCCTCGGCTGGGTCGCGGCGGGGTACATCGAGGCGATCGTCCTGGCGCCGGCGGTCATCCGCGTTGCTATGCGAAGGGACGATCGTGTTCCCGCCAGTCGGGGCGACACGGCCCCGGCGGACGTTGGCCGATCGGCGATCCGCAGTGACGGTTAGCTTACCCTCCAGCCGCGAGAACGCCAGGCGCGCGGCGCCGGCGCCTGCGCCCTCGTCACCTGTGCCTCGCCCCCGTCGCCATGAGGTGTCAGGACCATGATAGTGGGAGTAGCCCGACCGGCCGCGGCCTCCGCCCCGTTGCGCTCTCGGGAGAGCAAACCGGTCCCGTACGCCTCCGCGCCCCACGGGGACGCGGCTCCGCGCGGCGTGCGGGCATACTTCGCGCTGATCGGCCTGGGCCTGCTCATCCTGGCCGTCAGCGGCGCGGCCCTCTCCTGGGATGGGGCCTACTACCTCTACCAAGTCCTCAACACCCAGACCTTCTTCACGCCCAATGCCCGCTACGTCAACATCCCGCTCCAGGCCCCGACCCTGCTGGCGAGCCACCTGACCAGCAACCTGTCTGCCCTATCCCTGGTGTTTGGCCTGTCCTACGCCGCCCTGCCCCTGGCCACGCTGCTGATCGCCTGGTGGTTCGTGCGCGCCGAGGCGCCCTCCCTCTTCGCCTGGGCCGCCCTCGGGACCGGGTTGGCGCTCCTGCCAGGCCAGTTCGCCTTGATCAACGAGGGGCAGCAAGTGGTGTTTGTCTTTTGGCCTATCGCGCTGGCGCCGCTCGTCAGGTTGCGTCCCCCCCAACGGGTCGCTCTGGCCGCGCTGTCAGTCGCCGGGTTCGCCACCCATCCGCTCGCCGCACCGCTCTTCGCCGCGGCGGCCGTTGTCGCGATCGTGGTCGGGCTGCGTCGCCGCGACCTGCGCCGCCAGGACTGGACGATGGCCGGCGCCTTTTCTCTGCTCGCAATCGGCGCTAGCCTCCGGTTTACCCAGCAGCATTCGGCGTATGAAACCGATCAGCTCTCGCTCGGCACGCTACAGGCGGCCTTCAGGACGGCCCTGGCTGGTTTTCCCCTGCTCGCTCTATGCTGCGTTGCCGTTGCGAGCCTGTGCCTCTTCGTCGCGCCAGTGCTGGCCACGTGGGGCCGCAGCGACGCTGGGGCAACCGCTGCTACTCGCGCGCTCGAACTGCTGTGCATCGCCGGCGCCGGCCTGCTGCTGCTGCTATGGGCCGCCAATCCTCGCGAGTGGATGGGCGAAAGTGCGTACCGCACCTGGGCGGTCTTTGTCAGTCTGCCCCTGATGTCCGCCGCGGTGGCCGAGGCCCTGCTCCTCGCGCGCCGAACGGGTCGCCTGCGCGCGGATGACTGGCCCCACCGGCGCAGCCTCGCGCTCACCGTGAGCCTCATCTTCCTCGCCGTGGCTGGCGTTCAGGGCGCCGTCTACGCCCACCAAATCGCCCAATTGCGCGATGTGCTACAGCGGGCGTCCTACGCCTGCCTGTCCGCGTCATCGCTACCATGGTTGGAGGAAAGCCCGCTCGACCACTGGTCGCTGACGCCGCACGCGTTCCTCCTGCAGAGCCGCGCGCCGCGGACATTGATAATCAGCGCTGGCAGCACCTGCACGGAGGAGCGATTTGACCAGGGCGTGCCAGTGGCGCCCTGGGACGCGCCCACGACGAACGGCGGCTGGTTCGCCCTGGACGGCCTGCGCCGCCGCCTGATCGCCGAGCAGGATTCACCCGGCCCCACCGGTTGCCGCTACGGCTTCGGCGCCGGGTGGTACTGGGCGCAGGAGCATGACGGGTCGCGATGGCGTTGGATGCCCCGTAGCGCCCAGTTGCGCGTCGTGGTCTCCAGCGGGCGCTCACGGATCACATTGAGCGCCGACGTTACCAGCGTGTCGACACCAAACGCAATCTATCTCGTGCTGGACGGCCGCACCCGGGCCCATGTAACCATCTCCGCTTCCTCCTCGGAGATGCAGGCGCTGGGGCCGCTGACGATGCATGTCGGCGGTGGAGCGCACATACTGGAATTGGTCAGCCGCAGGGAAGCCCGCGGTGGCAACGGCCCTACACTAGGCTTTGAGCACCTCTCGCTGACTGCTGGGCGCCCAGGCCACGCCACCAGATGCGAGCTGCGCCCCTGAGTATGAGTTGGGACGTTCTTGCACGGTTAATGCACTTGATCGACGCTCGATCAAGGCGAATAATCCGCACGAATTTAGCAACATATCATCTACTTAGCCTGGATTATTCATGATACGAATCTCATTCCGCTAATACCATCAAAGAATATCTTCCCAAGATACGAACAGTTAAATCTTTATTAATTGCGAATAAGAGCTTGCGCGGCCATCTAGTGAAGTAACTCGCTATAGACTTCCCGTGACCTTCAAAACCGATGCCAGTATAGAAGTAATCGATAACCTGATAGCCAGCGTCTCTTAAAATCATCAACGCTATTTCTTTCGTAAAAACATGAATGTGCCCAACAGAATACCTATCCTCTATGAAAGTTCTGTTAAGGAGTACTGTTTGCACCGATATATCCAACGGGATGTGTAATATTTTGTATTTGCTTCTTTCCTTGATATTTCTTAATAAAGTAAAATAGTCTTCTACATGCTCTATCACATCAATAATCAAAACTAGGTCAAAAAAAATATCATCTTCACACAAATCCCCAAGTACAAATTGGAGGCCTTCATTGGATCTTTTCTTGCAAAGTTCAAACGCTTGAGGCGAGATATCGTACCCCCAAAACTTGTGGTCTTTATCGAGGGAATTCTGCAGTTGGACCAATATCTCTCCGGCCCCGCATCCTATTTCGCAAATTGTCTTGGATTTAATCTTGTTTCTACTCATCATCTTCATGATTTGCTTTGCTTTCCAAGGAGAATCCTCAACATGCCAAGTGGGATTCTTCTCAAGATAATCACCTTGTGTGTACATAGTTGTAGACATTAGGAGGCTTCCGCAGCCTTTACGACATCCAGGCCGCTGACGGTCGGCAGCCCGACGGAGCCTCGCTTGAATACGACCGTGACCCGGCCGTGCGCATCGGCGATGATAGGGATCTGCTCAATCGACGCCCTATCGGCTCCCCCGGCAGCGGCGTAAATGTCGAAGTTAGTGAGGGGCTCTCGCGTCCCTCGGCCGTCCGTGACGAACACATCAAACGCGCGCTGCCCGGCCGCGCTGTAGGTTGTCTCCGCGAAATGCAGCCGCAGCACGTACGACGCCCCGGGGACCAGCCCGGTGATCGCATACGTGAACGACGTACCCCAACGCGCACGCTGATAGACGCCCGGATCGGCCGGGTCCCGCACCCCGCTCGTATTGATGTCCGCGTAGGACACGGACACCGACCCTCCGCGGTAGTCGGTGTCCCGCGCGAAGCCGCCCACGTTCATGGGGCTGCCCGCGGCGATGGCGACCGCGCTGCCCGGCGCGGGCCCGGTGTGCTGGTAGACGCGCACATACTTCACCAGCATCCGCTGCGGGAAGGTGGTGGTGGCGTCGGGGGAGCCGGGCCAGTAGCCGCCGACCGCGGCGTTGATGACCAGGTACATCGGTGTGTTGAACGCCGCCGTCACCACCTGAGCGCATCGCTGGACCCCATCCACGTACCAGACGATCTGCCCCGGCCCCCACAGGAGCGAGTAGTTGTGGTAACCGGCCGACAAGTCAGGGCCGGTGTACGAGCACACCTTGTAGGAGCTGTCGCGGACCCCGTAGTGCAAAACCATATAGTCGGCCGTCGGTTGGGACCCGATTTGTTCGAGCATGTCGATTTCCTGGGCGCCGGGATTAGGCCACATGCACGACCCGGTGGTCGAGCCCTTGCCGCAGCCCTCGCCGAGCAGCCAGACGGCGGGCCACAGCCCGCGCCCGACCGGGTCCTTGACGCGGAAGTCGACGCGCCCGTAGGTGAAGGAGAACAGGCCGTCGCTCGTGACCCGGCCAGACGCATAGGGCGCCCCGTTGAAGGGACGCCGCTCACTGGTGAGCACAAGCGCGCCGTCGGAGACGGAGACATCGGCGGGCGAGTAAAACTGCTGCTCCCCATTGGCGGGACTGCCCCCGTAGTCGGCGACCGTCCACTTCGCGGTGTCGAGGCGTGTACCGACAAATTCGTCGTCGAACATGAGCCGCCAACCGCCCGGTTGCGTGACCGCCGCGCGGGCGAGGAATGGGTGGACTCCGCTATAGTACCTCCCCGGAACCGGCAACAGGCAGCCGGACGCCATAAGAAAAGCAAGGCCAAATAGACTTCTGTGTCCCCACATGCTCTACCCCATCGCTCGATCACAACCCATCGACGACGCTCCAAACCTCGATCCGCACGGGTAGCCGTCGCACTACCCAGCACGATTCGCCCGCCTGAACACACCCCAGTGCAGACGAAAGGCTATGCGCTAGCATGGCCCTCTTCACCATATCCCCGGCCGAGTAATCGCGCAATAGGCGAAAGATGTCGCATACGCCGGGCAAGAGGCGGCCGGGCAAGCTTGACGTTCGGCCCCTACCTATATGTATTACTATAGCACAAGGTCGGCGAAAGACCGGTTAAGCGCCATAGGATGATTGGATGATCGCATTGAGAACGGTGGAATTGACCTCCCCCGGCTGTGCGCGCCGGCCACGGGGAGCGGGCGCGGGGATGAGGGCTCCTGTCTCAGGATGACTTCTTGCGTCGCGACCCTTTAGGACGTTTGGCCGCTGTGTCCGGCGCCGTTTCGGTTGGCGGTGATGGCCTGGACGCGGGCGGCGCGCCCGTGTCGCCGTGGGGCATTGAGGAGGTGGGCGCCGGCGAGCCTGCCAGGCGATGGCTCTTGAGGTCGAGGGTGAAGCTATCCAGGTGTTCCGCCGGGTTGCCCCACGGCTCCTGCGGGCGCGGCACGGTGTAGTAGTCGCCGGTAAGACTCCGCGCCGTGACCTCCAGGCGCATGTAGCCGTGGCGATTGTCCATATAGCCCTCCAGCGTCACGTCCGTTCCCGGCACAGCCAGCGGCAAGGGGATGGGGTAGCCGTAGTCCTTGGTCATGTAGTGCAGGTTCCAGTAGCCGCCGCCGCCGGCCACGATGTAGGGGAGGTCGCGACCGCCGGTGGAGCGGGTGAAGCGCTGGTAGTTGTGGACATGGGCGGCGAAGACGGCGTCGGGTGTGCGGCCGGTCTCGCGGATAGCCGCGTCGAGTATCTGTGCCATGTAGTCGCTGCTGCCATGGTGGGTGTCGAGCGAGTGGATGGGGTGGTGCATGGCCACGATGAGCGCCTTGTCCGTCGGAGCCGCGGCCAGTTCGGAGTGGAACCAGGCGATCTGGTTGTCGTCCAGCCGGCCGCCCTCCGGCACGTTGGTGTAGAGCCCGACAATGGTCAGGAACGGCGCTTCCAGCGTGAAGTAGACGTTCGGCTGGGTCATGGTCTCGCGCGCGCGGTGTCGCCCGCCTCGGAGGACTGATGCGGAGTCGGCGCGCAGAAGTTTTCCACGAAGGCGGCCAGCGAGGGGACCGAAGGGTCCTGGATGTCGCCGTCGTGGTTGCCGGGGATGGCGATGATCGGCGCGGGATAATGGCTATACGGCTCATAGAACTGGCCGTAGTACTCGCTGGCCTCGCCATAGTAGTAGATGACGTCGCCCAGGTGGAAGAAAAACGCGGGGCGCGTGGCCGCGTCGGCCGAGGCAAAGTCGTCCTCCATATGCATGGCCACGATTTGTTGCGGCTCGGGCGACTTGACGCCGCCGGTGTCGCCGACGATGTGCAGCACCAGGCGTCCAGCGGCGGTGATGGCCGCGACGCGCTCGGCGCCGAGCACCGTTTCCAGGTTGAGCCGATAGGGCGGCTGACCCGTTGGCGGGGGTAAGGGGCGAAACGGTTGCGTGGTGCGCAGGCCGGCGGTCCGTCGTCCGATCGTCGGGGCTGGCGTCTGTCGCGGCGGTTGGTGAGCCATGCGTCCTCTCCTTGGTGGTATTGTCACGGCGCCAGTAGTGTCTTGAGCAGGGCCATGCGCACGAAGAGGCCGTTGCGCGCCTGGCGGAAGTAGGCGGAGCGCAGGTCGCCGTCGACGGCTGGGTCGATCTCGCCGACGCGCGGCAAGGGGTGCAGGACGATGGCGTTGGGACGCAGGCGTTCCATCAACACGCGGTCCACGGTGTAGCGTCCGCTGGCCCTCTCGTACTCATCTAACGTCGCGAAGCGTTCTTTCTGCACCCGCGTTTGATAGAGCACGTCGATCTCGCCGGCCACGGCGGCGAGGTCTTCCGACTCCTCATAGGCGACATCGTGGCTGCGCAAAAAGGCGAGCACGTCCGGGCGCATGCGCGTGGCCGGAGGCGCTATGAGGGAGAGCGAGAGGCCGCGGTACAAGGGCAACAGTCGGCACAGCGAGTGGACGGTGCGCCCATTGGCGAGGTCGCCGACGAGAGCGATGCGCAGCCCATCGATGCGCCCAATCTCATGCCCGATGGTGTAGAGGTCGAGCAGCGCCTGGGTGGGGTGCTCTCCCGGTCCGTCGCCGCCGTTGATGACCGGGACGGGTGACACGGCGGCCATACGCGCGGCAGCCCCTTCCTCGTAGTGGCGAACCACGATGCAGTCCGCGTAGCCGGCAACGATACGCACGGTATCTTCAAGCGTCTCACCTTTGACGCCCGAGGAATAATCCCGCGCGTTTTCAGCGCTGATGACGCCGCCGCCCAGACGTAGCATGGCCGCCTCGAAGGAGAGTCGGGTGCGCGTACTGGGCTCGTAGAAGAGCGTGGCCAGGAGACGCCCTTGCAGGTCGTCGACGGCGCCGGCCCGTTCCACCACGCCCTCCATGGCCGCGGCGAGGGCAAACAGCCGGTCCAGCAAAGGCCGATCCGCATCCGCTGCGGCGATCAGATGGCGTGGCATGGATGGGCTCAGGCCCTACGCCCGGTTATCGCGCGAGGCGTTGGGGTCGTCGATCAGCGTATCGGCGTCGCTGTTGGGACCCGCCCCGGTCGCGTCGGCGTCTTGCACCGCGGAATCGATGTGCAACTGCTCTTCGGAGGGCTGGCGGTCGTAGCCACCCGCGTAGGGCGTGTTTTCGCCGCGCAGGCCGCCCTCATCCGGTCCGGTAAAGTTGTCATCGCCAGTATTTGTCGGTCGATCGGTCATAAGTCCTCCCAAAATAGTAGGTAGTAGTTAGTAGTTGCTAATAACTAACTACTAATAACTCGTATCGTGCGCGTCGCCGATCGGCGAGTTGTCGAGCGTGGAGCGATCCGGGCGGTCGGGAGCGAGGCCGCCGTAGGGAGCGTAGGGCGATTGCCCCTCTTCGACGGCGCGCGCCGTCTCGCTGTGGGTGACGCGTACCTCATCCTCGGGGACGACATGCGCGTCCTGCAGCTCCTCGTCCTCGCCGATCGCGCCGCCGCCGCCACGAGGAACGGTCGGCACGTCGGCCGCCGCCTCGGGGGCGCGCACGCGGGGCAACGTCTCGTCGCCCTCTCTTTGATTCATCGCCGATCCTCCTTGCACTAGTGTATAGGCGCGACAGACGCCTGTGCCCGGCACTCATCGTCTCACCGGGACCCGCCAGGCTGACGGGCATCCATCCACGTTGGGAGCATACCCTATGCCAAACGTCCGTCGCCGCCGTTTATGCGACCTCCGCCAGGACGTATGCAATACGCCCCTACCGCCCACTGCCAGGGCGTATGCAATACGCCCCTACCGCCCACTGCCAGGGCGTATGCAATACGCCCCTACCGCCCACTGGCCACTGGCCACTGGCCACTGGCCACTGGCCACTGGCAACTACTTACTGGCCACGCGCCCGCGCCGGCTCATAAACCAGGTATGCACGCCCAGCACGTCGATCCCGCCGACCGTCTCGAAGCCGTGATGGTGATAAAAGGTGACGTTCTCCGGCGTGTCCGTTTCCAGGTAGGCCAGTGTCGCGGCGGCGTCGAGGCGGCCGCAGAAGACATCCAGCATGTGCCCGCCGATGCCCAGGCCTTGGAGGCCCGGCATGACCGCGACCGGGCCAAGGTGCCAGTGCCGCTCCTTGGGGTCGTGCCGCCCCCAGGCCGTGCCATAGCGCGACATCCTGACAATCACGTCGCTCCGCAGGCGGAACAGCGCCGGCGCCATGCGCAGTTGCTGCAGGAGCGACGGCCGGCATCGTCCCGGCGGCGCGGCGTTGAGGACGCCGACCACGGCGCCGTCCCGCACAGCGGCCAGCGCCGGAGCGGAGTTGACCGTCAGAATGCCTTTGCACAGGGTATAGAGCCCATCGAAGCGGCGCTGCGGATCATCACCGTGCATGACCAGGTGCGTCGGATTGTCGCGCAGCGCGCACGCGGCGACCCGCGCCGCGGCGGCGATCTCGTCGCGGTCCCGCCGCAACTCCCGGATTTCGATACCGTCCAGCTCGAACACGCCCTATCCCGCCCACTCTAAAGGACCGGGGACCGCGCATGGTCCTCCGTCACCGTCGCCGTCACGTACTCCTATTATGACGCATCGTGGCGCTGGACCCCAACCGGCCGTGGCCGTGGGCTAGCAGAGGGTACGCCTTGCGGTTGTGCTAGCGCTGCCGCCTGACCTTAAAAGGTCATGGCAGGGACGGACCTTAAAAGGTCTCCATGGAGCCATCCACGCCCCATTCCCCTCCCTGGTCATCACCTCCCCTGACCCTTCAGGGTCCGGTCCCTGCCATGACCTTTCAAGGTCAGGCGGCTTATGGTCAGGCCGGCCGGAGGGAGCGCCCGAGCGTCGCGATGGCTAGCTCGGCCGCCGCGTCCAGGGCCAGGGCGCGCCCGCTGACGAACGCGGCCTCGAACCCGTCGGCGCCCAGGGCCTCTTCGGCGACGGCCCTGGCCTGGTCGTAGTTCAGCTGTTCGAGCGGCTGGAGGCGTATGCCCAGGGCATTGAGCTGCACGGCGCTCGCTCCGTAGAGCCGCGCCGCGACGTCCGGTTGTCCGCCCAGCGCGCAGCCGAGAGCCGCGCCTGTCAGGCAGAGGACCACGTAGTCGCGCGCCCCGAGCGCGTGGAACAGGGCCAGGGCGTCGGCCAGCGGGCGCGCGGACGCCGCGGTTTTACCTTGCAGGTGGAGAACCTGGGCCTGCCGGGCCAGCGCGTAGGCGCTGCTATGCGTATGACCCACCTGCCGGGACAGGGCCAATGCGTCGTCGAGCACACCGGCGGCCCGCGCAAGCTCACCGCGCTGTATCAACACCCCCGCCAACATGACCAGGGCGTCGGCATGACCCCATCCATCGTCGGTCGTGCGATAGAGGTCCAGCGCCTCGTCGATCAGCGCGGTCGCCCGCTCAAGGCCGCCCTGTATCCTCGCCAGGTTACCCATGCTCATCAGCGTCAGGGCCCGGCCTCGAAGGTCGTCCGCTTCCCGGAAAAGCGCCGCGCCGCCCGTGTAGAGCGTGCCCGCGCGCTCATACTCGCCGTGGAACATGGCGATAGAGCCCAGCAAGCGGAGCGCCCTGGCGCTGATTCGCTTCTCACCCACTGAGTGGGATAGGTCCAGGCTCTCCTCAAGCTGGTAAGCTGCGTGGCCAAAGTCGCCTTGCCGCCAGGCCAGGGCTCCGGCCGCGAGCCGCGCGTTGGCTTGCACCGCAACCATCACCGGCGCCTCGGGGGGCTGGGAACGCGCCAGCAGGGCCTCCAGCCAGGCGCGCCCCTCGCCGGCGTGGTCGCGCGCGTCCCAGAAGTCCCGTAGCGCTGCGGCCAGGCGCAGCCCGGTCTCGTCCTCTCCCGTTTCCCTGGCCCAGGTCAGGGCCACGCGAATGTTGCCGATCTCGGCCTCCAGACGGTCCAGCCACGCCGCCTTTGTGAGACCGTCGAGCCCCGGCTGGGCCTGCTCCGCCAGCGCCAGATAGTAGGCCGCGTGCGCCTGCCGCGCGCCGTCCTCCTCGCCAGAGTCCATCAACCGCTCCCGCGCGTAGTCACGGATTGTCTCCAGCATAGCGACGCGCGGCTCGCCGCCCGACCGAGCCGGATCGTCCACGCGGCGCAGCAGGCTCTGGTCCAGCAGCGACGCCACCTCGTCCGCCGCGTCGCCGCCATACACCGCCTCGACCGCGTCCAGTGTCGCGCCCCCGGCGAACACGGACAGGCGGGCGAAGAGCCTCTGCTCGCCGGCGTCAAGCAGGTCGTGGCTCCAGGCGATGGTCTGGCGCAGCGCCTGCTGGCGGGCGTCCAGGTCGACCGGGCCGCCCGTGAGCAGGTCCAGGCGGTCGCTCAAGCGGGCCAGCAACGCCGGCAGCGGCAGCAGACGCGCGCGTGCGGCGGCCAGTTCGATGGCCAGGGGCAGCCCATCCAGGCGCGCGCAGATCTCGGCCGCCACGGGCGCCAGCGCGGGCGTCAGGGCGAGGTCCGGGCGCACAGCGCGGGCACGCTGCATGAATAGGGCGACCGACGGGATGCGCGCGACGGTACCCTCGTCGGGCAGGCGACGTAGATCGGGCAGCGGCAGGGGCGGGACGTCGAAAACGTGCTCACCGCTCAGGCGCAAGAGGGTGCGGCTGGTCGCCAGCACGGTCAGCAGCGGACAGGCTCGCAGCAGGTCGACGATGCGCGGCGCGGCCGGCAGCAACTGCTCGAGGTTGTCGAGCACCAGCAGCAGGCTCTTGCCGTGCAGGGCGTCCCGCAGCGCGTCGAGCACCGGCTGGCCGGCGGCCTCGCGCACGCCGAGGGTCTGGGCGACGGTGGGCAGGACAAGCGCCGGGTCGGCGAGGGAGGCCAGGGGCACAAAGGCCACGCCGTCGGAAAAGACGTCCGCCAGGCCAGCGGCGGCCTGCAGGGCCAGGCGGGTCTTACCGACGCCACCGGGGCCGGTGAGGGTCAGCAGGCGCACCTCCGGACGGCGCAGCAGGTAGGCCACGGCGGCCTCCTCGCGCTCGCGCCCGACCAGCGGGGTGAGGGCCGCGGGGAGGGGCGCGACGGTCAGGCGCCCCCGACCCTGGCCAGGGACCGCCAGGGTTGGGGCGGCCGGCGCCGGGGCCGCGGCGCGCGGCGATGGGACATCGGGGCCTGGCCGTGTGGCGTCCGCGGTCGTGGGTGGCGCTGGATCAGTGAGCGCCGGACGTACGCGCACCGCTTTCTGGAGCGCATCCCTCTCCTGCGGCGCGAGGCCCAGAGCCTCGACCAGCAGGCGGAGCGTGTCGCGCCGGGGGCGGTGCGCCGTCTCGCGCTCGATCTCGCTAATGGAGCGCGGGCTGACTCCCGCGCGCGCGGCAGTGGCCGTGGTGGGGGCCAGCGGCGCGGGCAAGAGCACGCTGATCAAATTATTGTTGGGTTTTTACCCGCCCACGGAGGGGCATGGCCTCTCGCTGGCCGCGTTGGACCACCCATCGGTGCGCCGCCAGCTGGGCGTGGTGGCGCAAGGAGCCGGGATCATGAACGCGACTCTGCGCTACAACATCACGCTGGGCCAGGCTGGTATCGGGATGGACAGGGTGCGCGAGGCCGCGCGCCTGGCCCAACTTGACGACGACATCATGCGGCTGCCCCAGGGGTACAAGACCTACGCCGGGGAGAACGGCGCGAACCTCTCGGGCGGACAGCGCCAGCGCCTGCTCCTGGCGCGCGCTTTCCTCCATCGCCCGCCCATCCTGCTGCTGGATGAGGCCGCCAGCGCCCTCGACCCGCTCACCGAGCGTCACATCGAGGCCAACCTCGCGGCGTTGGGCTGCACGCGCATCGTCGTCACCCACCGCCTTGCGACAATTGAAGACGCCGACGAGATCCTGGTCCTCGATGGGGGCCGGGTCGTGGAGCGTGGCCGCCACGCCGCGCTCGTGGCGCAACAGGGACTGTACGAGCGGCTGAGACGATCGGCGCGGGGCTGTACGGAGGAGAGGCCATGATCACGCCAGAGGAGACGGGCTTTCCCCTCACTCAATCATGAACCTCCAGGGGGTTAGCTAGACTTTGGCCCAATCAGGCCGCGATAGCCGATGATTCTTTTCTCCAGAACCGTCGCCCGCGCGGTGTGCTCGGTCCCGTGTCCCATGGCCACGGATTGAGTGTCGTCGCCGACCGCCAACGCACGGACAAGGTCCTGAATCGCCGCAAGCGGCGCAAGCGGACATAGCGACAGATAGCCTGCCGTGCGACGTTAGTCGCGGGCCGACGTAGACTAAGAAGATAGAGTCATAGCAAAGGGACAAACGACACATGAACGTGATAGAGCCCCGCCTGGGCGTCTACGGACTGGTCGGCGGGGAAGAGACATTTCGCCGCCTGGCGCACGCCTTCTACGACCGCGTCTACGCCGACCCCACGCTGCGCCCGATGTTCCCCGACGACCGCGCCGGGGCCGAGGACCGCCTGGCCCTCTTCCTGATGCAATACTTCGGCGGCCCCCAAACCTACTCTCAGCAGCGCGGCCACCCGCGTCTGCGCATGCGCCATATACCTTTCGCCATCGGCCAGGCCGAGCGCGACGCCTGGCTGGGCCACATGCTGGACGCGATCGACGCCATCCGCATCGCCGAGCCGGCGCGTACCGCCATGCGCGACTACTTTGAGGGCGCCGCTACCTTCATGATCAACCAACCATAGCCGTACTATTACGGCGGTTTGCCGTCCGTACTTCCTGTGAGGGAGCCCGAGGGAATGACTTGTCTGGCTGACGATCAGGCGCCGATATTCCCGCCATCGTAATAAGACAGGCAACGCCTCATCACCGCCTGCCATGTGAAAAGTTCTTGTGCCCTCTGATACCCAGCCAGCCCCATTTGCCGAGACAACGTGCGATCGGTGACGAGGCGCTCGATGGCTGCGCGAAGCGCGGGCACATCACGCGGCGGGACGACAATGCCGGTCTTACCATCTTCGACAAGTTCGGGAAGGCTGGCCACGTCCGAGACGATGACACTCAGCCCATGCATCATAGCCTCCACGACAGTGAGCCCGAACAACTCCGGTTCGTCGCTCCAGCCGCCATTAGCCCATGTGTAGACGGACGGATGCACCAAGAGCGTACTCGAGGAATACTCATGCATCAGGAGGTCATCGTCGGCGTCGGTCAAAAATGTCACCCGTTTACCAACCGCCAACTCCTGGAGCGTCTCATAGTAGCCGTGATTGTAGACGCGACCGACGATCGTCAACGGGATTGTTGGCGGTATGGCCTCGATAAGCGCATCGACGCCTTTGTGGGGAGTTAGCCGCCCAACGAACAATACTTTCGACTCGGTGGCCTGGGTTGTGACAAGGGGAAGAGAGGTAGCGCCGCCGTAAATAACATGGCACTTGTCTTTGTAGGAGGAGAACCTTTTCATGCTGTATTGTGAGAGCAGCAGAAAGCCGTTCACAAACCGTGCCATCCCTGCTCGGTCAGCTAGACTGATACGGCCCATGCCGCCTATATGCGTGACAAAAATCCGCTTGCCGGTTAGCTTCGCAAAAACGATCGCGCAATCGGTCATCAGCGTATGCCAGGAGATACAGTGGATCACATCCACCGAAACCAACGCCCGTAGGAAGCCCACTCCGAAGGGGTTTATACGCGATCCGCTGACTAAGATAAGCCAGGGGAATACCTCGACGCGTAGTCGACCCATCATGAAGCAGCGCCGCTGCTTGCCAAACAGGATAAGGCGCGTTGGAACCTGTTGCGACAACGCGCGCGCCAACTCCTGAGCGTACCGTTCGCCACCGCCTACATGGCCGTCATCACCAAAAGGAATGGGATAGACCACGGCGACCCGAGGACGCCGTGCACGTTGATCAGATCCCGACCCAGCCATAGCGTCTCCAAACATGACAGCCCTCACGATTGTAATACTAATAGTGTCTTATGTTGTCAGCCTCACCGCGGATGCGAAACTGGAGCGGGGAGCCTAAACCCGGAAAGCACGGTAGACGGTGGCGGCGCCTACACCTGCCGCTCATGACGAAGAGCGTACGTTTGAAGGGTTGGGCCATCGATACCGGAGGCACGTGTCGCCGATATCACGGCAACCCAACTGTCAGTAGCGGGATGACGTAGGTCATGGTTAAACCAGGAGATTGACACGGGTGCGAGACAGATAGCCTGCGCGATTGCAAGGGCTCGGGCCGCTCTGATCCAGTCCCACGCGCTGGGCGGCGCCGGGTAGGGGCGCCCAATAACGTTCTCAGGATCAACATCGACGGACCAGCGCCCCGACCTGCTACATCCTCCATCATCTCGTGCAACACTCGCACCTTGTCCTGAATGCGCAATGGCGTAACTGAGATTGGCCGCCGGGGATAGGTCAGCCGCGATTTGGGCCTGCGCCTGCGCGTTCGGACCTGCAGCCGGGCGGTGATCGATGAAGCTGGGCATTGATACGACGGATTTCGGCATCGATAAGACAGGGACACGGGGCGGGGGCGCTGAGGTCATGAGAATGAATGCGACCAGGGTACCAATGATCGCTAGGACGGCAAGCACGGCGGCCTGTATCAGCCGTTTGAGCGGAAGACGTTTCATGGGATAGGAGCGGGAGCACTAGACGCGGTTGGGACTTTCACCGTTGGTAGCGTGGCTACTGGGGCGACGGTTGCACTCGGTGGCGTACCCGTACCCGGACCGCCAGCCAGGCTTCGCGACGTGGGGATAGGTGTTGTCGGCGCTGGGGTCCCATGGGCGACCGCCGTCAACGTTAGTGGAGCGGGAGGGGCGAATGTTGGCGCCGGTTTGGCCGGCGGGAGAGTTGCCGTTGCCTTCGGCGGCGCTATGACAAGGACAACGCGTGGCCCCACTGGCGCGCTCTCGCCATCGCGATTGAAAGCCGTTGCCGTATACGAGTACGTTTCACCCGGCACGATGTCGACGTCGTCGGTGAAAGTATCGATGTTCGGGGCGTTGACCTCGCCTACAATGGTGTATGGTCCGGGTCCGACGGCCCGGTAGATACGATAGCCAACCGGAGCGGGCACGGGTGGCTGCCATGATAATAAAATGCTATTGAACCCTCCACTCGCCGCGAATGCGGTCGGTGGATGTGGGGGCAATGCGGGCTGTTGGAGCCCCACCGTCGTCGGCGAGCTCTGCCCCCCTAAGCTGCCGGTCCGCGGCGCCATCAGTAGCGTGACGATGGCGCCCGCGGCCAGAAGACCGACGCCGACCAGCACGCCGAGCGCAAAGTACCGTTTGCGTCCCATCCGCGATAGTACCCGATCCTTCTGTTGTTGCCGCGCAGTATCATCTGACTGCTTCGTGGGCCGACCTTGGTCAATCAAAGCGCGAGTCTCTCCTTTATGAGTCGTGTATGAGTCGTGCAAATGCTTGAGGAATGGTTATTATGACGACCTATTCCAACGCGGCGATGCCAATCACGACGGCTATGTTAAGTTTTTGGTAGAACGAGATGTGTCATGGCGTGTATGGTCGATCACGGGCAGCCAGAGCGATGCTGGCGTTGCCGCTATAATACCGCGCCACAGCACGTACAGAATGAAGCCCAGCGGCTCTCGCATGATGCTGCGTACGACAGCTTGCCATGGAACGGCGTGCCTCTGGGCGGTTACGACCGCATCTGTACCGACTCCATCGTTAGGTGAGCGAACGGACGAGACGGCCGGGAGCACACGCTCCAGGGCATCGATGGCTTGCCAGGCGCGCAAGGTTTGTTTGGCGAAGTCCCGCAGACCCGCGGCAGCCCTCGTATAAATGACCGCATCGGGATGCACGCGATAACGATAGCCATGATTGCGCAACCACCGCGGGATATAGAGATCATCGTGCGTCGTATCAGGCAACACGAGTGCGGCAACAGCCGCCATTTTAATCACGTACACACGCAGCAACGAGCCTCGCCCCACGCGGCCTGTCTCCGCCAGTAATAAGGCCTGGAAGCGCGATGCCCGTTCGCCCATAGTGCGCGCTTGCAGGGGTTCGTTAATGCACGACGTTGCGGCCAACGTTGGGTCACGGCTTTCGGCAAGTAAAGCTGTCGTCCTTGTCAAGCTTCCCCGTTGCAAAGCGATATCGGCGTCGAGGATAGCAATCATGGGAGAGGCGCAGACGGCAAACCCATCACGAATGCTTGCGTTCTTGCCGCGACGAGTCGCATGACTGATCACGCGCACCTTATCATGCTCACGCGCCAATTGCCGCGCGATGCGCGCAGTCGCATCCGCGCTACAATCATCCACAATGATAAGTTGGTCGAGTTGGAGCGCATCGGTCCATGGCTCATCGAGGACCTGTCGGACCAGCCGCGCCAGATTTGCATCTTCGTTATAGGCTGGGATGACCGCTGTCACGGATGTCATCTTTTGGGTACGAGTAGTCATAGGTCCTAATCTTACGCGGCCGCGCGCCGCTGAAGACGATAATGCCGCGCGCGCGCGGCGAATAAGACGAGCAGGGTAACAAACAACGTGGCGATGCTCACGATGACGGCCTGGACGATGTCAGCCACCGATTGATGCCGCGCGACGATCAGCGTGGCCTGGATAGCACAGCAGACCAGCACAATGGCGGCGAAGATGCGATCGTTGATGGCCAGGAAGTACGTCATGAGCGCCTGAGTAGGCGCAAACAGCAACATGGCCAACCCATACCACTTGAGTTGATCCGCTGCTCCAAGGGCGCTTGCCGAGTAGAGCACCCGCACCGCAACCCCTGGAATAACGATGAATACCGTCTCGATCGCGGCCGACAGGACAACCATCGCGGCCATTGTCTGCACGACATACCGCGCGGTGTTCTCGCCACGTTGGTGAAGGGCCGCGGCCTGGGGAAAGAGAACCGTCGTGAGGCTGCTGCTGATAAACAATACCATCTTGCCGAGCGTGGCCACGACAGCGTACAACCCGGCCTGCTCTTTGGGCAAATAGTGCCCGGCCAGCACGATATCAACCTGGAACAGTAATGCGTTGCCCACCGCCGCGATGATTGCTGTCACCGAGTACGACGCCAGTGGACGGAGCGAACCGCTAGGCAGACGCGGGCCAGTCAGGAGGGAGCGAAGAGGAATGAAGCTGGCCAGGTAGCCGACCAGCGAACTAAAGACGATCGCCAGGAGGGCGCCGTTGATGTCAAGCCCCGCGCGCACCAGGATGTACATCATAACCAACCGCAGCACGTACGGCAATACGCTGAGCGGCGCTCCCCAGGAAAAGAGCAATAACCCGCCCAAGGCGCCCCCGTTAACAGGGCTTGCGAACGCGATGATAAAGCTCAGCGCGATGATGATGACGGGTTGCACCGAACCAATGTGCAAAAAGTTGGCGATGTTCTCGCTTTCCACTATGAAGACCGCCGCGAAAGCGGCCCCCACCAGAGCCAGAATGGCGGTGAGGCGGCGCAACAGGTCGTTCAATTCCGCCAGCTTCCCCTCCGCGCTGAGGGTAGCAACTGTTCGGGTGACGACGTTGGCCAAGATTTGGGTAGGTATGAGAAAGACGGTCGATAGCGAGACCAGCGAGACCACCGATTGATACTTCGGCAGTCCCAGCAGACGTACCATCAAAGGGTTCTGCAAATAATTGCACAAACTCACGGTCAGGCCGGCCGCGAGCACAAACATGTTGTTCTTGACGTATTGGCTTGAGAGCACGCGCCGATACATCGGTGGCCGCGGTATATGCGTCAGCGGAGCCGCGTTCTCGTTGAGCCCCGTTTCGTCTACCACGCTCTCCATCTCTATCGTTCCCACCCCTTCATGCCCTACTTGTATGCCTCATGGACGCCGCCGCCCCTGCTGGAGAAGCGGTTCGGCATCGTTTTGCGCGGGGGACGCGGATCTTCGCGGCCAAGATATGCGGCCCCCGGCTGCACGCGGGCGCGACGGACGGCCACGGACATACCATAGCCGAGCAGGGCAAAAGCGGCAAGCATGACGCCAAGAATTGCCAGCCACTCTGGCCAGTATACCAATACGATGCGATAGCTTCCCCGCCTTTGCGCGCCGCGCAGCAGCCAGGCATTGGCATAACCATTCGCGCTCACATGCTCACTTGCCGGCAGCGGTGTTTCGAATAGAGTAGACCACGGGGAACCGTCGGCGCCCCCGGGCTCCACGTACGCCAACCAGTTGGGATCGTACGTCTGATTGAAAACCAGGTAGTACGGGTGCGTAGGAGCGGCGACATCAACGTCGTACCCTACCGCGCTACCGGCCAAGGTGCGAATCGGCACGCCATGTCCGGCGGGCTGCGCGACGATGTCGCGAACCCCGGCTTTCGGTCCGGCAGCCACACAGACCACTCTGGAGACGCAATAGTCTTGGCTACCGTCGAGACGCGCCATGGACACGCCGGACTCCGGGGCCGTATACAGCAAAGGATAGGAGAGTCCAAGCTCAAAAACGCGCAGATGACCCAACCTATACTCACGCGCCCCGGATAGAGCCCTTTTTATAGCCGCATCCGGCGCATCTATAGGAGACGACACGCCGCCGGTCACGGTAGGATGGCCGATCACGTCGGTTAAGGCCGCATCTAACTCGGGAACGACGATGTAGCGCACCGACAGCGTCTGTAGCGCCCGTACGGACGCGGATTGACTCAACCAAGCCCATGGGCGCCCCGAGGCCAACGCCGCGGCGCCAGCCACGCAACACGGGGTTAGTTGGTCGGCATCGAGAGCTGGATGAAGCGTCGAATACGTGGCAAAACGCGGACGCGCCGGGACCCATAACACGCGAAAGAAATCGCGCCGGCTGTCGATCGCTGCGTTGAATTGGGCGTAGTCGTCCGGGAGCGGGTTCGCGGCAAATGTCCCGCGAACCATCCCAAACAACGCCGGGGTCGCGGGGAAGACGGCAATGACGGCAATAGCTAGCGTCACAGGGATAAGCGCGGCACGCGCGGCGACCCGCTTCGGAACACGACCGCGACCCATCCCGCTATTTGGACGGCCCACGGCAGCAGCGTAACACCGGTCCGCGGCCAGACCAAGTAGTAAGGCGTAGGCGAACGCCAGCGGTTGATAAAACTTTGACGAGTCGCGGAACAGGCTGAAACCAGGAAAATGGAGGAAGAGCCAATCGTACATGCGACCGGCCGGTTCGTTATCGCCCTTGACCAAGAAGATGGCCAGCAGGGCGACGACCGCCAAAAACAGGACCCGGCGGTCGCGGTCATGAGAGAGTAACATTCCGAACACGAGCAAGGACATGGCAAAAAACAGCGGATTAATCGGCGCCAGGGACAGGTTATTGGCGAACCAGAACGGGTGAAATAGCGCGATGCCATTACTGAGATGCATCAGGCTCAGGGGGGCCACCGCGCTCGCCACAGTGTACGATTGCGGCAAGGTAGGCCGCTGCACGAAGACCGCGGGCAGCAGCCACCACAATTGCAAGACGGCCAGAACGATAAGTGCGACCGCGATGTGCGCCAATCCACGGCTTCCACCTCGCCAGATGCGCCAAGGCGCGCGCCATAGTACGTTTCGTATCGTTATCGTTCTCTCATGATCGCCGTCCTCATCGCGTCCGTCGCGCGCGGCACAGCTGCGGGGGCAACTGAGCGCGTACAAGAGGAGGACACCGAGGCTAAGATAGGTCGAGCGGACATCGTACACCGCCTGGACGGCCATGCAGATACCCGTAGGGACAAAGTCTCTCACCCGTGCCCTCCGTTGACCGTGCGCGAAAGCAAGGACAACGAGCGGCAGGCAGCCGTAGCCCATGGCAACCCCGAATTGTCCTCCCTCGTAGAGCAAGTAGATGTAGGAGTTCATCACTATAGCAAGTGCGGCGACGAAAGCTACCATGCGACGCGCAAAGAGGAACATCGCCAGTGCGTAGGTCGCGACACATGGGATCAGAACCGCGGGGAAAATCCATAGAAATCGCTCGATGGCGCTCCAGTCGAATCCCAGATGGGCCAGCAGTCCGGCGGCCATTGCAACGGGGAACATCGGTGCATCGATAATGTTGTAGCCGCCGGTCGACGAACCCGCGTCCCATAGAGACGGAATAGGCGCCCCCTCACTCAGATGAGCCTGAGTGAAGTAAGGGAAATCCCCTGCGGTGATTAATCCTGTCGTCAACCAGGCCCGATAGCACACGCCCACGAGCGCCGCGAGCAGCACGAAGGACGCGACAGCTGGGCCTCGCTCGTTCCAGCGACGAAGCCAACCAGGGCCGGCAGTCAAGGCCGTCGGCCGACCGCGCGAGACGTCTTGGTTTACATCCACTCTTATCTTACGACCGCCCGTACTGGCACAAGCGCATCAGGGCTCCGTGACCGCCGTGGGGCCGCGGTCGGGGCTGTCGAGCTTGGGTCGACGCTCGCGCGTCAGTCCCCGCGCTCGCCCCGCCCGAAGCGTCCGCACGGCGCGTTTGCTTGCTACTAGCAGGGCAGCCAGGGCCAGTCCCCCGACCGTGATGAGCGAGACCGCTTCCGCAAGATCGGCGATATGTTGGAACCCGTAGTCGATGATGACAGTGTAGCGTCCGGGACGGTCGATGATCCAGCCGTTGAGGAAGCTGAGCGGCTGCACGTGCGCGCGCGCCGGTACGTAGCCCCCGAACACGCAGGACCACGGTGGAGGGGCTCCGCCAGGTGGTAACACGCAAGCGTGCCACGACGGGTGGTATGAGGTCGCAAAAACGAGCAAGACAGGCCCTCTGGTCGGTCCAATCTGGACCGACAGCCGTAGCGGGTTGTCCTGTACCACGCCGACACGCATCACCCTGGGCGGGCGCAGGGGTCCCTGCGCCGACGAGGCGGCGTCGCTCACGGGCAGCCCGAGGCGTACCGCAAGCGCACGCGTGGCCGCGGCGCCTGTATGCAAGGTCGTTACATCTTGTTGCGATAACGGGATGGCGTACACCGAGGGGATGTAGTAGGCCGAGTCGATCTCGTAGAGGTCGAGTTCGCCAAAGGAGCGCACGAAATGCACGCCTTGCTGCGCCCTGAGAAACGTGCGTATCTGTTGCGGAGACAGCACCTGGCGAGTGGTATGGTTGGCGACAATATCGTTGCGCTGCAGCAGGTAGCGTATCCCGAGCGATTCGAGGTACGGAACAAGGGGACGATGGCTATGTCCCTGAGCAATACGCGCGATCTCGCCGGTGACCGTCCCATACGACGAGTTGCCGCTTGTATATCCCAAGTCGCCGCCGACCTGTACCGTGCGATTAGCAATCATCTCTGTGGCGACCGCATCGGCTCCATAAAAGCCCCAATCATAGAGCATTTGGTAGAAGTCGTCGTTGGGCAGTATCAGCACTCCATCGCGCCGGTCAGGGTCGTGCGCCGCGATAAACGCGCCCGCCTGGGACCAATAGTCCGGAACGACGATCCCAATCTTGCCTGTGCCGGTATAGCCGCGTCCCACAACCGCACCGGTTACCAATGGAAATCCCGCCAGTAGAAACGCGGCGCCACAGGTAATGAGAACGCCGCCGCTCATGATGTTCGACGCGATGGCGGTTCGCAATCGGCGGAGGGGACGAGCAACGCGTAAGGCGAGCCACTCGACCTGGTATCCGACCAAGGGCGCATACAGAACCAGGATGATAGATGGAAATTTGGAGTCAGGCTCCCGGAACAGCCAGAACAGGGGCACATGGTGAAAGAACCAGAGATTGACGTCCTGCCATGGTCCATGTTGCCCCGTGGACATGAGCAACAATGGAAGTGCGGTAGCGGCGGCCGGCAACACAATCGACCGCGAGATGGCACGATTGAGTAGCGCCGAGAAAGCCAGCAGGGCCGGCACATAGACGGCTACCACCAACAGGGGGGACTTATAGATGGCCGCGTACGGGAAGTAGTCCGGCCACGCCCACGAACCGTTGAGCCAAAACAGATTGAGGATGCTTGAGCGACGCGACACGAAACCATAGCTCTCGATCGTCGTGGGAGCGCCAACGGCGCCTCCCCCATTACCGAAAAGCACCACGTACGCCTGGACGATCCAGTACACGTTAGCCAGGAAAAAAAGGAGGATCAGCAGCGCCAGACGCGCGGCCACGGCACGGTCGGAGCGCCACGACCGAGCTATCGTAAAGACCGATATCATCAAGGCAAAGAGCAAGAACAGCGCGAATGTCGGGGGGTTGGTGAACAAGAGACCGCTCAGGCTGGCGCCCGTGACGAAGGGGGCAAGGCGCGACAGGCGCAACGGCGCCGAGACGGTCCAGAGAAACAACGCCGCCATGGAGGGCATATAAGCGAGCAAAAACAAGCCAATGAGTCCCGGCGGCACAAGCACAACGAACGGGTTGAAGCAGTAGAACGTGGCGCCCAGGACCGCGGCTATGCGATGACCCGGAAATAGGTTCAGGACCAGCGCCATCATGCCCAGGAATTGCGCGCTGATGATCAAAGCGATGTAGGCATGCTGCGCCCCCGCCGGATCGAGCACCAGACGCAGGCACCATACAACCAGAATCTGCGGCGCGATCTGGATGAGGCTGTTGGTGCTGCCTATCCCTGTTAGGTCCCAGGAATAGCGCAGGCGGCCCAGCCAATCGCCGGGGTTAATGAAGGTGGTCGGGAAGTTATCTCCTCCCGCTAATAGCCGCTCGTAGGGGAACCACTGGCTGGTCACCAGCAGCGCCACGGTAGGCCCGATCAACCAGAGAAGCCAGCGCGCGTCCAAGGACAATCTATGTCGCGCCTGCGTGACCGTGCCGTGTCCGGCACGCCGCGGTACCACAACCTTGCCGTACCACAAGCCGCTATGACCACCCAGTGGCAAACGCCTCATGCCTGCCAACCCCTGGTATCGAGCACGGTCCTTATCACTATCCGCCCATCCCCCTTGCTACCTTGTCAGCGTCGGAGCGCCGGTACGTCGGAATTGGTCTACCATGGCCGACCGCCATTCTAATCGACGCAGGATTGTCCAGTCGCTAACCGTACGCGACGATTGGATGCGACGACGCATTGCACGGAGGTGCGCGCGATTGCGCAACAAGTCGCTCCAAGCCGGTAAATAGATGTCACGGATCGCCGAGCGCTGCCCGGACCTAAACAACACCGCCACCTCCGCGGCGGTCAAGGCCGCGAAGAGCGGCAGCACGACACAGAGTACCGGCATGGAGTAGTTCTTGAGCAAGGTTGCTAGTTGGTTACGGTGCGAAAGGCGACGCTTGTTCCTGCTTGTGCTGTAATGCCCGCCCTCGGCCGTCGACGATCCGGCGGTACCCCCGGCTTTGTGGAAGACGATCGCCTCCGGAACGGTACCGATGCGATATCCCTGCAACCACGCCCGCCAACACAAGTCGGTCTCCTCAAAAAACATGAAGTGCGCGGGGTCGAAGCCTCCCAGGCGGGCAAAGACATCCGCGCGCATAAAAAGCGCGGCGCCGTCGGCGTAAAACGTTCTGGTACCGCAAGGAAACCCGAACACATCTAACCCAATGCCCATGGTGAGGCGCTCTTTCCCGTCGTAGGTCCGCAACTGAGGGGCAAAGATCGCGACGGAAGGACGCTGCTCCGCCGCCGCCGCCAACGTCTCCAGGGCTTCAGAGTCGAGGTAGGTATCGTTGTTCAAGAACAACAGATATCGTGCTCGTGACGTCCGTGCAGCTCGATTATTGGCCTCGGCATAGCCGAAGTTCGCATCTAGCGCCAGGATTGCGACCTCTGCAAACGAATCCCGGATTAGGTGCAGCGACGCATCGGTCGACGCGTTGTCAACCACTATGGTCTGGAAGTCGGCGGACGACAAACTCTGCTCACGCAACGACTGCAGACATCGTGGGAGGAAGGCCGCGCCGTTCCAATTGACGATGATAACCGACAGGAGCGGCCCCGATGTTGCCGAGTCGCTCATTGCTCGACCTCCGCCGAGACCTGTTCCGTCGTGGGCATAGCAACGTGCTGGCGTCGCTCGCCCTGCCGTGCCATGGGTGCTCGCCGCGACCAGCCGTTACCTCGTCCGAGGACGCGCAAGCGCCATTGCACCCATACGTACGCGTACATCACCGGGACAAAGACGCAGAGTATGGGATGGATGAACCACGCTGGATCGCGCAACCGACGGTAGCCACGCCAGGCGTCATGCAACGGGATGACGACGGTCACCATTTTGAGCAGGCTCAGGGCGATAGTCGACGTGCTCATTGTCCACACATGCTCACGCGTCGCCTGTTGAGAATAGAAAAGACGCGCGTTCCGATGTAACTTACCGCTCAAGTGGGCAATGGACCGAACATAATCGTGCGTCACCTCGCAGCGCAAAAGCGCGTAGAGGTCGTGTCCCGCCGCGACCAACTGCAGGTTTGAATCGACATGAAACAGCGCGGGCGACCAGTTAGTCTGGAGCAACAGGCTCTTGCGGGTCAGGAAACCCTGCGAACCGACGGTCGGCATTGTTTGAGGTGTGAAGCGGACCAGGAAATGAGTGGGCGCCCGCTCTACGATCTGGCCGCTGAGCGTCCAATCCGTATCCAGGTGCGAGAGGTGATCTTGCCGACGCAGGTAGTACGCAACCGGGTCGCCGATGCCGAAGAGGCTGCAGTAGCGGTTCGCCGGCGGGTCACGCCGATCATACGCAAACCACGCCGCCTGCGCGCCGACCACATCGGGATGCTCGATCAACGCCGTGACGGCCAACCGAAGCCAATCGGCCCGCGGCAGCCGGTTATCGGAATCGATCAGCAGGATAAACTCGGACTGGGCGTGCGCGAGGCCGATACTCTTGCCGCGCTCGATGTTCTTATGGCCATTGCGCAAGACCATGGCCCCGTGTTCACGGGCAACCTCGCGCGTACGGTCGATGGAGTCGTCGTCGATAACCAGTATATGGAGTTGTGAGACCGGATAGTCCTGCGCCTCGATGCTGGCCAGACAGCGCACCAACTCCTGCTCCGCATTGTAGACAGGGATGATGATGCTTACCTCGGGCCAGGGCTGCGCCCCGGTATTGTCCCAGCCTTGAGACTCTTGATCGCGGGGCTCCGCTGGCGGCGTACTGTCCTCGAACATCAATCCCATACGCTCACGGATGCTTCGACGGCCTCCCAGGCCGCGCGGGCCGTCTGGTCCCAGTTCAACTGTTTCGCCATAGCCCAAGCCTGGCGGCGTAAGCGCAGATAACGCTCGGACTCAGCCTGCAATGCGACGATGGCGGCGGCCATGTCGGAAGGGGTGTTACGTCTGCATACTACCCCTGTCTGCTCATCAATGGTGGAGTCGCGCAAACCCGGCACGTCGTAGACGACAGCGGGCGTACCCAGGGCGTTGGCCTCGGTGACTGCCAACCCCCAACCCTCGCGCACCGATGCCATAACGAAGACCTGCGCCCGTGCCAGCAAGCGTTCTTTGGTCGCCTCATCCACATGCCCGAAAAACGTCACGTCGGCGCGCAACCCCAACGTCGAGACAAGCTGATCGAGGGTGCGGCGGTATGCCCCATCCCACGCGCCGATGACCCACAGGCGTGCTTGCGTCGCGCCGCGGCAACCAGAGCGTCGGACTAACGCCAGTGCCCTGATGAGATGATCGACGCGCTTCGAGGGAACAACACGGCCGACAAAGACGAGCGTCAGTCTATCTTCCTTGCTGGCCACATCCGGCAACACCGCGGGAGCTCGCGTGTCAATCGCCTCCGGGATCACCCGGCAGGGCCCCTGCAGGCCGAGCTGTCGCAGATCATTCCGCGTAGACCGCGATACCGTCATGATGGGGACGCGGCGATACGCCTGGAGATAAAGCGGCTCGGCGACATAGCCGAGCGCGTTTAGCGGGAACGGCGCTTCATAGCGCCAGACCTCGCGTGCCAGCTGGTGGCTGAACATGACGACGGGACAGCGCGCGTACAGAGGAGCAAAGAAAGGGATCGTGTTCACCTCGTCGATAATCACGTCGAAGGCGTCGCGATGCTGTCCGCGATAATACCGATATGCTTCCCAATGGACGGTTGTCTGGCTGCCTCGTCGCACGACCCGCACGCCATCGACGTCCTCCTCCGCGCTGCTGCCGGGGAAAGCGGCGCTGAATAGCGTGACCCGATAACCCCAGGCAACCCAGCGGCGCGCGATCTCGTGCGTCACCCTCTCCGCGCCTCCGGCTTTCGGGTGGGCGATGTCGCGCCAGTTGAGGATCAGCACGCGGCGTGACGGCCCCGACCGCGCCGCCCCGCCCGCGCCATCGGGATCCGTCCCCGCAATCACCGCCACATCACTACCCTCTCACCGATGCGACGCTGGCGCTGGCTGCACCAGTTTCAATTTGCCTCTGAGGGTCGCTCGCGTGTTGGGGTCGCCCGCCAACGCGAGTGCCTGCTGATACTCCGCGATCGCGGACTTGTTCTGGCCAAGCGCATAGAATATGTCTCCGCGGCCCTCGTGCGCCGACTCGGCGTCGGGGCCTTGCGGCGCGAGGCGTAACGAGTCTTGATAGGCCGCCAGCGCACCCGTGTAGTTAGCGGCGGATTGCTTATACTGCCCGGACTTGAAATAGTAATGCGCGTTATTCGGCTCCAACTTGATGGCCACGTCGATCGCGCGGATGGCCGAATCGTAATCTTCGTGATCGCTGTACACCTGCGCAAGGTCGGCGTTGACATTCGCACGCAAGCCAAGGAACGGCGCAACCCGGATCGCGGTATCATAGTCCGCCAGGGCCGCGGTGTACTTTTGTGCCTGCTCGAGATAGGACGCGCGCTGCTCGTAGAGCGACGGATCATCCGGCGCCAACGCAATCGCCCGATCCATAGCGTCGAGAGCGCCGTTGAAGTCCGCAAAGGTGGCAAAGCTCGCCGCGATGGAGAGATATGAGGGCACCAATGGCTTAGCGACGCGCAGGGCCAGACGGTCATCGAGGCCGGCGGCGCCAGTACTCCCATTGTTGGCATTAGCGCCGGCACGACCTATATATAGATCGAAGCGCATAGGGTCCGTCTGAATAGCGTTGTCGTACTCTCTAATCGCGGCTCCGAAATCGCCCACGTTGGGGTCCTGGTAACAATTAGCCAGCCCCACGTACGCGTTGGTGTACATCGCGTTTTCCATGACCGCTTTAAGATACAGTGGGATGGCCATCCGGCAGTTATGGGCGTTGGCTAGCGCGGCCGCCCTATTGTAATCCCGCACCGAGTTGGCAGGTAAGGTCTGACCAACGTCGCCGACAGGGGCCGCCTGCGCATCGGCGCCGGAGCCCGGCAGTGCGCAGCCGCTGAGCGCGAGAGGCAGGACCAGCAGGGCAAGCAATCCGAGGACTGTCGAGGCGCGAAGGGTTTTCCTCCTTGACTCTCTGGCCCCTTGCCGTGAGGACCGCTCCTCCCCTTCGCTCGTGATCACGCCCATGCGCCCGGCGCCAGCCCCACACGTGACAGCCCGCCCGTGCCTCAAACTCCCGCCCTCTTCTTGATACGCACTCCGACGCCGGCTATCACGGCCCGTACGATAAGCGCCGCGACGCCGATACATAGGAAATAATAAGCCCATATCGCCACCTCGTCCGCCGAGTTAGTCAAACTATAAAGCCCAAGATTGGCTGCGGTGTAGTTCACGATCGTCGATTGCTGCAACCAGGCGTAGCGTGCGGCGAGGAGTAGCAGCGGACAAGCCGCGAGGCTGAGCATTCCAACAACCACACTTGCGCGGCCGTCGAGCAGTCCCGCACATGAAGCCATTAACAGGCCAAGGAAGAGTGCTGCTCCACCATCCCAACGCACAAAGGCAACGCCGGCAATTGCGACGGAGGCGGCAAGCCGGGCCGCGAACCAGCCATAATGCGGCAAGTAGCGCCGAAAATGGCCAGACGTAGATGATGGTGAGAATCTGCTTTCAGGACCAGTAGCTTGTAGGTCTCGGTCCACTGCCGATACAAGCTCTATGGGACGGCTTACCCCAGAGCCTACACGCTGGCCCGCCATTGATCCTCTTCGCGCCCGCCCAAACGATCGTCACGCTCATGCTGGACCATCGCTCCCTGCACGTCATCGAGCGTAGCGGCGCGCCGGGGCGCGATCCGCTTATCCACAGCAGTATAACAGCTTCCAATCATCCGGGCGACGCCGCGCAGCAGCCATACGACCACATTGCGGACGATGCGCTGCTCATCCATGGCGGCATATAGTTCGGCGTCCGTGGCCACCGCCAGGCTGTCGAGCGCGACGGGGCCATGGGCGAGATCATAGTAGCGCAGGACGTTCTTGCGGTAGAAGATCGCGGCCGTCTCCCACAAGATGCTCATGATCGCGCGACGGTTGATCGTGCTGCCGAAGCGCTGCCCGATACGCACGGGCGCTTCAACCACGTGCGTGAAACCCAGGTGCCGGGCGACCACAAGAAGTTCCAGGTCGAAGGCGTAACGCTTGACCACGATGCGCGGCAGCACCGCCATCAGCACCTCGCGTCGAAATAGCTTGATCCCGACCTGCGTATCGCGCACCTCCAAATCGAAGAGCAGGCGCAGCAGCGCCTGATAGGTCATGCTATAGATACGCCGCAGCAGCGGGTAGATGACTTCCGATTGAGGGTGCCGCTTCGAGCCCACCACCACATCGGCTCCGGTCTCACGGATGATTTTGAGATAGGCGGCGATGAGACTGGGATCGATGTCGCCATCGCCATCGATAAAGGTCACGATAACGCCGCGGGAGCGCACCATGCCATAGCGCAAGGCGAAGCCTTTGCCCATGTTGCGCTCGTAGTGATAGACCCGCACATGCGGGACAGCCAGGCGACGCGCCTCGTCGTGCGTGTTGTCCACGTTGCCGTCGGAGACAACGATGATCTCGTATGCTTCGCCGATCGCCCCAAGCGCCTGGTCGAGCTTGAGCAGATTATCATAGATGCGCGCGCCATCGCGGTACGTCGGGACGATGATCGATAAGGTGGGCGGGACGCTAGCCGGGGCCATGCCCGTCATGGATGCTCCATATCACTATATGCGCGTCGGGGATGCCAAAGCGAATAATATCATACCCGCTCACAACGATGTTGGACTCATGCACTGGCGGCAAGCGGACAATCTGCTACACTGACCGGTGTCATGCATCCACCATCTCGACCGTTGCGCATCCTCGCGCTAACCCACTGTCTTCCCGCGGAACCCTGTACATTTGCTCGCATCTACACCCCCTTACGGACGCTGCGCGAAGCAGGAGCTGTCGTGTATGACCTGCAACCCATCTGGCCCTGGAAGATCGCGACGTTTCGGCGCCTGATGCGCAATCTTCCCAGCTGGGATGTGGTGTGGATTGCCCGGCCGCGCCACTATCTTATGTTGCCGCTCATCGCGGAAGCGAGGCGCATCGGCACGCCGGTCCTGGTCGACATGGACGACTGGTTGCTTGAGCGTCCGGATAGCTTCGACGCGCTACAATGGGTCGGCACGCGTGCGAGTCGGGAGACGATGCGCGCGGCCATGTTAGGCGCCACGGCTGTCACCGCTTCGACAGCCACCATTGCGGAGCGCAGTACCGCACTCGGCGCGCGGGCAATTGTCGTCGCCAACGCGGTGGATTGCCGCCAATTCGTGCGGCGCCCGCGCGGCGATGACGATGGGACACTGACCATCGCCTTTTGCGGCACTATCGCCCACCGCGACGACGTCCCCCTGATCGCGCCGGCGCTGGCGCGACTGTTACGAGAGCGCGAAGGGCGTATACACGTGGTTACGGTCGCCTGTCCTATCCCCGAGTTGCAAGGGCTGCCCGGCTACACGCATCATGACTTCGTGCCCGCGACGGACTATCCACGTTTCCTCTCCGACTTGCGCATCGACATCGGCCTCGCACCCCTTTACGACACCAGTTTCAACCGCGCTCGCTCGGATATCAAGTATCTCGAATACGCGGCGACGGGCGCGGCGACCATTGCTTCGGCTATCCTCCCGTATCAAGACAGCGTGCGGCCTGACCGCGGGATGCTTGTAGCCGACAACACGCCCGAGACGTGGGAATGCGCCATCCGCGCGCTTGTCGACGACCCTGCTAGCCGCCGGCAACTGGCGGATAGCGCCTATTCATGGGTGCGCCGGGAGCGTTCAATCGAAGCAACGGCTCATACGTGGCTTGATATCTTCGACCAATTCGCCGTCCCGCGGACGAACGCCAGGACGATGAAGACGGCCGGGCGGTCGCAACGCGCCGCCGGGGGGATTGGGCACATACTGGAACATGCCATCCTGCGACAAGGCGCCTACTACGGCCTATCTCTGCCGCCGCTGATGCTCAAGAAGGCGCTGTCTAGGGGACAGACGCACGCGGGGTCAGCTAGGATAGACAAACAAGCGTTGACCTCGAACGCGCAACCCTCTCTTGATATGTGATATCGCTAGCTCATCGAGGGCTAGGCGCGCGTCTTTCCCGACGCGCGCAGGGCGTGGCGATAGGTATCGGCGATGCGCCGTGCGGTTGTGTCCCATGAGAACATCCCGGCGCGTTCCAAGCCGCGGATGGAGAGGCGCGCGCGCAGGTCGGGATTGGTGAGCACGGCGGCGAGCGCGTTTGTCAGGGACTCGCGATCAAAAGGGTCGACCGTGAGGGCCGCATCGCCGACGACTTCGGGCAACGAGGACGTGTTCGAGGTGATGACCGGCGTTCCACAGGCCATGGCCTCAAGGGGTGGGATGCCAAAGCCCTCGAAGATCGACGGGTACACGAACACATCGGCCGCGTTATAGAGCGCCGTCAAATCGTCCTGCGGAACATAATCGGTAAAGACAAGGTCGTGCTCAAGACCTGAAGCGCGCGCGGCCCCAAAGATATCATCGTAGAGAAAGGCTTTGCGGCCCACCAACACGAGTTTATGCCGCGTGACATCGGCCTGACGCAGCCGCACATACGCGTCGATCAGGCTCACCAGATTCTTGCGCGGTTGCAAATTGCCGACACAAAGGATGTATCGCTGGCCCGTGCCGTAGCGATGGCGCACGCTCCGTAGCCGCTCCTCATCCCGCACGGGCTGAAACATAGGATCGGCCGCCAGATGTGTCACCATAATCCGCTCCGCGGGGACACAGTAGCGGCGTACGATATCCTGCTTCGAATACTCGGAGTCGGTCAGCACCATGGCGGCGCGGCGTGCCGCCGGTGGGACGGTTGCGCGCAACAGCAAGAGGTCAGTGTGCGTGAAGAATTGCGGATAGCGCTCGTATGAGATGTCGTGGATGGTCACAACGACGGGCGCCGTGCAAAATGGCGGCCCCGCGTATTGCGCGTGCAGGACGTCGACACGCTCGCGCGCCACGGCAATGGGAATAGAGACCGGGATACGCCGGAATAGCTTCTGCCGCAAGACAAGGCGCGGCAGATGGTCAATCTCCGGTATGCCTAACGCGGGTATCGGTTCGGCTAGGAGCAGCAGGTAGTCGTTCCGCGGCTCGACACGGACGAGCGACCGGACCACGTTGCGCATATATGTTTCGTCGCCGCCAGCCTGCGTGCCCAACGCCTGGACGTCGATGGCTACCTTCATGCTAGTAACGCCCTTCTAACCGCAGTCGGGCCATCACGGCGTAGAGTTGAGCGCGCAACGCCGCCGGCATAGCGGCTCCAACCCTGCGGCGTAAGCGATGGTGAACATCGGACGGGAATACCTGCTTGAAATCGAAACGGTCCGCCTCTCCGTTACGCGCCATATAAGGGGGATGCCGGAGCGGGAAGCGTATCGCCGCTGTCGGGAGGGCGGCCCGTCGTGTCACAGCAGTCGTGTTAGTGGCGTCGGCCCCAAATCCGACGTTAGAGACCAAATTGGTGGATGGGGCGATGGCGAAGCCGTTTTGGACCCAGCACGAAAAGTTCCACTGGAAGTCCCACGTCCGGCCGCCGGCGATCATCGAGTCGAAGGCGATACGGAAATAGGCTGCCGCGTCTCCATCGTCAAGCAGGTCCTGCAACCACGACGTTTGGCGCAACGTTGGCCACTCCGATGCTCCGTCGGTGAAACACCGCCATGCGCGCCGCCATGACGCCCAGCCCCAGATGTGGGCATAGCGGGTGAAGTAGTAGCTGTACGACGAGCGTGCGCGTCCGAACTGATAGCTGCTCCCGTTAATCGCCATCACCCGTTGGTCGTGTCGATACCTCTCCAACAAATCCGCACAGTACGGGAAAAACGACGGGTCGGGCACGCAATCGTCCTCGAGCACAATCGATTCGTCGCACTGATCGAACATCCAGGTGAGCCCTGAGATGACCCGGACGTTGCATCCCAGGTTAACCTCGGAGTAATTTGTGCGCACATCGCACTCCCAATCGACCTGCTCGACAATCGAGCGTGTCTCTTGGCATAGGGGAACATCCGTTGCGGAGCGCGGGCCGTCGGCGACAACGAACAAACGCGACGGCTGATACGTCCTGATACGATCGAAGACTTGTTGCGTGGTCGAGGGCCGATTGAAAACGAACAGCGTGATAGGCGCCGTCATCCTGCATCTCCTAGCGCACGCGCTATATGTTCTTCGATCAAGTCGATGTTGCGCTCGAAGTCGAAGCGCCTCATCACCTCGGGTGCGGTGCTGGAAATGTGTCGACGCAACGTCGCATCGTCCATCAGGCGCTGGAGCGCCCTGGCCAGCGCGCCGGCGTCGTCCTTCGGTACGACAAGGCAGTTTTCCTCGTCCGTCAGGATCTCCGCGGCCCCTCCCGTCGCGGTGGCGACGACCGCCAGCCCCTCGACGAGCGCTTCCAGCACCACGGTCCCGAATGGCTCATCCCATAAAGCGGGGAACACAAAGACACCGTGCTCCCGCATCACCTCCAGGGCCTTGGACCGTGGCAAGTGGCCAATGAAGCACACCGTGATGTGCGGCTCAAGCCCGTCCGCAAGCGCCTGGAGTTGTTCCCTGTACTCTTGCTCGATGACAGGACCGATGATCGTGACCCTACGCCGCTGAAACGTGGGTGACATTTTCAGCAGGTGGAGGGCCTCCAAAAAGACATGCACTCCCTTTTCGGGCGTCAGGCGCCCTGAAACGACGATGCCTTCGCCTACGTTGGGACCATCATGCGCCGTAAAGTCGTCCGGACGTAAACCCGGATGAATCACAGGGGCGTGCGCAACAGGGAAACCAGCGGAGACGAACTGCCGCCTCAAGTATGCGCTGACAAAGTATGCCTTGCTTAAGTCTAGTGGCGCCGGTGTGAGTAGAGGGGTGGCCAGGGCAAGCACAGTAGACTTGGCCATACGCTCGAGGTTCGTCCGCGGCAGGTTCGAACGCGCGCCATACCACATATCGGACCTGTACGCATGGATTAACCACTCATCTCCGATGTCGTACACCACTGGCACGGATTGTGATTGCAGCCAATCCAGCATGAACGCGCCGAGACCAATGAGGTTGAAGACGTAGATGACGTCCGGTTTGACGTCGTTGGCGACGGCCTGAAGGACGAACCGGTTCCAGAGGCGCCAGGCAAGGAGAGCGCCCGGATTGCGGCGCGTCCCATCGAAGGCAAAGCTGATCTTGAGCAACCGGGCAACCTGGCGCTGGCGCTGGGGCCGGCGCAATCCTCGCGAGCTCGTCAGGACGCGTACGTCGTGCCCGCGCGAGCGCAGAGCATCGACGATGCGAGCGCAAACCAGCTCGTGTCCTCCCAGGTAATACGGTGGATACAGGTTCGACACAACGAGGATGCGCATGCTCATCTACTCCGTCCGGCCGGACACGGCTACATCTGTAAATCTATCGCCGAGCGACATCGCGGTAAACGCTGGCGATCGTCCGTGCGGTCGTCTCCCAGGAAAAATGGGCCGCGCGCCGCAGCCCCCGGGCAGAGAGATCGGACCGCAACTCCTGGGCGCCGAGCACGTCGGCCATGGTTGTCGCCAGAGCGTCGGGATCGTATGGGTCAACCGTCAGGGCCGCATCGTCTACGACCTCGGGCAGCGACGAGGTGTTCGAACAGATCACCGGTGTCCCGCAAGCCATGGCCTCCAGGGGTGGCAGTCCGAAACCCTCGAAGATCGACGGGTACACGAACACGTCGGCGGCGTTGTAGAGGGCCACCAGATCGTCATCGGGCACATAGTCGGTGAAGACAAGGTCGTCGGCGTAACCGGAGTCCCGCGCCACGGCGAAGGTGTCGTCGTACAGCCAGGCCTTGCGCCCCACCAACACCAGCCGACGCCGTGTTGCGTCGGATCGGCGCAACCGGACGTAGGCCTCGATGAGCGTCCCGAGATTCTTGCGCGGCTGCAGGTTGCCCACGCACAGGATAAAGCCATCGCCCGTTCCGTAGCGGGCGCGCACCTCGACCAAGCGCGTCTCGTCGCGCAGTGGGCGGTACATGGGATCGGCGGCGAGAGGAGTCACCACCACCTTTTCAGGCGGCGTACAGTAGCGTCGCACGATATCGCGCTTGGAAAACTCGGAGTCCGTCAGCACCGCGTCCGCGCGACGGACAGTCAACGGCACCAGTGCCCGCATCTGGCGCAAGCCGGCCGGAGTAAAAAACCGCGGGTATCGCTCGTAAGAGATATCGTGGACGGTGACGACGACGCGAGATGGACAGACCGGAGGCGCAATATATTGAACGTGGATCACGTCGATGCGTTCGCGGAGCAGCGCCAGCGGGAACGTGAACGGCATGCGGACAAGCGGATTGTACGGGCCGACGAAAGCCTGACGCATCCGCTCGGCGCCAGGAATGGGATTTTGCGGCGCCGGTGGACTCACAAAGAGCGTGTAATCGCCATCAGGATCGACAGAGCCCAAAGCGCGAATCACGTTGGCCATGTAGCTTCGATCTCCCCCGACATCGAAGCTTAGCGCATGGGCGTTGATCCCTACCCTGGGCCGGTCATGCTCGTCATGAAGGTATCGCCGTTGTACGGTACGTGCAGACATATAGTGCTATTATAATCAAAGGCTGGCATCAACGCCCATTGATAGCGGCATGCCGCTAACATCCGCTCAATTTAGCTTTGTGGGAGTTGTTCGGCAAGACCTCCGATACGAGGATAACCGTCGTGAGAGGATAACCGTCGTGAAGTGTTCTGCTCGCGTTGCATGGCTACTGCCCCTGTTCCTGGCGGCGCACATCCTTGCCACGGCAAGACCGTCCGCTCCAACGCGCGGACTGGCCGCGCCGACCGTTCATCACGATGTCCAGAACGAGCAAAGCCTCACGCCGTATGTCAACCCCTTTATGGGCACGAACGGTGGCGGACAAACCTTTCCGGGAGCGGATACGCCGTTCGGGATGGTGCAGTGGAGCCCGGACACGACGCATGGCGGTCCGGGAGGCTATTTGTATAGCGATACCGCTATCAAAGGGTTTAGCCTCACGCATCTTAGCGGTGCGGGATGCTTCAACTCGCGGGACATTCCTTTCATGCCGGTTGACGGCTCAGTCTCCAGCTCCCCGGCGCCTGACATGGCGTCTTACGCAACTGGCTTCTCGCATGCCAACGAGCATGCCTCACCGGGTTATTACGACGTGCAACTCGACTCCGGCATCGGGGTACGCTTGACGACCACGAGTCGAACCGGCTTCGGTCTGTTCACGTATCCAGCGGCCGCGACGGCGACTTTACTCATCGATACGGGAGGCAGCGCCAACGGGAACAGCGACGCTAACATCCAGATCATCGGCGGCGACGAAGTGACGGGCGCGGCGACGAGCGGCCATTTCTGCGGCGCGTCCAATAGCTATACGGTGTACTTCGCCGCCCGCTTCGACCATCCTTTCGCCAGCTATGGTACCTGGTCCGGGTCGACCATTTCGGTTAGCTCGACCACAAGTAGCGGCGCTCAATCGGGCGCCTACGTCTCGTTCGATACGACACAGGCGCTGACGGTCGCGGTCAAGGTTGGTGTCTCATTCGTTAGCGCACAGAATGCGCTGCTGAACCTGCAGGCTGAGGATCCAGGCTGGGACTTTGACGTTGTGCGGGCCTCGGCCGCCACCGCGTGGAATGATCTCCTTAACCGTGTCGACGTACAAGGCGGTAGTATCCAGGAGACACAAACGTTTTATACATCGCTGTATCACTCGCTCCTACATCCCAACATCTTTAGCGATATCAATGGGCAGTACATTGGATTCGACAACCAGATTCACGCGGCACAGGGCTATATCCACTATGCCAACTACTCGGGCTGGGATATCTATCGGTGCGAGATACCGTTACTTGCCGTGCTTTTGCCACAACAAACGGGCGACATGATCCAATCGATGGTCAACGATGAGCAACAGGGCGGCGTACTACCCAAGTGGGCGCAGAACAATGCGGAGACCGGGGTGATGATCGGGGAACCGGCCGATCCAATAATAGCGGATGCCTATGCCTTTGGAGCTACAAACTTTGATACCCGTGGCGCTCTCCAGGCTATGCTCGCCGGAGCCACACGGACGCGTCCGGCTCTCGACGAGTATCTCAGCCTGGGTTACGTCGATTTGTGGAAGCTCTACGCGGCGGCGGCGACGACGCTTGAATATACGACGGACGACTTCGCTATCGCTCAATTCGCCCAGTCTCTCGACGATTCAGCAACTCACAGCGCCTTTATGCAGCGTGCTCAACAGTGGCAGAATCTGCTCAATGTACGGACCGGGTACATACAACCACGGCTAGTAGACGGAGAGTTTCAATCGGGCGTCCCTCCCACCAGCGAGTGGGGTTTCAAGGAAGGTAATGCCGTGCAGTACACGTGGATGATCCCCTACAATCTACACACGCTTTTCAACGCGCTTGGCGGTCATCAGCAGGTCGTCGACCGGCTTGATACCTTTTTCAGCCAACTCAACGCTGGCCCTGATGCCCCCAACGCATGGCTGGGGAACGAACCTAGCTTCGAGGCGCCCTGGGAGTACGACTTTGCAGGCGCGCCCTGGCGGACACAGACCACAGTCCGTCAAGCTGTGAGCGGTCTGTTCAATCCTACACCCGATGGCCTACCCGGCAACGACGACTTGGGCGCGATGTCCTCCTGGTACGTCTGGGCGATGCTCGGATTCTACCCAGAGATACCGGGTACCGACACTCTCGTGATGGGCAGTCCGCTTTTCTCGCACGTCACCTTGCACCTGACCAACGGGCATGATGTAGAGATCGATGCCACGGGAGCAGCGGACAACTCGCCGTACGTGCAGTCTCTCGACCTCAACGGACAACCGTACACCAAACCGTGGCTTCCCTTTTCGACCCTGGCCAACGGCGCATCCTTGCAGTTCGCTCTGGGAGGCGCGCCCAATACAGCATGGGGCAGCCTCCCTACCGAGGCGCCGCCCTCATTCGTTGAGGGAGAGGCGCCTGCCATCGGGTCAACGTCCCTCGATGGTGCACTCCAAGTGGCAGCGGGCGACAATGGTTCATTCCAATTAGTGATACGGAACGTGACGGACAATCCCCAGACCGTTCAATGGGACGCATCGGTACCGTCGTTCTTGAGCCCAGATCGGTCCTCCGGCACGATGTCTGTCGATGGCGCAAGCTCCGTCACTCAAACGCTATCGCTACAGGCCGCCCCTGGCGCTCCGTATGGCCCTACCCTTATCTCCGTCCGGCTGCGGACATTACCACCAGCGCAGGGTGAGGGCAGCAACGCCGTCGCGTGTCCCACACTAACGGTCGCGGTATTCGTTGGCCTGCCCGGTCCCCCAACCGCAACGCCCGTCTCCGCTCCCATCGTGCCAACAGCCACGACGACCGCACTACCTATCCCTTCCCCTTCACCGACGGTGCTTACCGCCGTCGCCACGACCGTGCCACCAATGCCATCGCCAACGGCGCTTGTTGCAACCGCACCGCCCACGCCCACGACAACGCCGATTGGCGTGATCTCGGCGACGCCAATCAGCCGGATAGCCACGGCGACGCCAGGCGCCACCATGGTCACCGGTAGACCGGTCGACGGAGGAGCGTCGCCTACGCCTACTATCCGGGGGCAAAGTCACCCTTCGGCAACACCCTACACGCCCACCGTGCCAAACGCGAAACGGGTCAAACGGGATGGGCGGCTGGCGACTGGCCTGTCTTTGAGCGTCCGCGTCATCCATCCCGTTATTCATGCAGGGCAGATAGAGATTCTCATCGTCAAATCCGCGGCCGGTGCACGCATACGGATCGAAGCGGCGCCTAGACGTGGCCGCGCGCAATCGTCTATCGGCATCGCGCTTGTCACTGACAGGCACAACAGCGGACACTGGAATGCCATGATAACGACGAGGTCACGCATGCAGCCCGGCAGCGTGGGCCTGGTGGTCGTCGCGCGACTTGGGAAGCAGCACCGGCAGGTAACATGCCTGTTCCGCGTCATCGCGGCCCGAAGCCACCTCCCTCATCATAAGCGCCTTCACCATATTCCCGGCAACGCACGTCATCATTATATCTATCCCATGCGGCGCCGCACCGATGTGAGCGAGATAGGCCACACCCTTATCTTGCTGGCATGGAGAGGAGAAAACGCGACGTGACAGGGAGCGATCCCGCGCGACAGTCTCTCTATATGCTCGGTAGCGTCGTCGCTTTATGCGCGACCATCGTGTTCGGCGCGCGGACGGCGACACACGTCCACGAGGTTGGGACCTTCTACTACCTCGACAACCGCGCGAATTCGCAGTGCGACGATGGTGGCCCTGGTGTGAGCCCAACCGCTCCATGGTGCGATTTTGCCCCTATCAACAGCCGGACGTTCGGGCCTGGCGACCGCATTCTCCTCGCACGAGGCGCCACGTGGACGCAACCGCCCGGCCAGACAGGCCCTATGATGACGATCAACGGCTCCGGCTCCGCGGACGATTGGGCTGTCATCGACGCATATGGTGTGGGAACACGACCGAAGATCGTGGGCAACGGCGACGCGGCATCGCGGGCCATGCGGCTGAACGATCCCTCCTACTGGCGGGTTTCCAACCTGGATATTGGCTTTGCGGGAACAGGTATCTTGGTCTACTACGATTCACTGGGCCACCAGGGACTCGACTTCTCGGACATCTATGTCCATGACATCCACGGCATCTTCGTGCCACACAGCAGCGGCAACGATCAGTGCCTCAAGACCGACCGCATCTTTGTCTCAGCCGGGATCGAGGTAACCGGCGATGTCACGTTCACCTCCGCGCAATACGCGCTAGACGGCTTGCGCATGACAAACATCGAGGGGACCCACAGCCAGGACAGCGTCTCCGTCGACTGGTGCAACGGTATTGCCACGACGTCGACCGGCTTGCCGTGGTCCTACGTCGGATCACTGACTTCCGACGGGGGCGACGGGGACAACCTTGTTCAGGACGCTGTCTTGCGGGGACTGTACCTGCATAACGACGATGGGGGCGGGACAGTTTGTTCGGATAGCCTTCGCCTCACCGATATGCGTAACGTTACCATCCTGGACTCCATCCTCAACGACGAGGCTGCTTGCTATACCAATTCCGGCACGGCGGCGACGATCTTCCAGCGGCTTCACAACGTCGACTTTATCAATAGCATCGTTACCAACGTCCCCGACACACAGTCCCACGATATGACGGGATTCGACTACGAGATGCTCACCGATCAGGTACGAGTATGCGACAACTACATCGGTGGCAATGCCGGACCAGGACTGGAACTCCTGTCGATGTATGGCCCTGGGCCGAACGATCCCGGTCCCATCGACCACAGCACCGACAATCTGGTCTGCGGCAACGCCTTCGTACAGGATGGTGGCGGTGGGATTCGGCGCGTTGGCCGCGCCAGCGCCCCGACCGGCGCCATCCGTGATAACCTTGCCGTCGAGCCGGTAGGCTTCCTGAGCGCCCTCTACGCCGACTTTTCCGGTTACATGCTGGCGAATAACCTCGATGCCGCTCCGTCCCCGGGTATCGCGAACGCCGCGCGCGACTTTGGACCAACTCAAAATGGCCATGGCTGGGCGTATCGATACAGCGCCGATGGCGGCGTCACATGGGCAGACTTGTCTTATGATGGGGCCGCGGGCGCGTGGCTGCAGGCAGGGACACCGGCATCGGGGACACTTATCGCTCCATTCGATCAACGCCCAGGGGAGTGCGTGTCATGCGCTGTTGCCCGCGTATGGTCCGCGCCCAAGGCTGGCGTGCTGAGCATCCGCGGGCGCGTGGTCAGGGCCGTGCCGGGCGGAGACGACGTGACGGCGCGGATCACACAGGATGGACGCACCATTTGGGGCCCGCACATAGTGGCGCATGACGATTTCAGCGGCGTTGAGTCAAACGTCGACAACGTCGTGGTAGCGCCGGGAAGCATCATTCAGTTCATCGTCGATAACGGCGGCCCCGCCGATGACACGATCAGTTGGCAACCCTCGATGGGATATCCTATGCCGCCGACCGCCACTCCATCGCCGACCGCCACCTCGTCGCCGACCGCCACCTCGTCGCCGACCGCCACCTCGTCGCCGACCGCCACTCCATCGCCGACCGCCACTCCATCACCGACCGCCACGTCAGCTGTCCTGAGCACCAGCACCCCGCTCCCATCCGGCGCCATGACCGCGACGCCAACCAACACCGATACTGCGACGCCTCTGCCAACCAACACCAATACTGCGACGCCTCTGCCAAGGGTCGGCCCATCGGCGACGCCGACCTTCCCTGTAGCCACGGTGACTCACTCCAGTTCTACGATACTGCCGCTTACGCCGGTACGACGCATTGCCACTCCTACCCCTCAGCACATCACAGCCATCAAGCGACACAATAGGGGGCATCGCACTTCTACGATTGCTATCGTGACGCTTCAAGTGGTCAGGCTCCGATTTGTCCCCGGAAATGTGGTAGTGGTAGTGGGACTACGCGCCACTCGACACGCCATTGTTCGTATGACCCTAACCATCACCGAGATCACCAGTGCGGCGTCTCAACCCGTCAAGCACGAGCAGCGGAGCCAACGGTTTGATGCACGGAGCATCATGCTCTATCGGCGGCGCCTGATCGCGCGCACCAAGGATAACGGTAATGGGCGGGTGGTGGTTACAGTACCACTTGCCTCCACTGTCCATCCGCGGTCGCCACGAACAGGGATGGTTATCACGGCGGTCGTGCGGACGGCATGCGGCACAATCAGTAAGAGTCTGCGTCTGGCGCCGTAATGAGCAAGCGTTAGGGACGCATGACCATGATGATTAGAACCTTGAAGCATCTCGATAGGTATCCAGAATGGTACGGGCGGTCGAATCCCACGAGAAGTGGGCGGCGCGGCGTAAGCCCGCGGCGGCAAGGTCGGTGCGCATGTCGGCGTTGACGAGCACACTGGCGATGGCCGTCGCGAGGGCCTCGGGATCGCGCGGGTCGACGGTGAGAGCGGCGTCGCCGACGACCTCGGGGAAGGCGGAGGTGTCCGAGCAGACTACCGGCGTGCCGCACGCCATGGCTTCCAGCGGCGGCAGCCCGAAGCCCTCGAACAGCGACGGGTAGACGAACACGGCGGCGGCGTTGTACAGCGCCACGAGGTCGGCGTCGGGCACGTAGCCGGTGAAGACAAGCTCGTCGGCGTACCCCGACTCTCGCGCGGCGGCGAAGATATCGTCGTGCAGCCACGCCTTGCGTCCCACCAGCACCAGCCGGCGCCGCGTGGCGTCGGCGCGCCGTAGCTGTACGTAGGCGTCGATCAGCGCGCGCAGGTTCTTGCGCGGCTGCAGGTTGCCCACGCACAGGATATACTCGTCGCCCGTGCCGTAGCGCTGGCGTGCCGCGGCCAGCCGCGCCTCATCGTGGATGGGCCGGAACATGGGGTCGGCCGCGTCCGGCGCCACGATCACGCGCTCCGGCGGGACGAGGTAGCGCCGCACGATGTCGCGCTTGGAGAACTCGGAGACGGTCAGCACGGCCGCCGCCCGGCGCACGGTCAAGGGGACCAGCAGGCGGAAGCGCGCCGCCTCGGCGCGCGTGAACAGCTCGGGATGCCGGTCGTAGGCGATATCGTGCACGGTGACCACGATGCGGGCCGGGCACAGCGGCGGCGCGACGTATTGCACGTGGACCAGGTCGATGCGCTCGCGCGCCAGCGCCAACGGGAAGCTGACGGGGATGCGCACCAGGGGATTGTGCGGCCGCACAACTACCCGCCGCATCCGCTCGGCGCCCGGGATGGGCTCACGCAGCCCGGCGCCGGTCATGAAGAGCGTGTAGTCGCCGCCGGGATCGACCTCCCCGAGGGAACGGACGACGTTGCGGATGTACGTCTCGTTCCCGCCGAGGCGGCTGCCCACGGCGTGCGCGTCGATGCCGATCCTCACCCCTCACCCCCCAACCCGTGGCTGACTGGCCCCCCGATCCCTAGCCGCAGGATCGCCGGTCCAGCGCCGTGGCTGACTGGCCCCCCGATCCCTAGCCGCGGGATCGCCGGTCCAGCGCGCCTCTCCCGTGCGCGGGAGAGGGGGGGCAGGTCATACCTCCTGGGACCGCCGGCATCCTTGCCGGCTGAGGTTGCACAGGACGAAGTCGCTATGGTAGAGAACAGCAAGTCGTGCCCCCTGGGACCGCCGGCATCCCTGCCGGCCGATGTTGCCAGGAACGATGTCCGCATTCCCGGCGTTGTGGCCAGCAAGGGCGTGCCGGCTGGAAGCCGGCGGTCCCAGGGGGCACGGCTCCTACCCAATCGCGAACGCGAACACTGCCTATCTACCGCGGGAGGCATATGCCTTCTTTGCACGAGTCCGTCCTGCCCCCCTCTCCCGTGCGCGGGAGCGGGGCTGGGGGTGAGGGCAAGCCACGCGCGCGGCGGCGATGCTGAAGCCGATCAGGGCCCAGGAGTAGCCCAGCGAGAAGCCCGGCGTGAGTTGGAAGGCGATCAGCAGGGCGGTCACGGCGGCGATGAGGCCGGCCAAGGCCGCGCGCGGCTGGCCCGGCGGGGCACGCCGCAACGCGCGCAGCGTCACCACGAAAAAGGCGACGAACAGCCACAGCATGACCAGCAGCCCTATCACACCGGTGTCGTGCAGCGCCTGCAGGCTCAGGTTGGGCAGCCAGGCCGGCCCGGTCGCGGTGTCGCCGGGCAGACGATAGTTGAAGCTGCCGGGGCCCAGGCCCAGCACGGGATGGGCCTGCCACTCGTCCAGCGCCTCTTTGTACAGCTGCACGCGGCCGTAGCCCGACCCCGAGGTGAAGTTGAGCAGCCCTTGCGCCCGCGCGCCAAGCGTCCCGGTGATGCTGCCGGGCAGCACGGCCAGCGCCACCCCCAGCACCACGCCGACCACGACCAGCCCGCCCAGCAGCCGGCCGGTGAAGCGCGCCCGCCGGCCGCCACGCCCGATCTGCAACAGAGCCAACAGCACCAACGCGCCCACCACGGTGGCGCCCCAGGCCGAGCGCGTATCGCTGAGCAACAGGCCGATGGCCGTGGCGACGCAGACGAAGTAGAGGTAGGTTTTATGCCGCGCGGCCACCGTCTCCTCGGTGACCAGGGCCAGCGCGATGAGGAAGGCGGCGCTCATGTAGCTGCCAAAGATGTTGCCCTCGTAGAGCGTGCCGTACACCAGCGCCTGTCGCGCGTTGTCCGGGGCCAGCTGGACGCCGGGCACCACGTGGTGGGCCGCCAGGTACCAGGCGAAGGCGCCCATGCCCACGGCCGCCTCCACGGTAGCCACGCCGAGCCACAACCAGATCCCCTGCATCAGACGAGCGGGACTGTTGAGGTACATCACGAGGGCGACGAAGAGGACCACGAGGTCGAGCGTCAGGACGTCGAGCCCGAGGCCGCGCGTCAGGTCGCCGCTGGAGGCCAGCGTCGATAGGACGTTCGTGCCCCAGTAGGCCAGCACCGGCGCCAGCAACGGGACGGCGACGCGCGCCACGGACGGGGCCACTGGCCGCCCGGGCACGCGGCTGCGGCGGCGGATACGGGCGCGGATAGCCGGGCGCGGAAGCCGAACCCGTGGCCGCGCGCGCGGCCGGCCGGCCAGCGCCTGCCCCAGGATCAGCGCGGCGGCCAGCAACAGCGCGGCCAGCTCATCGGGGCGCACGTTGGGGCCCCCTACGCTGAGCGAGAAGCGGTCGAGCGCGCAGGCCGCCGCCAGCACGGCAATGCCCAGCGTGGGCCGCAGCAGCACGGCAACGGCGATGAGCAGCGCCAGGAGCCCCAGAGACCAGACGCCCAGCAGCCCCGCGATGGCGCCGATCCCCAGCGCCAGAGCTATGACGCCGACCATGGCGGCCGGCCCAGGCGGCGCCAACAAGCCATAGGCCCGCAGCGTGGCCCACGAGGGGTGGCGGCGCCGCGCCCCATGGGAGGTTGCGATGCGGGGATGCACAACCTTGGGAACAAAGACGGGCGCCGCAGGCAGGCCGGCGGGACCAACACGTCGGAATGTTACTTGCAGAGGTTGTTATCCTTCCACGGTCGGTATCATACTCTTCACATTATTGACTATTGCGCCTACACGGCAAGGGACCGTGAGATTTTTATTGGGAGCGCGGGCGGCCCGCCCGCCTGGGTTCGGCACTGGGAGCGCGGGCGGCCCGCCGCCTGGTTCGGTTGCCAAGACGGTCGGGACCGTCGAGCCGTGTGGTCGCGACGGAAGCGGGCAAGCTGCCCGCGCTCCCAGTGGTGGTGACGCCGACCGTAGCGGACGAGCCGCCGCGCTCCTAACGTGGGCATGACTATCCAACCGGCTGCAACCGCACGGTTTGGAAGATGGCGGAGCCGCTGCCGGTGGCGCGCAGCCAGATGATGAGCGAGGTCGTACCGGCGGGAGCGGTGAAGGCGAAGCTGCCCCTGGTCGGGTCGGTGGCCGGCGAGCAGGAGTAACCGGCGCCGTTGGGGAAGACGCTGAGCCACTGTCCGCCGGGCGAGAGCGCCGACCCGTACACTTTTTGCTCGCCCTGCAAACTGCCGTTGCGGTAGGAGAACGAGAGCAGATAGTGCGTCCCCGCCGTCACGTGACGCGTGGTCAGCGTGACGTTGACCATGCCGCCCCCGCCGGGCGACAGCTCGAAGCCGCTCCCGTCCGGCAAGGCGCGCGCGTCCGACGGCACGGACCAGCGATCGCGGCCCGTCCCAACCGTCGTCGGCGGGGGCAAGAGGTTCGGGCCGATCCGCGCGCGGCTGGACAGCACGTTCAACAGGTCCAGCGAGGACAGTAGCTGCGGCTGGTAGGCGCTGCCCCACCGCAGCAACGCTTTGGCCTGCGCCACGGCGTCAAGGCGCCACGCCCGTGTCCGCAGCAGCGCGATCTCGTCGTAGGATGTCACTGCCAGCCCTGCTGTCGTTGCGTGCGCCAGGTCGACCGGCACGGCGCAACCGGAACTGCCGGAGCCGGTGATGACGGCGTCCCAGACCGGACCCGCGCCCCGACGCAGGCGCGCGGCCACGCGGTCGTCGAGCTGGCCGCCGTCCAGCACGACGATGGACGAATGGCGCAACCACAGGTAGTAGTCCAGCGGACCAAGGATGAAGTAGTTGCAGGTACCGACGGCGAAGACGACCGCGTCGGGCGAACTGGTGGCGATGATGTGCTCCGTGGCGTCGCGGTAATCGGTCTTGGGCATGGCGTATTGCGCCGCCAGGGCGGGTGTTGTTTGCGCCAGCAGCAGCAGCGCCACGACGGCCGCTCCGGCGCTGGCCACGGGCTGTCGCCATGGTGCGCTACCACGACGACGGATGGGCCAGCCGACGGCATCGACGATACCATCGGCTCCAACGGCGGCCAATAGAACCGCCGCCGGCAGCAAGAAACTGAAGTAGCGCGGCGTGACCGTCAGCGTAGCCGCATGCAGCTTGTACCAGAAGCCCGCGAGGGGGATCGCCGGCCAGAGCAGGAGCAGGATGCCTTCGCGCCAGCGCCCATGACCTATCCCGACGACGGCGACGACGATCCCGACGCACAACAGCAGCAGCGCGAGGCCGCTAAAGCCGAACGTTGCCAGGAGCCATCGTAGATCGCTAAGGCCGGCCGTCCCACCGCCGGAGAACATGCCGAAGCCGCGGTCGCCACGATGCAAAAAGGCGCGCAACGCGGGTAGCCAGGGCACGTAGGCCAGGGCGGTCACGGCGCCGGCGGCCAGCGCGAGGCCAATCTGCCAACCCTCACCCCCGGCTCCTCTCCCGGCCGCGGGGCTACCCTCACTCCCCGCCCATGCGGATTGGTCTCTCGGCTCTGCGGAGCCGACAGCCCAACCGGCTCTCCCGGCCGCGGGAGAGGGGTGAAGATGGTGTTGCTTCCCCTCCGCCTTTGCATGAAGTCCAGCGTGCGCGAGGGGCCGGCGAGGGCCGAGACGCATCACAACCAGGCGCATGGCGAGGATGACGCTGACGACGCCAAAGGTCGCGGCGGCAGTGAATAGGCCCAGGTAGTGGGTGTAGAGGTTGAGGATCGAGTACAGCGCCAGCGCGGCCCAGTCGAGGATCGTCCCATAAACGACGGCACGATAGGCGTAGAGCATCTGCAGCGCCGAGACTAGCATCAGCACGGCGTAGGCGCGCGCCTCCTGGCCGTACCACACGGCAAACGGCAGCACCGCCAGCAAGAGGGCGGCGATAAGCCCCACGCGCGGCCGGGCCACGGTACGGCCGAGGTGATAGACGGCGAGCACACTCAGGGCTCCGGCCACGGCCGAGGGCAACCTGAGGGCCCATTCCGTGGCGCCGAGGCCGCGCAGCAGCCAAGTGGTGACGTTGAACACGGGCATCTGGTCAAGGCTCGTGTAGGTCCAGGCCATGACGTCGCCCAGGGTGGCATAGCGCACGGCATGGGCCGTGTAGGTCTCGTCGAGCCAGAGCGGCCGGTCGCCAATATGGTAGAGGCGCAACGCCAATGCCGTCAGCGCCAGTAGGGCGGCCAGGTACCCCGGACGGGGCGCCCGGATGCCGCGGCGGGCGGGAACGTCCGACATCGTCGCGGCCATTGGAACTGACGGGGCTGTGCGCGTACGGATAATGGTCTCTCTCCCGGAAATAAGGGGCGCGGCCCACGGCCGTGAAGTGATTAGTTAGTGGTTAGTGACGAGTGAGGTTGACTAGCGACTAGCCACTAGCCACTAGCCACTAGCCACTAGCCACTAGCCACTAGCCACTAGCCACTAGCCACTAGCCACTAGCCACTACCTGCCATTGTATACAAGTCGAGCGTGCGGCGGGCCACCGCGTCCCAGGTGAACAGGGCGGCGCGGTCATGGCCACGCCGCATGAGGTCTGCCCGCGGACCGGAGTCGTCGCGCACGCGGGCCAGCGCGGTGGCGAGGGCGGCCACGTCGCGCGGATCGACCAGCAGGGCCGCGTCTCCGGCCACGTCGGGCATGGAGGAGATGTTCGACGTGACGACGGGACAGCCGCAGGCCATGGCCTCGACGATGGGCAGACCGAACCCCTCGCCGAGCGAGGGGTAGACCAGCGCCACCGCGGCGTGGTAGAGGGCGCGCAGGGTCTCGTCGTCGACCGCGCCGGCGAAGACCACGCGCTCGGCCACGCCCAACTGCCGGGCCAGCGGACGGAGCACCCGCTCCGCGTAGTCGCCCGCCGGCCGGCCGGCCAGCACCAGCCGCGTCGCGCCATTGTCCGCGCGGGCAAAGGCTTCGATCATCCGCGCGACGTTTTTCTGCGGCGCCAGCACGCCCACCCCGAGGAAGAATGAGCCGTGGCGCATCCTTGCCTGCTCAATTCTGGCCGGGTCGGGCGCCTGGTGGAACAGGTCGCGCGGGGCGGCGGGGATAACCGCGATCTTGCGCGGCGGCAGGCGCAAGAGGCGCGCGATGTCGCGCGCCGACGCCCGCGAGAGCGTCAGGATGCGCGTGGCCTGCCGCGCGGCCAGCGGGACCTGCAGCGTCAGCGACACGTACTGGGCGCGACGTCCCGGCTGCCAATTCTCGCCCAGGCGCAGGAAGTTGAGGTCGAAGACGCCCAGCACGGTGGGTCCGCGCCACAACAACGGCAGCGCGACGGGCAGGAAGTAGGCCGGGGAGTGGTAAAGGTCGAGCCGCGCCCGACGGATGGCCAGCGGCAGCGTGGCCTGCTGACGCAGGTTGGTCAGCGGCGCGTCGACCGGCACATGCGTCACACGCGGCAGACCCACACCGGGTAGGGCATCGTCACCCCGCACCCGGTCTCGCCGCCGATTGCGGGTAAACAACACGAACTCGTGCGGCGTATCCAGGCGCACCAGGGCCTCGACCAACCCGGCCACGTAGGTCGCGGTGCCGCTGGGCGGCCCCTGCATCCAACTGATGTCGATCCCTATCCTCATAGCAATTCTCGATAGACCTGGAGCGTGGCTTCGGCGGTGCGGACCCAGGTGAATTGTGCGGCCTGGCGTAGCCCGCGCGCGGCGAGGTCGGCCCGTAGGGCCGGCTCGGCGGTCAGGCGTTGCAGGGCGGCGGCGATGTCCTCGAGATCGAGCGGATCGACGTAGAGCGCGGCCGTCCCGCCCACCTCGGGCAGCGACGAGGTGGTGGAGGTGATCACTGGCGTGCCGCAACGCATCGCCTCCAGCACGGGTAGGCCGAACCCTTCGATCAGCGAGGGGTAGACCAGCGCATCGGCGCCGCCGTAGAGGGCGGGCAGGGCGTCGTCGGGGACGAAGCCGAGCACGCGCAGCCGGCCAGACCCTATCAGAGTGGGATAAATGTGATGGAGGGCGGCGAGGGCGCGCGGCGTCCAGCGTCCCACGATGTAGAGGGCATGCTCGCGGCCATCGGCCGTCGCGCCGAACCGCTCGAAGGCGCGCAGGATGCGGTCGGTGTTCTTGTGGTAGGTCGAGGCGCCCACGTGCAGCATGTAGGGCCGGCGCAGCGCGTAGCGCCGCGTCACGGCGTCGATCTCCTGCGGGGAGCGCGGATAGAAGCGCCGCTCGTCGACGGCCAGCGGCGTGACGGTGATGCGCCCGGGCGGAATGCGCAATCGCTCGACCGCATCGCGTCCGGTCGCCTCCGAATTGACAACCAGGCGGTCGGCGCGCTGCAGCAGGCGCAGGTAGCGGGCGTAGCCAACGCGCTGGTCGAAGCGGCGCCAGGGGAAGTGCGCCTCGGGGTGACGCAGCGGGATCAGGTCGTGCAGCATGGCCACGGTGGCGATGCCCGGCACGGGCGGAGGCGCCAGCCCGTTGGGCTCGGTGGCGTGGTAGAGGCGCGGGCGAGCACGCCGCAGGCTGGCCGTTACCGCGACGGAGCTGACGAGCCAGGCAAAGCGGTAGCGCGGGCGGGCAGGACGGCGCAGCGGGACCCATTGCGCGCCGTCGCGCCGTAGCAGGTCGGCCAGCAAGGGCAAGTCCGTCGAGTGCGGCGACTCGGCCAGCAAGCCTAGCGGCTCGGGGAGCGGCAGGCGCGTCAGCGCGTCGAGCAAGCCGGCCGTGTACGTACCGGGTCCACGGTAGCGATGCTCGGTCTGTAGCGGCGAAGCGTCGACCAGGATCATCCGTCACCCCCAAGACCCCTCACCCCCGACCCATGGCTGACTGGCCCCTCGAACCCTAGCCGCGGGTTCGACGGTCCAGCGCGCTCTCTCGTGCGCGGGAGAGGGGAGAAATCGCGATCCGCGTCGGTCCCAACTACTCCTTCTGCTCCTTCTCTCCCATCTAAGAGGAGCAAGGGTTGGGGGGTGAGGATCTGCTCCCCCTCTCCCGCGGTCGGGAGAGGGGGTTGGGGGGTGAGGGTCCGCGCCCCGAAGCGTCCCCGCGCGGCGTCGAGTATGCCGGCGGCGATGGCCGCGGCGCGGGCCAGGGCGCCGGGGCGGCGCAGCAGCAGGCCGCCGGCCAGCACGCGCGCCCCGGCGGTCAGCAGCCTGGCGCACAGGACGGTCAGGGTGAGGGGACGCACGGCGGGTGGCGCGTGCGTGGCCATGAACAGCAGGATGTTGCGCGCGCCATAGTAGTTGACGAGGGCGGACTGCGAGCGCCCTCCGCTGCGGTTGGCCGTGGCCGAGCCGGCGTGGGCGGCGTGGGCCGGGCCGACGTACAGCGAGCGGTCGCCGGCGCGGCGCGCGCGCAGGCACAGATCAAAGTCCTCGTAGTAGGCGAAGTAGCGGTCGTCCAGGGGACCGATCCCCTCCAGCACGGCGCGCTTCACCAGCAGGACGCAGGCGCTGAGCCCTTGCACCACACGCACACCGTCGAGGCGACTGCTACGGCTGGCGGGGTCCAGGGGCTCGTCGCGATGAGCGTGAACCGTGGCGGTGGCCCACGCCACGCTCATGCCGGCCGACCAGATAAGGTTGGGCCGGTCCCGCCACACGATGCGCGGTCCGGCTAACCCAACGTCGGGCCGCGCCTCCAGTGCCGCGACCAGTGTGGCGACGCACTCCGGCGCAACCGTGGCATCGTTGTTGAGCAGTAGGACAAGGTCGGCGCCGCGCTCCAGGGCCATGCGCAGGCCAAGGTTGACCCCGCCGGTAAAGCCCAGGTTGCGCTCGCTACGGATGAGTTCGCCCCACGTTCCGTCGAGAAACGGCGCCAGATGTTCCACCGAACCGTCGGTCGAACCGTTGTCGACCACCACCACACGCAGGTTGGCGTACGTACTCCGGTGCAGCGCAGCCAGGCAGCGCACCGTATCCGCCCAGCCGTTCCAGTTGAGCACGATCGCGCAGACGAGTCCCTCATCCCCCCGGCCCCCCTCTCCCTGCCGTGGGAGAGGGGGGGGTACAATGTCTTCCTTCACAACCACCTCGCGTAGCGGCCGGCCAGGGGCAGCCGCGATAGGATGGCGCGCTCGGGCGCGTCGAAGATGCGCAGCGCGCGGACGGCCGCGAGGTAGACGATGCCGCCGGCGGGCAATCCGACGACGAGGCCGGCGACGGGACCTAACGGCATCAGCAGCCATAGCACGGCACCCATGGCGGCCGCGGCGACGGCGGTCTTGGCCACGGCCGGCCACACGGCCAGCGGATTGACCACGTGGCGCGCCACGACCCAGCCAGCCAGCGCGACGTTGAGCGCCTCCGAGGCGGTGGTCAGCGCGGCCGAGGCGAAGTACCCGTAGCGCGGGATCAGGATCAGGTTCAGCGCCACGTTGAACACCAGCGTGAGGCCAAAGATAACCGCCATGGCGCCGGCGCGATGGGCGGCGTAGATGGCGTTGTAGAGGATGGCCAGCACAGTGAAGCAGGGGAACGACCACGCCAGCCACCGTAGCGCCGGGACCGCCGCCAGGTAGTCGCCGCCGCTGACCACGGTCAGGATCGTCGGCGCGTAGGCGGTCACGGCCACGGCGACGGGCACGCCGACGACCAGAGTGATGCGCAGCCCCGAGAGGACCAGCCGCCGCAGGTCATCCGCCGAGCGCGCGGCAATGCGGTTAAAGGCCGGCAGCGCCGCCGCGTTGAAGGGGCTGATGGCCACCACAAGCAACGTATCGACCAGGCGGTAGGTCAGGCCGTAGAGCCCGGCGGCGTCCTTGCCCTTTATCTGAAACACTAGCACGGCGTCGGCGCGCGAGTAGAGCACGTTGAGCAGCGTCAGCACGGCGAACGGCAGCGCGGTGCGCAGCAGCGACGGCCACCACGACAGGTCCGCGCGCGGGTGCAGCGGCGTGACGCGCGCTGCCAGGACCAGCGCGACAACGGCCATGACCACGTTGACCGCCATGGCCGTGACCAGCAAGGGGATGGCCGTGCCGCCAAACAGTAAGATCGCGCAGCCCAGCAGCGAGGTCAGCGCCGCCGTGGCCGCGGTCAGCGCGGACAGGGTGGCCAGGCGCTCCAGCGACTGGAAGACCACCCCGACCGTGCCGACCATGGCGATGGGGACCATGCCCAGCGCCCAGATCACCGTGCCCAGGCGCACCGTGTCATCGCCCCGCGCGACGCCCGGCGTCAGGACCAGCCCGATGCAGACGGCAGCCGCGGCGAGCGACAGCACCAGGCGCAAGACCAGCAGGTTGCCGACGTAGCGCGTCAATTGCGTGTGGTCCTGGGCCACGTCGCGCACGGCCAGAGTAGACAGACCGAGGTCCGTGGTCACGGCGAAGAGGGCCACGAAGGCCAGCGCGGTGTTGTAGTCGCCGAAGCCGTCCTTGCCCAGCTTGCGCGTCGCCACCAACAGCAGCAGGAAACCGCAGCCCTTGGCCGCCAGCGAGGCCAGCGCGAGCCACGCGGTGTTCTGGAGGGGTCGAGGCGCCGCCAGCGCCGGCGCCGGGCCTCCGACAGCAGCGGTGGTTCGACGCCCGATGCGGGCCAGGAGCGGGGAGCGCATCACGACCCGCGCGGCATGGCGCCCGTGGCGGCGTCACTCGCCTCGCGCGGCGCGTCCGGATTGCGGGCGACGAGCACGAAACCGGGGATAAAGAAGTCGGTCGAGCGGCCCAGGGTCAGGGCGCGTAGCAGACGCTGCTTGGGTCCCTCGCCGCCGCGCCGGTAAAGCCGCGCCTGCTCGTAGCCCGCGCGGCGCGCCAGGTCCAGCACGCCTGGGCGCGTGAAGAAGCGCAGGTGAGTGTAGTCCATGATGCCGCTCTCCTGGTACTGCCACTGCTGACCCAGCAGCATCAGGAGGGTGCTGTAGTGGCCAATATTGGGCAGGCTGACCACGATGCGGCCACCTGGCCGTAGCAGCCGGCGATGGCGCGCGGCCACGGCCCAGGGGTTCTTGAGGTGCTCCAGCACGTCGGCGTAGATCAGGACATCGAATGAGCCGTCGAGGTAGGGTACCTCGGCGGTCTCCAGGTCGCCCTCGATCACGTCGCCCAGGCGCTCACGCGCGAGCGCCGCCGCCGCCGGGCTCAACTCCATGCCCACGGCCTCGCGGGCACGCCCCTGCTCCTTGAGCGCCGCGCCCAGGTCGCCGGTAGCGCAGCCCACGTCGAGGACGCGCCCGCTGCCGAGCGGGACGTACGGCCACAGGTCGGGCCGCTCCGGTTGATGGCTGCCGCTGCCGCGGGCATACACGCGCACCTGCTCGCGCAGGTCGAGCTCGACCACCGGGTCTCCTTCTCGTAGGGGCGTATTGCATACGCCTAGTTGCCAGTTGCCAGTTGCCAGTTGCCAGTTGCCAGTTGCCAGTTGCCAGTTGCCAGTAGCCAGTTGCCAGGAGGTAGGATACGCGCTTGGGGACTACAGCGCATTATTGCACATCCTGATCGCTGACAACCTTGGGGAGTGCACCTTTTTGTGGAATCCGACCTGCGACTGCCCGGCTGGACCGGGACCGGCCGCAGCCGGCTGGACCGGGACTGGCCGCAGCCAGTCCCGGTCCAGTCCGCAAAGCGACGCTGGTCGGGGGCCAGTCCGCATGTGTCGCATGGCAAACCACGGACACTGCGGTGTCGGACCGGGGCCAGGAGCAGCGTGGCGGTGAAGCACATCCGACCGCAGTCGGCGTCCGTTTGCCATGCGACCGCAGTCGCAGGCCCGGTCGGCCGCATTCCGCTATTTTTTGAGGTGCATCCAACCTCGGGACGTTGAAGTGCTAGCACGTTATCGTGTGCTACGATAGGAGAAAGGCGTGACGATGACGCCAGGAGGTGACGCGCGGATGGCTATCACCACCTCGACGTGGGCGTGCGCATGGTCTGGTTGATCAATCCCGATCTGAAGACCGTGGACGTGTATCAGCCCGCTGAGCCGAGCCGACGCTTCAACGCGGGCGATACATTGGTAGGCGACCCTGTGATCCCCGGCTTCACCTTGCTCGTGTCTGAACTGTTCACCTAGGGTTGAGGGTCCGGCCGGGACTTGGAATGCATGCAAGCGGCGCCGAACATCGTCGGGCAGCGATGGGAAGCCCGTGCTATGCTAACGATAATGTGCGTCCCCGGGTGGGTCCCCATCGGATCGGACCGTGCCCCTATCCTTGCCGAGACAGTGCTTCAAAAACAAGGAGCGTAGACCACCGTGGACATCCAACGCGCCCTCCTGATCGTGCGCCGCTGGTGGCTCCCCATTATCGTCGGTACCCTGCTGGCCGCCGCTGCCGCCTATGGCTTCAGCAAGCTGCAGCCCAAGGTCTACGATGCCACGGCAATCATAGAGGTCAATCCTGGCCTGGGCACCAATACGGGCGGGACCGACAACAACGCATTGGTTGCCGCCGTGACGGAAGCTGGCATCTATGCGCAAACCGTCAAGACCGCGGCGGTAGCCCAGGCAGCACTGGCTCAGGTCGGTGGCCAGCTGCATCATCCAGTGGATACCGGCACGCTGCTCAAGGCTACCACCACTCAGGCCGCCTCACAGTCCACGCTCGTCACGATCGACGTGCGGGCGCAAGACCCTAACGACGCGGCAGCACTGGCGACCGCTTTAGGTCGGGCGCTGATCGCCAATGTCAATCAGCACAGCATGGGTCCGCTTCAGCAGCAGCTAGCCACGCTCGATAGCCAGCTCCATTTCTATAGTCAGGATGAGGTGGCGGCAGAACAAAAGTTGAAATCGTTTCAGGAGCAAAACCTGTATCCGTCCCCGAAACAGCAACAACTTGAGGGCTCGTACACCGACGAAATTTACCACGACGTGAGCCGCCTGACTCCGCTCCGCGATACAATTGATGGCATTAATACACGGTTGCGTGGGTTGGGTGACGCGGTTAGTTTACAGCAGCCAGCAGTTCCATCAGATACGCCGATCAGTCCGCGCACGGCGGTCAACGTGGGGCTCGCCGCGCTGGTCGCCTTCCTGGTGCTGCTCGGCGTGGCCGTGCTCTCCGACCTGCTGGACGCGCGTCCGCGCACGCCCGACGACGTGGCCGCCCTTCTCGACCTGCCGCTGCTGGGCACGGTGGGCGCCTCGAAGTCAAACGCTGTGCTGGCCACGCTGACCCAGCCGACCACGCCGCGCGCCGATGAGTACCGCCTGCTGCGCGCGAGCTCCGGGCTCGTCGCGGCGCCGGTAGACGATGGCCACACCAGGCCCCTGGCGCGCGTGCTGGCCGTGGTGGGCGTGCGCGAGGGCGACGGCGCCAGCGCGGTGGCCAGCAATCTGGCCGTGGCGGCCGCGCGCGCGGGCGCGCGGACCATCCTGGTCGACGCCAACCTGCGCCGCCCCGCCCTGCACACGCTCTTCAACCTGCCCAATGGCGCCGGACTGGCTACCCTACTGCGCGACGACGATGATCCGCGCGCCCTGCTGCAAGACGGCCCGCTGCCCAACCTGCACATCCTCACGGCGGGCACGGCCCCCGAGGAGGCCATCGATCTGGTTAGCTCCGCGCGCATGGATCGCCTGCTGCTGGCGCTGCGGGCGTCGGGCGACGTGGTCGTGCTTGACGCGGGTCTGGCGGGGACGCCCGAGAGCGGCGTGCTGGCCGCTCTAGCCGACAACACCATGGTCGTGGTACGATTGCGCAACGCTGGCCCCGAGGCGCTGGAGACGGCCGGGGAGCGCCTGCGCCTGGCCGGCGCCCAGACCAGCGGCGTGGCCGTCACCCTCTTCAACAATCCCGCGCCAGCGCCGCGAGCGCCACAATCCCTGAGCGCGGGCCTGGCGCCGGAACGCGCGGCCAGCACGGGCGGTCTGCGCGGCGCGAAGTAGCGTAGGGCGTCGATGCGCTCCCGGATCGGCCTGTCCGCGGCGCAGCCGCGCCGTCCCCGCTCCAGCCGTCCGGCGTGGACGCGCGTCGTGCGCCTGATTCTCGTGGTTCTCCTGCTCGATCTCCTGCTCGTAGCCATCGGCCTCGCCGCTGGCGGCTACGAGTTGCTCGCGGCCCAGCAATCGCTAGGCGGCGCCGGCGGAACTTCATCGGGCGCGAGTACGAGTACAGGGGCCAGCGCCCTCGCGACTCAGGCGCAGTCGCTGCGCGATCGTCTGAGCATCGCCGGCATCGGCTTTGGCCTCGCGCGTCTGTGCTGGTGGCCATGGCGCCCCCTGTCCGACAGCCTCGCCGCTGTCGTCCCACCCGCCCGCGCGGTCGCGCAGGTCGGTCCGCTGCTCGACCTCGCCGCGGGCGGCAGCGTCGCCGCCGTGCACGCCCTCGACGGCGCCCTCCCCGCCCTATCGGCCCTGCAGAGCGGACACAGCACGGGCGCCGGCTCCTCCACGGAACCCGGCGCCAGGCTGCTGGCCGGGTTGACCCAGGGGCAGGGTCCGTTGCGGGCGGCGATGGCCGACTTTACGACAGTTGAACGGGACGCCACGGAGATCGACACCACCGCGCTGCCGGGTCCACTGCGGACGCGGCTGGACCCGGTACTGCGCTTGCTGCCGCTGGCCGACGCCTCGCTGCGCGCCGCACTGGCAACGCCCAACCTGTTGGGAGCGACACGGCCACGGCTCTATCTACTGGTCCCCGAGAACCCGCTCGATCTACGCGCCACGGGCGGCTTTGTCGGGACCGTCGCGCTATTGCAGGCCGACCGCGGGCGGCTCACGCTCATCGGCCAGCAGTCCAGCGCGGAGGTCGACGACAACGGCGACAAGACCAACAGGACGAGCTACATTCCCCCGCCGCTGCCGTTGCTGACCTATCAGCACCTCGCCAATTGGTTCTACCGCGATGCCAACTGGTCGCCCGACTTTCCGACCACGGCGGCCCTGCTGCGCTACTTCTACGGATTGGGTCAACCCCAACACATCGACGGCGTGATCGCCTTCGACAGCTCGCTGGTCCCGGCCCTGCTGCGCATCACCGGCCCCATCACGGTGATCGATCCCACCCCACCGCACGAGGTCGTCACGCTGACCGCGGACAACGCCGTCGCCACGCTGCAGGCGAGGGTCAACAACGCGACGGGCACGCAGAACAAGCCGTTCGCCAGCGCGGTCTATAGCGCGGTCTTCAAGGGGCTGCGGGCGCTACACGGATCCCAGCTGACGCTAGCGGCGCGGGTCGTGCGCCTGGCGCTGGAGGGACGGCATCTGCTGCTGTGGGTCCCCGAGCCGTCGGTGGCGCCGCTGCTGGCCCGCCAGCGATGGGACGGAGCGATTGACCCGACGCGGGCCGACTATCTGTACGTGGTGGATACCAACGTCCACTACAACAAGATCAACGACCACGTGCAAGAAGGGCTCTCCTACCATGCCGTGGTCGCGGCCGACCGCTCGCTGCACAGCACCGTGGCCATCACCTACACCAACGGGACGACTGCGCAAAACATCGTCAAGCCGGAGAACAACACGCTCTACGAAGATTTCGTACGCGTCTACGTGCCCCTGGGCAGCCGCCTGCTCGCGACATCAGGCCTGACCCAGGCGTGGGCGCCGCGGCGCGACCACGATAAGACGGTCTTCGCCGGCTACCTCCGCGTGCCCTCGCTCGCGAGCATCACCGTCACCTTCAGCTACATTGTTCCGCCCAATGCGCTGCTGGATCCCACGACGTACTCTCTCACTGTGCAGAAGCAACCGGGCAAGGCAGACTTGCCCTTTCAAGCCGACCTGCGCGGCGACACGCCGAGTGTCCGCGTCGGCGCTGCCAGCGGCCCCGGTTCCTGGGCCTACCAGGGGCATCTGGACGCGGACCTACGGCTGACCACGGCGATCCAGGGCGGGCAGGCTCGTCCGCTGCCCCTGGCCTACGACGCGGCGCCGCTGACGATCGGGCCGGGCGTGGCCCCCGATCCCTGGAGCGTCCTGCCGGCGACCCTGCCGCCCGCGCACTGACGGGGATCGCTGACAAGTAGCTGGCGTAGCCTCAGCCGTGCCCGAAAGCGGCGTGGCCGGCGCACGGGGCCCTTCTTTCGCATGATGTCTGGTTCCACACCCTCCTGCGTCTTAATATATGGGACACGTGAATCGCGATCTCACAGACCACGGCCGACGACCGAAGGAGGTGGCTGCATGCGGGCCCTGTCGGTAGATCCACAGCAGGCCCAGGACTCTCTTCTCGCCGAGGAGGACGACACCCTGGTCCGCGCGGCACGGGCCAACCCGGCCGCCTTCGGGCCGCTCTACGGACGCTACTTGGACCGCGTCTACGCCTACCTGCGCGCCCGCACGAGCGACGAGGCGGAGGCCGCCGACCTGACGCAGCAGGTCTTCCTGCGGGCGCTGGACGCCCTGCCGCGCTACCGGGGCGCGGACGGCGCGTTCGCCGCCTGGCTCTTCCGCATCGCCCGCAACGCGGCCACCGACGCCCATCGCCGCCGGCGCGACACGGTCGCCTGGGACCTCGTCCCCGAGGCCCTGCACCCGCGCAGCGAACACGACCTCGACGCCCCCATCGAGCGCGCCGAGGCCATCGCCCGCCTGCGCGTACTCGTCGCCGCGCTCGATGCCCAGACGCGCGAGCTGCTCGCCCTGCGGTTCGCCGCCCGCCTGACCGTGGCCCACATCGCCACGGTGGTCGGGGCAAGCGAGGCGGCGACCCAGAAGCGGCTGTCGCGCGCGATCCAAACCTTGAAGGAGCAGTATCATAAAGGAGCAGGACCATGACGACCCGCGATGAGCGCGATCCCGATATCCTACGGGCGCAGCCCGACCCGCGGGTCGCGCGCCTGGTCGCCGACCTTGACACGGCCTTTGCCACGCTTCCGCCCGCACACGTCCGTGCGGCCATGATCCACGCGATCGAGCAGCGCATGGCTGAGCGTGCACGTGCAGCCTCCCGGCGTCCGTGGACAGTGGTGGGCGTGCGCGTGGCCGCCGTCGCCGCGACACTGGCGCTCGCTCTTAGCGGCGTCCTGGCCTATCTGTCTGGCCGGAGCGCCACACCGGTGTCCGCGCAAACCGTCCTGAGCCGCGCCGTCGCGGCCAGTCGTCTCGCCCCAGATCAGGCCGCGCACCTCATCTACGCCTTTTCGCCTGGGATCGCGGGGCGCGGAGGCGGCATGGCCGGCCCTATGGACGTGTGGCTGCAAGCGGACGCGCGGGGCGCCACGGCCCGCTGGGCAGCCACCCAGACGATCTACGGGGCCGCCGGCTCCGTGGCCGCCGTCCAGCGCGGCGTCCTCATCGGCGGGACGGGGCAGCGCTACGTGTACGACCCGCACGCCAACGCGGTCGCCATCTCGGACGCGACCACGCAGTCATTCAGTCTGGGTGGCCTGGATCTATTCGATCCCTCGGGTGTCGCGGTCTACCTGGCGAAAGCCGCGCAGGGGGCGCCTGGCCAGGCCCGCCTGCTGCCACAACAGACGCTCGACGGGGTAACCGTCGACGTGGTGCAGCTGCCCGGTGATCCGCAGCAGGGCAGCCCGCCCATGACCGCGTACTTCGACGCCCAGAGCTACCTCTTCCGTGGCGCGGACCTGACTAGCGGCCCGTACACCCTCCGCATGCGGGTCACGGCAGACGACACGGTGGCGGCCTCCGCCGTGCCGCCCCAGGCCTTCGCGCTGGACGTGCCGGCCACAGCGCACGTCGTGCCGAGCGTGTCGGTCCCCGAGTTTACCCCCGGCGACTGAGACCCGGCGACGCGCGGCGCTCTCTAACAAAGCCACCCCGATGCACGCCACTCGCCGCACTACAAGAGTGCAGCGAGTGGCATATCCCGCGTTATGGGGCGGGGTGAGGGCTGCCCCGTCTCCCCTCTCGCGCGCGGCTGGACCGGGACCGGCCGCAGTCGGCTGGACCGGGACCGGCCGCAGTCGGCTGGACCGGGACCGGCCGCAGCCGGTCGGGGGCCAGTCCGCAGAGCGCAGCTGGGAGAGCACGCCCGACCGTTGACTCGCGGTTAAGGTCAAGGGGCCAGTCGTCATGGGTCGGGGGTGAGGGCTGCCGCTAGCTGGCGTAGCGCTCGTCCGCTCCTTGTCGCGAACGGCTGGCTTTCGACGACCGTGGTTGCGGAACCACTGGCAGCGCGAGGACGAGGGCAAAGTCGTCGTCGGCCGCGATGCGGTTGTACCGCTCGTCGCCGCAGCTCAGGCAGCGGTGGACGAGGACGTGCTCGCCCTTGGGACGGGTGAACACGGCCACGGGCGCCATGCGTCCGCCACAGCCATTGGCGCGGTCGCCGGGCGTGTGCCCATCGACGTGCCGGGAGTGGAGGCAATAGGGGCAGTGGTTGCGGTTCTTGCCGCCGGACGGCGTCGCTCCCACCAGCCGCTTGCAGTGCAGGCAGCGGAAGGTGTCCTCTCGCCGGCGATCCGTCTGACGCGACCATTGCGGTCGCTCGTCGCGTCGATAGGTCCTGGACAAGGGGTGATACTCCTGACTCTGTCGCCGCCACCGCGTCGAGCGCGTCGACACGATGACGTAAGAACGTAAAGGGCGATCTCGACAAGTCTCGAAGCACGCACACGCGCGGTTGGCAAGGTCAGGTGGAGATACATACACGATCCTCTCTATCGGGTTAGCTGTTGGGATTGGCCGGCGCCGCGCCGGCTCTCACGCTCATCGTCGCGACATCTTTCATCGCGACACAAAGAAAAAGCCACGGGACAATCAATCCTGTGGCTTTGGATGCGATACCTGTCCGCGCAGCGAGGCGCGAGACGGTCAGGCAGCCGGCTGCATGGATATCAGCCTACTCATGCCTTGCCGGCGTCATCACGACGCGGCCGTGCCATCCAACGGCGACGCGGTCGCGCGCGACTATGGCACGCCGAGGGATGGCTCAAAGGCATGGGGAAACCACAGGCGTCACTGTGGCCGTGGTCGGAAGGAGACACGCGCGCTATGGACACAAAGCGTCCATACTAGCGCCGTTATCGGCCCGCGAAGATGGGGAATAGCGCGCTCGGTGGCCTAAACGGCGGCGGCGCGTCCCTCGACGACGGACGGCACAGTGGCGTATGGGGTAGCGGCAACAACAGCGGGCTTCTGTGTCCTTGACATGCAAACCTCCACGTCCGTCTATGCAATTAGGCCAATCATCCGAGGGTGCCGACGAGGCATCCCGTTCAGAGTGGCTGGCGAGAGTATAACAGAACCATCGGCCCCATGGGGCTGTAGAAATGACTGACGCGATTTGTCATGCCCGCTAGCTATGATGAGAAGACACCATGGGCAGCGCGATGCGGAAAGGGGAGGATGCGACCATGCGGACCGAGATGAGGATCGAGGGCGACCAGACGGCCTTTGTAGTGCTCGATCTCGACCCGGCATATCATGACGCGCTGCGCGACCTCTATCCCGAAGGCGACCCGTTCGCGCAGCGTTATCCGACCAAAACGCCGCACCTCGACCGCATCTGTGCCAACTTCGCGCGCGACGCGGAGACCATGATCGGCCAAACGGCGCGCGCGCAACCGGCGAACTGGGAGCAGGCGCTTGATGCGTTCCTCCGCGTCATCGCGCCGCTGGACCTCGATTGGTGGCTATGCGGCAGCGCGGCCCTCGCCATCCGTGGGCTCGATATCGCGCCGCGCGACATCGACCTGTCCGTCAGCGACGCGGATGCGCACCGATTGGGCACGGCATTGCTGGATCATCTCGTCGAGCCGGTCAGCCCCACGCCGGGCTGGTTCTGCAATTGGTTCGGCCGCGCGTTCCTGCACGCGCGCGTGGAGTGGGTTGGCGGCGTCGACACACGCGCCGACCATCTGCACGTCAGCGACTTCGGTCCGACGGCGGCCGCGCGTGCGCAGATCGTGATCTGGCACGGCTATAGCCTGCAAGTTCCCCCACTCGACCTGCAACTCGACGTCAGCCGCAGGCGCGGCCTCACCGGTCGCGTGGCCGCGATCGAGCGCGCCCTGCAATCCGCGCACTGAGCGGACCCAGTCTTGGCGTCCCGTCGTCGGTCGTTCATACCGTCGGGCGACACATGTTCCGCGCCGACTGCGCCGAGACAAACTACATTATAGGCGGAAGGCCCAGATTCTATCGGTGATAGAATCTGGGCCTCTCTCGGCAGTTGGTTATCGGTCGCTAACCGCTCCTAGCTGTTGGCGTCGTGGGCGATCACGGTCGGCGTGTCGACGACGTGCTCGGCGACGAACCAGACCTGCAGTTCGTTCTTGGCCAGCACCTCGGAGGCGATCAGGTCGTTGGTGCGCAGATCGTGATTCTCATCGGCCTTCTCGCCCAACGCGCGGGCCTCTTCGATAATGATCTGGTGCGCCTCGAGCAGGCGGTCGATGATCACGGGCACTTCCTCGGCGCCCAGCGGCGGCCGCTCGATCCGGGTCATCTCAGCCACGTCCCAGGGCATGCCGATAGCGATACCGCCCAATGTCTGCACGCGCTCGGCAATCTCATCGATCAACTCCGCCTGCTCCGCGGCATGCTTGTCGAAGAGCAGGTGCAACTGATAGAACGTGTGGCCGGAGACCTGCCAGTGGCTCTTCTTGTAGAGGTTATAAAGCGTGATGGTATCGGCCAGAAGTTGGTTGAGGGCGTTGGCGTTCTCGTTGCGCACGTCGGCGGGAAGTCCGATGGGCAGGTCGCGCACGGATCCCGGCTGCTGGATCACATGCCCGCGCTGGTGCTGATGCGGCTGGGCTTCGGGGGTCACGCCGTTGCCCTTGGTCGGCTGTGCGGTCGTGCGCGGCTCAGTCTTGGTCGCCATGGAAGTACTACCCTTTCATTCTGCTGCTACTGAATGTCAATCATGCGTCGCACCGTTGAAACGGCGGTGCGTGTGAAAGCTCATGCTGTTGTGTAGCAGGCGGCATGCCAGCAGGACAAGTGGGGCGCACGATGAGATTGGGCGGGCGGAACGCGGCGCGAACATCGCGGCGGGTCCGTCGTTTTAGGCCGCCGAGGAGGGGCGGCGACCGCGGGGGCAACGACCGAGGGGGGCGGCGACCACGATGCACAGACTCCGCTGCGACGCCGGGCGCGAACGGCGACGGTGGTACAATGAAGGTATATGGACGTCATCAAGATTTCTCCGCGCGGCTATTGCTACGGCGTCGTGGACGCGATCCAACTGGCCAAGACCGTCGCCAAGGACCCCAACGTGCCCCGCCCCATCTACGTGCTGGGGCAAATCGTGCATAACCAGCACGTGGTGGACGGTCTGAGCGACCTGGGTATCGTCAGCCTGGACGGTCCCGACCGCCTGAGCATCCTGGAGGGTGTGACCGAGGGCACGGTCATCTTTACCGCGCACGGCGTCTCGCCGCAGGTCAAAGCGCGCGCCCGCGCCAGCGGGCTCAACTGCATCGACGCCACCTGCCCCGACGTCACGCGCACCCACGACCTGGTCGTGAACCTGGTGGCGCAGGGCTACGAGATCATCTACGTGGGCAAGCGCGGCCATCCCGAGCCGGAGGGCGTGATGGGCGAGGCGCCAGGACGCGTCCACCTGGTTGAGAACCCGGCCGATGTCGCCGCGCTCCAGCTCGACCTCGATACGCCCAAAATCGCCGCGACCAACCAGACCACGCTCTCGCTGTGGGACACCGAGGCCACCATGGCGGCTATCAAGCAGAAGTATCCGCGGGCCGAGGTGCATAACGAGATTTGCCTGGCCACGCAGTTGCGCCAGAACGCTGCCGTGCAGCAGGGCCAGAACGCCGATGTGGTGCTGGTCGTCGGTGACCGCCGCAGCAACAACTCGAACCGTCTGGTGCAGGTGGTGCAAGAAAAGGCCGGGCGGCCGGCCTACCTGATCGACTCGGTGGCGGAGATCCGCCCCGAGTGGCTTGCCGGCAAGCGCGTCGTCGGCGTCACCTCCGGCTCCTCCACCCCCAGCGAGCTGACCCGCGAGGTGGTCAAGTATGTCGAGAGCCTGCCCGCGGAGCCTGTACCCGCGTAGCGCGCCTGCAGGGTGCGCTCCGAGATGGTGAGCGCGCGTGCCGACCGCCTGACCATAAATGGTCATGGCAGGGGAACTGACCCTGAAGGGTCTCCGCTGGCCCATCACCTGCCGTGGGCTGGGCGCGCAAAGCTCCCACGTTGACCTTTTAAGGTCCGTCCCTGCCATGACCCTTCAGGGTCAGGCCATATCTCGGGGCGCACCCGTCCACCCCAGATGTGCTGACCCAAGTCGCGGGTTGCCGTATACTGGCTGCTAAGCACCTGACCATAAGTTCGGCACGGTTTCTCGGGCGAATCACGCTTAACAAAACTGCGCCAGATTTCTGCGCACATGCTTAGTAGTACTCTCCATGAACGAAAGGCAAAGACAGCCCATGGTGACGACAAGGACCTCGACGCGGGCGCGGACCGTCATGAAGAGGGCGGCGCTGGCCGCCTGTGCAAGCAGTGTAGCCATCGCGTTGTGCGCCGGCCCCTCCACGGCGTCCGCCGCCTCCCATACGCCACCGGCGCATGGCCATGCGCGGACACAGACGATCCACCGCGCGACCGCCATCGCCGTTGCCCCCAGCCAGATCGCGGGCTCACTTGGAGTGCTGGAAAACATTCTACAGACCTTGAACAACTGCGGGCCCGCCTCGATCGCCGAGGTACTGGCCTACTGGGGTATCCAGCGCACGCAGTACCAAACGGCGGCCGTCCTACGCGCCGACGGCAATCCGTTTGGCATGTCGCCCTACGCCATCCCCAGCTACGCGGGCAGCCTGGGCCTGGAGGCGCTGGTCGCCCCCGAGGGCACGCCGCGCTTGGTCAAGGCGCTGATTAGCAACGGCTTCCCGGTCATCGTCAGCCAGCGGGTCAGCCTGGAGGACCACTACCAGCACTACCGGCCCATCGAAGCCTACGACGACCGGCAGGGCGTCTTCGTCAGCAGCGATCCGTACATGGGTCCGGGCTACAGCATCCCGTACGCCGCCTTCTCGCGCATCTGGACGACGAGTAACGCGCGCTTCGTGGTGCTCTATCCGCCGGCCAAAGCCTCGCTACTCAAAGCTGCGCTCCTCTCGGCCGGTTGGAACGCCGGGCAGGCGTTCGCGCACGACATCGCGGTCACAGAGGATCGGATGCGCCACCCCAATCGGAACAACTCCGCCTGGGGTAATTCGGCGGCCCTCCATTGGAGCGGCGCCAGGAGTTATCCCTACCTGACGCTGGCCTGGGACAATCTGCAACTCGGCCGCCTCTCCGCGGCGCGGGCAAACCTCCAGCAGGCGACCCAGCATGGCGCGTCGCCTCTGACGATATCCTGGATCAGCAGCGGGTTCCCCGTGCGCTAGATAGCGATCGGACGGTTAGCTCACGGACGACGAAGCCGCCCGGCGGATACGTGCCGGGCGGCTTCGTCGTCCGTGAGACCGGCGCTGTCTACGCGCCGTGACTCTCTGCCCGTACACAAGCAGCCTCACTCGAAGGCGTAACGAGCGCCTCACCGGCGGCGATCAGCAGGCGGCCCAGGCCGGAACGGAGCGGATGCGGAGCACGCACTCGTAGCTGTCGCGCCTGCGCGTCCATCCGTGCGGCCTCCCGTAGCTCGCGCAAATGCTGCTCCACGCACACGGTGCGGTAGTCGTCGTTATTCCCGTAGGCCATCATCTCGACTGCTCCTCTCCTGAGCTACCACGGGGCGCGAAGGGCGGTCGCCCCCCTTTCCCCCACATGCACAGTTTACGACAGGGTGGGTGACAACAGTGTGTCAGTCTTTCCAGTTGCCAGTTGCCAGTTGCCAGTTGCCAGTTGCCAGTTGCCAGTTGCCAGTTGCCAGTCGGCAGGGGATAACGGCTACAATAGAGCCGACATGTAGGCCAATAGGCCAATAAAGTGAGCTGGAGCCGTCGGTGCGTCGAGGTATCCCCGCGTCCTCGTTCGCCGGGAAGGGCGGCGCGCCGTCGAGTTGAGCGAAAGGTAGGCCGGGGTGCTGGGCAAATGGGTATGATGGCCAGGCAAGCTGGTTGCCTGCGCCTGCTGACCTGGAATATCCAGCAGGGCGGCGGGAAACGCTGGCCGCGCATCGCCGAATACATCCGACGACAGGGCGCGGACGTGGTCGTGCTGACCGAGTTCCACCCGGCCAGTGGGCACGACCCGCGGGTTCGCCTGGCTATGATAGGCCTGGTGTACCAGGTAGCGGCGGCGGCATTCGGTAACGACAACACTATCCTCATTGCCTCCACCACGCGACTCGAACGGGTCGAGGGTAGCCTGCCCCTGCAAGGCCTGCCGCCCGAGACGTGCGGGCGATTGCAGCGGCGCTGGCTCGACCTACGCCTGCCTGCCTGGTCGCTACCCGACACGCCATCCAACGGGCACGCGACCGTCCCGCTCTCCCTCGGCGGGGTACACGCCCCGGCCGCCGATGGTCCCATCCCAATAGCCGAGAAACCGCGGCTGCAACGCGAGACGGATTGCTTCTGGCAGGCGTTGCGGCCGGTGCTCCAACGCCGACTCGACACGCCCTACGTGTTGATCGGCGACCTCAATACGGGCCTGGCCCTGGATCAACACATCGCCGGGATCTCCGACAGCGCGGCCTTCGTCGGCGCACCGCATATCACCGCGTTGCGGGACGAAGGCTGGCTCGACGCCTGGCGTCACCTGCATGGCGAGCGACAGGAATACACCTGGCGTCACGGCCGTAGCGGCGGCTGGCGACTCGACGGGGCCTGGCTCTCGCCCGCGCTCCACGACACGTTGATCGCGGCGCGACATCGCCACGCCGCGCGCCGTCCCTACACGGTGACGGATCGCGGCGTCACGCGGACGCAGCGCCTGTCCGACCACTCGGCCCTCGTCGTCGATATTCAAGCTGCCTGCCTCAACGACGTGGCGGTTCCCTTCCCCACCACGCTATTCTGATGCATCATGTCGGCCCTCCTCATCTCTAACGTCCGGCGAGCCGGCCAAAGGCTGACAGCAGCTGTCAGCCTCATCGTGGTATGCTCGTCGTATGCAGAAGACAGAACGCCTGATGGCGATTACGCTGCTGTTGCAGGCGCGCGGCCGCATGACGGCCGAGCGCCTCGCCGAGATCACGGGCGTCTCCACGCGCACCATCTACCGCGACATGGACGCGCTCTCGCTGGCCCACGTGCCCGTCACCATGGAGTACGGGCCGGGAGGCGGCTACTATCTGCCCGAGGGCTACCGGCTCGATCCCACCATCTTTACAAGCGAAGAAGCCGTCGCGCTGATGCTGGGCAGTTCGGTGGCCGGCGACTACCGCCTTTTCGAGAGCAACGACGGCCTGCGCCGCGCCCTCTTCAAGCTCGAAGCGGCCCTGCCCGAGGAGTATCGCGCCGACGTGCGCGCGGCGCGCGAGCGCATCGTGTTCGACACCACGGCATGGCACGCCCGGCCCGCCACGACGCCGCACCTGGAGACGTTGCGCGCGGCCGTGTGGAACGCGCGGCGGCTCGACCTGCTCTATCCGCGCTCGGATGGGCAGGGCACGGCATGGCGGCGCGTGGAGCCGTACGGCCTCGCCTGCAAGGCCGGGACCTGGTACCTGGTGGGCTACTGCCACATGCGCCGGGACTTCCGCACCTTCCGCGTCTCGCGCATCGCCGACCTCGCGGTGCGCGACGAGGCGGTGAGGCCGCGCCCCGATTTCGACCTGCACACCTACTGGGCCGAGTCGCGGCAACGCTTCGAGCAGCAAACCAAGCCGCTGGCGCTGACCCTGCGCCTCGATGCGGGGGCGCGGTCGCGCGCCTGGGACGGCTACACCATCCGCGAGGAAGCGGACGGGGCGGCCGTGGTGCGCGTGGACACCGAGTCGGTCGAGGCCGCCGTCTCCTATGCCCTCTCCCTGGGCGCCACGGTCATCGTGCTCGACCCGCCCGAGGTCCGCGCCGCCGTGGCCACGGCCGTCCGCGAGATGGCGAGGCTCTACAAGGAGTTGCCAGTTGTCAGTAGCCAGTTGCCAGAACTCGTGGGCAGCGCCTGACCATTGGTCGCCTCCATCCGACCGTCTTCGTCGATATCCGCACCGCAAAAGCTCTGCCTTGGCATCCACACCTACTCTGTCCACGGCACGGGACGCATGCACCGATAGCCATACAGGTCGTGACGCGGATAGTCTTCGTATCCCTCGACCACGGACACCCTGTTGCTATGGGCGTCGTAGCTCATGCTGGGGAACTGACCGAGCAGCTCGCCCCAATCATCGGCCGCATTGGTCTCGAATGCGCGCAAAGACGCCGCGAGGAACGCGTCGAACGATGCGTGATCATCGTCCATTCCCCATATCTCCACCATGCTGAGCATCAGGTAGGGCGCCTCGATGTCGTTCAATAAGGCCAGCCACTCCTGGTACATGCCCTGAAGGGTAGCGGGGAAGACATCGGCAAACCTCGCGCGCCTCTCCAGGGCTCGCCGCCGCGCCTCGTCGCTGGGCGTGATCAGCATCGGACACACCGTTTGCTCCCCCTGATCGGATTCGACAGGATATTGGCGGATGTCGTCAATCGTGAATACGCTGCACCAAAGAACGGGAAGGATGTAGCTTGCCTCCACGACAATGTCGGTGCGAGGATCGTGTTGGTTAGTGTCTAGATCATCGTGATAGCCGAGAAGCAATAAAGCCACATTCGCCATGTCACGGCCCTTCCCGCGTCATATCGTTGGAGAAACGGATCGCCTCACGATCGGCGTTGAAGGGTTGTATCCGGGGCATCGGCGAAGAAAGCGGCGACGGGGGTGCGGATCGGCAGCGTCGGCGAGACAAGCTCCGCGTCCGGGTCGAAGAGATCGCTCTGAGTATAGTCGCCCACCGTTTGGTTCGGTTGGGCATGGACAAGCACATCACGGCGCGCGGGGCGGACGATCCAGTACTCCGGCACACCCGCACGCGCATAGGCCCGCCGCTTGACGTCAGTATCGGTAGCGGAATTACCTGGAGAAAGGATCTCTACCAAGAGCGCCGGGACGCCCTCGATGACCGCATGATGGACGATGCTCAGGCTTTCGCGGCGAATCACGATGAGGTCCGGCTGCACCGGGTCACAATCGGGCATAAAGACCCCTAACGGAGACCAGACAGTGACGCCGACGCCTGAACTGTCGATCTGTGCGTAGAGCGTCAGGAAGATCTGCCGGATGATCCACTGGTGGAAGAAGCTCGGCGCGGTGGACATGTACAGCACCCCCTCGATGACTTCGTAGCGGTTGCCGTCATCCGGCAGCGTCTCCCAGCGCGGGCGGTCCCACGAGGCGTCGAGCGAACGCATCGCCAGTTCGGGTAGAGCAACCATACGTGTTAGCACCTCTTTCCGATCTTCTCCTGACAGTGACAAACATCGACCTTTCGCCATACGCAAAGGGTCGGCTGTATCAAACGAGCGCAAACAGGCTGCCGCCATCGATCTTGGCTACAGTATACTCCCCGGTGGCTACGCCCATGTTCACGCCGTGGGCGAGGACGGTATCGCACTAACCCGTTGTCGATGGGGCGGGGCCAGCATGCTCCTCGACCCGCAGGCCCTCGGCCTCGCCCAGGCGCCGGCCGATGCGGCGCACCAGCGCCGGGCTCGCCAGCACGATCCCCCCTCCGACCAGTAGCCAGGCCAGCGTCACATAGGGGAAGATGTTGTAGGGCGCGGCCGGGACCGGGTAGATGCTGCTGTAGAGCGTGTAGCCCAACGCCAGCACGGCCACGATCGGCACGATGTACTGCCACGTCCATAAGCGGCGCGCGCGAAAATAACGGATCGTGCCCACGCAGGTCAGCGCGTACGCCACCAACAGCGACAGCGTGCCCATCGTGCCGAGGTAGCCAATCAGCGTCGCGCCGTTCACGTTCGGGTCGCGCGCCCAGACGAGGATCGTGGCGAGGCTGGCGGCCATGACCACGGCCAGCGACAGGACGGGCGCGCCCGTCCTCGGGCTGACCATGCCCAGGCGCGGAGTGACGAATCCGTCGCGCCCCATGGCATAGAGCACGCGCGCGGCGGCGTTGGCCGCGCCCAACGCGCCGGCCAGGGCGCTGATGGTCGCGGCGGCGTCGAGGACGGAGGCCATGGCGGCGCCAACGTAGCGCCGGCTCAGGTCGTCCAGCGGCGCGGACGACGAGGCGTAGGCCGCGACGCCTGCCGGGTTCAGCCCGTACCCGACCGTCTGCCCATAGACCACCACGACGTAGAGCACGCCAGTCAGCGCCACGGCGGCGGCGAGCGCCAGGGGCACGGTCTGCCGCGGGTTGCGCGTCTCCTCGCCGAGCGTCGCCGCCCCCTCGAAGCCGGCAAAGGCCAGGAAACCGAAGACCGCCGCCTGCGCGAGGGCGCCCGGCGCATGGCCGTCCGGCGTGAGCGGGGCGAGCCGCAGGCCGCCCGCGTGGCCGACCGCGACCAGGATGGCGACCGTGAGCGCGAGGATCAACAGCACCGAGATGCCCTCCAGCACGAGGGCGACGCGCGTGGACAGGGTGATGGCGTTGTAGGCGAGGACCCAGACCAGCAGGCCGGCCGCCAGCGCCACGGGGAGCCAGCCGACGCTAACGCCCAGGTTGCCGAGCAGGGTCTGCACGAACGAGCCGGCCTCGGCCACCGACCCGGCGGCAAAGGCAAAGTAGGTGCCCAGCAGCGCCCAACCGGAGAAGAAGCCGGCGCGCGGACCCAGGGTGACGCCGTTGAATCCGTAGACCGAGCCGCTGTGGGCGAACACGCGCGTGAGCGAGACGAAGGCGTACGCCACGAGGCCGATGGCGGCCATCGCCGCCAGGAAGGCGAAGGGCGCGGAGCTGCCCGCTTTCCCGGCGGCAAAGACGCCGTTGAGCGCCATGGCCGCCGTCGGCGCCATCACCGCGACCGAGAGGGCGATCGTCTCCCGGAACGACAGTCCGCCGCCCCGCAGTCGGGTCTTGTCGGTCATCACACGTCCTCGTCTCACGACTCGCCGTGGACCAGGGCGCGGGCGATCCTGTTGTGGCGCTCAATCAGCGGTGACAGGTCGACGTCCAGGAGCTGGCCGCCCCGCACGCGCACGCGGCCATTGACGATGCTCACGTCGACATCGCGCGGCTGGCACAACAGCAGCGCCCCCAGAGGGTCGTGGACCGCCCCGCCGGCCAGGCCCACCGTGTCCAGGCGGTAGCCGATGAGGTCTGCCGCCATGCCAGGCGCCAGGTAGCCGATGTCGTCGCGCCCCAGGGTCTCCGCGCCGCCCCGCGTGGCCAGTCGCACGGTCTCGCGGACGGTCAGGGCGGCGGGGTTGCCAGTGACGCGCTGCAGCAGCAGGGCCTGCCGCGCCTCCGCCAGCAAATGCGAACCGTCGTTGGAGGCCGAGCCGTCGACGCCCAGCCCCACGCGCACCCCCGCGCGCAGCATGGCGGGGACGGGCGCGATGCCCGAGGCCAGGCGCATGTTCGAGGTGGGGCAGTGCGCCACGCCGGTTCGCGTGGCGCCGAGCAGCGCGACCTCGTCGGAGGCAGGGTGGACCGCGTGGGCGTGCCACACGTCCGCGCCGACCCAGCCCAGCTCCTCGGCCAGTTCGACCGGGCTGCGCGCGAAAGTTTGGCGGCAGTAGGCGTCCTCGTCGCGCGTCTCGGCCAGGTGCGTGTGCAAGGTCACGCCATAGGAGCGCGCCAGCTCCGCGCTCTGGCGCATCAGGTCGGGCGAGACCGAGAATGGCGAGCACGGCGCCAGCGCCACGCGCAGCATGCTGTAGCGGCCGGCGTCGTGGTACTCTTCGATCAGCCGCCGCGAGTCGCGCAGGATAGCGTCTTCGTCCTCGACCACGCGGTCCGGCGGCAGCCCGCCCCCGGACTCGCCAACCGACATGGAGCCGCGCGCGGCGTGGAAGCGCAGCCCCATCTCCCCCGCAGCCTCTATCTGGTCGTCGAGGCGCGATCCGTTGGGCCAGATATAGTGGTGGTCGCTCGACGTGGTGCAGCCAGAGAGCAGCAGCTCGGCCATGGCCAGCTTGGTACTGACGTACACGGCCTCCGGCGTCAGGTTGGCCCAGATGGGATACAGCACGCGCAACCACTCGAACAGGGTGGCGTCCTGCGCGGCGGGGATGGCGCGCGTCAGCGTCTGGTAGAAGTGGTGGTGGGTGTTGACCAGGCCGGGCAGCAGGATAGTATCGCGCGCGTCGATCACCTGATCGGCCGTGGCGGGGAGCGAGGCGGTCGGCCCGACGGCGCGGATCACGTTGTCCTCGATCAGCACCGCGCCGTCCTCATAGCGCGCGTCGGCGTCATCTACCGTCACCACCAGACGCGCGTTCTTGAGCAGCAGAGTGGCCACTATTGCCGCGACTCCTCTATCGCGTCCAGCATGTCTGTCGAGTCCGTCTCGTCCGTCCCCTCTGCCAAGTCCGTCCCTTCCACTGCCTCGAACACGATGTCCTGCGCGCCCTCCCAGAGCACGGTGCGCCCGAGCGCGGGCAGGTATTCGCGGCCCTCGACCACGGTCAGGAAGTGGTTGCCGGCGAGCTGGCCCATCTTACTGGCGAACATAGCGCCGCCGTAGGGGAATAGAATCTCCGTCTCGCTGTATCCGCCCGGATACAACAGAATGGCGCCGGGCGCGGGGTGGCTGGTATGGTTCTCGAAGGGCACGCCCACCTGGAAGTCGCCCAGCGGAATCCAGGCCGCCTCGCCGCTCCAGCGCGCCTGGATAATCTTATTATGGAAAGGCAGCAGCTTCTGGAAAGCAGCGCACGTCAGCGGCGCCGCGTCCTCCTCCATCCGCACCACAAAGCGATAGAGTCCCGCCGTGATCCGTAGCATGCTCACCAGTCGCCCTCCCATACTCATACCTCGGCGTCCGTCGTCAATGGTCTCGACAACGACGCCGCAGCCGTGAAGGCGGCCTGCAACCGCCGACAACACGGTCCGGTCGTATCAACCGTCCGTCATGGATTGTACCGCGTCCCGCGCGCATAGGTTGCGTCCTACAGGCTAAAGCCCAGGGTCTGTGAAAAGTCGGCGGCGAGCGCTTTCACTGGGCAGCGGAGCGAGCCGCCGCAGTCCCTGCGGCACGCCGTCACGGGACGCCCGCTCAGGTCCGGCAAACCGCGCGGCCGCGAACATAGCCGCGGGGACCGCGGCGGCTCGCTCCGCTGCCCAGTGAGTGACCGACATCTGCGGCGGACAATTCACAGACCCTGCGCACGTCTCCAGCGCAAGTGGACAGTTCTTCTACCCAACATATTATGTCATCTCGGGCGCGGACCTGTTCTAACCCGTTCATCAGCCCCCAACAGCCGTCCGGCCCAACGCGCGGTCGGCGGCAGCAACGGCGACAACGACGACAAGGACATCGACGTGCTCGAACTGCCACTCGATGGCGCCTCGGTCATGTTCGGCGCGGGCGACATCGCCGACGGCAAGACGGCTATGCTCGCGCAGTACGCCACGTTACGCGGACCCATCGCTGGAACGGCGGAGAGGATGAGCAGGCGGACAGGGTCTCACTCGGACGGGGCTGCCATCCTGACCACGTCGCCGACCCGGATCGGTCCCGCCCGTTGTGGTGACGCGTACATCCCGGTGCAGTACTCTCGTGAGCGCACGATTGTGCGCAGCACCGCCGGGTCCTGGGTCGCGGTTTCGGGGTCGAGGTTGACCATCATGCAACGCTTGTCCTTGCGGTCAACGCGGATGCGCGGACCATCGCCCCGGTCGCTGATGCAAAGTAGGGCTTCGGCCCATCCTTCTTCATCGTAGGGCACGCCCGACGCGGTGTCGATCACGATGTTGAGGCGGAAGCGTTGCGCGTCCAGTGGCCGCCCCACGGCGGAGGCAAGCTCCCGCAGACTCGCCGCGCTGATTAGCGAGAGGGTGGCGCCGTCGAACGTCCCGCGGTTGCACTGCATCAGATGGACCGGCGCGCCGTAGCGCTCGGCCAACTCGTCGCGCAACGCCTCGTCCTCGATGGATAGGTCGGCGCCATAAGGCGTACGCACGCGCAGCGGCGAGTCCACCGGGTCGCGTGGGTCCTCGGGGTACGGCGCATAGCGTAAGAGGTCGGGGACCTGGCGCGCGGTGAGCCAGGGGAAGTTGGAGGCGTTGCCCGTGCGCACAAAGGCGTAGCGGCGGTCGCCCGCCAGCCCATCCCAGCCGACAAAGGCCTCGTCGAGAGGCTGGCCCCGCATTGACTTAACCGGATAGTAATACAGCGCCTGCACGGTCCCCACCACCACACCAGTCATCGTCGCCCCTGTCTCCACTCGTCCCCCTGCTATGACTATAGCGGGCACGGGGCGTACTGTCACGTCCGCCGGTACGGAGTTAGGGCATTCGTCGCGTATGCCTTGTGGCCCGTTCTCCGCACCGCCGGAGCGACGATAGCTACACTGGAAGAGGCGCCAGGCGCGCCTGGAAAGACGGAGGGAATGAAGATGACGTTATTCTCAGCGGCCCGGCATATGCCGACGGTCACCCTGGGTCTGGCTTTAGGGGTCGCCGTGCGAGAGAGCCTTCGCACCCGCCGCTCTATCGCTGAGACGACGCTGCCCCAACCAGGTACGTTGCCGACCCCACCGCCGCACGTCTCTATCATCCTGCCGGTGCGCGACGAGGAGGACAACGTCGACGGCATCCTGGCCACGCTGCTGGCGCAGGATTACCCGGACTACGACGTGACCGTGATCGACGATGGTTCGACCGACGCCACCCCGCGCCTGCTGACCGCCTGGGCCGCTCGCGACCCGCGGCTGCGCGTCCACCGCGTGGAGGACCTGCCCTCGGACTGGGCAGGCAAGACCCACGCGCTGCACACCGGCGTGGGGCTGACCGGGGGCGAGTGGCTGCTCTTCACGGACGCCGACACGCGGCACGCGCCCCAGACGCTGCGCCTGATGCTCGGCCATGCCATCTCCCACCGCGACGACCTGCTCTCCATGTTCACCGACCTGCAGTTCGTGGGCCTTGGCATGCGCCTGCTCACCCCGATCGGCGCGCTGTTGCTAATCGAGCGGGCAACCGCGGCGGAGACCCGCGACCCGCGCCACAGTGGGGCCATCGCCGTCGGACACTACTTGCTCGTCCGCCGCGCCGCCTATGACGCCTCGGACGGCTACGCCGCGCCCGCCCTACGCACCACCTTTGCCGACGATGTGGGCCTGGCCGAATTCATGAAACGCGCGGGCAGCCGCATCGACATCGTGGGCGGGCGCGGCCTCGTGACCAACCGGCAGTGGACCACCTGGGACAGCGCGTGGCGCGGCTGGCGCAAGAGCGTCTATGGAGAGTTTGCGCCCCTACCCTTGCTGGGGCTCGCCGCCGGCCTCATGCTGATTGCCTACGGCCTGGTCCCGTCGCTCATGTTGCTGCGGGCGCTGCTCTCCCCCCAACGCCCGCACGGACTGGCCACGGTGCTCGCCGCGGCCACCGTCGCGGCGCAGGTCGATGCCCACGCGCGCTTCGACCGCGAATTCAAGTTACCCTTCGCGTGGGCCCTGACGGCGCCCGCCGGGTGGGTCGCGTTCGGCCTGCTGCTGCTCGACGCCGTCCGCCTCATTATTACCGGCCAGGGCGCGCCGTGGAAGAACCGCACCATGCCGCGCTTAACGGACTACAAACCCATGAACTCTTTGTAGTCTTTAGCAGCGGACCGCAGGTTTTCATTCGGCGGCGGCGGGTTCAACACGGCCTGGACGAAGGCGACACTTTCCTCTGCTGTCAAGCGGATCACGTCATGCTCACGAAGGGCTGCCGTTGCCGCCTCTTGTACAGTGCCGCTAACAAAATCCGACAGCGAGCGACCCTGGGTATCCGCCGCGCGCTGGATCAGTCTCTTCTGTTCTTTGGTCACGCGTACGTCGAGTCGCGCATCGAGTTGCGGCCGCTTGCGAAGAGTGCGGCTGGAGTGCGGAGTGCGTGCGGACGTCATTGTGACCTCCCTGGGCCCGTCTGGCTTACACATCATCATACACCCAATCATACACGATATGCTGAGTGATGAGGCATCTTTGTGCGACGTAGAGCCGTACGGGCGCCTGGGATGCGATCCGTTCACTGTAATGGGGGGAGCGGTAGTTGAGGGCGGTATAATGGCGGGTATATTGCTTTGATTGTGTGCCGCGGCGCGACAGGGTCGAGAAGGCAAAGCCATGGCACGACTGGACGATGGACGAAGCTCTTGATAGGCCCGCTGAAGCGTTGGCGCCCGCTCCCATGGCGCGCTATGATTGATCCCCTGGCGCCTCATCCCCGGACGGGCGCCGCCATTGGTCTGGTCCTCGTCGGCGTGCTGGTCCCGCTGCTCAACGTGTGGCAGGGGGCCGATCCCGGCGGACCGCTTGGCCCGAGCATTCCGTTGCTGTTCCTGACGCCGGTGCTGCTCGCGTCGACGGTGGGAGGGCGACGCGCCGGCGTGTTGGTGTCCGTCGTCGCCATCGCCGCCTGGGACTGGTACTTCATCCCGCCCCTCTACCACGTGACCATTGCGTCGGCGCGCGACGTGGTGGCGCTTGTCGTGTTCCTGGTCGTGGCCGTGCTGGTCGGGCAGCTCTCCAACGCCACGCGGCGCCGCACGGAGGAAGCGATGCAGCGCGCGCGCAGCTCAGAGGCGCTCTACGAGCTCTCCGTCGCGCTGATCGCGCGCCGCGACCTGTCCGATGTCCTGCGCGCCCTGACCGACGGCCTGCGCGACACCTTCGACCTGGAGGCCTGCGCCATCCTGCGGCCCGACGACACGAGCCACACCTGGCGCACCGCCGCGGCAGCCGGCGCCGTGCCCCTCGACCTGAGCGTCGAGCAGAGCCGTAACGTCGCCGCGACGGTCTCGTGGGTCAACGACACCGGCCAGCCCTCCTGGCTAGGGCAGATGGCCGGCACGGGTTTACGCGACGGCCGCCTGCTCCGCCCCCATGTGCGCCAGGCACGCGCCCAGTTCGTGCCCTTACGCGTTGGCGCGCGCCCCGTCGGCGTGCTCGAGTTGGTGCATAGCAATGGGATGCGCCTCGGCCCCGACCGTGAGCACCTCCTGATCACCTTCGTCAACGGCGCCACGCTGGCCCTGGAGCAAAGCCGCCTGGCGGCCGAAGAGCAGGCCGCCGCGCTGGCCCGCGAGAGCGACCGCCTCAAGAGCGTCCTGCTCTCCTCGGTCTCGCATGACCTGCGCACGCCGCTGGCCGGCATCAAAGCGGCGGCCAGCTCGCTCTTGCAAGATGATGTGCAGTGGAGCGATGAGGATCGCCGCGCCTTTATCACGGACATCGACGGCGAGGCCGACCGCCTGACCCGCCTCGTCTCCAACCTGCTTGACCTCTCGCGGATCGAGGCCGGCGCCCTCACGGCCGACAAGGAATGGGAGGATGTCGGCGAACTGGTAGAGCGCGTGACGCGCCGCCTGGAGCCGCGCCTGGGCGACCACCCTATTGCCCGCGAGATCCCAGCGGGGCTGCCGCAGGCGCGCGTCGACGCCGTGCAACTGGAGCAGGTGCTGACCAACCTGATCGAGAACGCGGCCAAGTATTCGCCGGTCGGCGCGCCCATCGCGGTCGGCGCGCGCGTCGCGCGCCGCGCGGATGGCGGCCGGGACCTGCGGATCGACGTGACCGACCACGGCGCGGGCATTCCCCGCTCCGAGCAGGCCCGCATCTTCGACAAGTTCTACCGCGTGGCCGCCACTGCCCGGCGCACCGGCGGCGCCGGCATGGGCCTGGCCATCGTCAAAGGGCTCGTCGAGGCGAACGGCGGACAGGTCAACGTGGATAGCACGCCCGGGCAGGGCAGTACGTTCACGGTCAGCCTACCGGTCGAGGCGGAGCGCGGCCGCCGTGGCGCCGACGCTCCGCTCACGGATGAGCCGGCCGCGCGGACGGCGCGGACGGCGCGGTGACGCGGCGATACGGTCCGTCATGGATTGATGCTGGGAGCCGCCAATGCAACCCATGCTGCGCAACCCCGAGATGAAGTGGTGAGGTGATGGCATGAGCGGAGCGCGCATCCTCGTGGTCGACGACGAACCGGCCATCCAGCGTACCCTGCGCGCCAATCTGGTAGCGCGCGGCTATGAGGTCACGGCGGTTGAGAACGGCGAAGACGCCCTGGAGCAGTTTGCCCTGCACCGGCCCGATCTGGTCGTGCTCGACCTGATGCTGCCCGGCCTCTCGGGCCTGGAGGTCTGTCGCGCGCTGCGCCAGGAGTCGCAGGCGCCCATCCTGGTGCTCTCCGCCCGTGGCGAGGAGGCGACCAAGGTCCAGGCGCTCGACCTTGGCGCCGACGACTACCTGACCAAGCCGTTTGGCATGGACGAGTTGCTGGCGCGGGTGCGCGCGCTATTGCGCCGCCCGCCGTCCACGCCGAGCGCCGACGGGACCCTGCGGGTGGGCGCGCTGCGCCTCAACCTCGAGACCCATCAGGCCTGGCGCGCCGATGCTCAGCTCGACCTCACACCACGTGAGTTCGACGTGCTATCGTACCTGATGCGCTACGCCGGTAAGGTCGTGACGCATCGCCTCTTGCTCGCCGCTGTGTGGGGGCCATCCTACGGAGGAGAGACGCAGTACCTGCGCGTCTTCATCAACCGGCTGCGCCGTAAGATCGAGGACGACCCGTCACACCCGCGCTACATCATCACCGAGCCCGGCGTCGGCTACCGCCTGCTGGCCGGACCGGCGCCGGGCGAGGACGAGAGTAACGGTCGCTGACGGCGTTCCATCGTTTAAAATTGTTTATCCTTGAGAGATAGCGCACAGCTCCAAGCTGTTTATCGAGGGTCGTCTCGGGTGCGACCCACGATTGTGATGGTGAGCGCCGCTGGCCTGACCTTGAAAGGTCAGGCGGTCTCACAATCGTGGGGCGCGTCCGCTAACCGTCGGCGCGCTTGCGCGGGCCTCACCCGATGGGGTATCATGACAGCGCACTATCACGGAGAGCCGGGAAGTCGGGTCGGCGCCCGGTCTTCCTATGCCCTGAACACGCGGAAGCGCCGGGAGTCCTGAGCGGCTCCGGCGCTTCCGCGTGTTCAGCTGGGGGATGGGTGCGGTAAGCGGTGCCTGTGGTTGGGGTCCGGGTCGATCATGGCCGGACGGGGCTGCGTCCTGACGCATGAAGGCGCTCCTCTCTCGATCGCGGCGTCTGCCGTACCCAGCGCCGCGGCGTCCACGCGCGGCGTCCCTGCGCTCGCCCGTGGCGCTTGTCCTGGGCTTCGCCGTGCTCATTGCCATGGGGACGGGCGCCCTGCTCCTGCCAGTGAGCGCCCGCGCCGGCCACACCGACCCCCTGACCGCGCTCTTCACCGCTACCTCCGCCGTCTGCGTGACCGGGCTCACGGTGGTCGATACAGCCACCCATTGGAGCCCGATCGGACAGGCCGTCATCCTCATCCTCATGGAGGTGGGCGGGCTCGGCTTCATGATCGGCGCGACCGCGCTCACGCTCGTGCTGCGGCGCCGCCTGAGCCTGCGCCAGCGCGTGATGATGCGCGAAATCGGCGCGTCCGCGCGTCTCGGCGACGGGGGCGAGCTGATCGCGTGGACGATCCTGTTCACGCTGGGCTGCGAGGCCGTCGGAACGTTGCTCCTGTGGACGCGCTTCGCGCCGCGCTACGGCCCGCGCTATGGCCTGTGGCTGGCCATCTTCCACGCCGTGTCCGCGTTCACCAACGGGAGCTTCGACCTCTTCCGCGGGCACAATCTGGCCACGTTCGGGGCCGACCCCGTGGTGCTCCTGACCATGGCCAGCCTGATCATCGTCGGCGGACTGAGTTTCGTCGTGGCGCAGGATCTCTATCAGACGCGGCGCTGGCGTCGCTTGAGCCTGGATAGCAGGGTGGTGCTCCTGACGACGGCGGTGCTCCTCGCCGGCGGCGCCGCGCTCCTTTTCCTCGCCGAGCGGCACAATCCGGCCAGCCTGGGCGGCCGGCCGCTGGGGCAACAGGCGCTCGACGCGTTCTTTGAGGCGGCCGCGGCGCGGACGTGCGGCTTCACGACCTGGGATTTCGCGCGGTCCGATCCGCGCGGCCTCTTCATCCTCCTTGGGCTGATGTTCATCGGCGGCGCGCCGGGGTCGATGGCCGGAGGCATCAAGATCACCACCGTGACCGTGATTCTGGCCGCAGTGTGGAGCACGGCGCGCGGGCGCGCGGAGGTCACGCTCCTCAAGCGGCGCCTGCTGCCCGCGGAGCAGGCGCAGGCGCTCGCGGTGACGGTCCTGAGTGTCGGGCTGATCGTGGCGGTCACGCTGATCATTGGCCTGAGCGAGGGAGCGCATCCGCACGCACCCCTGTTGAACCTCCTTTTCGAGGTGACCTCGGCCTTCGGCATCGTCGGCTTCTCGGTGGGCGTGACCGCGCACCTGTCGGCGCTCGGCAAGCTCTTGCTGATCGCGACGATGTTCATCGGGCGCCTGGGGCCGGTCACGGTGGCAACGGCGCTGATGGAGCGTCCGCGCGGGACGCCCTTGCGCCCCCCGGTCGAGTCCGTGCGCATCGGATGAGCGCCCGTACCGGCGTTGATGCGTGTCGCGTCACGGACCCTGCCTGGGGCGGGCTTGTCCGTGGTGCCGGCGCGAGGTAGCCTGACGGCCACGAGGAAGAGGAATAGGAGGGGCGGAGCAAATGGCGCCGCGTAGATGAGGAGAGGGGCGATGAGGAAACAAGATCGGTCGATGACGCACGTCGCGGTGATCGGCCTGGGCCGCTTTGGTCTGGCCGTGGCGCGGACGCTGGTCGCGCAGGGGCACGACGTCCTGGGCATCGACGGCTCGGAGGAGGCCGTCCAGCGCGCCAAAGACGTGGTCACGCACGCGGTGCAAGCGGTCCTCTACGAGGCGACCGTCGTGCGCGAGTTGGGGCTCAATGCGGTCGACGCGGCCATCGTGGGCCTCGGCACCGACATGGAAGCCAACATTGTGAGCACGGCGCTGTTGGTGGAAGCCGGCGTGCCGCACGTCGTGGCGCGGGCCAACTCGCCGCTGCACGGGTTGATCCTGACGCGCATCGGCGCGCATCGGGTCGTCTACCCCGAGGTCGCCAGCGGGGAGGCCGTGGCGCGGAGCCTGCGCGCCCCGGATGTGACAGGGCACCTGGCGCTCGGGCCGGAGACGGGTATTAGCACGCTGCGCGCCCCGGCCGGCTGGGTTGGTCGCAGCGTCGCCGAGTTGCGTCTCCCCGAACATGGCGCGGTGACCGTCCTGGCCATCCAACGCGGCAGCCAGACGCTGGCCATGCCCGACGCCGTGCGCGTCCAGGACGGCGACATCCTCGCCTTGCTGGCCCATGAGAGCACCCTCGAGACGCTGCCGCGGCGCGCGCCGCGCCGCCACTAGTGGGTCAACCCGCAATTAACGCGGCATTCGCGGGAGCCCGATCACGCTCCGCCGGCCGGCAAAGCATTCCCAGCTTATTTGAAGCATGACCCACTAGGACCGGCGCCGGGCCGAAATGGCAAGCCCGTTTACAATTGTTTATACGTTTGCCCCTTGTTGTTTACATCGTGTTTATGGCCGCCTCCGTATCCTGAAAGCTGACCCGTGAATGACGAGGAGTATGTCTCATGCCCGGTTCAATTCTGGTGGTCGAGGATGACCCGACCCTGGTGCGCACGATCACACACAACCTGTCCGCGCGCGGCTACGCGACGCGAGGCGCGATGTCCGTGGCCGCGGCGACCGAGGCCATCGCCGACACCCGGCCGGCCTTGGTGCTGCTGGACATCGACCTGCCCGACGGCTCGGGCTGGGATGTCGTGCGTGCCCTGCGCGCGGGCGGCCGCGATGACGTGGCCGTGATTGTGATGTCGGCGCTCCAGCCCAACCCGCGGCTGTGCCGCGAGTTCCACGCCGTGGGCGTCCTGGAGAAGCCCTTCCCGATGGAGTCGTTGCTGCGGCTGGTCGCGCACGCCACGGGACGGCTCACGGCGCCGGACCCTTCCGACATCACGGGCGCCGACTAGGCGCCGGACTGCAAGGGGACGCACCGCATGATGCAGTTGATGGTGACAACCTGGTTCGTCGCGAGCGCGGCCGTGGCCCTTGGCGTCGCCGTCGCGTGCGACAAGATTTTTGGCACGTTCTCGACCGGGCCGCGGTTCGCGCCGGCCAGGTCGAAACGATCGAGTGGACGCCGCGCGTCGGAATCGGCGCGGCAGGAGGATAGAGAGCATGGCTGACATCATCTTTGTGCTCGCGGCACTGGGCTTCTTCGCCCTCAACGTCGCCTTTGCGGCCGGTTGTGAGCGATTAATGGGGAGTGGAGGTCGGCGATGATTGAAAACGTGATCCTGACCCTGGTCGCGGTAGCCATCCTGGTCTACCTGTTCGTGGCGCTGGTTCGCCCGGAGGTCTTCTAACCATGTTCAGCGGCGATGCCCTCATCAATTGGGCCCTCTATAGCGTCATCCTGCTGCTCACGGCCCGGCCCGTGGGCACGCACTTGTACAGGGTCTTCACGGGAGGCCGCACCTTCTTGCATCCCGTGGTGCGCCCGCTGGAGCGCGCGATCTACCGCCTTACCGCCGTGCGCGAGGACGAGGAGATGACGTGGTACGTCTACCTGCTCTCGCTGATCGGCTTCAGCCTCGTCGGCCTGGTCTCGCTCTACCTCATCCTGCGCACGCAGGGGGCGCTGCCGCTCAACCCGCAGGGCCAGTCGGGGCTCAACGAGTGGCTCTCCTGGAACACGGCGGTCAGCTTCCTGACCAACACCAACTGGCAGAACTACGGCGGCGAGAGCACCATGAGCTACTTCAGCCAGATGGTGGGCCTGGCCTTCCACAACTTCGCCTCCGCAGCCGTCGGCATCGCCACCGCCGTGGCCCTCATTCGCGGGCTAGCCCGCCGCAGCGCCGCCGGCATCGGCTCCTTCTGGGTCGACGTGGTGCGCTGCGTCCTCTACATTCTGCTGCCCATCTGCCTCATCTACGGGCTCTTTCTGGTGTGGCAAGGCGTGCCGCAGAACTTCAACGCCTACGCGGCGGCACACACGCTCGAGGGCGCCGCGCAGTCCATCGCGCAGGGTCCCGTCGCCTCCCAGGAGGCGATCAAGATGCTGGGCACCAATGGCGGCGGCTTCATGAACGCCAACTCCGCCCACCCCTTCGAGAACCCCACCCCGCTCTCCAACTTCGTGGAGATGCTCTCTATCTTCCTGCTCGGCTCGGGCCTGGTCTACATGTTCGGCAAGTGGGTCGGCAACACGCGGCAGGGCTGGAGCATCTGGGCCGCCATGTTCATCCTGTTCACCCTCGGCTTCGCCGTGGTCGCGGGCGGGGAGCAGAACGGCAACACGCTGGTGGCCTCGGCCGCGCACTACCAGACGGCGGCCACGGCGACGCAGCCGGGCGGCAACATGGAAGGCAAGGAGGTACGCTTCGGCATCGCCGCCTCGGCGCTCTTCGCCACCATCACCACGGACGCCTCCTGCGGGGCCATCAATAGCTGGCACGACTCCTTTACGCCGTTGGCGGGCATGATCCCCATGCTCAACATCGGTACCGGCGAGGTGATCTTTGGCGGCGTGGGCGCGGGCATGTACGGCATCATCATGTACGCCATCGTGGCCGTGTTCATTGCCGGACTGATGGTGGGCCGCACGCCCGAGTACCTGGGCAAGAAGATCGAGAGTTTCGAGATGAAGATGGTCAGCCTGGCGCTGCTGGTCACGCCCGGCTTCGCCCTGATCTTCACCGCGCTGGCCATTAGCGGGTCCTGGGGCGTCAACTCCATTTCCAACGCCGGACCACACGGCCTCTCGGAGATCCTCTACGCCTACACGTCGATGGTCGGCAACAATGGCTCGGCCTTCGCCGGCCTGGGCAGCAACACCAACTGGTACAACATCAGCGGCGGGCTGGACATGCTGCTGGGGCGCTTCATCTTCCTGACCCCGCTGGTGGCGATCGCCGGCTCCATGGCCCGTAAGAAGACGGTGCCGGTCAGCCTGGGCACCTTCCCCACTACCGGGGCCACCTTCACCATCCTGCTGGTGGCCGTGATCGTCATCGTGGCCGCGCTGACCTACTTCCCCGCCTACTCGCTTGGCCCCATCATCGAACAGCTGCTGCTGAACGGGCACAAGAGTTTTTGATGCCTGCGACTGCGGTCGCATGGCAAACGAGCGCCGACTGCGGTCGGTTGTCGTCCTTGGCGCCGCAGCGCCCGTACGCTGCCATGCGACCGCAGTCGCAGGCCCTTGTCACTCTCGGAGGAATAAATGGCCACCACACCGCAAGAGCGGCAGTTGCGGGTTCAACCGCAGCCTGAGCCCCCGCGCGCGCCGCTGGGCGAGCAGCGGCGGCGCAGCCGCTCGCTCTCGCTGTTCGACCCCGCCATCACGCGCCGCGCCATCGGCGACAGCTTTAAGAAGCTCGACCCGCGCGTGCAGCTGCGCAACCCGGTCATGTTCGTGGTGTTGATCGGCGCCATCATCACCACCGTCGAGTTCGTGCGCACCTTCCTCGACCCCTCCGTCGCCGGCGACCACTTCTTCACCGCGGCCATCTCGGTGTGGTTGTGGCTGACGGTGCTCTTCGCCAACTTCGCCGAGGCCATCGCCGAGGGCCGCGGCAAGGCCCAGGCCGACACCCTGCGCCGCACCCGCACCGACGCCCAGGCCAAGCGCCTGCAGCCGAACGGCCAGACCCAGCTGGTCTCGGCCACCGAGTTGCGGCGCGGCGATCTGGTGCTGGTCGAGGCGGGCGACATTATCCCCTCCGACGGCGACGTCATTGAGGGCGTGGCCTCGGTCAACGAGGCGGCTATCACCGGCGAGAGCGCCCCCGTGATCAAGGAGCCCGGCACCGACATCCGCTCCTCGGTCACCGGCGGCACCACCATCGTCTCGGACAGCCTCAAGATCCGCATCAGCGCCAACCCCGGCGAAACCTTCATCGACCGCATGATCGCGCTGGTCGAGGGGGCCAGCCGCCAGAAGACGCCCAACGAGGTCGCGCTCAACATCCTGCTGGCCTCGCTGACCATCATCTTCCTGCTGGCGGTGTACACCCTGCAGCCCTTCGCCATCTACTCGGGCGGCCCCGTCGCCGTCACCACGCTGATCGCCCTCCTGGTCTGCTTGATCCCCACCACCATTGGCGGCCTGCTCTCGGCCATTGGTATCGCCGGCATGGACCGCCTGGTGCAGTTCAACGTGCTGGCCATGAGCGGGCGCGCCGTGGAGGCCGCCGGCGACGTCGACACCCTGCTGCTGGACAAGACGGGCACTATTACCTTCGGCAACCGCCTGGCCTTCCAATTCGTGCCCGTCGGCGGCCACAGCGAGGACGAGTTGATCGCGGCCTCGCTGCGCGGCAGCCTGGCCGACGAGACGCCCGAGGGCAAGAGCATCGTGGCCCTGGCCGAGCAGAAGGGCGCGCACGTGGACCGCGCTTTCCTGGAGCACGCCGAGCTGGTGCCCTTCACGGCCGAAACGCGCATGAGCGGCGTGAACGTGGACGGCCATCGGACCATGAAGGGCGCCGTGGACGCTATCCGGCGGGTGGCGACCAACCCGCCGGCCGAGTTGGGCCAGGTGTCTGACCGCATCTCGGGCGAGGGCGGGACGCCGCTGGCCGTGATCGACAACGGCGAGGCCATCGGCGTGATCTACCTCAAGGACACCATCAAGCCAGGCATGCGCGAGCGATTCGACGAGTTGCGCCGCATGGGCATCCGCACCATCATGGTCACGGGCGACAACCCGCTGACCGCGGCCACCATCGCCAAGGAGGCCGGCGTCGACGACTTCGTGGCCGAGGCCAAGCCGGAGGACAAGATCGGCCTGATCCGGCGGGAGCAGGGCGAGGGCAAGCTGGTGGCCATGACCGGCGACGGCACCAACGACGCTCCTGCCCTGGCGCAGTCCGACGTGGGCATGGCCATGAACACGGGCACCCAGGCGGCCAAAGAGGCCGGCAACATGGTGGACCTGGACAGCGACCCCACCAAGCTGATCGAGGTGGTGGCCATCGGCAAGCAGTTGCTGATCACGCGCGGCGCGCTGACCACCTTCAGCATTGCCAACGATGTGGCCAAGTACTTCGCCATCCTGCCGGCCATGTTCTCGACGCAGTTCCCGCAACTGAACGCGCTCAACGTGATGGGCCTGTCCACTCCGCACTCGGCGGTGCTCTCGGCAATCATTTTCAACGCGCTGATCATCGTGGCCCTGGTGCCGCTGGCCCTGCGCGGGGTGAAGTATCGCGCCGAGGGCGCGGCGGCCATCCTGCGCCGCAACCTGCTGATCTACGGCCTCGGCGGCATCATCGCGCCGTTCATCGGCATCAAAATCATCGACGTCATCCTGACCGTCGTGCATCTGACAGCATAACCCTCACCCCCGGCAACCCTCACCCCCACCCCCTCTCCCGTGCGCGAGAGAGGGGAGACGGTACAAAGAGAGAAGGAGTAGTCCGACATGATACGTCGCCTCGTGACGACCTCGATCCTGATGACCCTGGCGCTGACGGTCCTGTGCGGCGGAATCTATCCGCTGGCCATGACCGGCCTGGCCCAGTTGTTCTTCCACGACCAGGCCAACGGCTCGCTGCTCACCTCCAATGGTCAGGTGGTTGGCTCCAGCCTGATCGGGCAGAGTTTCACCAAGCCGCAATACTTCCACGGCCGCGCCTCGGCCACCGTAGACGCCAACGGCAAGTCGCTGCCCTACAACGCCGCCAACTCGGGCGGCACCAACCAGGGCCCCACCAACAAGACGCTACTGGCCAACACCGTGGCCCTGGCCGCCCAGATCCGCAAGGAGGACGGCCTGCCCCCAAACTATGAGTTGCCGTCCGACGCCGTGTCGTCCTCGGCCAGCGGGCTCGACCCAAACATCAGCCCGGCCTACGCCGACCTGCAGGTGGCCCGCGTGGCCCGCGTGCGCGGCCTGAGCCAGGACACCGTGCGCGGCCTGGTGGCCCGGTACACCTCTAGCAAGGACCTGGGCGTGTTCGGCTCCCTGCGCGTCAACGTGCTGCAGCTCAACCTCGCCCTCGACGGGACCAAGAAGTAGCGGACGTAGCGAGAGACACGCCCATGAGGACGATCCTGGTTCCCTATGACGGCAGTACGCAGGCCGACGATCTCCTGCACCTGGCATGCGAGGTCGTCGGCGCGGAGGGGCGCGTCGTCGCCCTCTACGTGACGCGCGTGCCGCCCTTATTGCCCCTTGACCCGCTTCCGGCCCACGTCGACGCAGCGGGGAACGATGTCCTCGACCGTGCCGAGCAGGTCATGCGCCGCTACGATGGCATCGTCGAGACGCGCCTCACGCGCGCGCGGCATGTCCGCGACGCCATCGTGGGCGAGGCCGGCGAGATTGGGGCGGACGCCATCTTTCTGCCGCTCGCCTCCGGGGGCATATGGCGGCGGTTGCGCTGCGCCTGGGATGCGTGGGCGGTGGTGCGGCAGGCCCCCTGTCGCGTGCTCCTGGGCTATTCCCCGGCCCTCGGCGGCCTGTACGCATCGAACGACCCATCCACGGCGACCGGTCGCCCGCACAACGCTCATCGCCCGCTGCCACGACAGGCGCACGGTCTGTGACTCGTCGTTGGCACGCGGACGGGCCGACAATTCGTCGTCCGCTGTTGCGACAGGTCTGAGGAGAGAGGACGTATGGTGAGAGACCCCGGACGGCCCGATCCGGACGCCTTGCTGGCGCGCATCAAGGCCGAGGAGACGCCCGTCAAGGGGCGCCTGCGTATCTACCTGGGGTCCGCGCCCGGCGTGGGCAAGACCTATAGCATGTTACAGGAGGCTCATCGTCGCAAGGAGCGCGGCGCCGACATCGTGATCGGCATCGTGGAGACGCACGCCCGTCCCCACACCGCGGAGCAGATCGGAGACCTGGAGGTCGTGCCGCCGCGCGAGGTCCCCTACAAGGGCGTCGTGCTGCGCGAGATGGACACCGACGCCGTGCTAGCGCGCCGCCCGCAGGTCGTGCTAGTCGACGAGTTGGCCCACACCAACGCGCCCGGCTCGCGGCGCGAGAAGCGCTACGAGGACGTGCAGGACCTGCTGGAGGCCGGCGTCACCGTTATCTCCACGCTCAACATCCAGCATATCGAAAGCCTCAACGATGTCGTCGCGGGCATCAGCGGCGTGGCCGTGCGCGAGACGGTGC